>Ga0209517_10006828_pt1 | contig 13922 bp, 12 predicted proteins | sample PeaSoiMetSII2010_FD_187695 | JGI IMG/M metagenome (GOLD analysis project Ga0209517, IMG submission 187695) | Peat soil microbial communities from Weissenstadt, Germany - SII-2010 (SPAdes) (version 2) | ecosystem: Environmental > Terrestrial > Soil > Wetlands > Peat | place: Germany...
AACAGCAAGTGTTTGACGGGCTTGGGCAAAACGGCGTCAGCCGCTAGAATTACCGAGAGAAAGTAGCGGCACTTTTGGCACGGAAATCAAGGGAACCCCCCGATGCGCGCGGGGAACTCTGGATCGGGGTGGAATGTCACCGCAATGGCACAGATTTCTTTGCCGTTGGTTAGGCAGTTGTTCGCGACGCTCCTCAAAGACGTGGGATGCGGAAGCGGGCTCCCGTAGGGTCGCAAAACAAAGGTGGACCTCTCTCATGCGCAGACTCACAATCATACTTATCGTCCACGCAGCCGGAAGATCCTAGCCTTCGATGTCCGACATATTTGTTTATCAGATTTACCACAAGGGAAGTGGGCCACTGGACCCCGGCTTCCGCGTGCTCGATAACTCCACGAGCGCCAGGCCGGATTGGTTCGAATATTGGCCGATTCGTCAGTTCTTGCTCAATGAACCATTGGAGGAGGATGCCTTTTACGGGTTTCTATCTCCTAGATTCAAAGAAAAAACCAACCTGAGCTCCGCCGCTGTCTTTGACTTCCTCAAGGAAAACAGCACGGCCGATATCGTTCTAATGACACCGAGCCTTCACCTCACCGCCTATTATTGGAACGTGTTTCAATACGGCGATTTTTGTCACCCCGGCCTTTTGAACCTAGCGACGCAATTCTTCAGGCGCATCGGCCGCCCAACCAATCTGACCGACCTGGTCACGAATTCACGCAATGAAGTTTATTCTAACTACTTTTTTGCGAAGCCCCGCTTCTGGAGAGCATGGCTCGACATCACGGAGCAGCTGATCACGATAGCCGAGACACCGGCCGATCCGCTAGGCGTCGAGCTTCGTAAAACGACCAGCTATCGGGGTGCGAACAGCGTGCAGATGAAGATTTTCATCATGGAACGAATCCCAACGTGGATGTTGACGCGGGATTCTACGTTCACTGTGGTTGCGCGAGATCCCTTCGTTGTCCGATCTCGCGTATACAAGGTGCCAGGGGCGGTCGTCTGCGATGCGCTGAAACTCGCTTATACCATCAACGGCCGACAACAGCAGTACCGTGACTTGTTCAATGTAGTAAGCAAAATGGCAAAAATATTCGCCTTGCAGATCCGGTTCGGAAATCTTGTCGGCTTTAGGACTATACGATCTTGCATGACGTCTTTGTCGGCATACTGGACGAAGGCCGGAAAGACGGGGCATTGAGGAGCCTTAAATGCGAACAGCATCAGCTTTCGACTATCTGCGGGCGCTGCGCCTCTATCTTCGGTACACCGGCCGGCGATTCCCCAAATATCGGCTCTATCAGTCGGTCGTACGTGGAAGGCACGGAATAGAAATCGGGGGACCAAGCAAGCTGTTCAGAAGTCGATTGCCGCTATACCCGGTGATCAATCATCTAGACGGCGTGAATTTTTCGCATCGGACAATCTGGGAAGGAGATTGCAAGTCCGGCCGCCACTTCCGTTACTACGGAGAGCGCATGGGTCAGCAATTCATCGCTGACGCCACGGACCTATCACCCTTAGCCTCCGAATCTTATGATTTCGTTTTGTCGAGCAACTGTCTCGAACACGTCGCCAATCCCCTCAAGGCGCTTGCGGAGTGGCGACGCGTCTTGAGGCAAGGTGGCGCGCTCGTGTTGGTGCTACCTAACCAAGTCACTAACTTCGATCATCGCCGTCCGGTGACGGCGTTTAGTCACTTGCTCGATGATTTACATCGTGATGTTGACGAAGCGGACCTGACGCACCTGGACGAAATTCTCGCGCTGCATGATTTGTCGCTCGATCCACCTGCAGGGACTCTCGAGAATTTCAAGGCGCGAAGTCTCGAAAACTTCAAGAATCGCGCTCTTCATCACCATGTGTTCGACTTACCGCTCATCGATCAGGTGTTGCTGCATGCGGGGTTCGAGGTGCTCAATTGTGGCGCAGCCCATAAGGACCTTTTTGCACTTGCGACTCGGCGTTAGCTGGTCGAGTAGCCCGGAGGGGGGGCCTGCGGCGCTCGGGAGAACCAGTCCACGTTTGCTCGGCAGAACTAGCCCATCCTGGTTACACGATTCCGCGCAGAATTTCGCACGGGATTCGGCAGACCGGCAGGCGCGTGATCAGCGCAAGACCCGCCCGCGTGTTACGCAGCAATAATTTCACGCAACACTTCAGGCCGACGTGCTGCAATCGCGAGTAGCGAGCGCGCCGCGCCCGAAGGTTGGCGTCTGCCTTGCTCCCATTCTTGCAGCGTTCGCGTTGAAACGCCGAGCACGCTGGCAAATTGTTGCTGCGAAAGGCCAGTGCGTGTGCGCGCTTCGGTGATCGCGGAGACGGGGACGCGGTGCACGTGTCCCGCCTTACCTGCCTTCATTTCTCGTACCGACGCCAGAAGTTCCGCACCGATATCACGGGCTGCATCGCGCTTGCGCAGGGCCTTTTCACTCAACTTAGCCATTGATCGTCTCCCGAATCGTGTTTAGCGTCTTCGCTGGAATAGAATCCTTCGCACCCTTGGCGTACATCACGAGCAGATAAATCACACCATCCGTCAAGCGGTTGTAATGGATCACTCGTACTCCGCCGCGCTTTCCGGTGCCGGGGCGCGACCAGCGAACCTTTCGACAACCGCCCGAACTCTTGATGACATCACCGACCTCGGGGTGCAGTGCCAGCCACGCCACAAACTCACCGCGTTCGTCCTCGGTCCAATAATCCGGCCACAGGCGAGTGAACGTGGGGGTTTCGATGATTGTGTACACGACCGGAGTATACGTCTAAGACGTATCTACGTCAAAGACGTAGTCGAGGTGGGCTCTCAACCGTCCCCAATATATTGATTATATTGGAAAATAGAGCCTGCCCTATCGAATGGCGCGGCAAACCCCGCTGTTCGCGCGCGCGAACGCGAGATCTTTTCCTCGCCGCCATCTCGTTGGCGCGGGCCAACGAACCCTCTTAACTACACCCAAAAGCGCATGTCCGAGCACGAATCCCAGACGCTTGTCGTTATCAAATTCTAAAACTCAGCTTACCACGATCGCTTATGGCCACCGCTCAAATGTTCCGCGAGCCCAGCCTCATAGCAAAATCATCACTGCTCGCCATGACCAACCTTGTCGAGCGGTGGCAGGCGCCAGATCCATTGGCCTTCTACGCCGGCTCGCTCCGCGTGGCAATACATTTTTTTCTTCAATGATTTTCTTGTTGTTCGCCGATGCGACAGTTCGTGGACACCGATCAAACACAGCGCGGTCTGACACGTCAGTGTCAGAAGCTCTTGGTGACGATCCAATTATTCACGACGCCGGAACCGCGGGGACGATCGGCAGAGTGGACTAGTTTTGCCAAGCAGGATAGGACTGACTTTGGAAAGCGCCTCAGCCGGAGGCACATGGCGCGCGGTTACCCGCGCGCCATGTGCCATTACCCGACAAAAATCTAGCCTATGTACCGGTGTTCTCTGTTGCCCCAACAACCGTTGTGCCGCACCCTAAAGTGACGCTGACGGCATATCCCCCACTGCTAGTGGTTAGAATGCTCCCAGTAAAACTTCCACTGAGCAACGTCTCTTGGTCAGCACCAATAGACGCGTAATTGCCAGGTGCTCTAACGGTATATGTCTTCGCGGTGTAATCAAAAGTAAAAATGAAATTTTCCGCCCGATAGGTGCCCAAGCCAGAAGGGTAATTAATTACTTCCGTAACATAGTACATGAGATGGCCATTGCCGGCCGTGGCCGTTCCGAGGTTTACAGCGCCGACAATTGGACTCGGAGGCGAGTTGGTCAGGTCACACCCGCTCTGTTCCGTTAAAACCACGCTTCCCAGCTGGGTCGCATACGCCGACCCAGCAAACCCGAGCACTGCGGCGATTGGAAGTAAGCAACCGATGAGAGACTTCTTCATGACCCTCTCCCCAATTTTGGTGGTGACGATCGGAAAATACGATCGCCTTCGAAGCTACTCCCGCATCGATTGCATTGACTAGCTATCGGTGAAAATAGTCATTTCCTCATTTCTTGCTTTTGGGATTCGTCGGTGGGACTGCTGCATGTGGTGGCCGGCGAGAACACAGAATCGCTCAGCACTCGCAACAGCAGCTCGGTCATCGTCAGGTCGAGATTCGCTGCGCAGATTTTGAATTGTTGGCGGACCCGTAGCGGCACCTTGAAGTTCAAGCTCACGAGCCGAGCGCTCGAGTCCGATGCCTGTATTAATCGCTTTGCACGTAACTCCTGGAGATTCCTTACATTGCCTGATGCCTTATCCATTGACCGCCTCCCGTCCAAAATATGGAAGTCCCTCCACGCTTCACAGCGGGCGGAAAAACTTGTCCCTCTCACTTATATAAAGCGGCGTTTTGAGACGAAAGCCCTCACGTCGGCTCAAAATCATGCTTTTGATGACGTCGCATTTTTGCGAATCTTGTAGGAGTGACCTCAAGAAACGGATTTTTACGTACGCTAAGCCTCAAGGTGGGCTGATTCCAGAGGTTTTACCCGCCGTAGCGGCCTGAATCCGCCCTTAGCCACCCGTTTATTGGCGTGCCAGCTGTAGTCGCCGGTCAAACCGATGTGATTCCAGCCGAGCGGCGAGACGTGGGGGAGCAATGTTTCGTCGATCTGCCCGTGTTGCATGAGAGCCGCCACCACCCGCTCCAGGTACACGGTATTCCACATGGTGATAGCCGCAACGACCAAGTTGAGGCCGCTGGCTCGGTATCGCTGGTTCTCGTATGAACGGTCGCGGATCTCGGGGTCGGCTCATTTTTGGTTCCAAAAGTGACGGTAGGATTTCCCGGTAATTTTAGAGCTTCGTGCAAAGTTCCCCTGTTAAAACAAGGCGTTGCTACCCCTGACTTTTGAGCGCTATCGTACCTCGCAAAAGAGGGGATGCGATGAACAAGTGGCAAGCGACATTTCTGGGTCTCAAACATTTACCGCGCGGACTGAGCGGCTTCGAGATCGAGGCGTTCTTCACGTTCACGCTGGCTGAACGGCAGCTGATCGAGGAGCGGCGGCGACCGGCATTGAAGCTGGGGTTGGCGTTGCAGATCGGCTTTCTTCGCATGAGTGGACGGCTGCTTGATTCCGTTCGCATCGTGCCGCCTGCGCTGTGGCGCCATCTGGGCGAGCAATTCGGCGTGCAGGCCCCGGATCTGGCATCGCTGCGAGCGATGTATCGGCGCCACCGCACCGTGTATGAACATCAAGAACTCGCCTGTACCGCGCTGGGGTTTCATTCCTTGACCGAGGCACGGCGGCGTGCGTTGGTTTACGCCTTGCGAGAGGAACTCACTGTGACCTTGGATCGAATGCGCTTGCTGGCTTTCGGTCGACAGTGGTTGTACGAGCGCAAGTTGTTGGTGATGCGCGAGAAGGATCTGCGCGCGATTATTTCCGGGGCGATTCGTCAGTTCGAGGCGAAGTTCGTCAAACAGATTCGGGCCGGTGCGGGCCCTGCGTTGGTGGAGCGCTGGCAGCAGACCTTGGTGAAGCCGCGGGAGTCATCGCTCACCACGCAGAGCTGGTTGTGGGCACCGCCGGCCAAACACTCGACCCGGCAAATCGATGAGCTGCTGGAGCGTATCGAGGTATTGTATCAACTGGATGTGCAGCACCACCTACGAGATCATCCCGATGACCTGTTGCGTCGTTATGCGCGGCGGCTGGCATCCCGTCCGCCATCGGCGGGTCGCATGATTGTCGAGCCGGGCCGCACGATCGAAGTGGCTTGCTTCATGCGCTACAGCCTGCAGGTCAACACGGATCGGTTGCTGCTGATGGTGCGGCGTCGGGTAGCGGATCTGTGGCGTCATGCCACGAAGGATGCCAATCGAGTCCTGGTCCACTGGGCCGATTTGTATCGAGAACTGCTCGCCTCGGTTGGCGCGCTGGCGACCGATGCCAGCGTGGCGGATGGTGAGATCCGTGAACGATTGCGATCGCTGGTGGCTGAACATCAGCGCCGCAAGCCGCCGACGCGCGCGCAGTTGGTCCGTGATCATTTGACGCTGGAGGTTCGCCCGGTCCGCTCGCTGTTGTCGGGATTGACGGCGCTGCCATGGGAAGCGACTCCGGACCATCCGGTGCTGGCGGCAATTCACGTACTCAAAGACCTCTACAAACAGGGTGCCCGGGAATTACCAGGGGCCCTGGCGATCGATTTCGGCAGGGTGTGGCGCGCGCTGCTGGCCGGCGCCGATCGTGAACAGGCGTTTCGCGCCTTCGAAGTCGCTACCTTACTGGCGCTGCGCCGGGCACTGCGTAATGGCACCGTGTGGATCGATCACAGCTTGGCGTTTCGCAGCCGCGAACGGCTGTTTATCCCGGCTGAGAGATGGGAGAAGGAGCGCAATTCCTACTATCGGCGCCTGTCATTGCCGAAGCGCGCCGAGTCGTATCTCGAACCGCTCATCGAACGTGCCAAAGCGGGCGTTGCCGCCGTCGCCAAGGCCGTCGAGGCCGGTGAACTGCGGGTCGATGACGAGTTGCACCTGACACCCCTGGCGGCCGAGGAGGAGGAGCCGGAACTGGTCAAGTTGCGCGCCGCGCTCGATCACCGGATCGGCGAGGCGCAATTGCCGGATTTGCTGTTGCAGGTCGATGCGAAGGTGCGATTCAGCTGGATCATGCTGGGTCGCGAACCGCGTTCCGACAAGGAACTGTTGATGGTGTATGGCGGCATCTTGGCCCACGGCACCTCGATGTCGGCGGCCGAGACGGCACGCATGATTCCGCAACTCTCGGCTGCCACGGTGCGCCAAGCGATGCGCTGGGCCGGCGACGAACGACGACTCGCCGAGGCCAGTGCCGCCGTGCTCGCCTATATGCGCCAGCATCCGATTGCGGCAACCTGGGGCCGCTCGGATTTAGCCTCCTCCGACATGATGAGCCTGGAGACCCAACAGCGGATTTGGCAAGCACGCATCGATCCACGCCGGCAAACGCCTTCCGTCGGGATCTATGGGCATGTGCTGGCGGGTGGGGGCATCTTCAACGCACAACCCTTCGTGCTCAATGAACGGCAGGTCGGCGTCGCCATTGAGGGTGTGTTGCGACAGGAGGCCGTCAAGATCACGCAACTCGCGGTCGATACGCATGGTCATACGGACGTAGGCATGGCGGTGTCCGACGGCGTCGGATTTGCGATGTGCCCTCGATTGAAGGCGCTCAAGGATCGCCACCTGTATCTACCCCGCAGCTGCGAGGTGCCCGAGATCCTCAAGCCGATCTGCGAGGCCAGCTTGGACTTGAGCCAAGTGCCGACTCAATGGGACGCGTGGGTGCGTCTGCTGGCCTCCGTCTATAGCGGTCACACAAGCGCTATCAGCGTGATGGCCCGCTTTGGCTCCGCAGCCCGTGGAGATCCGCTCTATGAGGTCGGGGTCGTCATCGGACGCTTGCTGCGCACCGTGTTCTTGGCCGATTACTTCGTCAATCCGGTATTTGGGGTACCCTTGATTTCCGTGCCAAAAGTGCCGGTACTTTGTTTGCGAAAGCGTGGGCGAAATTGCCGGGCACATCGGTAACCTGCTGAATACAATGGCTGCTCTGTTCCCTGCGGAAACGCCATTTCGCGGTGTTCTGAAGAGCCATTTAGCCTCCAAAAGCGCGTGATTTTGCTGCCGGAAGTGACGGTAGTAGCTGGGCCTGGTATTGCTCGATCGGGAAGGTGAACACGCCCCGCAAGTTGATACCCTCCGTGCGCGTCGGGGCGATGCGCCCGATCAGGCCCGGCGGCACCGCGGTGGAACGTCGGGTGTTCCAACGGTCGAGCACCGACTGCATTTTCATCGTATTCCAGGCCATCACCAGGTTCGCCAGCAGGCTCAGCGCGTCGGCGACGGCCTGCATCTCCTCGTGCTGTTTGGCCTGGTAGCTGGCGACGCGGCCGACGTAGATGGCGCGCTTCAAGGCATTGACGGCCTCGCCGCGGTTGAGCACGCGCAGCAGCTCGCGGCGAAAGGCGTCGTTGACGAAGTAGTCGCACAAAAACACGGTGCGCAGCAATTTGCCCACCTGCACCATGGCCTCATACAGCGGGTCGCCGCGAGCGGCTGACCCGTAGCGCGCCAGGACGGTGATGGCGCTACTGTGGCCACTGTGCACGGAGGCAAATAGATGCACCATCGCGTCCCACTGCCTGGCGGCCTTGGCCGGATCAAGCGTGGCGTGGCAGATTGCCTTGAGGTTCTCGGGAATCTCGCTGCCGCGGGGCAAGGACAGATGCCGGTCGCTCAGTTCCTTGAGCCGTGGACACAGATCAAGACCCACACCGCGCGCCAGTGTCATGGCTACGTCCGTGTAGCCGTGCGTATCGACGGCCAATTGAGAGGTCTCCCATCGTTCATCGCGCACCACCCCTTCGATGGCGGCGCCGGCTTGTCGGTCGTTGAGCACCATGGGCTGCGCGTAGGAGATGCCCCAGCGATCGCGCGTATGTGAATAGATGCCGACGGAGGGCGTCAATCGACGTGGGTCGTTGCGGGCGACAAACACCCGCTGGCTGGTCTCCATGCTCATCATGTCGGAGGAGGCCAAATCGGATCTCCCCCAGGTCGCCGAAATCGGATGCCGATGCATGAAGGCGAGTACGGCGCTGCACGCCTGTGCGAGGCGGCGCTCGTCGCTCGCCCACTTCATGGCCTGGCGGACCGAGGCGGCCGACAGTTGCGGAATCATTCGCGCGGTCTCGGCGGCGGAGAGCGCTGTACCATGTGCCAAGATCCCGGCATACACCATCAGCAACTCTTTGCTCGATCGCGGCTCTCGCCCCAACATGATCCAGCTGAAGCGAACTCGAGCATCGACCGCCAAAATGAGTTCCGGAAGCTGCGCTTCGCCCACGCGCCGATCGAGCGCTGCGCGAAGCTTCATCACCTTAGGATCCTCAGCCATGGGTTCCAGGGGCGTGAGATGCAGCTCCTCATCCACCCTCAAAATGCCGTCGGCGGCGGTCTTGGATACGGCCAGCACGCCGGCCTTGGCGCGCTCGATCAGCGGCTCGAGGAAGGCAGCCGGATCCTGTGGCAGGTGCAATCGACGGTAGTGCGCGCGACGGGTGCTCTGCCACCGGGCGGGCGGAATAAACAGCGTCTCACGGCTGCGAAATGACAAACTGTGATCGATCCAAACGCTGCCGTTGCGCAGCGCCCGACGCAAGTTCAGAAGCGTCCCGACCTCGGCTGCTGCAAACGCCTTCTCCCGATCCTCGTCCTGCAAACTCTTGCGCCAGACCCGACCCAGCGACAGATCCGTATCCACGGGCAGCGCGTGCTCGCCCTCATCGTAGAGCGCGTTCAAGTGCTTGAGACTCTCCAGCAACGGGTGATCGGCGGAGCCCTTCCAGGGTTGCTGCGCCAAGGCCTTGAGCAGCGCTCGCACCGGCCGGACTTCCTCCATCAGCTGATCACGAATAATCTGCGCTCTGCTCGGTCCACGGCGCTCCCGGTGTGTGGCCAGTAGCGTGTTCAACTTCTGCTGCAACTCAGCCACTGACAGGGTGCCATCGCTGGCCAATGCGGATAGCTCGCCCAGCAGCTGTTGATACAGCCGTTCGTAGTTCACTCTCTGGGCATCGGCCGTCTCGGCTGCCTTGCGCCACAAGTCGGCGACCCGCCGGCGCACCATCCACAGCAGATGATCGGTGTTGATCATCAGGCTATAGCGCAAGAAACAGGCCACCTCGATCGTGCGGGTGGGTTCGGCAATGCGGGCCGCCACCGCGGGTGCCCGGCTGGCGAGGCGCCGGGCGTAGCGGCGTACGATCGCCTCGGGCAGTTCAGCTAAATGCTGATCGACCTTGAGCGAGGTCAGCAGCTCGATCCGCTCCAACACCCGATCGATCTGCCGCGTCGAATGCTTGGCAGGCGCCGCCCACAACCAGCTCTGCACGGTGGCGCCGTCCTCTCTCGGCTGCGTGATCGTCCTCTTCCACCGCGCCAGCAGATCAGGATCGATCGCCTCGACGATCTCGCTAACCAGTGTCGCCTCATGCTGGCGAATCGCCTTTGCGATGTAGCCGCGCAGTTCACGCTCTCGTGGAATAATCTGCTTATGATCGTAGAGCCATCGGCGTGCGAACTGCAGCAATCGCTGCCGATCGCTGGACCGTGAGAGCTCGGCATTAATCGCCCGGACCAACGCGCGTCGCTGTGCTTCGGTAACGTCGTGAAATCCGAGCACGGAACACGCCAGATCCTGCTGCTCAAACAATGTGCGACGCCGACGGTACATTGTGCGAAGCGAGGCCAAGTCCGGCGCGTCGATCTCGAACTGTGTTCCCAGATGACGCCACAGTACCGGCGGCACCATACGCAACGCCTCCAGCAAACGGCCGGTCATGCGCAAGAAACCAATCTGCAGCGCCAGGGCAAGCTTGAGGGTGGGCGATCGACGCTCGTCGTCGATGACACGCCGTTCAGGCTCGGAATACGTGAAGAAGGCCTCGATCTCGAACCCGCTCAAGTCCCGCGGCAACGCGCCCCGGCCCAGATACGTGGACTGCCAGTCGTTCATGTTCGCCCTCCCGATGTGCGCCACAATACGCCCCTCGAAACAGCGAACAGCAAGTGTTTGACGGGCTTGGGCAAAACGGCGTCAGCCGCTAGAATTACCGAGAGAAAGTAGCGGCACTTTTGGCACGGAAATCAAGGGAACCCCATCCGGGGAAGCAAGTACCAAACAACGACAAGAAGGTTGGAGTTACTGATTCATTGTGACAAACCGAATCATCCGGATTTGCTGAATGTACCCCTGGATTTCGAGGATGTAGATCTGCGTACGAATGCTTTGAGCGGCGGCCATCCGTACCGAAAGCAAGACATCAGCGTAAATCTCGAGCGGGCGAAGGGTATCTAAACACAGCGTCTTAAGTAATGCAGCATAATCGATGTAGACTGGGTGGCCGACTGTATGTAGCCTAATCCTTTGCCACTCATGGCCACAAGATCCGAAACGCAGCTAAGGATTTCCTCGTATTCCGGCACCGTCGAATCAATGACACATTGATCTCACAAGAGGGGTTGGTCATGGCGCACCGTTGGGGGCAGCGCGTAGCGGTCAAGATGCCGGTGGGGTTTCAATGTACGTGCGCACGTGGTGAGTTGGATACGCGATGTGAGCGCGAGCGGCGCGTTCATCGAGACGGTTCCGCTCTTCCGCATCTTTTCATTACTGGACGTCACGTTCATGGTCGGCGGGTCCATGCAGAGTGTTCCCGCGTACGTTGTTTGCGTCTGCGCCGACGGCATGGGCGTCGAGTGGTGCACGTTTGCGCCGCAGCCGATTCGCGCGTTGCTCACGCTGGCAAAAGGCGTTCACCGCCGCGCGTATGGGAACGCGTGATGCATACACGTACTTTCTCTTATTTCAAAGGACCGGCCTCGAGCGCATGTTCGTGGCGTTGATAGGCAAAGAGGGGGTCTTATGAAGAATGCAGTGGGGGCTTCAGCGAGGTGAACCATCGATGATGTGCCAGACGGTATTGCAGCGATCTCCCCTGATGATGGGCGGGTTGTTCGTCGTAATGGGGGCATTCGCCGGATGTGCCTCTGAGCCGGTATCGCAGGTACCCGTCGGGCCGCCCGACACGACGGTGTATTTCTATCCGACTCGGAATCAGCCGAGCACGCAGCAGGATCGCGACAAGTACGAGTGCCATCTGTGGGCCGTGCAGCAGAGCGGCTTCGATCCGAGCTCCCCGAGCACTCCGCCGCATTTACGCACGGTGATGGTTGCAGGTCCGCCTCCGGGCGCAGGCATTGCGGTCGGAGCAGCGACAGGAGCTGTGGTGGGTGCGGCGGTGTCGCGGCCGTGGGAAGCGGGAGCCGGCGCGCTCGTCGGTGCCATCGCCGGCGCGGCGATCGGAGGCGCGGCAGAATCGGCCGCAACGGACCAGGCGCGCGAGCAGGTGGCGGCGAACGCGAACAATGCGCGCGCGGCGGCGCTCGAGCATCATGCGAGCGACTATCGCCGCGCAATGACCGCCTGTCTGGAAGGGCGAGGGTATACGGTGCGATGAAACCAAGACGTAGCGCGGCGAGAGTCGCGCAGCTAGAGAATATCATGTGGACGAAGAGATCTTTTTGGAGCGGTCTCGTGCTGGCTGGCGCAATGATCAGTGCGAGCGGCGTGGCGGTAGCTCAACATACCACCAGCGGTCGCGGGCATGCGTCCGGCGGCCACGCTCCTGCGGCGACCGCGCATCAACACTTCGACGGGCGGTTCGGTCACAACCAGTATTACTACGACCGCGGCTACTCGGTGCGCAGACCCCCGACCGGGGGACTCGGCGAGGTGCGCGGCCGCGACGGTGGGCGCTATTGGCGCCACGGCGGCAATTGGTATCGGTGGGACGGCAGACGCTGGATCGTGTGGGGAGCGCCCTTCGGCCTATTCGTGCCGTTTCTACCCTGGTATTACACGACGGTGTGGTGGGGCGGCATTCCCTACTACTATGCCAACGATACCTACTACGTGTGGGACGACACGCAGCAACAATACGAGGTCGTGACGCCTCCTGACGGAGTAGAGGCGAGCGGTGCGACACAGCCTCCCCCAAGCAATGATCTGTTCGTCTATCCCTCGGGCGGGCAGTCGGCCGAGCACCAGTCGAGGGACCGTGCGGAGTGTCAGGCTTGGGCCAGCGGTCAGACGGGCTTCAATCCCACGGTGGTGGGCGGTGGCGTCGCGCCCGATCAGGCAGTCAGCAAGCGCAACGATTACTTCCGCGCCCAGGTAAGCTGCCTCGAAGGGCGTGGCTATACGGTGCGGTAGCCGCTCGCGAGTGCGCGGGCGGATCCGCGCCCGGGAGCCGCACCGGGACGTTCTGCACGCATTGCGGGGTTGGACGAGACGTCCTCGCCGAGTCGAGCACGCGGCGCGGCACCACAGGGAAGCCGCAAAACACCATGAGACAGGAAAACATGAGACCGCAGCCCATCATGCGCACCTAGCCCGGGGTCACCAGGAACGCGCAATGACGCATGCTGCGGAAGCGGTAGAGGAGTACATCATCCTTTTCCCAACGCTATGACGATAGCGGAATTGGTCATCACAACAAGGCACGTTGCGCCGTGAACGGCGCTTCATTCGACCGCCGGTCGATCCAACGAAGGCCCTGATGCAAGAGCCGTCGACTTTGGCCTGCTGCTTAGGTCTTGCTCAGTTCATGAGCACTCCTTCGCGCCGTCGTGGCGCACAGCCATCGACGAACCGAACGAGATCTTGGATTGCACAAAGGCATGGGAAAGCGCGCCACAGGTTGCTGCAAACTGTGCGAGTTGGAAGGTAGTGTGTGCCCCTTCACAACTCCAGACGCATTCCATCCCATGCGAGTCGGACATCCAGGTCATAGATTTGCCCCAGCTCAGCGACCCGCTGCCTTGCGTGACAGGGATCGCGATAGAACCAGGCGCCCAGGTGTGTGAATACGATCCTACGGGTGAAAGGCGCGAAGAACGCGATCAAGTCCGGAATTCCTCCGTGACCAAATCGCCGGCCCGATTTCCGATCCGTGCGGACGAGCCCACCACGTCGAATGAAACTGCCATCGGTGATGATCAGGTCCGTATGCAGCAATGGGTGATACCTGCGCTCGATGGCCAGCAGATCGCCCGTGTAGAGGAGAGACGCACCCGATCTATCCACTCGATAAGCAAGCGAAAGAACCTTGGTACTATGAACAGTCCGGATCGCGGTCACGTGCCATTCGCCGAGACGCAGTTGCTCGCCAGCTTTCACAACACGCGCGCGGCACCTAGGATGCGTTTGCGGTGCGTACACGGCCGGTAAGTTCGGGACTGCAGTGTCTAAGAAGAATGCGTGATCAGGATGCAAGTGCGTGATTAGAGTCCACCGTGGTTGGTACTTGAGGTAGCTGCGCTCACCACAATCGAGGAGAAGCGCGCCGCCCACGAGCACG
>Ga0209517_10006829_pt1 | contig 13921 bp, 10 predicted proteins | sample PeaSoiMetSII2010_FD_187695 | JGI IMG/M metagenome (GOLD analysis project Ga0209517, IMG submission 187695) | Peat soil microbial communities from Weissenstadt, Germany - SII-2010 (SPAdes) (version 2) | ecosystem: Environmental > Terrestrial > Soil > Wetlands > Peat | place: Germany...
ATCTGACGTGGCTAAGCTGCTGGCCGCGGGACGTGAGGTATTTGGGGGAGAAAGTTCAGTACGGCTGGACTATTTCGAGATCGTGGATCCGGACACGCTGGATCCGGTCGCAGATGTTTCTGGCGGCGCGCTGGTTGCGGTTGCGGCTTATGTGTGGAACACGCGGCTGATCGACAATATTCTATTGCCTTCAGCTTGAGACGCGCGACCGCCTGTCCCGTTTGGGGCTGCGTATCCCTCGTTGCGAATCCCTAGTACGGATAGATGTAAGGTGCCGGATAGTCGTTCCACCATGGACTGTAATAGTAGGGTGGCCAATACCAGAAGGGATCCCACGCGAGGCCCCAGCCAAAGCCCCAGCCGCATCCCCAGCATCCCCAACCGCCCCAACCCCAGCCGCCACCCCAACCGTAACGACCGCCGCGCCAGTTGCCGCCGCGCCCGTTGGAATTGCCAAATCCCGAGAAGCCGGCGCGGTTGACTGCCCTGCCGGCCGCGGATCGAGCGTTCGAGGTCAGCGCTGATCCGGTCGCGCCGCGAGCGCCAGCGAAGGAGTGCCAGTTCCCGTCGGCAATGCGCGCTCCGCGGGATCCAGCCATCGCGCCAGCGCTGCCTCGGCCCTCGAAGGCCCAAGTCCTGCCTGCGCCGAAACCGCGTGCCGATGTGCCATATCCGCTCATTCTTCCGGAGTGGCTGCCCCCTCCATACATTCCGCCACGGTACCCGCCATACCCGCCGCCGTGGTAGCCACCGCCGCCGTAGCCGCCATGATACCCACCACCGTAGCCACCACCGCCGTGGAAGCCACCACCGCCGCCACCGCCGTGGAAACCGCCACCGCCGCCTCCGTGACCACCGCCGTGTTGGGCAAGAGCGGGCAGGGGCGCGCAAATGATTGTGAAAGACGCGATACCTGCGAGAAGAGTCTTCAGCCAGGTGGATTTCTGCATATGAGTACCCTCCACCGAACGGCGGTTGGCTGCCCGGGAGGGCAAACCGCCTGTGCTCATCGTACCTCTAGTTGGACTCTCGTTCCAGAGGGGAAGTTGTCCAACCGGGCAAGAAAGACTGGCGGGCATGGCGCGGCAAATTGATTTTGACCGGCTACCGGACTCGCGATCAGGTCCTGGGCTTTCGCCTTACCGCGCCGCGCTCACGGTGTGGGCGGGGATGGGCTTCGAGCCGGGGCGCAGCCACCAGATGAATCCTCCGGCGAGCACCAATCCAATAGCGATCAACTGGGTGCCGGTCATGGCGCCGCCAAACACGGAGCCGCGGCCGGGATCGTCGCGGAGATACTCGAGGAAGAATCGGGCGACACCGTAAATGAACATGAACGCGCCAATGATCTGGCCGTCGAACGTTCTGCGCTTGAGCAGCCACATGAGGAAGAAGAAATTCGCCAGCTCCACTGCCGACTCGAACAACTGGGTAGGTTCCAGCGGAATATTCAGCGGCGTGCCCGTAATGGAATTCGCGAGCGGGTTGGTGAAAGTCACTCCCCAAAAATGATGAGTCGGTTTTCCGTAGCAGCATCCGGCGGCGAAGCAGCCGATGCGGCCGATGGAGTGTCCCAGGGCGAGGCCGGGGGCAAAGGCATCGCAGGTGCCCAGAGGCGGCATGTGATGTTTCCAGACATACCAGGCGGCGGCCACGAACGCGGCCAGCAGGCCTCCGGAAAAAACCCCGCCGGCCTGCAGGGTGTTGAGGCTGAGAATCTCGCTGGGATGAGCGGCGTAGTAGCTCCACTCGTTGACGACGTACAGGACCTTCGCTCCGACAATGCCACAGAGCACGACTAGAATGCCCAGGTTCCACGACTTGTCGCCTTCAATTCCGAGGCGCTCGGAATTGCGGACGCTGATCCAGAGCCCGATGAGGACGCCCAGGGAGACCAGGAAACCGTAGGTGGGGAGGAAAAAGCGGCCGATATGGAAGAGTTGGGGGAACACGGTTTGTTTAGATGCGGATGAATGGATGAATGATCAGTTTAGCAGGAATGGGTGTGGTGCCGTTGACGTGGCGCTGGGTGCGGAGGAGGGGCCGTCGAGCTTCGCTCGACCGGACGGCCGAGGGCGGCCGTCCCCACATAAAATAAGTAAGAAAGCAAGCCGACCCACTAAGCCGTGTGACGGGCCGAGAATGAACCCGTCGGTAGACGTTGGGAACCCGCCGAGACCCTTTAGGCATCTCCGCATGGCGGAGCGTCGCTCACCGGATCCTAGTTCGAGTCGAGTCCCCGTTCATTCTGCATTGGTTCAAAAATCGGTTACCGCCATCACCAACCCGGCAGGCCGGCTTTCAATCTGGATGCTAGGCAAAACCCGGGCACTTGGCAAGTGGAAGAGTGCAAATAGTTGGCAGGCGATTTGCAACCAAAGTAATGTCCGGTTCACAAATGAGCTTGCCAACTCATCGGGAAGAAGCGCGGGCATCCCAGGGGACGTCTGTGACGGACCATTGCCACGGACCATTGCCACGGACCATGGAAGGACTTGATTCTGCTGAGCAATTGTGAGTTCATACTCCGTACCAGATATGGGGCCCCAAGGCATTGCTGCTGGCGTGTCGGCGGCAGGCCGGAGAAGTCTGAGTGATGTCAAAAATTCGCACGTTCGCACTGGCGGCGGCGGCAGCCCTGCTGCTGGTGCACGGTGCGGTCCTGGTGCTGTGGTACGGAACCGAGACGGCATCACTATGGGGCGACTGGATTGACACTGTAGGGCCGCTGGTCGCGGCCGTGGTTTGCTGGATGGTTTCGCGCCAGGCGGGCCCTTTTGGGAAACGCGTGTGGCGTCTGGTCGCCTTCTCCAGCCTGATTGCCGCCATTGGCCAGGCTCTCTACGCCGACTACTACGACTATCTGCATGCGCCGCTCGGCACGCTTTGGCCGAGCGATGTTCTAGTCTTCTTCTGGGTTGTGCCTACCCTGATGACGCTGTTTCTGAGTCCACGGGACCCAGGCAGCGGGTATGGCTGGTTGCGGGTATGCGATTTTGTTCAGGTCTGCACGCTGGCTTTGGCGGTGGAACTGTCGCAGATCTATGTGCCCTCGCGCTGGCAGGCCACGGGCCAAGCCATGCAGGTCCGGGCGCTATACGCGGGGATTTTCTTCTTTGGCCTGGTCGCTTTGAGTTTTCTGATTCGCGGCCTGCTGAGTTTCCATCGAACGGAGAGAGCATTTTTTCTGCGCATGGGCGGGTTTTTAGTTGTCCATGCGATCGTGCTCAATTCCACGCTCGCTTATCAGGCTTCAGGGCGCTACCAGCAGGGGAAGTGGCCCGATCTCCCCTGGACCATCAGCTACTGTCTGCTCAGCGTAATTGCGGGGACGTGGAATGATGATGAGCAGCATCCCGAGCATGAGCCGGATTCCCGTCGTTTGCAACTGCTCGCCCAATTCTCTCCGTTGTTGATTCCCGCCATCGTGTTTCCCCTGGTACTGCGCATCGCCCAGGAGCAGTTCCTGTGGTCGGTGGTTCTGGTGATGGTGTCGTTTGCCGCGGCCGGCGGACGCATGTTTTTTGTTCAGAACCAGTTGCTCATCAGTTCTCGCGAGTTACAGAAAAATCTGGTTCTGCTCCAGGGCATCACCGAGGGAACCACGGACTCGGTTTTCGTCAAAGATCTGCAGGGTCGCTACCTGATGATCAACTCGGCGGGCGCCGGTTTTCTGGGCCGGAAAGTTGCGGATGTCCTCGGGAAGGACGACACCGAAGTGTTCGATCCAGGAGTGGGCCGCGCTATTATGGAGGGCGACCGCGCAGTGATCGAGTCGGGCGAGGCGAAAACTTACGAGGAAACCGCGGCTGCGGCGGGCGTGACTCGCACCTATCTCGCGAGCAAGGCGCCTTATCGCGACCCCAACGGCGGGGTAATAGGACTGCTCGGCATCTGCCGCGATATCACGGACCGCAAGCGCGCCGAGGAGGAGTTTCGCCGGTCGCAGCAGAAACTCAGAACGCACTTTGAACACACTCCGCTGGCGGTGGTGGAATGGGATCTCGAATTCCGCGTGACTGCCTGGAATCCTTCGGCCGAGCGCATCTTCGGATATTCGCGCGAAGAAGCCATGGGAAAACATTCCAGTTTTATTGTTCCCCTTCCATTTCGCCAGCACGTGGATCAGATCTGGAGCGATCTGGTCGGCCAGAAGGGCGGAACTCGGAGCGCGAACGACAACCTCACCAAAGACGGGCGCACGATTTCTTGCGAGTGGTACAACACGCCGCTGGTCGACGAGTCGGGACGAGTGCTGGGGGTTGCGTCGCTGGCGCAGGATGTAACCGAGCGTGTGGCCCTGGAGGAAAGACTGCGGCAGTCGCAGAAGATGGAAGCGGTGGGACGTCTGGCTGGCGGCGTCGCTCACGACTTCAACAATCTGCTCACCGTGATACTGGGATACTCCCAGATCCTGGCCGAAGGCGCTCCCGCCGGCAGCCGTCTGGCCGACAGCACCACACAGATCAAGTCGGCTGCCGATCGAGCCTCGGGCATCACGCGCCAGTTGCTGGCCTTCAGCCGCAAGCAAGTGCTTTCCCCGCGAGTCATCAACCTGAACGACAGCATCTTGAATCTCGATTCCTTGTTGCGCCGGCTGATCGGCGAGGACATCGAGGTACTGACTGTCCCCGCGAACGACCTGGGATCGGTGAAGGCGGATCCCGGGCAGATCGAGCAGATCATCATGAACCTGGCGCTCAATTCCCGTGACGCCATGCCCAGTGGCGGAAAGCTCACATTGGAAACGGCGAACGTCGAACTGGACGCAGCCTATGCCCGCGACCACCAGCCCGCGGAGCCCGGACGCTACGTCATGCTGGCGGTGAGCGATACGGGGCACGGCATGACACCCGAGACGCAGGCTCGCATCTTCGAACCCTTCTTCACCACAAAAGAAGTCGGCAAAGGCACCGGCCTCGGCCTGTCTATGGTGTACGGAATCGTCAAGCAGAGCGGAGGTTACATCTGGGTTTACAGCGAACCGGATCGGGGTACGACCTTCAAGATTTATCTTCCCCGCGTCGACCAGCCCGTGGAAGCGAGGGACGCCGAGAACCGGCCCAAGAGCGTGCAGCGCGGCACCGAGACCATCCTACTGGTCGAAGATGACCCGCAGCTCCGCCAGCTCAGTTCCTCAGTGCTGGCGCATTGCGGTTATAGAGTGTTGACCGCGAGCGGGCCGGAAGAAGGACTTGCCGTCTGTAAGGAAAACCATCGCGACATCCGCCTGCTGGTTACCGACGTGGTCATGCCCAAGATGAACGGACGCCAACTGGCCGAACAAATCCTGAAGGTCTCTCCGAACATCAAGGTGCTCTACATCTCCGGCTACACCAGCAATGCCATCGTGCACTACGGGGTGCTGGACGCCGGTCTCTGGTTCCTGCCCAAGCCGTTCACGTTATCAGCCCTGATCGCAAAAGTGCGGGAGATTCTGGACTCGCCCGCGCGATGAGCGTTCTATGTGCAGGTTGTGTGGGATTGGCGAGCTATAAAGCATCACTGTGACATTCCCTCAGCCCAATAACTGGTTCGTGCCAGGACTGCTGCCCGGTCGGCCGCATCTCCACCTTCTTTCAATCGCACTCGAATCTGGTGCAGGCCGGGATGAGGACTCCTGGGTGCGAAACTCAACAGATACCGGCTGTGCAGATGATTGGTGAAGTCGTTCATCCGCACTTCGAATTTCTTGCGCGTGGCGAAGAGCTCGTACTCGCCGCCGGTCATGGAGGCGATCGTGCTGGGAATGTTCTTGCGCATGGCCTGCGCCGTCCGGTAGGCAAGATCGAGGATGTCGACGGTGGGGTGCTCCTCGTTCTTGTTGGTGCCGCGGCCGGTATCGAGGATGTTGGAGAGCGCAGGGGAGAACGCCAGCGCGTACATCACCGCATTGCTCTGTCCGATGGCTGCCACGGTATCGTCAATTTTTAGGTGGCTGCCGTGGTCGCGCGTCTCGCTGATCAGCAGCAGCACGCGCAGCCGATCTTCTGGTTCTTTCTTGAGCAGGCCCACAGCGTAATTGACGGCGTCGAGGATCACTGCTCCTCCATCTCCGGGTTGCAGATCACTGAGATCGTCTCTGACCAGGGTCGCGTCGCTGGTGAAATTGCGGGTGAGATCAACCTGGCTATCGAACTCTACAACGGCAACCCGGGCCGTTCTCAGGCTGAACAGCGGGTCGAGCATCGACTTTAGACCTTGGATGCGAGGGAACTCGGCGTACGCCCGGCGGCCGCGCTGAATCGCCACGACCAGCGAGATGGGCTGGCCCTCGGGAGCCTCGTCAAGGCGTGCCGATTGCTGCACGCCGTCGTCTTCTACGATGAAGTCCTTGGCCTGCAGTCCGTATACGATTCCGCCCTGCGGGTCTTTGACCAGAGCCGGAACCAGCACAACGTTGGATTGGGAACGGACGGTTGGTTCTTGAGTGGGGTCTTGAGAATGGGCGATACCGCCGAACAGCGCCAGAATCAGCAAGGATGTGGCGGCGTGGGGCAGCCTAGCCCGCCTTGCGGTTTTCGCCCAGCACTTCATCCAGCGCATCTGCTAATAGATGCGCGCGCTTCTGATAGTCGGTTGCCCCGCCGTCCTGCTTTTTCTTGAGCAGATGATATTCGTCGGCAATATTCAGCGCGGCCAGCACCGCCAGCCGCACTGTGTCGATGGTATTGGTGGCCTCGGCCACAGCGCGCATCTTCGAGTCGACGTACTCCGCCAGCTTCAGAATGTACTCGGGATCAGACCCGCGCAGGTTGTACGCCTGGTCAAAAATCTCCACCCGCACGCTGGCGTTCTGCGCGTCTTTCACAATCTGATCCTTGGTCGCCGTAGCCATAAAACATTCTCCGTAGAGACGTAGCTGGCTACGTCTCTCTCCGCGCAATCAGCCGTGCCCTTAGCTGGCCTCAGCAATCGACTCGATTTGCTGCAGCATCTTTTCGACGCGCCCGCGAATCTCCTCGCGCTCTTTCTTTAATTGCACCGCTTCCCGCCGCAGTCGGACCAGTTCCTCTTCGCGGTCTTCCATTTGCTGCCGCAGACGCTGGGCATCGCGCTCGGCCACGGCCTGGGCCTGGCGCGCCGCTTTGTACATCTCTATGGTGCGATAGATCTTGTCTTCGAGCGCCTGAAAATCGTCCGCCGGAACCTGCTCTGCTACCTGCTCGACCGCATTCAACGCCATGATTGCACTCTTCCCCTACGAGGATTTCTGGAAGACCGATTCCTAGGAACTTCCTCGCAGTATACTCCACATCTTTGTGGACAAGTCAGCCTGGTCGTTTTGCCCAATCGTGACAACCCCACGTCGTGAGATTGGCTATAATTTCCGCGGCCAGGAGGAACAAATCTATGAAATGCCTCACCTTCCTCACGCTTGGATTGTTCGTTGTGCTGGCGGCACTGCCGTCCCGAAGCGCCGCCAAGACCACAGTCGAACTCAAAGATGGTCAAGGCAAAGCCGTTGGCGCAATCGTCATTTGGGATGAGGGACCAGGCGCCGCACTCGAACTCAAACTCCACGACCTGACGCCTGGAGAGCACGCCATACACTTCCATCAGATTCCCAAGTGCGAGGGACCAGACTTCAAGTCGGCTGGTGGACATTTCAATCCCGAGGGGAAGAAGCACGGGTTCGATAGCCCCGACGGCCACCACGCTGGCGACATGAAGAACTTCACGGTCGGCGCTGATGGCAAAGCCTCTGTCCGTCTGGAAGACAGCGAGGTGACGCTCAAAGACGGTCCCCACTCGCTGCTGAGCAGCGGGGCGGCGATCGTAGTGCACGCCAAGGCCGACGATTACAAGACTGATCCGTCGGGGAATTCGGGAGACCGCTTAGCCTGCGGGGTAATTACGAAGTAATCTCGAGAACAGCCACACACGGCGCGGCTGAAAGCCGCGCCCTTTCAAAGCAGCGCTGAGGTCAGGCTCGACCCCGCAGCTTCGCCAGGCGGGCCGCTGCTTCATCCAGCGTTTCCGGTTTCTTGCAGAAGGCGAACCGCACCTGCTTCGCTCCATCGCGCGGATCGCGATAGAAACTCGATCCCGGCACGCACGCCACGCCAATTTCCTGCACCAGATATTTCGCGAACGAAACATCATCCTTGAATCCAAACGCCGAAATGTCGGTCATCACGTAGTAGGCGCCGCGCGGGCGAAAACATTGGAACCCGGCCGCGGTCAGGGCCGGCATAAGGTGATCGCGGCGCACGCGGTATCCCGTGGCCAGATTCGCGTAATATTCCGCGGGCAGACTTAGCGCTGTGGCGCCGGCCTCCTGCAGCGGCGCGGGGGCGCCGACGGTCAGAAAATCGTGCACCTTGCGGATCGCATTCGTAATCTTCTCCGGCGCAACCGCCCAGCCCACGCGCCATCCCGTGACACTGTAGGTCTTCGACATGCCGTTGATGGTCACCGTCCGTTCGCGCATACCGTCGAGCGACGCCATGGAAATATGTTCTGTTCCTTCGTAGAGGATGTGCTCGTAGATCTCGTCGGTAATGGCGAGCACATCGAACTCGACGCACAGGTCGCGAATCAGTTCCAGTTCGCGGCGGGAGAAAACTTTGCCGGTCGGGTTGTTGGGCGTGTTGAGGATGATCGCCTTGGTGTGCTTGTCGAACGCGCGGCGCAATTCTTTGTCGTCGAACGTCCACTCGCCGCCGTCGGCCTGTGGCGGACGCAGCTTCACGAACCTCGGCTTCGCCCCGCTCAACACTGAGTCGGGACCATAGTTCTCGTAGAACGGCTCGAAAATGACGACTTCATCTCCGGCGTTGCAGACCGCGAGCAAGGTTGAGATCATCGCCTCGGTCGACCCGCAGCATACGGTGATCTCTTTCTCGGGATCGACCGTAATTCCCTGCCAAACGCCCATCTGCCGCGCAATCGCATAGCGCAGATTCTTCGCGCCCCAGGTGATGGCGTACTGATTGACGTCGGCCGCAACCGCCTGTTGGGCAGCCTGTTTGATCTCCGCCGGAGCAGGAAAGTCCGGGAAGCCCTGCGCCAGATTCACGGCGTTGTACAGCATGGCCTGCCGGGTCATCTCCCGAATCACAGACTCGGTGAAGTGCCCAACTTTGTCGCTGAGAAAATGTTTTCCGGGCGTAGAAGGCCGAGGACTAGGAGCTTTCCGGTTTTTCCTGGGCTTGGTCGAGGTGCGATCTGGCATAGCAGGCAGACTAGCAGTGCGGCGCAGGAAGTTTCAAATCGACGCGGTTCTTGTATTGGCTGGTTTTGGGCCAACCCAAATGCCTCGGGCGCCCAAATGCCTCAGCCACCCGAGGCTAGCAAGCGCCATCAGGGCTTGAATCCCACGCTCTGCCACAGTTCAGCAGTATGGAACATGGTGCCGTTGGTGATTACGTATTCGACATTCCGGATGTTGTGGATGTCGTCCAGCGGATTGCCGTTGACCAGAATCAGGTCGCCGCGTTTTCCTTTCTTGACGGTTCCGGATTCCTTTTCGAGTCCCATGGCCCGCGCGGGCACCATGGTCGCTGCCTGAATCGCTTCCATGGGTGTGAATCCGGCTTGTACGTACAACTCGATTTCGCGGTGCAGGCTGTGTCCGGGAACCGCCTGGTCGGTGCCTGCAACCACCGGAATGCCAGCACGATGCAGCGCTCCGACGATGGCCAACTCTTTTTCAAATACTTTCTCGCCGATGTCCGAACCTTCGGTCGGTGGAGCGGCGTCAGTGAGTTGCTCGGAGAGTTCGGGAGCAACTTTGTTGACGCCGGGTTCAAAGCTGGCAAGCGGTTTGGCGGTGGTCGCGGTGAAGAACTCCATCAGCGCGATGGTCGGATCGACCACGGTGCGATGATCTTTCAGGAACGCCAGCGCCTTCTGCGCCTCCGGTGAATCCAAATCGATATTTGCGCCGGCCTTGAAGCGGTCGAGGCGGCTCGCGTTTTCAGGGAGCGGCGCTTTCATGACGTCGGCGATGTAGCCGATGTGGTTGATCTGGTCCTGTCCCGCTTCAATCGCCTGATAGGCGTTCAATCCTTCTGGGATGTGGCCGGTCACGGTCATGCCCAGGCGATGCGCCTCATCGGCGACGACTTTCAGTTCTTCTAGCTTGACGGAGCTGTAAATCTTCATCTGCTGGAAGCCGGCGGCGTGGTAGCGGTCGGTCCACATGCGGGCCTGGTCGGGTGTGTCGACGCGTTCGACGCCGATGGTGTAGGTGCTCGATCCATCGACGATGCCCGCCAGCAGCAGGCGCGGACCGAGGCCGCGTCCCTTTGCGATGGCGTCGCGTACCGCCGTGATGAACTCAAACTCGTTGCCGCAATCGCGCACCGTGGTCACGCCTGCCGCCAGATAGATTGGTCCCCACTCGACTTGCTCGAAGTGCGCGTGCATGTCCCAGAGGCCGGGAAGGATTGTTTTGCCGTGAGCGTCCACGACGTTCGCGTGTTTGGGAATTTTTACCTTGGATCGCGGACCCACGGCGACGATGCGTCCGTTTTGAATCACGACTGCCGCGTCCGGAACCGGGGCTGCTCCCGTGCCGTCAATCAACGTGCCGCCAACGATGGCGATCGTCGACGCGCGGCTCCCCGAGATTCCCTTGGAAATTTCGGCGAGGGCGCTCATGCCATCGGCCCCGGCGCGTCCCACAAAATCGCCCAGCGCACTCTCGTAGCCGTCGCGAATGGCTTCGAAGTGATCGAATTCCGCATCAGTCGAAATGGCGGCGACCAGATTGCGATTCGCGTCGAACCAGAGGGTCTCGCGTCCCCAGATCAGGCCTTCGATGGTGTAACGGTCGAGCTTCTCATCTTTCGCACCGTCTTTGCCGGTAACGTGGATCGTGTCCTGGCCGCGAGGTTCGACCTTCACGCTGCCGCTCGGAAGCGTCGCGAGTTGCGTCGGTGAACCATGCGTGGCCCAGTAGCGGACCATGAGCATCTGCATGGTGGCGGGAGCGTAGCCCGCGATGGTAAAGAATGACCCGGTTGGGGGAGTGAGATCACTCTGCTTGTCGCGGGTGCGGAAGTGAACCTTGCCGGCGTCGATGGTCAGGGCCTCGTCGATTGAAACACTGCGCGCGGTTTGCCCTTTGATTTCGAAAGCCTGCGGCGTCAGGTCCGGCGCGCCGCGAAACGTTGCCGAGAGCGGAACTGGCGAGCCGCGGTCGGTGAACTTGAAATCCATCTTCACGGCGAGGGAGTCGCCGTCCCGCCGGATCTCGTAGGTTTCCTGGCCGATCGGCTGTTCGAATTTGTGCAGGGTGAACTTGCCTTGCTCGACGATCGTGGAGGTAGTGGGCTGTTGGGGAGCGGCCAGCGCAGACGGGGTCGATGAAACAAAACAGGCAGCTAGAGCGAGCAGCAGGGAAATCTGAATTTGTTTTCGCATGTTTGTAGATGAGTCCCTCTGGGGCTGAAGCCGTTGGATTTTCTGGCGAGGTTTGATCGCAGCGCTGAAAAGCGCTGCGCCACCCAAAAACGCTCGCGGGCCAAAGGGCTTGAGGGTCCTAGCTCCAAAACTACTTCTTCACCACAATCCCTAACTCGCGCAACTGCCGGTCGCTGACTGGAGTTGGCGCGTCGCACATCAAATCTACCGCACGCGCAGTCTTCGGGAACGGAATCACTTCGCGGAGACTCTCAGCTCCCGCCAGAATCATTACGATGCGGTCGAGGCCCAGCGCAATTCCTCCGTGCGGAGGCGTGCCGTATTCCAGGGCTTCCAGAAAGAATCCGAAGCGCGATTTCGCCTCTTCTTCTGTCATGCCCAGGGCGCGGAAGATTTTGCTTTGAATGTCCTGGCGGTGAATACGAATCGATCCTGAGCCCAACTCCGTGCCGTTGAGAACCACGTCATAAGCCAGCGCGCGCACTGCACTGAGCGGGGATTGCGGATCGTTCACCGACTCGACGCCCGCTTCCAGCAAGGTCATGTCCTGTTCATGCGGCGAAGTGAATGGATGATGCGCCGCCATCCACTGCTTCTCTCCTTCATCCCACTCGAACATGGGAAAGTTCGTGACCCACAGGAAGCGGAAATCGTTCGCGGGGTCGCCAGTTTTCTTGAAGATTCCGTGGCGCTCGGCGTATTTCTGCGCCAGCGCCAGCCGGAGCAATCCCGCCGACGCATAAATCGCCAGCTCCGCGGGCGTGACCTTGCGGTGGGTGGGCATCGCTGTCTGCGGCCCGGCCTGCGCCGAACCGGCCACCAGCACGATCAGATCGCCGTCGCCGTCTCGCATCCCGCTCTTTTTGGCGATCGCGGCCGCCGCGTCGGGATACTTATTGCCGATGCGTTTGAAGTCTTCGAAAATCTTCGCTCCACCCTTGGAGTGGAACATTGGCTTGATGTCGTCGCGCTCCTTGCGCGAAAGCTCGCCCACTTTGGGTGTGCGGATGGCAATCACCGGCAGGTTTGCATTGATGGCCAACTCCTGTAGATTTTCGGGCGTGAAGCAGTCACGCACGTCGGTGAACGCGGGCAGGCGCAGGTCCGGCTTGTCGATGCCGTACAGGCGAATGGCCTCGTCATAGTCCATGCGGGCGAACGGCGTTTTGATCGCGCTGCCGGCAGCCTGGAAGGCCGCTGTCAGAAATCCCTCGACCACTTCCCACACGCGCTCGGGCTGCGGATACGACATCTCGAGATCGATCTGGGTGAACTCGGGCTGGCGGTCGGCGCGCAGGTCTTCGTCGCGGAAGCAGCGCACAATTTGAAAATATTTGTCGAATCCCGAGATCATCAGGATTTGTTTGAACATCTGCGGCGACTGCGGCAGGGCATAAAACGTCCCCGGCTGCACGCGGCTGGGAACCAGATAATCGCGAGCGCCTTCCGGCGTGGAGCGCGTCATGAAGGGGGTCTCAATCTCGAAGAATCCCTGCCCGGAAAGATAGTCGCGGATCGCCTTGGCCACCTTGTGCCGCGTCTCGATGTTGAACTGCATCACGTCGCGCCGCAGATCGATGTAGCGATACTTCAGCCGTGTTTCTTCATTGGTGAGTGCCGTGTCCGACGGCAAAAACGGCGGCAGCTTCGACTCGTTCAAAATGCGAATCTCACTTGCGACCAGCTCGACCTCGCCAGTGGGAATATTCTTGTTGATGGTGTCGGCGTCTCGTCCCTTCAGCGTGCCAATCACGGCGATGACGTACTCGTTGCGCACGGTGTTCGCTTTATCGTGGGCCGCGGCGTCGAGTTCTCGGTTGAGCACAACCTGGGTAACGCCGGTGCGGTCGCGCAAATCAATGAAGATGAGGTTGCCCAGGTCGCGCCGCCGGTTCACCCATCCCATGAGCACAGCTTTTTTGCCGGCGTCGGACGCGCGCAGCGTCCCGCACATATGAGTTCGTCGTAGATCTCCTAAGAAATCGAGCAAGGTGTGTCCTTAGCAGTGAGAATGCGGCAGAGTGCCGAAACAAAGGATTATAAACGGTCTTTCGTGTAAGGGACTTGCGCGGAACGTGGTCGGAACAATGCCGGCACCCAGAGTGCGATGCCGAAGGCCAAGATCGGACTTGAATTTGCCGGCCTGATGTCCTCCTGGGACATCCCAAGTGCTCTTCCCGCATCTACTATGGATACGATTATGGATACGATGATCGCAGCCTACCCCCACGGCGATGTCCCGCAGCCCGAGCCCGATCTGCGGCTTCTGGTCGAGTTGCCGGCGTGGCCCAGGGTCTTCTTCGGGAACCTGCTCGATCTCGTCTTTCCGCGGCGGCTTCCGCCGCTAGAACTTCGCTCCGCCCCGGCGCCGTTCTGGCATGACGTATTTGTGACGGGAAAACTTCCGTGGAACCGGTTTCTACAGTCCGGTGCTTATCATGGCATCGCATTCGCGCTGGTGATTGGATTCACCCGGTTCTTTGCGCTCCAGCCGCAAGTGGTAGCGAAGCCAACCTTCGAGCACGCTCAGGTGATCTATTACCAACCC
>Ga0209517_10006830_pt1 | contig 13921 bp, 12 predicted proteins | sample PeaSoiMetSII2010_FD_187695 | JGI IMG/M metagenome (GOLD analysis project Ga0209517, IMG submission 187695) | Peat soil microbial communities from Weissenstadt, Germany - SII-2010 (SPAdes) (version 2) | ecosystem: Environmental > Terrestrial > Soil > Wetlands > Peat | place: Germany...
AAGAGCTCGACCCGTCGAAGGCGCGTGTAGCTGGCCTTGATTTCGACCGCCTGGTAAGCCGGCTCGTTATTCTCCAGCTTTCACGCCGGCTCTGCCGCTGCTGCCGCCGCCGGTGTCGCGGTACTGCCGCCGCGGCCCGGCAACTTCCAGAAGGCTTTGGTGCCATCGAAGCGCGAATAAGCCTTGCGCGCGCGATCAAGCAATTTCTGAATCTGCGCCTGTTGATCCCCGATGATGAGTCCTGCCGCAAATGCGCGGTGGCGGCCTTGCTCCTCGGTCAGACCTTTCGCGCGACTGGCGATGATATCCGAGAACAGAGCCTTGTGCGTAACGATGTCGTTGACCCTGCCCAGGCTGTTCTGCAGTTGCATCAAGGATGACTTGATTTTCTTGCTCTGCTTGGCGGATTTCTTGCCGTGATACACGCCGGAAAAAAAGTCGGTCGCGTATCGGGCCTTTTTGACCTGAATGCGCAGCCGGTGCAATTGCTCCGTATCCAGGTCGTCGATTCTCCTGCCCCGCCGCTTGATCCGCTTGCAGCGATGCGAAAGCTGGTCAGAAGCAAAAATCTCGATCGGCAGTTCGCGGCGCACGCGCTTTAACGGGTCTTCCGACGTGCTCCAGGGGCCTGCCTCGATCCACTCCGCAGTATCGAGAACGAGTGTTCGGAACCGAGCCGACTGAACTGCCGCCTGCGCCGTCCGATAGCACTTGAGACGCTTGCGCGTGAACATTTTGCTGATGCTGACGAGCCCCGGCTCATTCTTGTGCTGCTTCCGCATCGGCTGGATGACTTCGAGGATGAGTGTATCGAGATCGCGCGCAGGGCCCAATTCCTGTGCGAGCCATCTCAATTCCGACTTTATCGCCTCGGTTCGATCGTCGCCCACAACCACGGAAAACAGCGACATGGCCGCGCGCAGCCGGCGCAGCGCGACCCGCATCTGGTGCAACGCAGTCACGTCGCGGCCGATCATTGCGGGTACGTTCGCAACCAGATGGCGCAAGCAAGCCCGGCCAACCAGGGTGAAGGCGTGGCCAGCACTCATTCCAGCGCTCAACTCCGGATCACAAGCGGTCTCGGCAGCGACTTGCGTCTGCTCCACCAGCTCATAGCCGCGTTCGGGTTTACTTTTGAATTCGAGATGGGCCGGGACGATATTGAGTATGTCACGCGCGATCTTGAAAAGGTCGGCGGGTTTGCCCTGCTTGAGCTCGAGTTCGATCTCTGAAACCGGTTGCGAAGAGTTGGACGCGAGAATTTGCCCCTCGTCGATCGCCATGACGATGTCGGCGCCGTTACCGTTGAGATGATAGGCGGTGCGCTCGATCCGGGTCTCGAAAACCGGCTTCAATGCCTTGCGCACATCGTCGGTAAGAATTTGGCCTAGAGCGGTATCCTTCATGCCGGTGAGGTCTGGTTGATCACCCTCGATGGTTTGCTCCCATTCGGATCGCTCGAACAAGCCAACGCCGTGATCGGCAGACTTGATGGTCTGGACGCGCTTGTCGTCGATATGGCGTACCCGCAACGTGAATCCGTGGTCGCGCAGGAACCGCTCATCGGAATCAAAATAAGTAGAATCAAGAATTTCGTGGGTGGGGTGATGTAGAGAGTCCGCAAAGCCGGGATAATTTCGGAGCGCATTGATGTCTTCGGGTGTGACCCAAAGCTTCAGCTCAACCTCCGCAGGCCTGCCGACCATAAGGAATGACCATCAAAAGGTGGATTTAGGGTCGTCAGCCGGATGACGACAGTCACAAAACTATCACAAAATAACCCGCCGGGGCACGCGCCTTTTGGCAATCCAACGTTGTTTTTACCGCTTGACGTCAGGGCAGAAACCACTTTTCGCTCGCCGAACGCATTGCCAGAGGCCAACTCAAGAAAGCTCAACTCGCCCTTAAATCAGGCGATAATTGATGGGCTCGCAGATGATGAAGCCGGGAACGCGGCGGAGGGGAGTACCTATAGTCCAACGGAACAACCAACCGATAGGCCTTCAGCTTGGGATCCGCCCAAGATTCCAATAGCCTGCCGCAGACGGCGCATTCGGCCCGCCCGGGACTTCCCATCGCCGATAGGGATTCGGCGACTTCATAGGCCGAGGCGCAGGATGCGCAGGTAAAGTCGGATATTCTCATAAGGGTAGTCTACACTCGCATTGTCAGGTTTGAAAAGTCACCTCCGGGCAGCCCCTTTCTTTATGACAGCCCCGCATTGGCGACATCCGGCAATGTCTCAACGCGGATTGAACCGGTTGGTTCATCGGTTCGACGAATGGCTGCAAAATCGCGGCCCACATATCCATTTCGACTTCAATCATTGCCGTCGGCAGATCGATGCCGACAAGACTGTCATATTGCCGTCCTGGGAGCCTCTGTGAGCATTTCGCGGCTGAAGCGGTTCGCAACATTGGCGATTACCGGGCGTCCGGACACAGACCGAGATCGAAGTGCCGCCCGATCCGAAGCCGCCGGCAGCCGAACGCGCGCTCGCGGAGGCGGAATGCCGCCGCCGCAACGGCCCGGCATAATGGCGCTGTTGAGCTCATATTAAAAACCGGACCGTTGTGCAGCCGCCGTCTGCATAAGGGTCCGGCCTGATCATTGGATGCACGGATATTTTTCAGAGAAGGCCGCCGCCTGCTCGTGTAGCGAAGGCATGAAGCACCTCAATATCCGCGCATGAGGTTTTCGTGGAACGGGTTACTTCTTTTTCTTCTTCCCTGTCTTCTTGGCCTTCTTAGCCTTCTTCGCTTTCTTCGCCATATTCCCCTCCGTGGTCCCTGATGTTGGATCAATGCAAGCCGACATCGACGTGCATTCGCTCAGACTACACCATAATTAAAAATTTGATACTGCGTGCTTCGAAGAAGGTAAACGGCGATCGCGCCGCAGCGGTTGGCGATGCGATTTTCAAGCTCGTCGACCCCGTCCTGAGCTTCATCGTGTTGATCGAAACGTGCGGCCACCTGATGCGCCGCGCATCCGGGTTGGCGATCAAAAAGAAATCGAGCAGGACGCGTTGGGCGTACCGCGACTTCTTTGAAGGATTTGACCGAAGCAAATTGCAAAGAGCTTTCCTGCCGCGTGGAGCGACAGCCGCCGCAGCCGATCGATCGTCGGGGGAAAAACTTCTGGTCCAATTTCCGCGTCGTCGGACCCGCGTCTCGAACATAGTTCTCACTTCACATGCGCCCTGCGGCCCAGCTCACAATCCCGAAAAATTCCGATCGTAAATCGCGCGATCCGCGCTGCCGATCGGGCTTGAGTAGCCGCGATCGCCGATCGGGTGATCGAACCGGGAGCGAAGGCTTCCGCCCTCCGTTGCCGGCAAGCCGGTCGGCCGCAAAGTTCGAAAATCGGGATATTGACCGGCGTAACCCGTCGCCCGGTCTCCGTTTTCCCGGCCGCAGCTTTTGCTTAACCATTGTCTTTTAAGAATGTCTAACCGCCATGACGCACCATGGGCCACCATGTCAGAAGCCAAGCGACTATATCAGCGCGTTCGGCCTCCCAGTGCCGAGGCAGCCAAGGCTCAGATCATCGTGAGCCCGAAGCTGCCTGTCGTGCACTGCCGGCTGGTCGACTATTCCCCGGGCGGCGCTTGTCTTGAAATCTTCCCGATGGTGCCGGTGCCCGAGCGGTTCGAACTGCTCCATGGCAGTGTGAGAAAGAGAAGCCGCGTGGTCTGGCGGCGGGGCATTCGGATCGGCGTTGCCTTCTGAATCGGGGTAGGCAGCCGCTTCGGCAAGAGATCAAGTGACATCAGGATGACAATCCCTCACCGCAGCGCGGGATGTCGTTTTGCGCCTGAAAAGCCCCGATCCTGCGGCGGATGGCGGGCCAAATCGGCCGTTTTTGCCGGCGCGGCAGCCCCCGGCCTGAATGCCCAGCATTGCGGCGCCTGCCTTAGCCCGATAATGATGTTTCGGTTTATTGCCTCTGCCGGGGCTCCGTGGCGCCCCGTCCTTTTGCTGCCGGAATAGAAGTTTTAATTGGAGAAGTTTTCCAATGTTGGGTTTCTTTGCCTGGCTGGTGCTGTTGGCCGCAACGGCAGTCCTCGCAGAGCTGGCATTTCCTTCCGAACTGGCCCACATCCCCGCCGCCTTTCTGGCGCTGCCGCCCCCACAACGGGTGGCGGTCGGACTTATCGCGCTGATGGCGCTGGCGCTGATGGCGTTCACCCTGTGGCAATCCTGGCGCATCTCCCGGCAGGAAAAAAACGCCAAGGCCCTGCATGGGGGCCCCATGAGCGCGCAGCGGGCGATGGCTGCCGCCGGAGGATCGCAGAGGGATTTCGATGCGGCGGTCCAGCATCTGGTGAAGAGCGATCCCGAAGAAGCGATTTCCTCCCTCCAGAAGCAGCTTGCCGAGACCGAGGCGCGTGCGGCGCAGCAGCGCGGCCGCAACGAGGCCGTCGACATGCGGGAGCGGCTCGACGACATCCGCCGCCGTCAGCAGGCCTTGCGCGAACAGATCGGCGAAGTGGCCGAGAAGCGGCGGATCATTGAGCCGGGTTTTGAAGAGCTGAAGGATCGTCAGCGTCAGCTCGATCGCTCGCTCGACAAGATCGAGACCGACGACGACAACAACAATCTCGCCGATCGTCTGAAGGAATTCGACCAGAAGGTCGCGCTGCTTCACGAAAGGCACAAGACGCTGCAGGATTCCTTCACGGCGCTGACCCGCTTCAAGGAGGAGTTGACAAGATCGCAGGCCGAGCTCGTGCCGTTGCAGGCGCAGGAAGGCGGTATCAAGGCGCTGCTCGCCGAGCTTCAAGGCCAGCGCGACCGGCTGGCCAAGGCGATCGAGGAGCTCGAAACCAGCGATAGCGAAAAACTGAGTTCCCGCGTCGAAGCGCTCGACAGCGGCAAGAAGGATGCCGAGCAGCGAGTTGTGCGCCTCGAAGGCTCCTATGCGATCCTCGACACGATCCGCCGGGATTTTATCGATCTCGGCAAGCGCCAGGAGGATCTGAGGCTTGCCTTTGCGGAGGTCGAGACCGACGCCAGCGGCAAAAGCCTTGCGGATCGCCTTGGCGAGCTCGACAAATTTTCGGCCGAGACCCGCGGTCGCCTGCGCACATTGCAGGAGGCCCTCACCACGCTGAACCGGTACCGGAGGGACCTCGTCAATTCGCAGACCGAACTGGCGCCTCTGCAAGCGCCGGGGGAGGGCGTCAACGCGCTGCTCGAAGAGCTCAATACGCGCCGCTGCCAGCTCATCACGGCGCTGGACGAACTCGAAACCAGCGGCGGAGAAAAACTCGGCTCAAAGGTCGAATCCCTTGCCGACAGCAAGCGGGCGACTGAAGAGCGCATTGCGCAGGTCTACCAGCATTTCGAGCGGCTGGAATCGATCCGAAGCGACATCGCAAAAACCTTCGAAAACCTGAGCGGCGCCCTCAACAAGCTCGGCTGATTGCGGGATTCCGCGCCATCGGCGCGAAAGCGCTTGAGGCAGGCAATATCCGGCTTCCGCCAGTACACTCGCTCGGGTAGACTCACAAACTGGTTGCAATTCGCGTCCATGAATGCAGCGCAGCAGTGTCCGGACGTGCTATTGTTTCTGTCTGCTTGGCGACTTTGACGTGGGATTGCATGAAACGCCGGGATTTCATCAGATCAATCGGTGGTGCCGTCGCGGCGTGGCCAATCGCGGCGCGAGCGCAGCAGCCCGAGCGGATGCGGCGGATCGCCGTGCTGATGCCAGGGGTGGCGGCCGATCTGGAATATCAGGCTCGGATCGCAGCGTTCCAACAAAGGCTTCATGAATTGGGCTGGACAGACGGCCGCAACCTGCGGATCGATTACCGATGGGGCGGGAACGATGTCGATCGCATTCGAAGTTCCATAGCCGAGCTGGTCGCGCTAGAGCGGGATGGGTCTAGACTGAATCGAACGGGGATTCCCAAATCAGATCGGTTCTGATTCAACATGCTGGCTGGGAAGGAGGCCGGCATGGATGGGACGACCGTATTCACTCGACCTTCGTGAGCGACTGGTAAGGGCTGTCATCAAAGGTGGCTTGTCGTGCCATCAGGCAGCGGCGCAATTTGGCGTGGCCATCAGTACAGCGATCAACTGGGTGCGGCGCTTCCGCGAGACCGGCAGCGTCAAGCCTGACAAGATCGGCGGCTATCGGCCGAAGAAGATTGCGGGGCCGCACCGCGATTGGCTGGTGCAACGGTGCCGGAAGGCGGATTTCACCTTGCGTGGGCTGGTAGCTGAACTCGCCGAGCGTGGCCTGAAGGTCGATTACCGCACGGTGTGGGAGTTCGTCCACGCCGAGAGGCTCAGTCATAAAAAAAGACGCTGATTGCCGCCGAGCAGGACCGTCCCGATGTCGCCCGCCGGCGGGCGCAATGGACCAAGTACCGGGAGCGGATCGACCCCTCCCGCCTGGTGTTCATCGACGAAACCTGGACAAAAACCAATATGGCGCCACTGCGGGGCTGGGCGCCGCGCGGCCAGCGGATCAAAGCCAAGGTGCCGCATGGCCGCTGGCAGACCATGACCTTCCTCGCCGCCCTGCGCCACGATCGCATCACCGCCCCCTGGCTCATCGACGGGCCGATCAATGGCGAGACCTTCCAACTCTACGTCGAGAAGGTCTTGGTTCCCACCTTGCGGCCCGGCGACATCGTGATCATGGACAATCTTGGCTCGCACAAAGGCAAAGCTGTGCGCCGCGCCATTCGTGCAGCCGGCGCGCACCTCTTCTTTCTTCCGAAATACTCACCCGATCTGAACCCAATCGAGCAGTTCTTCGCCAAGTTCAAACATTGGCTGCGCAAGGCCGCAAGGCGAACCACCGAGGCTGTCTACAATGCTATCGGCCCGATCCTCGACACCGTCTCATCGGCTGAGTGCGTAAATTACTTCGCCAACGCCGGATATGACCAAACCTAAACCCATCCCGCTCTAGCGCCGGACGTCATTTTTGCCGGGGGAAGCCCGGTTATGGGGGCGCTCCTACAGGTGACACGCACCGTACCAATCGTGTTTGCGCTCGTCGCCGATCCGGTCGGTGCCGGCTACGTTGATAGCCTGGCGCGGCCGGGCGGCAACGTCACCGGTTTCCTCCCGTTCGAATATGGCATCGCCGGAAAGTGGCTGGAACTCCTCAAACAAACGGTGCCGGCGGTAACGCGAATGGCAGTCATTCGCGATCCAAACTCACCAACCGGTATTGGCCAATGGGCCGTGATCCAGGCCATGGCGCCATCGATGGGAGTTGAACTCAGTCTGATCAATTTCCGCAACGCCAGCGAGATAGAGCGCGACATCACTGCCTTCGCACGCTCCCCGAATAGTGGTCTCATCGTAACTGCAACCCCATTGGCAACTCAACATCGCGAGCTGATCATCAAACTGGCGGCCGATCATAAATTGCCCGCAGTCTACTACGAGCGCTACTTCATAACTGGCGGCGGCCTGATTTCCTATGGACCTCGTTTGGTCGACCAGTACCGGCGCGCTGCTGGTTACGTCGATCGCATACTTAAAGGCGAGAAGCCCGCCGATCTGCCGGTGCAAGCCCCAACCAAATACGAGTTGGTCGTTAATCTGAAAACTGCCAGGGCACTCGGCATTGACGTCCCACCAGCTCTGCTCGCTCGCGCCGACGAAGTGATCGAATAACGGCAGGCGATTTTCGCCTCGCGGCCTATCTATCGGAGACCTTGTCGGGATGGAAGTAGACATCCGCCTTCATTCCGGATGTAAGCCCTTCCGATGCCTTCAATCCGACCATGACCCGAACCACGTCCGCGTCGGCCTGACCGCGCGACGCCGGTGGCTCGAGGCGGCCGGGCTCGACCAGCGGCGCGATCGAAGAGACCGTTCCCTCGAACTCGCGACCGGGAAACGCGGCGGCCTGCACGGTTACCGCTTGCCCCGCCTTGATTGACCCGAGGTCGCGTTCGTCGAGTTCCGCGCGCACGCACAGCGCCGAGAGGTCGGCAAGCTGCAATGGCGGCTCCAGCGAAGCGGGCGATACCAACTCGCCAAGGCGCACATTGACCTGGAGCACCGTGCCGTCGATCGGCGCGCGCACGGTCATTTTGTCGAGGGCAGATCGCGCCATGGCGTATTCCGACCGGGCGACACTGAGTTGGCCCTCCAGTGCAGTCGGCAAAGGAGCGTCGTCGTCGACGATGGTGCGAAGCTGCTCCTTTCGCGTTGACAGTTCATTCTGGACACGTGTCAAAGCAAGGCGGGCAGCGGTCAGGTCGGCGTCCGGTCCGCCGCCGGCCCGCAACTTCGCGGCAGCCCGATCAACGGCGGATCGCGCGTCGTAGAGCGCCCGTTCGGCATCGGCCGCGGCATCTTCGGCTTTGCGCCGCGGCTTTGCGCCGCCTGTCGCCGATCTTTCGTCCCGTGCGCGCTCGTGCATGGCGACTTGTGTCTCCGCCACCGCAAGCCGCGCCCGAAGTTCATCGTCAGCGAGATGGATCAGTGGTTCGCCGGCAAACACCTTGTCATTGGTCTTCACCAGCACCTTGTCGACCACCCCGATCACCGCTGTCGCGACCCTGATCTGTCCAGAGCAGGCTTCGATACGCCCGGGCGCAATGGCTTGCCAGTGCCTCTCCCTCGGCTCATCGGCCGAGCTACCCCAGAATGCCGGCTTGACGGGGGTGATAAGCGGAATCGCGGTGAAGATTCCGGCGACTGCGAGCAGGCCCAGGACGGCGACCCTGGCTGTCCGGCGTTTCGACATGGCTAGCTGCCCCCCGCGATTCTCATTGGCATTCTTGCGCCGCCGGGTTCTTCACCGATGATCCGTCCGTCCTCGATGTGAACGACCCGATCTGCGAATGGCAACAGACGCGGATCATGCGTCACGATCAGCACGGCGTGCCCCCGTTCCCTGGCGATTTCAGCAAGTATCTTCACGATCGCCCGGCCGGTCTCGCCATCGAGAGCGGCCGTGGGCTCGTCCGCAAGGATGATCGACGGGTTTCCAACAATGGCGCGAGCGATCGCGACGCGTTGCTGTTCCCCGCCGCTGAGTTCGCGTGGATAGGCTTTTATTTTATGGCCGAGGCCGACCTTCGCCAACGCCTCGCGTGACGTTACCTTTGCGGCTCTGGAGGGCTCCCCGCGCACATCGAGCGCGAGGCGGACGTTGTCGGTGGCAGACAAGGTCGGAAACAGATGAAACATCTGGAAGACAAAACCCACATGGTTTCGCCTGAGAAGCGCGAGGTCCTCGGGTCCGGCACCTGCGGTAGAGTGTCCGCAGATACGAACTGTACCTGCTGTCGGCCTCAACATGCATCCGAGAATGGACAAGAGCGTGGTCTTGCCGCTCCCGGAAGGTCCCATGAGCAGGGTCAGTTCGCCGCCGTGGAGCGAAAGCGTTACGCCCTTGAGCGCGGCCACCTTTGCAGCACCGCTGCCAAGGTCCTTCGCCAGTTTCACCCCCTCGAGCAATGGTTCGGTCATCGCGCGAACACCGTGGCAGGATCGATGCGGGTGACCTGAGCGATCGCCGCAATCGACGACCCGACGCACATGGCGACGGTAAGCAGAAACAGGCCGACGAGAAGTGCGGGCGTGATGACGATCGGCAAGGCTGTCGCCGTGGTCAATCGCACGATGGCGTCGCCGATGAGGGCCGCGATGGAGAAGCCGATTGCCGCACTGAGCAGCGCCTGCCACACGATCACTTTGTAGATATACCGCTTGGATGAACCGATGGCGCGCAGGGTGGCGAACTCGGTCAGGTGCTCTTTCGTACTTGAATAAAGCGTCTGGGCGACGACGACGGTGCCGACGATCACGCCGAGCAATGCGCCCGCGAAGAGCGCGGCGCCGGCGCCGGTGCCGAACAGCCAGAATTTGCGGCTGCGCTCGCGAAACTCGGCAGGCGTCAGAACTTCCACGTCCGCGATGTTCGACACGATCTCCTGGCGAACGCGATCGCGATCGGCGCCCTGGCCCAGACGTACAAGGAGATAGCTGGCCTTTCCGGAGGGAACTCCTGTGTAAGTCCGCGCCCGATTGACATCCAGGAAAACGAACGGCGTCGTGGTGAAGGAACGGATGCCGTCGGTGACGGCCACCACGCGTACGGGTTGTTCCCGGATTTCAGCCGTGGACCCGATCCCCGAGACGCCAAGGCGATCGAAATAGGTCCGGTCGACCGCGACTGTTTTCGGGTTCGACAGCGCCTCGATCCGGCCTTCCACCACGTTCCATGGCTCCAGACCGCCGTATCGCAGATCCGAACCAATGACGAAAACGGGGGTCATCTCTCCGCTCGACATTCGCCAATCCGAAAATCCGATCACGAGGGGAATGGCATCCGCAACTCCGCTGATCGAAAGCACGCGATAGCGATCACGGATGTTCAATAGGGACGGGTCCTCGAAGCACTTGGTTCCTTTCGGCATGATCCACAGATCGGCGGACGCATGATCGATCATCGTCGTCACCATGCGCCCAAAGCCCAGATACAGGCCCATCTGGACGGTCACCAGAACGATGGAAAACACTATTCCTATCACCGTCGCTATCAGGCGCAGCCGGTCATGAAACAGATTTCGGAATGCGAGCTTGAAGACCAATGGCATGTTGACTCAATTACTTTCCGTCCAATGTCAATTCGGTCGTCACGCGCGACGTACTCCGCGTATGGTCGCATGCAGTCGCGAGAATGGCAGCAAGCCGCCGATGGCGGCAGCGATGGCCCAGCTCATGATAAGGGTGGCGCTAAACACGATCGCGGCCTTGGCAATCGCAAACAGCGGCGTGCCCAACAGCGCATATTGCAGCCAGACCGCAAACGTGTAGTGGATCAGGTACATGCGGTAGGCATTTGCCGACAGGCTATCGAGCTCCCGCCGGCGCCAATGCGCAAAGCGCAAGCACATCGCGAGCGAACACAGGCAGCCCGCCGCGCAGGCGACCACAAAGCCCAGGCCGGCCGCGAGTTTTGCGATCAGGGGAGCGCTGCTCCAATCCGCCACCGTCACCGAGGTCGGCACGGCCCAAAGTGCGAAACCGGCAAAGCTTGCGGCGAGCCAAGCCGGCCAGCGCCGCGCCATGACGCCATCGCAGTCGAGCAAGCCACGGTCGAGGCCGGCGGTCCCGATCGCAACGCCGGCAAGGAAATAGACGAGGTAGTGCAACGGCCGGCTGGGCTGAAACCCGATCGGGCCGATGTTCACCCATGCGAAGGGTGAAAAGGCCAGCATCAGGGGAACGTAAGCGAGCGCCGAGATCGTCACCAGAACGACAAAGAACCGCACCGGATTGCCGAGGGATGAGGCCGTCAGCCGGACAAGATGCTGGTCCCATCCTGGAATGAAGCGGTGCGCCGCGGTCGCTACAAAGTCGAATGCCAACAGCTCGGCGAGGAACCACTGCGGTCCGCAGGGCCAGAACGGCAGCGCCAGCAAATGTTGCAGATAGGCATCAAGGCCGGGATCGACGGCGGTGGTGCGATAGGCGGCGTAATAGGCGAGGGGGGTGAGAAAAATGACGGCCAGCGCACATGGCAGGCCGATCCGCAACAGACGGTCCGACAAAAACTTCCAGCTTCCCTTGCGCGCAAGACTTGCCGGCACGAACAGGCCCGAAAGGAAAAACATAAGGGTCATCAGACCCAGATCCTGCCAGGCGCAGAAAAGGTCGAAGCCGAACCATCGCTGGTTGTCCACGATTGGAAAAGCCAGCCACAGATAGGGCGGACTATCGAACGGATAGGGGACCGGCGGCAGGGAAGCGAGGTAAGGGAGAACCGAATGGAACGCCAGTACGATCAGGATGACAGCCGCCCGAAGATTGAAAAGGGCAATGCTTGATCTACTCATCGTTGTGCGGCCTCGCGCCTCGCTCGCAATATACGCACGAGACGGTGCCCCCGTTCCCGCGACACGGAACTCCTGCCAAATATTTCGCCCGCAATTCGCCGCTACCGTGACGATTTGGTGGCGCGGTTTTGCCGAAAATGTTGCGAGCGAAGAGGCCGGGCAAAGTATGTCCGCTCATCGACGCGGAATCCCCCACGGAGTTGCCGCGTCACCCCGCGTAAAGTGGGGCTTTGTGAGGAAAACACTTTTGCAGTTGATCAGCAAGGATTTTCCGGTCCGGTTCCGCCAAACCATTGAACCAAAACGCGAGGTAGCCCGACAAACCATGAGCCGGCGATGTTTGAAGCGCCGTTGGGCGGGAAGCCCGTAAGTCGCCTGGATCGCCGATGGGGCGATGCGGTGATCTTCATCTCTTGCGGTCGAAACATGCCCTTGCTTCGCTATTTCACCTATGTCGGTGCAGCGCTCCTCGCGCTCTTGTTTGCCGTGACGCCCTTTCTGCCCGAAACGGAAACCGTCTCCCATCAAGACGTGGCGAGGCCCGTCATTCGTATCGCTTCGGACAGGGTAGGTCCGCCGCGGGTGGACTTCGATACAAGCCGGCAGACGAAAGTTGTTCCCGCTTCGCTTGCGAGCATCCCGGCGCGGGCATCGGCGCTCGACGCAAGAGCGGAGCTTGTTGTGCCGCCCGCCACGTCTGCGGCGCCCGTGCAGACCGAGCCCAAGATCGAACCCAAGATCGAGGCGAAGATCGAGCCCAGGAAAGCGAAAATCGCGAAACGGCCCGATCGCCAGAGAATGGCTGCCAATCCCCAGGGTCCTCAGCCCTTCCATTTGACCTGGTAGACCTGACGTTCGTCGTTTAGCGGTACGGCTGCGAGCTCACGCTCGCACCCGCGGCCTCGAGCCGACGCTGCATTGTCCGGGTTCAGGTCGTGCTCAAAAACCGAGCAGCGCAAGGCCAACCCAGCTAAACGCAAATAAGCAACAGACAGCGGCTGCGGCTGACGCCAGGGTTGCAATCGTTCTTGCTGATGGCATGACCAGAACCTCTCGTAGGCACCCGTCTATTTCTGTCCAACGACTTGTGCCCAAAAATGGCAAGAATCCGCCTGGAATAAAAAACGCCGCGCTGTGGCCGCGTGGCAACATCGGGCTTGCCTGCAAAAACCCGCAATCGACGTCCGTAGTGTGCGAATCGGACGGGGGACCCGAGGGCATGTTTCATTGGTGGTGGGACGGCGGCGTAACGGAGCGCCATCTGGCGGCTGCTTCTATCGTCGCGGCCTTGCTTGCGCTGGTGGTCGTATGGCTGGCTTTTCCGGGATCGTCGCCTCAGTCTGCGGTTGATTTCGAAGACTGCGTCGAACGGGTCCAGGCCCAACTTCCGTCGAATGACGAGCTCGCAGCCCTGATGACGGACTGCAACGTACGTTTTGCGGGGCGGCGAAAGCCGGACGGCGCCTATACCTATTACGACTTCATGCAGGACCGGAAATTCGACATTGCCGGACCCAATCCGACGGCGGAGGAACGCAAGGAGATCGATCGCTCTTATATCGGCTACCTCGAAGCGCAGCGGCGGGAAGCCGTTTTGGCTGACCTCGCCAAACGGCAGAACGAGCAGCTCCGCGCCGAAATGGAACGCGCGCGCCAGCCGGCCGGACCGCCGATCGTACTGACGCCGGCAAATTCCATAGCGGCAAAGCGCGCGGCCGACCGGCCCAAGACGCCCCGCTGCGCGGATGATTCACTCTCTTGCACCTTGTCCAGGATCTCGTCGGCCGTGAAGAATGCGTTCGCCTCCTCCGCCAAGACGAAGCCCTAGAAAAACACTGGCCGCGGCCGGACCTTCGTTGCCAGCCACATGGCCATAAAGCCGACTACGGCCGATTGTGGTCGAGGCCTTTGCGCGATAGCGTCGCCATGAAACATGCGCGGGTGGCGACCGATGGCCTGGAAGTTTGTCGAGGCTTCTGACGGCAGAATAAGGCCTTTGGCTATTTTACTGGCGGCATTCGCTTTTTTCGATGCGGTCGAAGCGAAGGCGGATGGCTGCCCCACCGCAAAGGATGACATTGCGACGGATCG
>Ga0209517_10006831_pt1 | contig 13921 bp, 13 predicted proteins | sample PeaSoiMetSII2010_FD_187695 | JGI IMG/M metagenome (GOLD analysis project Ga0209517, IMG submission 187695) | Peat soil microbial communities from Weissenstadt, Germany - SII-2010 (SPAdes) (version 2) | ecosystem: Environmental > Terrestrial > Soil > Wetlands > Peat | place: Germany...
ATTCAACGGCTCCGGTTAATGCCTCGAGCCGCTCCATCTCGAAAGTGCTGGACTGATCGGACGTCCGGGAGGTGAGACGGCGGGCGTGTTGGAGCGCATGTTCCAGACTGGCACAGTGTCCGCTTCTCCAGGCGATCAAGATTCGCCCGGCTACCTGCGAGACACCTTCCTGGAGGGCTAGTTTCGGTTCCGGCATGGTGATTGTATCGAAGATCCGTTGGCGGGATTGAAAGAAACTTGCGGAGGAAAAGTACTTACCTAGTACTAATAAAAACGGCGGCGGGGGTCAAACCGCACCCTCCCGCCGCCGTGCTCGAACCAGGCGAATCTGCCTGGAAACTTGCTACTGAACCTGCATTGTTACACCGGCCTGGCTGTTGGCGATTACCGCGCCGTTCGTGACCGTGACCACAACCGAGTTGGTGCCGTGCGCGGCTTTGGTAGGAACGGTGGCATTGATCTGATAGAGACCGGCGACCGAATCGGCAACCCAGCCCGCGTAGGTCACGGTAGCGGCGAACCCATTGATGGTAACGGTGACTTGGTTCTTCGTCGCAAAGCAGGGAGGCAGTGTGTTGGTCGCGATGTCGGCCGGCAGGAGGACCGCGCCGTCCGCGGTGGCCGGATTGAGAGCCGCCTTCGTCACGTAGCTGGCGGGCGAAATACAAGAGGTGGGGAACTTAGCCGCTTTGACGGCGTTGGAATCGGCGGCGGTGCTGTTGGGCGCGCCCAGACCGCTGGCGTAAATCAGGACCGTGCTCCCCGCGGCAGCCTTGGTGGAAGCGCTGGCAGCGGAGTTCAAGGTGTAGCTCGGCGACAATAAGATTGCGCCCTGACCTGTGCCGTTGGAGGACATGGTGAAGATGCCTGGGTTTGCAGCCACCGCGGTCGCCTCGTAGGGGACGTTGGTGTTGCTGAGGAGGGCGTTGTAGCTGACAACGATTTTCATAGGATTGTCAGCGGCGACAACGGTGGACGGAACCAACGCGTTGATCTGGGTGTTGGTGGCGAAGAGAATGTAGGCGCTGCCGACTACCGTGACACCATCGGTCTTATAGAAAGTAACCGTCAGCGGGTGGCCGGCGGCGGGGGCGGTGAGGGTAGTGGGATAGCGCGAGCCGACGGTCGCAGCGACCACCGGGTTGGCGCACGTGGGACAGAAGTTGTTGCCGAAGATGGAGATCATCTCATAGGGCGCCAAGTTCGGCAAGGTGCCGGGAGTGGGTTCCGTCAACGCAGCGGCGTCAGTTATCGAATAGATGATGGGGTTGGTGCTCACGGTCACAGCCAGGGCCCCTCCAGCGGTGTTCAAGGCTAACGCGACTTCGCCGCCCAATTGGTTGGTGATGGTGATACTAACGGTTTGGCCGGCCGTATCGAGGATACTAACTCCGTTGGTATCGTTCCAAGGAATCGTCAGGACCATCGTGGTGGGGTTCACCACGGTCACCGCGCCTTGAACGGGAACCATGTCATTAGATTGAATCGTTGTCAGGTCGGTTGCCGCGATGATGCCGTAGGCTATCTTGACAAGTGTCGCCGTGGTGAACCCTTGGGCGACAGTGCCGAAGCCCGTGCCTGTGACCACCACCGTCAGACTGCCGGCACTCAGTGGGGGCGTTTCCTGCGGGAAGACGGTGGTAACGGTCGGAAGCGGCTCGGTGACAGTGACGGTGAGATTAACGACAAACGTTGAGCCTCCGTTGTAAGTAATGGTCACTGTCCCAGTGAGGACCTGTCCCACCTTGGAGTTCTTGAGAGCGTCCGGAGCGAAGCTGACGGTGAGTGTAGCTCCATAGTTGTAGGCGATGCCGCTGGCCTCGCTGAGTAGGATCCAGTCCTCCGGCGACCCCCCAGCAACGGCTGAGACCGCGGTAAACCCGATGGGATCGTTACTCGAAAGGAGCGACAAGGCGAGGGTCGGAGGAGCCGCACCGTATACCCAGTTGGTGTTGACAGCCGCGCCGCCGCTGGTTACGGCGCTAACGCCGTTCATCACGGTGAGAGCGGACGGTGCGCCGGTCACGGTAAGAGTTACGGGCACGACCAGGTCCTGAAAACCATTGACTGCCACGTGAACGCTGGCGGAGTAGGCGCCGGCGCCCAAGATCCCGGCGGCGGCGCTGGCCTGGAAATTCACCGACAGGCCACCTACGGTCGCCGTACCGGACATAGCGCTAAGGGACAACCAAAGCGGCACCGTGGTTGGATCGATGACGAAAGGATCAGTGGACGCGGCGACTTTAAATGCCACTGCCTGGGCCGCACCAATGGTGCCCGGCAGTGTAAAAGTAATCGCTACGGAGGACGGCGTCGCTGTGAGCGGCGAAACCGGCGGGTTCACAGCTTGCGCGAGACCGGCACATATAAGGAGCGCGGACGCGGCGAGGAGAATTTTGTTGGCAGAAAGCTTAAACATGAAACTGAATCCTTTCCAAAATCTTGTGTACGGCTTCGATACCCTCGCTGCCGTTTAAGCGCTCGCTAAGGTACGTTCTTCTATCGTGATTTCGGGCGGATAATTGAATACTTTTTTAAGAATTCGTCAGCGAATGGCACCCCTGCGGCTGAAGTACTGGGGCAAGGGGTCACGCGGATGCGGGTAGGCAGCGTTGGGGACTGAGACATGGGACTAGGGAAGTTAGCCTTAGAATTACCCGATCGGCAGATAATCGAACAGCGAAGTGGTGGGCTTGTGAGCCTGGGCCGCCATCGCGGCATTCATGGCAGTGGAAGCTTGCGTCACCTGGACGGCGAGAGAGGTTGCGTCGGCGTCCTGCAGGCTGCTGAGCTGGGTTTGATCCTGAGTCTGAAACTTCTGCGCCAGATCGAGAGCGGAGGTGATTTGGTTCTCTGCGGTGCCATAGAAGCCGGCCTGCGCGTTCACGTAGGTGGCGGCGCCCTGGAGCACGCCCAGGGCTTGCTGAATGTTGGTGGCGCTGCCGCTATTGAGCGCTTGCGTCAAACCGTGGAGAGCCGCGAAGACATTGTTCGCGGTCGGATTGTCGCCCGCGTCCCGCTGATCGAACAGGTCTTGCGCGGTCATGGAGACCTGGAAGGTGACGCCGGTGGGGCCAGCAACCTGTAAAGTGGCCTGTTGCGGAGTGACCAGGCGATCCACGCCGGTAGGGCTGGCAGTGTCCACCTGATAGGGCGGTGAAGCGCTGGCGTCGCCGCTGAAGACGTATACTCCGCCCACCGAGGTGTTGCTGATGGAGACCAACTGCGCCTCGATTCCTTGCACCTGCGCGGCCAGGGTCTGTTGCGAGCTGGTGGAGGAGGTATTGCTTGCGGCTTCGGTGGCGAGTGAAACCGCCTGATCGAGCAACTGAACGGCGCTCTGTACCGCCGAGTCGGCGGACTGGACCTGGCCTTGAATGGTGGTCAGGTTCTGGATGGTTTTGCTATTCTGGCCCAGCGCGGCGCGGGTGACGAAAATATCCTGAACCGATTGCGGGGCATCCGAGGCCTGGTTGACGCGATAGCCACTGGAGAGCTGTTCGTCGGCCTGGCTCAGATTGTTTTGAAGGATATTCAAAGACGCCAGGAACTGGTCGTTGGCTGGGCTTAAACCGCTAATCATAAAATCTCCTTGGTCATTTGCGCCTTACTGAACCATGTTCAGGAGCGACTGCGTGAGCTGGTCGATGACAGTCACTACTTTGCTGGCTGCCTGATACGAACCCTGGAGTTGCACCAGCCGCACGGCTTCCTCGTCCAGGGACACTCCGGAGACCTGCTGCTGCAGGCTCTTGGCTTGCGCCACCAATTGCGTTTGCACAGTCGCCCCGGTGTTGGCGCTGGCGGCCGCGTTTCCGACCGTGGAAACCATGGAGCTGAAATACTGCGTGAAGCCCTGGCCGCCGATGGGCCCGGGGTTGGTGGAATCCAAGCCGGCGAGGGTAAGGGCAGTTCCGTTGACGACGAAGGGCGGACCGGGATTGGCGGCCGCGAGCTGGCTGCCCGTCATGCCGGAGCTGACCGCCAGCGTTCCCGCGATGCCCGTAGGCACGGCAGCGTTATACGTGAACAAGGGGCTGCCGGACTGATAAGGCGGCGTGTTGGTAGTGGAACCTTGCGCCAGCACGTTATTGATGGTGTCCGCGAGGCCTTTCGCCAGAGTGTTCAAACCACCCACCTGCTGTCCACCGCCGATGAGCGAAGGCAGCAAGTTGTTTCGAACATTCAACAGGCCGGCGAGACTGCCGGATGTGATCTGGCCGGTGATGTCGGCGCCGCTGCTGTCGAAGATGCTCATGGTCGGCGAGGCGCTCGGATTGCCGACGTTGGAGTTGGTATTGTTCCCGGCCTGAATGGTGCTGACGTTGGTCCCCACCACCAGAGCGGTCTGGCCACCCAGGAGCACCGTGACCATTCCGTTATTGCCCTTGATGACATTTACGTTCGCCAAGCCCGAAAGATTCTCGAGGGTGCTCTCCATTTGCGCGCTCACTCCGGAGTCGAGCTTGGAATTCAGTGTCAGCTGGGCGTTGAGAGACCCAATGGTGGCGGCATCCTGATTGATCTGGGCCACTGTAGACGTAATATCGTTGCTGGTCGAGTTCTGAATGCTGCCGAGCTGGGCCGCGGCTTGCTGGAAGGCGGTGGCGGTGGCCTGTGCGGCGTTCAGGACGGCGTTTTGGTAACCGGCGTTGTTGGGCTGCGTGCTCCATTGGGAAAAGCTCTGGAACAACTGATTCAACGAGGACGGAATGGGACTGCTCGAAGAAACATCGAAAACGGTTTGCAGGGGCGCCAACGTAGTCTGGAGCTGCTGATACATTCCTTGCAGCGACAGTTGCTGCTGCACGGCCGTGTCGGCATAGGGGTCGCGCGTATCCTGAGTGACCTCCAGAACGCCGCCGGCCAGTCCAGTGGAGGGCTGGAAAGGCTGTGACATCAACTCGGGTACCTGCTTGGCGTAACCGGGGCTGTTAGCGTTGGTGACGTTGTTCTCTGTCACGTCGATGGCGCGCTCGAACTGTTGGATGGATTGCCCGGCCGAAGTCAATGCAGAGAAGAGACTACCCATGTTATTTCGTCCTTTCCACTCAGCCTTCCACGCTCAGTTTTTTCACCAGCATCAAAGGCGCCGCCTGACCGCGCTCGGTATATCCGCCGCGGCGCGAGCGAATGGCATTGAGCCAGCCGGAAAACATTTTGTCCGCTTCGGCGAAGTAACGCGCCAGGACGGCCACTTCTTCTTGCAGCTCTTCGACGCCCGCGCGAAGTTCCAAATCCGGGTTGGAGCCGTTTTTCCGCAAGATGGCGGCCACGCAACCCAACTGAACTTCGACGTCCCGCAGCAGCGCGGCGGATTCGTCGGTTCCTTCGGCTGACGGCTGGGAGAGCAGCCGTTTGACTTGGCGCATGCTTTGCCGGGCGGCCTGAAGGCACTCGCGCGCGTCGCCATATTCCCTGGTCTCTTGCATACGGGCTACAGGCTGTCTGCGCCTAGTCTCCCGCTATATGCGCGCTGATCAACGCGCGGCTGACTTCCAGGGCGTCTGGCTGGTATTGATTGTTCTGGATGAGCGCTTTGAGCTGCTGGACGCGGGCCGAGCGAGCGGAGGCTCCGGCGCTCAGGGCCTGTTGGACGAGGTTCGAACTTGACAACGAAATAGAATCGCCTCCCGGGCTGGTGGTTCCGCCGGCGGGTTGGGCGGAGACGGCATCCGCGGTGCGGGACGAAGCAGAGGTATGGTCCAGATTCAATCGGGAAGCGTTGGAGGCTTCATTGTTGTTGATAATCATTGCTTACTCCCCTAGCCCATCCTTTATCGAAGTTCTTTTCGCCATGTTTAAAGTTTTTCCACCAGCTCGGCGGCGGGCATCGACTCGACATCCTGGTACGGCCGCATGACGATGCGGTGGACTTTTACCAGCAGATCCACTTCGCCCTTAGGGAGGCGGAGAGATCCGGCGATCCGCTCGGGCGACTGGCCCAGGCGATGCATTTTCAATATCTTGCTGCGGAGCGTGCTATTCACGCCAGTGGTTACGGACGCCGCGGGCAGCAGCGCATGGCCGGTTTCCTCGAGCTCCTGCAGCTTGATTCTCAGTTCGGCGATTTCAGAAGACAAACGGACAGTTTCCGATTCGACGGCGGCTTCGTGCTTGCCGGCGCGCCCACGCAGCTGGCGCACGCGCTGGCTGACGCTGAATAGAATTCCCAAAACGAGAATCAGATTCACAGCCACGGTGACATAGGGAAGCAGGGTTAAGAACATTTGGTTACCTCAGTTTTTCCGAGAGGCTGAACAGATCCGCCGTCCCGCCTTCCGCTTCGGGGTTTACGCCGCGCGATGCGATTTTCGTGATGCGCACTCCATAATTTCCGGCCACCACCACGACTTCGCCGTGGGCGATGATCCGATCGTTCACCATGATCTCCACCGGGTCGTCCGGCTTGCAATCCAATTCCACTACCGCGCCGTTGCCGAGTTCGGCGATGTCCCGCAGGCAAAGCTGGGTACGGCCCAAGAGTACGCGAATGGGCAACTTGACGCCCATGAGTAATGGCCCGGCCCGTAACGGCTCGGGAACCGGGCGCGGAGCGGACGTGCCGGCGTCGAGCTGTTCTTCCGGGGAAGCCGGCGGCGTTTGCGTGCTTTCTTCCTGGTCTGCCATTAGAGGATTCCTCGCGTGGACGGCCACTTCTTAACGACGTAGGCCTTGAGGCGCAAGACGGCCTGTGATTTGAGCTGGCAAACGCGGGTGGTGTGCATGCCCAGGATCTCGGCGATCTCGTGCAGATTCTGTCCTTCCATGAAGTACAGCGTCAGGATGGTTCGCTCCAGGCGCGGCATCTTGCTGACAGCGTCAGCCAGCAGCTTTTCGAGTTCCGCGCGCTCGAGAATGCGGGCGGGGAGGTTTTCCTCATCCTGCGCGACATAGCGGAGCAGTTTGCTCTCGGAAAACCCGTCGGCGATTTCGTCCAGGCTGCCGAGGCTGACACCGCGCAGCTCGGCGAGCAGACCCTGATATTCGGCTAGCGGGATGTTCAACTCGCCCGCGATTTCTTCCTCGCCGGGGACGCGCTGCAAGCGCTGTTCGGCGGACGCGATGGCGGCCTCGATTTCCTTCAACCGTTTGCGTTTGTGGACGGGCACGCCGTCCAGGCCGCGAATGCTGTCCAGGATGGCGCCTCGGATGCGGTGTTCGGCATAGGTTTTGAGCTTGACGTTGAACTTGGCATCGTAACTATCCACGGCATTGATCAATCCGATGACGCCGGACGAGACCAGATCATCCAGCCCGACGGCGCCGCCGATTTTCTCATGAATGCGCATGGCGACCCAGCGCACGTGCGGCAGATTTTCCAGGATCAGGCGCTCGCGCTCAACCGGCTCCAGGGCAGGCGTGGAGGCGTAGTAGGCCGCGTTCGCTAAGAGATTAGAAGCCATTTATGCCGCCGAGACCGCCTCCGCGACCTCCCGCCGGAACACGGAAGCAAGCAGCGTGGGCGCACTGGCTGGTTCGATGTCTTCCGGAATATTCTGACCGCCGGCGAAAAACGAGAGCGGTTTGTCCGCTTCGAGCGCCGCGGAAATGACGGCTCCCCGCGAGTCCGATTCGTCGAGCTTGGTGAACAGCAGGTAGTCCGGTTCAAAATCGGCGTAGTCGCGAATACAGCGCATCACACTCTCACGCTTCATCGACGCGGGCAACACCAGATGGACCTCTTTGTTCGGGATACGCTCGAGACAACCCGCGACTTCTTTCGCGCTGTCCATTTCCGATGGGCTGTAGCCGGGAGTATCGACCAAGACGACACCCTTGTTGCGGCCCTCCTCCAATGCCGCGGCGAACTCCTGAACGCAATTTGCCGCCGTGAATCCGACGCCGATGATTCCAGCGAAGCTGCGCAGCTTTTCGTGCGCGGCCACGCGGTACGGGTCCACCGAAAGGATGCGGACGGACAGGCGATGAGCCAGGCCTTCGCGAATTGCGATTTTGATCAGGGTAGTGGTTTTGCCCGCACCAGCGGGACCGACAAACACGATCACCTTGCCCGCTTCCTGCGTTTCCTGAGGGGGCGGAGGAGCGAAGCGAAGTCTTTTTGAGACCAGCTCCGCGGCGTAGGCTGGCAAGGGAAGCGCCGACGACGGCAGCTCGCTGGTAAGTTGATCACGCAGGCGGGCAGCGGCCGAAACGACGTCGCGCGCCACCTTACTTGAAAAGTCCAGGGAGACGAGCTGGGAGAACAAATCCTCGGTATCCCGCGACGACGGTTCTGTAGAGCGGGGGCCTTGCAGCGTGCTTTTGATTTCCTGTAGTTGGGCGCGCAGGTTTTGCAGTTCGCTGGAAAGGTCCATGGCGGGCGCGGCGGCGCTGGGGCGAGGGCTGGGCTTCGCGCTGGCGGCCTGGAGACCGAATACGACTTCGTAGGCACCCAAGCTGCGAGACTCGGGCGCAGAGCGCCGCGAAGTGATCAGCATCGCATCCGGGCCGAGCTCCTGCCGGGCTTCTTGGATAGCGTGTTCCACCGAAGTTGCGAAAAACGATTTGATTCTCATGGACGCCGAAGGTTGTTCCATTGATTTCTTATCCGATCAGTCATCATCTATCCAATCCATCCCAGCGACTTCACTTTGATCTCCGGCGGCACTTCGCTATGTGAAAGAACCGTGACATCGGGGAATGCTGTCTCGAGCAGCTGCTTGACGAAGTAGCGAATGGACGGGTTCACCAGAACGACGGCCGAAGAATCGGGCCGTTCCAGCCGGCGAGTGATGCGTCCCACCAGGTCGCGCGCCGCTTGCGGGGCCAAACCAAGGACGCTGTTATGCTCGCTGTGCTCAACTACTGCTTCCACGGCGTGTTCGGCGGCCGGCTCCACCAGATAGGCTGCCAGCTCGCTTTGCAGATTCACATGAGTGCTGATGATAGCCCGGCGAATCGCTTGCCGCACGTATTCGGTGAGCAACACCGGGTTTTTAGTCATCTGCGCTCCTTCGCTCAGGGCCTCCAGTATCGTGACGGAGTCGCGGATCGGTACCCGCTCCCGCAGTAAATTCTGAAGCACACGCTGGATCACGGAAAGAGACAGCATTTTTGGCACCAAATCCTCGACCACCTTGGGATTGGTCTGAGCCACGCGGTCGCAGAAGTTCTTGGTGTCCTGGCGGCTGAACAGTTCGTGAGCGTGCCGCCGCACAACCTCCGAGAGGTGGGTTCCCATCACACTGACGTCGTCGACCACGGTGTAGCCGTGGGTGCGGGCGAACGCCGCGCGGTCGGCCGGAATCCAAAGGGCCGCCAGATGGAAGGCCGGATCCTTGGTGGGCGTGCCATCCACGCTGCCATCCACTCCAGCGCTGGGGATTGCTAACTCCTGGCCCGCAGGCAGCTCGTAGCGCCCCATTTCGACGCCCTTGATGAAGATGGTGTACTCGCGCGCCCGCAACGAGAGATTGTCATTGACCTTGATGGGGGGCAAGAAGTAGCCGAGTTGCGAGGCCAAGGTCTTGCGGATACCAGAGATTCTTTGCAATAGCCGGGAGCCGGGGCCACCCTCGACCAGCTTCACCAGACCGAGGCCAACTTCCACGGTCAGCGGATCCACTTGGAGCAGAGCTTCGACGTTCTCCTTGGCCGGTTTATCGTCGGCATCCGTCGAGGTTTTGACTGAAGCGTCGTTTTTCCGACGCTTCCGCCAGCCGATGAAACCGAGTCCGCCTCCGAGGGCGAGAAAGGGAATGGTGGGTAAACCGGGGAATAATGAGAGCGCGACCAAAACGCCGCTGGCGAGCAGGAGCGGCTCCGATTTTCCGAAGACTTGAGTTTGGACCTGAGCGCCGAGCCTGGAGTCGGAACTGGCGCGGGTGACAATCAAGCCGCCCGAGATGGAGATCATGAGCGCCGGAATCACGGTGACCAGGCCGTCGCCGATGGTGAGGACGGTGTAGTTTTGAATCGCGCTTCCGAGATCCATGTTGTGTTGCAGGACGCCAATCAGGAATCCGGCGATGATGTTCACGCCGGTGATGATGATGCTGGCGATGGCGTCGCGCTGGGTGAAGCGCGAGGCTCCATCCATGGCTCCGTAGAACTCAGCTTCGCTGCTCAGTTCGCGGCGGCGGCGGCGCGCCTCGGTTTCGTCGATCAGACCGCCGTTCAGGTCGGCATCGATGGACATTTGCTTGCCGGGCAGAGCGTCCAATGTGAAGCGTGCGGTGACTTCCGAAATGCGCACCGAACCGTGGTTGATGACCACGTACTGAATCGCGATGAGGACGCAAAAGATGACCGCGCCAATAATGTAATTGCCGCCCACCACAAAGCTTCCGAAGGCTTCGATGACGTGGCCCGCGGCGGACGTTCCGGTGTTTCCATTGAGCAGAATCAGGCGCGACGAAGAGACGTTGAGCGCCAGACGGAACAGCGTCAGCAACAGGAGCACGGTGGGGAAGACGCTGAATTCGACCGGCCGCCCGATGTACATGGCCACCATCATCACGATGACCGACATCATAAGATCGAGCACGATGAGGATGTCCAGTATGAATCGGGGCAGCGGCGTGATGAGCGCGATCACGATGAGCAGAACGGCTATCGGAACGCCAAGTTCGCCGAGGCTGGAAAGGCCTGCGGCGCCCTGTGGAGCAGTGGTTGGAGCCGGACTACTGATGGCACGCGCTTGAGCCATGGACTGCTATGCGCACACTTCCAGCGACTTGAACTTGGAGAGCAGCGTGGTGCGCTTCATGCGGAGCATGCTGGCCGCGCGCGCTTTGTTGCCGCCCGATTTCGCGAGCGCCCGTTCGAGCAGCCGCCGCTCGATACCGGTCATGAGCTCTTCAAAATTGATCCCGGATTCCGGCACGTCGAGTGAAGAGAGCGAGCCGAATTCCGACGGCCGAACCTCGGTGGGAAGATCGAAGTCGCCGGGATACAGAACGCTGCGCGCGCCGCTGAGGGCGGCCGCGGATTCCAGTGCGTGCTCCAGTTGCCGCACGTTGCCGGGCCAGGAATACTTCAGGAACAGATCCATGGCTTGCGAGGAAACGTGTTTTCTCCAGGCTGGTTCGTGCTCGGCGATTTTGTTGAGGAAGTGCGCCACCAGCTCGGGAATGTCGGAAGGCCGTTCACGAAGCGCCGGCATCCGGAGCGCCACCACGTTCAAGCGGTAGTACAGATCCTCACGGAAGCGCCGGTTGGCGACCGCATCGAGCAAACTGACGTTGGACGCCGCAATGACGCGCACGTCGATGGGAACCGGTTCGGAACTGCCGATGCGCTGAATCTCACGTTCCTGCAGAACGCGCAGGAGCTTGGACTGCAGCGGCAGCGGCATTTCGCCGATCTCGTCAAGAAAAATAGTGCCGCGGTGGGCTTGTTCAAACAAACCGACCCGCGCATTGACTGCCCCGGTGAACGCTCCCTTGGTGTGACCAAAAAGCTCCGCCTCGAGCAGATGGTCTGGAAGAGCAGCGCAATTCACGGCGACCATCCTCGAACCGGACCGGTTGCTCGACATATGCAGGGCGCGCGCGGCCACTTCTTTGCCAGTCCCGGTTTCGCCGGTGATCAGAACGGTGGAACGGCGGTTGCCAACCAACTCGACGATTTCGGCTACTTCGCTCATGGAGCTGCTGGAGCCAACGAAGGAGTCGCGCCAGCTCAGCTTTTGCGGCGTGACATTTGGTTTTCCGTCGTTCGACTTGCCACTGTGATGACGAATGGCCACCGCCAACAGGTCGCAGAGCTCTTCCGGCTTCACGGGATGGGAAACGTACTGGAACGCGCCTCTCTGGGTCAGGTCGAGAGCTCTTGAAACCGCCCCCGCCGGCTCGTAGATGACGATGGGGACTTTGCAGCCCTGGTCGTGAATCTGACGGAGCACGTCCGCCCCAGAGCATCTGCCGATCGGCAGGTGTACCAGCACGGCGTCGATGGGGTTCGCCTTGAGTGAATCGAAAGCCTCCTCGAGGGTGGCCGCAAACAGGACCTGGAGTTTCTCCGGGCCTTCTTTGACGAAAACGTGCTGGGTGCCAGTGGCGCTTTCGTCAATCCAAAGTACAGTGTTCACACTAAACGCTCCGCTCCCAAAGTGACGTAACACATCTAACTTAGCCTTGTGGTTACAAGATCGGAGGTTTAACCAGAACACTTGAGACGCGCCCGGCCAATCTTTAACATTTCTTATGCGGGTACGACCGCTACCCCCAAATGCGGGGTCAAAAAATATGTGAAAGGCCCTAACGGGGTGTGCGATACGTAGCTGGTGGGAAATCGTCCATGACGCCGTCGGAGATCCGGAAAGAGTACCTTTCGAGCCGCGTGTCGTCGGCCACGCCGATGGAACTGACGCGCATGCTGTACGAGGGCGCCTTGCAATCGGTGCAGGAAGCGGTTACTGCGCATCGGGCGGGCGACATCCTGGCGCGCGGCAACGCCGTCACCAAGACCGTGCAGATTCTGGGCGAACTGCGTTTCTCGCTGCGGCGCGAGGTGAATCCGCAGTATTGCGACACCTTAGCCGGGCTGTATGGTTATATACAGCGCCGGTTGATTCAAGCGCACGCGGAAAAGTCGGAAAGCATGCTGCGCGAAGTGCAGGGACTCATCCAAACGCTGCTGGAAGGCTGGGTGGGCGCAATAGTGAATCTCTCAGGAGAGCAAAAAGCCGGGGCAGAGGCTGCTGCGATTGCAACCACCACATCCGCGACGGCTTCCGGGGTCAGCGCGTCGAGCCCGTATTCGTCTGAATCGGGGTCTCAGAATCGGAGCTGGGAGTTTTAGCCTGGTGGCGTTCTAGATTGGCGGTAACCATTTTCGCGATGCCGAGTCCGCCGCGAGCGGCCATGGCCTGCGAGAATCCCTGTTCCGCCAGTTCCATGACGATGGATCCGGTCTGATCTTCCTGATCGTCCCCGTTCCCAAGCCACCCGCTGCCCGAGGCTTCACGAGCGGATTTCAACATCTGGCCGATCATGAGCGCCTCGAATTGCTTGGACACTTCGGCGACTTTGTCGGGTTTGTTGGAGGATGCCGCGGTCAAGGCCTGATCGAAGGTCTCGCCCTCGGCGGCCGGCTTGGTTTTCATGGGCGAGAAACTCGGCGCGATGCCCGCGGTGCTGGAAAGAAGATGAATAGCCATGGCGTTCCTGACTAGATGACTTCGATTTCCGACTCCAGCGCTCCGGCGGCCTTCAGGCTCTGCAAAATCGCGATGATGTCACGGGGCGTGGAACCAATGGAACTGAGCGCGCGCACGAGTTCTTCCACAGTGGCGCCTTCCTTGAGCACAACGTTGCGGGCCTTTTCTTCCTTCACTCCGACGGAAACCTGCGGGACAACCTGGGTTGTACCGGACGAAAAAGGACCGGGCTGGGACACGTCGAGCACGGTTTGAATTTCCACCGTGAGATCGCCGTGCATGATGGCGACGGGCGAGACGCGAACCTCCTTGCCCATCACGATGGTTCCGGAGCGTTCATTGATCACGACTTTGGCCGGACGGTCGGGTTGAACCGTCAGAATTTCCAGCTGCGCGATGAATTCCGCGCTATGCGTGGAGAAGCTGGCCGGGATGGCGACGCTGACCAAGCCCGAGTTATCGGCGTGAGCGATGGCCGGGGCATCCGGGGTGAAGTGATGGTTGACGACTTCCGCGATGCGGGCCGCGGTAGTGAAGTCAGCTGAGTGGAGCTGTAGGCGCACCTGCGTGGTCGGCTCAACGGCCGGCGACGGGCGCTCGACGATGGCTCCGTTGGGGATGCGGCCGACGGTGGGATGATTGACCGTCTGCGTGTTGCCGGCGCCGCCCGCGATGAAGCCGCCGGTCACTACGGGGCCTTGCGCGATGGAATAGACCTGGCCGTCGATCCCGCGCAGACTGGTCATCAGCAATAGGCCGCCCTGTAGACTAGCGGCGTCGCCCATGGCCGCCACGGTCGCGTCGATCTGCATTCCG
>Ga0209517_10006832_pt1 | contig 13919 bp, 8 predicted proteins | sample PeaSoiMetSII2010_FD_187695 | JGI IMG/M metagenome (GOLD analysis project Ga0209517, IMG submission 187695) | Peat soil microbial communities from Weissenstadt, Germany - SII-2010 (SPAdes) (version 2) | ecosystem: Environmental > Terrestrial > Soil > Wetlands > Peat | place: Germany: Weissenstadt...
GGGACGCAACCAACGCCGTCGTGCCCGGCGCCATTGTGACGATCACAAACCCAGAGACCGGACTGAGACGCAGCGCCAAGACCGATGACTCGGGCCGATTCAACTTCTCCCAACTAAAACCGGGGAACTATTCGGTCAAGGTGGAAGCGTCGGGTTTCGAGCCACGACAAAACAACAATGTCGTTTCGGCCCTGGGTCAAAGGCAAACCGTGGATTTCACGCTGGGAGTAGCCCGATCCCGTGAGACGGTGGAGGTCAGCAGCGAGGCTCCTATCCTCAATCCGGAGAACGCCAACACAGCCACCACCTTGAATGCCCCCGCCCTGGAGGATCTGCCCAATCCAGGCGGCGATCTCACCTACCCATTGCAGTTTGCTCCGGGCGCCCTGATCAATACGGCGGGCAGTGGCAACGACTTTGTTGGCGGCACCAATGGATATGGCAACGTGGAATTCAACGGCCTGCCCGCCCTCTCCAACGGCTACATCGTTGACGGACTGGAAACGAACGATCCGCTCACCAATCTCAACAGCGGCCTTTCCACCAACCTCGTCCTGGGATTGAATTCCATTTCAGAGGTGACGGTCAACACCCTTTCGTATTCCGTGGATCAAGGTCGGTATGGAGCATCCCAGGTCAACTACGTCACCAAATCTGGCACGAATCAGTTTCACGGGAATCTCTATGAGTTGTGGAATGGTTCGCTGCTGAATGCTGCGGACTACTTTACCAATGCAACGTCCGGGCATCACAAGCCCAGATCGACCGTGAATCATTTTGGAGGCAGTCTGGGCGGCCCGATCATCCACGACAGACTATTCTTCTTCTTCGATAGCGAGTGGGTGCGGATTGCGTTGCCCATCGTCACGCCGACGATCGTTCCCAGTAGGGACTTCCAGGCATACGTCTTGCGGCAGCTTTCTGGTCAAACAAACGGCTGCGGGTCCCCCCCGAATGAGAATTGTTTGTTCTACCAACAGATGTTCAACCTCTATGGAAATACCGGCGGCGCAGCCACCGCGATTCTCGGTTGTCCTTACGATGTGGGCGAAGTCAAGCCGGTGATTCCGAATGACGGAAACGGTTGCGCAAACCGGCAGAGCGTCTCCCACACCAGCGACGACCACGAGCAAGTACAGACCGTCCGCCTCGACTACAACCTCAACGAGAAAGATACAGCTTGGTTTCGTTTTCAAGCTGATACCGGCGTTCAAGCTGCCTACACAGATCCAATCAATTCGCTGTTTGATGCGGTATCTCCTCAGCCGCTGTACTCGTTTGCGGCCGGCTACACTCACGTCTTTTCACAAAACCTGGTGAACTATTTCAATCCCGCATTCTCCTGGTACGAAAGCTTGTTTGGGCCCGGCAATTTTCAGAAGACGCTTGCGGCTTTCCCCATCGTGTTGCAGGGCACCGGCGCGACCCCCTTTACACCCATTGGAGGGCTTGACAACACCTGGATTCAAGGCCGGCGCGCATCCCGGTTTTTCATCAACGACAACCTGGCCTGGAGCCATGGAGCGCACGAACTGCGGTTTGGAACCAACACCCGAATCTTACGTCTGAATGACTACGATTTCGGGCAGGGCACGGTCCCGACGGTTACCTACGCGAACTTGCAGCACTTTATCAATGGAGTGGCAAACACCGCGTCGAAGACATTTCCATCGAACGCCAATGAGCCTTTCAACTTCCTCAATCTCGATCTCTACGCGCAAGACACCTGGAAAGTGACTAGCAGCCTGACTTGGACGTTCGGTGTGCGCGATACCTTCAACTCCAATCCACTTGACCCGCATGAGCAAATCGCGCGTCTTCACGGCTCTTTCAGTTCCATCTCGCATAACGTCAATCAGCCGCTGAACGCTGCCATCCAGACTCATCTTGGCAATCTGTTTTCATCCTCGCCCATCGCCATCTTGCAACCGAGAACGGCGATCGCGTGGCAGTTTGAGCCGAAATCCGTGCTCCGCACCGGCTTTGGAATTTTCAGCGATATTTTGCCAGGCGCCGTGGCCGACCTGGTGGGCACGAATCCTCCCTACGTTAAGACGTTTCAGGGAGGCATCCTGGGCAGCGTGGGCGGCGCTGCCATCGCGCCCGGAGCGGCCAACAGTGCGGTGGACGCGACCATTGCCGCGAACCAGATTTTCACTGCCGGATTTCCCCAGGGCTTGCTTTCCTGTCCACAGCCAAATGCGGCGCCTTGTCTTCCGCCAGTCGCGATGACGGCAGTGCCCGACGGCAAGCTGCATGCGCCGTACTTCATGGAGTGGAGTCTGGGAATTGAACATCAATTCGGAACGACGGCCAGTGTGCAAGCGCAATACGTCGGCACGCGCGCCGTGAATCAACCCTATCTGACGCAGGTGAACGGCTATCAAACGGTGTGCCAGGGTTGCTTTGCGCCGTTCCCTTACATGCAGCCTACCGATCCGCGATTTGGCGCGGTGACGCAGTTCTCCACCGGCGCGAACAGTCACTACAACGGTCTTCAACTGACGGCCATGAAGCGGCTCACCCATGGCTTGCAAGGGCAGGTCAACTACACCTGGAGCCGTTGCCTGGATACAGTCTCGAACGGAGGGTTTCTCTCGTTTTCCGCGGGCGGGATTCTTTCGCCTCTGCCGGGAAACCTGGCCCGCGATTATGGTCCGTGCGACTATGACATCCGGCACAATCTCAACGCTCAGTATGTGTATCAGTTGCCGGTCAGAGTGCGCAGTCATTCTCTGGGCTACGCGCTCAATGGTTGGCAGATTTCCGGAACCATGTTTTGGCACAGCGGAGTGCCGTTCTCAGTCCTGAGCACGCCCTATTCCGCGAACAGAAACGGCATTATACAGGGCAGTGGGCCGCAGTTCGCCAGTGTGGTTGCGGGAGTGCCGCTGTATGCGCATCATCCGATTCCGGGCGTTACCCAGACGGGAACACTTCAGTGGCTTAACCCAGATGCTTTCGTCTCGTCGGTTGACCCGACCGAGCAGTCCGTGAATGGACAAGTCGTGCCCGACGGATCCTGCTATGGCGGCGACAGCCCGCAGCATTGCCAATTCGGAAACCTCGGCCGCAATGCCCTGCGCGGTCCCGATTTCTTCTGGAATGACTTCTATCTCACGAAATGGTTCCCGGTGACCGAGCGTGTGAAGCTCAGGCTGGAAGCCCAGTTCTTCAATGTCTTCAACCACCCGAATTTTGGTCTTCCCAGCGTAGTGCAAGCGGGCATTCCGGGAGAACCTTCGACGCAGACGGGTTTTGGCGCGCTTACCTACACAACATCTCCGCCGACCGGCTTGCTGGGAGTTGGATTGGGCGGCGATAGCAGTCCCCGCATGATCGCGTTTCAGGCACGCTTGGAATTCTGAGCGTGCCCCCGACGATTCTGTGCGGCTTGTCGGCAATCCAGAAGGAATTCTGATTAAGTTAGCGCTTACGGGGGCTTGCCCCGTCTCGGACTGCCTGAAAATTTTGGTTCGCGCGGATTTCGGGAAGGGCGCGACTTTCAGTCATGCCGTAAGCGGTTGACAATGCGTTCGCGCTTCAGCGTCCGAGGTAACCTTCTTGCACGCTCGGCGACTCTTTCCACAGCCTGTTGAGGTGCTCGATTCGAGAATTCAAGCTTGACCACCCAAGCGCGCCCGCCTTTGGCGCCATGGGGTGGAGGAGCGAATGGATCTCGTAACTCGTTGGTTCTTAAAGACCTTACAAGCAAGTGCTTTAGACTCAAAGACCTGGGCAAGTCTTCCTCCTAAGTCTTTGACTCCAAAAGACCGGGAAAGGGGGGCGAGAAGTACCTGCCTGATAGGCTGGAATTCCCCGCTACATAGAATTTACATTCCACAGGGTAGTGCCCACTCGCCACTTCGCCCCTCCGCGGCACGGTATGTTGCAGTAAGAAAAGGGACTTTTCCGTTCTGGCAAACTGCTTGCTATATTCCAGTTCAAACTATGGCGGTATTCATGCTGTCCATGATCTTCGCATTCTCGCTCGTCGCCATGGCGACAGTTGTCATGACGGTTTTCGCGCTCTCCCTCGTGCGAGGGCTGCTGGGGATTGGTCAGTTCCCGATCCCGACCGGCCGCGGGCAAACCAAACGCAGTATGATCTGTTGTAGTCCCCTGGACGGAGTTCAACTTCTGTGCAGTGATAGACGTTTCAAAGTTGACCTCTTCCGGGCCGGCAATCTCGCCTCTCAATTCACGCAACCCGCAGCCGTAGAGCAACACCGGGCAAACGAGGGATGAGGGGCCAGAGGAACCACAATGCAAATTCGCTTCATTCGTACGCTATTGTTCACACTCGTTGTGCTGTCGATCTCGGCAGCATCGTTCGCGCAAATCGGCGTGGCCATTAGGATCGGCCCGCCCCCGCTCCCTGTCTATGAGCAGCCGTTTTGTCCGGGCGACGGTTACATCTGGACCCCCGGCTACTGGGCTTATGACTACGACATCAACGATTACTACTGGGTGCCAGGCACCTGGGTGATGGCGCCGGAAATCGGTTTTCTGTGGACTCCAGCCTATTGGGGTTGGGGCGGCGACGGATTTGTTTTCTATGACGGCTACTGGGGTCCGCACGTAGGCTTCTACGGCGGAATCAATTACGGCTTCGGCTATTTCGGTATGGGCTTTGAAGGCGGGCGTTGGGACGGCGGACACTTTTTCTACAACCGTTCCGTGAACAACGTGAACATCACTAACATTCACAATGTTTACGACACCCCGGTGAGGAACAACAACGAGAGCCACGTCAGCTATAACGGTGGCAACGGTGGAATCGGCGCGCGTCCGACAGGTGATGAAGAGGCTGCGGCGCGTGAGCGACATATCGCGCCGGTAGCGGTTCAAACTCAACATGCGCAGGCAGCCCGAGCCAACCCGCAGCAACGCGCGTCGGCGAACATGGGCAAGCCAGGCGTCGCAGCGACACCCAGGCCCGGAGATTTCAATGACCGTGGCGCGGTACCGGCCAAAGCGGCAGGAGCGCCTTATACTCCAGCCAATCGCGGAGGAAATCAGGGGCGTGCAGAGAACAACGCGGCTGGAGCCAGCACGGCCGTCCATCCTCACGACCTTCCGCCCTTGGCACGGAGCGCTCCAAATACGGGCAACCCCAAGCAGGACAAGAAGTACCAGCAGCAGCAAGACAAGCAAATCGCGAAGCAGCAACAGGAACGAGACAAACTCCAGCAGAAGCAGGACCAGGAGCACGTGAATCTGGATAAACAGAAGGCGAATGACGCGGCGAAGCAGCAGGTAGAACAGCGCCATCAGCAACAGACGCAGCAATTGCAGCAAAAGCACCAACGGCAGCAACAGCAGTTGCAGCAGAGACAGCAGCCAGCGAACAAGGAGCGGTCCAAGCCTTCGAGGTAGGATCGTCCTCCGAAGGGGCTCTAACTCGTTCGTTGAACGTTCATTGATTGAACGAGCATTGAAAGAGAACCGGGCGGGGTATCGGCCAACCTTTGGCTGCATGCCTCGCCCGCACGACGTCAAGCGCGGTCTCAACTTCTGGCTAGCCCAGACCGACGACCTGCAACCGGCCTCTGCGGGGCGCAAGGGGCTTTTACTTCTGCCGATTCTTCGGCCCAGGCGGCGAGGTGCATCCGTCGCGCCTCGCGGAATCGGATTTCATGAAATTCGTGACTCAAGGAACGGCGTCGCAACCGTCTTCGCACGAACGAAAGCGATAATGCGCGGTGTGAGCCTCTCCCATCAATCGCGGGTTCTGCCGCGAGACGGATCACTTGAAGTTGCAACATTGAGGTCTACCTGCAGCCGTTGGGCGGGATCGACGCCGGGCGGATAACAATTTCCATCTTTATTGTAGTTAGCGGGGCAGCCGCGCGCGAAGTCGGTTCGCTTCGGTGACTGAGAAAATTGCCAGACTTCCGCAAAGGACATACCGCTGGCCCCCGGCAAGAGATCCTTTTTTGAAACGCTGCATCCCGGGGAGGGTGGACACGAATCGTTAACCACCCAATAATTTATTTTTCGCCCGCCCGCATTTGCCCGGATGTTCTCGGCGGTCACGATGGAAACACCGGAACCTTCCTTGGCAGCGATGCCCGAGCAGTACACGCCGGCCGCAAAGCCCGCGGAATTGACGCCATCGACCCACGCATGAAGATAGGCGCGTTGTTCGGGAAGAAGACGTCCGCCTTGTTCCTGATCGAGGAAGATGATGGTCTGCAATGGAAATCCTTCCGCACGTGCCGCCGAGACCGCCGCGGCAGCATCGGACCTGCCCACCTTAGCCGCGTCCCCGGCCGACTTGATCTCCGCGTACGTGCGGCCGTCGAAGAGGACCAAAAACCCGAACCCCGCAGCTTGCAGGGCCCTCCGCTTCCCCCCCCAGGAATTGGTTTTCGCTCCCGGCGGATTGTTTAGCCAATAGCCGGAATAAGAAAAGGTTTGGCGGAGAATCTTCAAGTTCGAGTCGCCCGGATAGTCGTTGCGATCGAACCCTATGTATCCAACATGCGCTGCCGGGCGTTCGCTAGAATTTGGCAGTAGATGAAAACCGGCGGTTAGGAATGCCAGGATCGCCGTGCTTAGTAGTAAAGCTCTCATTCTGGCTCGTTCCTCCACCGCGACTTCCGCTGGCTCAGGCCATCATTTCCTCGCGCCGATCTGGTTTCGCTACCGCCGCGGGCAGCCGCAGCCGGAACGTCGTGCCCGCTCCGACGATGGAATCGAACTCCACCGAGCCATAGTGCCACTGCATGATCTGGTAGGTTTGCGCCAGCCCGATTCCGCTGCCGCCCTTGTCGCTCTTGGTGGTGTAGTAGAGTTCGAAAATTTTCTCCTGCGCTGCGGGCGGAATGCCGCAGCCCTGGTCCAGCACTTCGGCGACAATCATTTCGCCATCGCGCCGCGCCTTCAGAGTGAGCGTTCCTCCCTCATTCATGGCCTGCACGCCGTTCAGCACCAGGTTTAAAATCGCTTGCTTCATCAGGTCGGAATCCACCCGCACCATCAGCGCCTCATCGCGGTTGGATAGATCTTTGTTGGGCAGTTCCTGCACCACGCGCACGCCGTGACGCGCGGCATCGGGCGCCGCCAGCTCCGATACGCTCTCCAGAATCTTCCGGAAGTCCACGTCTTCCAGCCGCAAATCGCGGGGACGGGTGAAGTCCACCAGAATCTGCACGACGCGGTCCAGACGGTGAATTTCGCTGCCGATGACCTCCATGTGGCGGCGGGTGTCGGGATCGTCCTGCTGCAGTTTGTTTTGCAGCAACTGCAGGTGCAGCACGATCGCGTTGATGGGATTCTTGACCTCGTGCGCCACCCCACGGGTCATCCGCCCGCTGGCGGAAAGGCGCCGCGAAATTTCAATTTCGTCCTCGATGCGCCGCACCGATTCGGCATCGCGCATGGTCAGCAGCGCCCCAATCGGCGTTCCCTTTTCCTGAATGAAGTCGAGCGATACCTGCACCCGCCGGCCATCGGCGGCGTCAAATTCGTACTGCGCCAACTGCCGCTGGTTCTGGAACGCCGGCAGTACCACCGCGCCCAGCACCGATCCATCGGAAAAAATCTCTTCCGCGGTGCGTCCCAAAATTTCGCGCCGCGGGCGTCCCAGAAATTTTTCCGCCGAGGCGCTCACCAGCACCACCCGCGTATCCCGCGTGAACAGCATGAGCCCGTCCTGCAGCTTGGTCATGACCTGCTCGACATTGTCTTTCAGGGCGGAAAAAATCTGGTTGGTATCGCGAATCTGCCGGCCCAGGTGCGCGATCTTCAAGGACACTAGGCCGACCTCATCGCCGGCGCTGGTCTCCTCGTCCGGCAACTCAGCGCCGGCGCTCGCACTATCCAGGTTTCGGGCGATGGCCTTCAACGGCCCGAGCGCGACATTCGAAACCACCGCCCCCAGGATCAGCGAACAGAAAATCGTGACCACCGAAAAGAATGCCGCCTGTTGCAGTTTCGGCGTCAATTCGTTGCGCAGAAAAACCGTAGAGACGCCTACCCGAACCCTTCCAAACGCCTGCCGATCCAGCTCCAGCCCGATGCTTACGTCATAAACGGTGGCCGGTCCGTAGAGCAGGCGCAACTGGCGCCGGAAGCCGGCGTCGCTCAGCACGCTCAAAGGGGCGCGCTCCGGAACCTTGTGGCCATTCAGCGCCGGATTCGTATCGAGAATCGCCACCCCATTCGGATCCATGATGGCAGCATCGTAGATGATGCGAGAATTCCCCACCACCGATTCCAGCATGTCGTTCAGGTTGGTGTCCGTTTGCAGATAATTCGCAATGGCAGTACGCATCGCCTTGGGATTGTTGGTGTCAATCCGCGTGCTGGTCAGATCGGGCACCGCTTTCGACGCGGCGTACTCCAGTTGATTGGTGAGCTGGGAAGCGGTCTCGTCGGCCCACAGCAAGCGCTGGCGCAGCAGTTGCGACAGGTAAATCCAGGAAAAGCCGGCCACCAGCGCTGTGAACAGCGTGGTGATCGCAAACACGATGATGAATTTGCGGCTCATCGTAAAGCAGGTCTCAGGTTTCAGGTGTCAGGAAAATCTCATAAGCATCGATTGCATGTTCTTCCTAAGACCTGACACCTGAGACCTAAGACCTGTTCCTCTCATTCCTCCGCAGCCATCACCGTGTCCTGTGGCCGGCCGTACTCTTTCAGTTTGTTGTGTAGCGTCTTCAGGCTGATGCCGAGTATCTCCGCCGCTCGCGTCTTGTTGTTATTGGTCGCCTGCAGAGTTTTCAGGATGAGCAGTTTCTCCGCTTCTCCAACCGTCGTGCCCACGCCCAAGTGCACGGCATCGGGATCGTTCACCACCGGACGCACGCTCTGGCCAAAGCCCGGCGGCAAGTGCTTGGTTTCCACCAGTCCGCTTTCGCACACGATTACCGCGCGTTCCAGCGCGTTGCGTAACTCGCGCACATTACCCGGCCACGAGTAAGTCTGGAAGATGTTGAGCACGGCCTCGCTGACGTCCGCCACCTTGCGGTCGTGTTTCTGGTTCATGTCGGCGAGCAGGCTCTTCACTAACTCGCGGATATCTTCTTTATGCTCGCGCAGCGCCGGCATATGAATGTTGAAAACGTTGAGCCGATAATAGAGATCCTCGCGCAGTTCTCCATTGGCCACGGCATCGTCGGGAACCTTGTTGGTGGCGGCCAGCACCCGCACGTCCACCGAAGTTTCGACCTTGCTGCCGAGCCGCCGCAGTTTGTGATCTTCCAGCACGCGCAACAGCTTCGCCTGCGTGCCCACCGGCATTTCGCCAATCTCGTCGAGCAGCAGCGTTCCGCCTTCGGCCAGTTCAAAGCAGCCGGTGCGGCGCTCCAGCGCGCCCGTGAATGCCCCTTTTTCGTGGCCAAAAATTTCGCTCTCGATCAGCGTCTCGGGAATCGCCGCGCAATTAATCGGAACGAAAGGTTTGTTGCGCCGCGGGCTCAGATCGTGGATGGTGCGCGCCACCAATTCCTTGCCGGTTCCGCTGGCCCCGGTGATCAGCACCGACGCCGTGCTCGGAGCCACCAACTCGATCAGCCGGAATATCTCCTGCATTTCAGCGGACGCGCCGACCAGCAACCCGAGCGCTCCTTTATCGCGCAGGCGGCGGCGCAGCGATTCATTTTCGGTGCGCGTGTTCAGAATCTCGCCGATGTTGGTGAGAATGGAGCGCAGCCGCCGGAAATCGATGGGCTTCTCGATGTAGTCCTGTACCCCCAGCCTGCCCGCGTGAAAGGCGGTGTCGGTCGCCTTCTGCGCCGTCACCATCACCACCGCGATCGACTGCGCGAGATCTGCCAGCTTCTCCACCAGTTCCATGCCGCCCATGCGCGGCATCTTCACGTCCGTAATCACGATGGAGGGGGCAAAGGCGGGAATCTTTTCCAGAGCTTCCACCCCGTCGGCCGCCGTGGCCGTGCGATAGCCCCATCCCGAGACCAGTTCCGCCAGCCCGGTTCGTTCGTTCTCTTCGTCTTCGACAATCAGCACGCGTTCCTGCGTCATAGGCTCAGTCTGCATTATTCAGGGAAGCGCGCTGCCCCGCAACCCGGTCGGGATGCGGGAATATCAATTTGAGATTGCACCGACGCAACCGTGCTGCGAAAAGCTCCCGCCAGCGTCATCATACGATTCGCCAACCATTCTTTCTCTGTTGCAAACATGCCCAGTTGCTGTAAAATTCTCTGTTTGCAATACGGCCTATCCGTCGGTGCCGTCAGTGTTGGTTGATCCCGGTTCTACTAAATAACTTGCAGTGGATTTGACTCGGAGGAGCTCAATGTCACCTTGTCACCAGACCTACCGGAGATGCGCGAGTTTCGCTCTCGTCCTGGCCCTCGTTCTGATTGCGTTGCCGTCCACTCTGAACGCACAAGCAGCACCCAAGGCATCGACTTTCCAGTCGGATGACGTGGTGCCAAAATGGGAGTGGTTCATTGGCTATCAGTGGTTAAACCCGGGCGGCAACGTGCCCGATCAAAGCACCCCGCCTTTGGCTATCAAACTGTCCTCGATGTCAAGGGGCTTCGGCACCAATGTGGCCTACAACTTCAGCAACAATTTGGCTCTCGAAGCCAATTACGGCGGAGACTGGAACGGCGGCGTGGGCAGTATCAACATGTTCAGCGTCGGACCGAAGGCCACCTATCGTGGAGATGGTGTGAACTTTTTCGTGCACACACTGCTCGGGGTCGAGCGCCTCGCGGCAGATGGTTTCCCATCCAGCACAGGCGTCGCAGCGCTTCTGGGCGGCGGCATGGATATCAAACTCTGGAAGCCAGTCACGCTCCGTTTGTTTGAAGCCGACTTCCAGTGGGCGCGCCAAAACTTCGCCAGCGCCGTGTCGCTTAACGATGGCAAGTTGCGCAGTCCGAGCTACGACGGTGCCCGCCTGACGACCGGCCTGGTGTTCAACTTCGGCGGAGCTCCTGAAGTTCCCGTAGCCGCGGCCTGCTCCATCGACCACAACGAAGTCCTGGTCGGCGAACCGCTGCATACAACCGTCGCCGCCAGCAATTTCGACCCCAAGCACCCGCTCACCTATACCTGGGCGAGCAGCGGCGGCAAAATCGAAGGCAAAGATACGGCCGCGACCATCGACACCACTGGCGCGGCTCCCGGTACCTACACTGCCACGGCCCGCGTAGTAGACGCCAAGAAGAAGAAAAACGGCGAAGCCAGTTGCACTTCGAACTTCACCGTGAAGCCGCTGAATCCGCCGCAGATTTCCTGCTCCGCGAATCCGGGAACCGTCGAAGTCGGAACCCCCTCGACCGTCACCTGCACATGCACCAGTCCTGACAATGCCACTGTCACGGTGGGCGGCTGGACTTCGAGCGCGGGCAGCGTAGCCGGCAGCGGCAATTCCGCAACCTTCACCACTACTGGCGCTTCCGCGGGGCCGGCAACGATAAACGCAACCTGTACCGACTCGCGCGGCTTGACCGCTTCGACGACGAGCACGGTCACGGTGAACAACCCGCCACCGCCGCCGGCGCCGGTTGTGGACAAAGTGCTGGAGGCGCGGCTCGCGCTCCACAGCGTCTATTTCGTGACCGACAAACCGTCGGAGAAGGCCCCCAACGCCGGCATGGTTAAGAGTCAGGAGGAGACTCTGGTGGCGCTGGCCACGGACTTCAAGAAATATCTTGAGGCCAAGCCGGATGCTCACCTGACCCTCGAAGGACACACTGACGTGCGGGGCTCCGTGCCCTACAACCAGGCACTCTCGGAGCGTCGCGTGGCGCGCGTCAAGAGCTTCCTGATCGAGCAGGGTGTTCCCGAGGCCAACCTCGAAACCAAGGCTTTCGGCAAGCAACACAACCTGACCGCGGATGAAGTGAAGTCGGCGGTCGAGCAGAACCCTGAGATCACCAAAGAGGAGAAGGCAAGATTCCTGCGGAACATCACGGTGATCAAATGGGCAAGCAATCGCCGCGTGGACGTCACTTTGAACGCTGCCGGCCAAGCCGAAACCACCTCGGTGCGGCAATATCCGTTCAATGCTGCTGATTCCTTGACTCTGATCGGCGGCAGGGAAGCCGACAGGAAAGCCGCCGCAGCCAAGAGGGCCGCCGCGGCACCCAAGGCCCCAGCCGCAAAGAAGGGCGCCAAGAAGCCAACGAAGAAGCAGTAATCGCCGGCGATCGCGGCAAAAATACGACGGAGGAAGCGGAATCGCTTCCTCCGTTTTTTCTTTCGCCGCTCGGCAATGCGCTCGGGCCCTTGCGTACTTTGCCAGGCTGGGAAACAATCCCTTGGACACTGTTTTATGCGACTTGCCTTCGGATTCGCGATCGCGCTTTGGTTGATTTTCCCGGCGTCGGGATTGGCTTCCCAGCAGCAGGCCCCGGCGGCTTCCGTGAATGCGCCTGCACAAGCTCCGGCCGCGCCTGCTCCCAAAGAGACGGCTCCGGCAGAGAGCGCGCCCGCGCAGAACTCGCCGTCAGAGACGGCGCCCGCAAAGACCGCTCCAGCCGAGACGGCGCCGGCAAAGACGACGACCGCTCCAACGGAGCAGGCTCCGGCAGAGACCACGCCGCCTGCGCCCGCCAATCCGCCAACCCCAGCTGCCGAGAAAAAGGAGCCGGACCGTGAAGTGAAGCAAAAGATGGACGCTGGTTCGGCCGTCGAACCTTCGACCCGTAGAACGTCGCCGAGTGGGACATCGTCGAATGGAACCAGAAAGCGCCGCAAGCGCACCGCATCAGCTCCCAACGGCGCTCCGCGCAGAATTGTGGTGCGCGAGGGAGGAGCGACCGAACCCGCGGAGCAAATCGTGCCCGGCCTGACTCCCGTGGAAGCCACCCGCCAACGCCAGAGCGCGGAACAGTGGCTGGCCTCAACCGGCGATCAACTAAAACAGTTGGCGGAACGCACGCTCGACGCGCGGCAGCAGGATACGGTCGGACAGATCCGGAACTATATGGATGGTGCGCGCACCGCGTTGAAGGAAGGCGACGTGCGCAGAGCGAGCACGCTGGCTCAGAAGGCGCACCTGCTGGCGGAAGATTTGGTGAAGCACTAGGGGTGCGGTTCGATCTCGAGCGCGGCTGTCCCTACTTGCGCCCTTCCCGCCTCTGCGCCACGACCAGCCCCCGGGGGGTGGGCAACAGCACCACCGAAATCAGGCCGTCCTGCTCGAGTTGGAGTGCGGCCTCGCGCACGACCTTCAAATGCGAACTGGCGTCGTGCATCAGGATCAGGCCATAGGGATTGATCTGCGGCAGAAAGCGGCGAATTTCGCGCTCGCGGATGGGCATATCGCTGTCGCTGAAGAAGAGGTCGATCGTGCCTTTGACTTGCATGTCGAGGCTTGATTCATGGCGCAGTTCGATCCACCCGGCGAGTCCGGAGGCCTGGATTCGCGCCTTGGCGTTCTCGTAGATCTCGCGATCGAACTCGCAGGTAATGACGCGCCCGCGTCCGTTGGCCTTCAATCCCTCGGCGATCCACAGCGTGCTGATGCCGCTGAAGGTTCCCGTCTCCACCACCAGTTCAGGCTTAATGGTGGTGACGACGGTGCGCAGGAACTCCAGCACCTCGGCCTCGGCGGTCATGGAGTCGAACATGCGCCAGCGCTCGGGGTGCGGACACTCGGGCGTCGCGCGGTGATACTCGGGTTGCAATTGATCGCCGCTACGCTCGATCTGTCGCAGAATGCGGCGCTCCTGCTTTTCTTTTTTGAAAAGGCGGCGAAGGGACATAGAAAAAGGTCTCACGTCTTAGGTCTCAGGTGTCAGGAAAATCTCACGGCGCCGGGTTCTATGTTTTTCCTGAGACCTAACACCTGAGACCTGAGACCTAACACCTGAGACCTGAGACCTTCTTTCCTACTCACTGGTGAAATAGTCGACAGTGACTGGGTTCTCAAACAACGAGTAATCGCGCGTCACGACGGTGATGCCGCTGTCGGTGACGAAGTATTGCGCGCG
>Ga0209517_10006833_pt1 | contig 13919 bp, 11 predicted proteins | sample PeaSoiMetSII2010_FD_187695 | JGI IMG/M metagenome (GOLD analysis project Ga0209517, IMG submission 187695) | Peat soil microbial communities from Weissenstadt, Germany - SII-2010 (SPAdes) (version 2) | ecosystem: Environmental > Terrestrial > Soil > Wetlands > Peat | place: Germany...
TCGGCCACAAACAACCACTGTGGGCGCCGCGCAAAACTATCGCCGAGGCTTACGATTACGAGGGCGAGCTTGCGGTGATCATCGGCAAGCCCGGCCGCTACATCAAGCGCGCCGAAGCCTTCAATCATGTCGCCGGTTATTCCTGCTATAACGAAGGCTCGGTGCGCGAGTATCAGGGCCACAACCGGCAATTCGGTCTGGGCAAGAATTTCGAGTGCTCCGGCAGTTTCGGGCCGTGGCTGATGACGCCGGACGAATTCGGCGATCCGGCCGATCACACGTTGATCACGCGGCTCAACGGCATCGAGCGCCAGCACGCCAAAATCTCAGGGCTGTTGCACGACGTGCCGCGGCTGATCGAATATTTGTCCGAGGGCTACACCTTGCAGCCCGGCGACGTGATCGTCACCGGCTCGCCTGGCGCCTTGCCGCTGCGGCCGGGCGAGGAGCCGGAAAAGCCGGTCGGCAAGGTGATCGTCGCCGGGCAATTGCACATGCGACCCGGCGATGTTTGCGAGGTGGAAGTCGATGGGCTCGGCGTATTGTCGAATCCGGTGATCGAGGATCCGACGCCGCTGCGCTAACCCTCTTTCAAGGCGGCGTAGATACCGTGTTCGAATTGACGGTAGAGGCGCAATGCCCGGCCATCGGCAAAGGGCAACACTTGCGTCATGAAGACCGCCGCGATCTTCTTGGCGGGATCGATCCAATAATAGGTATTGAGGAGGCCGCCCCAGGTCAGGCTGCCGGCGCTGCGGCCGCCGGCAATGGGCTGCATGTTGATCATATGGCCAAAGCCCCATTTGCGCGTCACGCCGGGACATAGATCGACATCGTTGGAGAGCGCCGGCACCGTCGTTTTCATAACGCCGACGTCGATCTCGCCGATCTGGTTCTGGCCCATCAGCGCGACGGTCTCGGGGCGAAGGATGCGGGTCCCGTCCAGCGCGCCGCCGGCTAAAAGTGCGCGCAGCAGAATAAGATAATCCGGCGCGGTCGAATAAATCCCGCCGCCACCGGAGAACGATTGCCGCGGCGATTTTTGCTCCAGCGGTTCCGCCGTCAGGGCTCCGCCCGGCCCGCGCCGATGCGTGCTGGCCTCGCGCTCGCGCTGCTGCGGCTTGAGCACGAAGGCGGTGTCGTTCATGCCGAGCGGATCGAGAATGTGCTGGCGAAAATAGACGTCCAGCGCTTCGCCGCTGATCGTTTCCACGATACGCCCGACCCAATCGATGCTAGTGCCGTATTGCCAACGTGCGCCGGGATCGAACATGAGCGGAGTGACCGGCGCCAGTTTTCTTTGCGCCGTCGGCAACAACTCGATCGACCTGGCATAGTGCGCGGCCTTGGCGTCCCAGAGCCGGTAAGCGAAGCCGGACGTATGGGTCAGTAGGTGGCGCAGCGTGATCGGCCGCTGTGCCGGGCGCAGCTGCGGCAATCCCTTGCCGTCGAAACCGTCGAGCACTTGCGGCGAGCCGATCGCTGGCTCGATATCGGGCACCGGAGCGTCCAAGGAAAGCTTGTTCTGCTCGACGAGCTGCAGCGCGGCCACCGATGTAATCAGCTTCACCATAGAGGCAATGCGAAACACGGTGTCGCGCGTCATGGCGGTGCCTTCGCCGAGCCGGCGCTTGCCGAAGATTCCCTCATAGAGGATGCCATGGTCGGAGGCCGCCAAGGCCACAATTCCAGGTATTACTTCCGCGCGCGTTGCGGCACGGAGAGCCGAATCGATCTGGGAAAACATTCCAGGTTCGAGCCTGGTCGACGCCTGGGCATGGGTTGCGTAGCGCAGGCCCAACGAGCCGGCGGCCGTCAGTCCCGCTGCCGACTTCATGAGTTCGCGGCGGCTGGGGCGATGGATCATGGCCGGCTCGCTCCGAACGGGCATTGGGTCGCAAATTATCGGCAAAGCCGTCTATGGGTTTTGCCGTCGAACGTCATATAACTGCGCGCGCCGATTTGCCACGGACAGGAAGAAGGGTCGGGGCGGAAAGCAGGAGGCAACGCGTGAAGGCCGTCATTATGCTCAACCGAAATCAAGCGTTTGCCGTTGCACTGCTCAGCCTCGGCCTGGGCGCCGCCGCTCTCGCGGCCGACGACTTCCCGACGCGCCCGGTCACCATCATTGTCGCTTCGACTGCCGGCGGCGGCACCGACATTGTTTCGCGCATCGTCGGCGAGCAATTGTCCAAGCAGCTCGGCCAGCCGTTCGTGGTCGACAACCGGCCTGGCGCCGGCTCGGTGACCGGCACCGAATATGCCGCCAAGGCGGCGCCGGATGGCTACACCTTGCAGACCGGGCTCAATGCCAGCATGGCGGTCAATCCGAGCCTGTTCGCGCATCTGCCCTACGATCCGGTCGCCGACTTTGCGCCGGTCGGCATGCTGGCGGAATTTCCGTTCGCCGTCGTGGTCTCAAAGAATTTCCCGGCGCGGTCGATCAAAGAGCTGATCGCGATAGCAAAGGTGAAGCCGGGCGAGATCAACTACGCGTCGGCCGGCAACGGCACCGGACAGCAATTGTCGATGGAGCTGTTCAAGCTGGTGACCGGCACCAATTTCACCCACGTGCCGTATCGCGGCGCGGCGCCGGCCTATACCGACGTCATATCGGGGCAGGTGCCGGTGTTCTTCGACAATCTGGCGAGCGCGCTGGGCCAGATCAAAGGCGGCAACGTGCGCGCGCTCGCGGTCACCAGCAAGCAACGCTCGCCGCTGTTGCCCGAGGTGCCGACGGTCGAGGAAGCGGGCGTGCCGGGCTATGTCTATTACACGTGGTTCGGCCTGTGGGCGCCGAAGAAGACGCCGCAGCCGATCATCGCCAAGCTCAACGACGAAGTGAAAAAGGCGATTGCCGAGCCGGCGGTGAAGGACCGCATCGTGGCGGCGGCCGGCGAGCCGCTCGACATGCCGCTTGCCGACATCGAGCCGTTCCTCAAGGCCGAGATCGCCAAATGGGCCGACGTGGTCAAACGCGCCGGCATCAAGGTCGAGTAGACGCCAGCGTCAATCGACTTGCGCGCCCGACGCCGTGATGATCGGCGCCCATTTCTTGAGCTCCGTCTTGATGAAGTCGGCCGTCGTCTCCGGCGTTGAGCCCGGCGTCGGCGTGATGCCGGCCTTTTCCAGGGCGGACGACACCGCCGGATCGGCCAGCGCCTTGTTGATCGCGTCGTTGAGTTTGTCGACGATGGGCTTCGGCGTGCCGGCCGGCGCCAGGATGGCGTTCCAGGTGTAGCACTCGTAGCCCTTCAGGCCCTGCTCGTCCAAGGTGGGCAGATCCGGCAGGGCCGCCAGCCGTTTCAACATCCCGGCGCCGAGCGCGTGAAGCTTGCCCGACTGCGCCAGCGGCAGCGCGGTCGGCGTCGCATCGAAGGCCATCACGATTTGGCCCCCCAACAGATCCGTGTCCATCGGCGCCGAGCCTTTGTAAGGCACGTGCGTGATGTCGAGCCCGCCGGCCATCGCTTTGAACTCTTCGCCGCACAGGTGCAGGATCGAGCCGACGCCGGACGAGCCGTAGTTGTATTTGTTCGGGTTTGCCTTGATGAGAGCGATCAGGCTTTTGACGTCGGTGACGGGAAGGGAAGGATGCGCCAGCAGCAGCGTCGGCGTTACGCCGACGCGCCCAAGCGGCGCGAAATCGCGCACCGCGTCGTACGGCATGTGCTTGTACAGGCCCGGATTGATGGCGTTGGTGGATACCGTCGCCATCAGCACGGTGTAACCGTCGGGTGTGGCCTTGGCGACGAAATCGGCGCCGATATTGCCGCCGGCGCCGGATCGGTCCTCGACCACGATGGTCTGGCCGAGGATTTCCCCCATCTTCGCGCCCATGATGCGGCCGACGATGTCGGTCGGACCGCCGGCGGCGAATGGAATGATCATCTGCATGGGTCGCGATGGAAAATTGTCGGCGGCTTGTACGGTCGTGATGGCAAGCGCAGTCGCGGCTACGGCGGCGGCCAGCAGCCGATGATGTTGGCTCATGAAAATCCTCCCAGATTTTGCAAGCACGATAGCATTTCGCGGCGGCCGGGAAGAGGCGGCTCCGGCGGCCAAAACCGCGTCAGATCAGCGCTGCTCGGCCTCCAGCATTTTGCCCAGCACGCGCTTGTAGCGCACGCAGCCGACGTCGACGGCGAGGATCACCGGGTCGAGCGGCTCGGTGGCTTCCTCGATCACGCGCTGCTGCGCCTCGATCACCGGCGCGTCCTGCTCCTCGAAAGCAAAGCGCCGCATCTCGGCGACTTTCTTTTGCAGATCGCGGTTGAGCTTGTCTTCGCTGGTGCGCACGCCCCAGCGCACCGCGGTGAAGAAATAATGCGTCGAGCGGTCGTTCTCCGGCGTCAACAGATGAACGGCGTGATAGCCGGTGCCGGTGTCGGGCGCGGCGCCCATCTTGCAGATGCCGGTGAACAGCCGCAGCGTCGACGGCGCCATCCAGCGCATTTTTGTGAACTTGTCGACCTTCGCCGGATGGTCCGGCCAGAACTGCGCGAACATGCCGGGCGGCGCCGAATTGGTGGCGTGGCGCCCGACCACGACGTCGTCGCCGTCCATCTCGACGGCGATCTCGGACTCCACGGTGTCGGCGTTGCCCAAAATGCCTTCGTGCAGATAGGAGGTGTGGCTGAGATCGAGCAGGTTGTCGATGATGAGCTGATAATTGGCCTTGATGACGATGGAGTCGCGCTTGGTGGTGTGCAGTTCCGGCACGTTGTCGAGCACGCCGAAGTCGGGGATTTTGCTTTCGTCGGCCGGCCGGTCGCCCATCCACACCCACACCGCCTTGTGCTTCTCGATCACCGGATAGCTTTTCACCCGCGCCCGCGGCGGAATGTTCTTGGTGCCGTGCGGATTGCGCACGCAGGCGCCGCTGCCGTCATATTCCAGGCCGTGATACGGGCACTGGATACGGTCGCCGCCGACGATCTTGCCCATGCTCAACGGCGCGAAGCGATGCGCGCAGCGATCCTCGATCGCGGCGACGGCACCGTCGGCCTTGCGGTAGAGCACGATCGGCTCGTCCATGATGGTGCGCGCCACCAGCTGCCCGTCGCCGACGCCGTCGGACCACGCCGCCACGTACCAGGCGTTACGCAAATAGGCGCCGGTGATCATGTCCTGGTGCGGTTTTGCGCCGTTGGCCTTCGCTTGATCCGTCATGGGTCCTCTCCTCGCGGTGCCGGGCAGGGTGGCAGCCGCCGCAGTGGTTTTTCTCGCCGCCGCCGCGTAGGCTCAACGCTACAAGAGAACTCCCGAGGAGGAAACCATGGCCGAAGCCGCTTCGCTTGCCGCGCTGGCGTCCCGCTTCATCCAGACCGAACAGGTGCCGTGGATCGAAACCGCACCGGGCAACAAGATGAGGGTGATCTACCACGATCCGGCGACCGGCATGCTGACCATCCTGTCGAAGCTCGAGCCCAGTTCGGGCATCCCGGCGCACGTGCACGAGGATCTGGAGCAGACTTTCGTGCTCGAAGGCTCGCTGGTCGACGACGAAGGCGAATGCACCGCCGGCAATTTCGTCATCCGCGCCAAAGGCAGCCGCCACGCGCCGAAGGCGCCGAACGGCTGCACCATGCTGGTGTTCTTTATGAAGCCCACCGAGGGGCTGAAGAAGGCGCTACTCAAGCATGCTTGAGCGATCATCTTCCACGACCTCGATGGCATTGGCTCCAAAACTTGCGGCGCACGGCGCCGAAATTCCCGCCATCGGCTTCGGCACTTCCGGCATGGGCGACGTCCGCGCCGAGCATATCGCCACGGCGCTCAAGGCCGGCTATCGGCACATCGACACTGCGCGCAAATACGGCACCGAGCGCGTGGTCGGTGAAGGCATGCGCGCCTCCGGCGTGCCGCGGGCGGATATCTTCCTGTGCACCAAGGTGTCGCACGAAAACCTGCACGCCGGCGATTTCGCCCGCTCGGTCGATGCCAGCCTCGCCGCGCTCGGCGTCGACTATGTCGATCTGCTGCTGGTGCACTGGCCGGAGAAGAACACGCCGCTCGCCGAGACCATGGGCGCGCTGGCCAAGGCCAAGCGGGCCGGGCTCACGCGCCATATCGGCGTCGCCAATTTCAACATCGCCATGCTCGACGAGGCGATCCGGCTGTGCCCTGAGCCGTTGGTGACCTTGCAGGCGGAGTGCCACCCTTATCTCGACCAGACCAATGTGATCGAAGCCTGCCGCCGGCGCGGGCTCGTACTGACCGCCTATTGCCCGCTCGGCCGCGGCCGCCTGCGGGACGATCCGGTGCTGGCCGATATCGCGCAACGCACCGGCAAGACCTTCGCCCAAGTGGCGCTGCGCTGGCTGATGCAGCAGGGGGTCATCGCCGCCATTCCGCGCTCGTCGAATGCCGCGCGCATCGCGCAGAATATCGACGTGTTCGACTTTAAGCTCAGCGACGACGACATGCGCCGCATCGGCGCGCTCAAACGCGCCGACGGCCGCATCGCCAATCCGGTCGGTCGCGCACCACAGTGGGATGTGTGATGGCAAATGCGCCGAAATATTTCATGTACTTCCCAGGCAATTACCGCTGGTCGGCGGCGTTCGTGAATATGCTCGGCACGGCGCCGTTCGGCGGCGTCGACATGAGCGAATTACACCAGATCGGCCGCATGCTCGAAGGCAAAAGCGGCGACGATGACGAGGCGTGGTTTGAGGCTTGCACGAAGGTCGCCGACACCGTGCGCGGCCGCGCCGAAAAATTCCGTGCCGAGAATTATCCGGTGGCAGCGGCGCCGTTCTATCTGCGCGCCTGTCATTATTATCAGATGGGCGAGCGCTTCCGCACGCCGAAGGATCAGCGCGCGCTGGATGCTTTTCGTACTGCGGTCGAGTGCTTTCACCAGTTCGTCGCGCTGTCGGGCACGAAGATCGAAGTCATCGACGTGCCGTTCGAGGGCAACAAGTTGCCGGGCTATTTCGTGCCGGCGCAGAACGCTAAATCCGCGCGGCCACCTTGCGTGGTGTTCTTCGACGGGCTCGACATCACTAAGGAGATTCAATTCTTGCGCGGTGTGCCCGACTTGGTGAAGCGTGGCATTTCGGTGCTGGTGATGGATGGTCCCGGCACCGGCGAGGCGATCCGCTTCCGCGGCATGCCGCTGCGCTACGATTACGAAAAGGCCGGCAGCGCGTGCATTGATTACCTGGAAAAACGCGGCGACGTCGACTTAAAGCGCATCGGCATCGTCGCCATCAGTCTCGGCGGCTACTACGCGCCGCGTTGTGCCTCGCTCGAGCCCCGCTTCGCCGCCTGCATCGCCTGGGGTGCGATCTGGGATTACTTCGGCACCTGGAAGAAGCGCATCGATGCCGGCTTCAAGGCCTCGATGTCGGTGCCCGGCCATCACATCATGTGGATCCTCGGCGTCGATACGCTGGACGCTGCGCTGAAAAAGCTCGAGCCGTTCCGGCTCGACGGCGTGGTGCAGCAGATGCGCTGCCCGTTTCTGGTGGTGCACGGCGAGGACGACGAGCAGATTCCGCTCAAAGATGCCCAGGCGCTCTATGACGCCAGCGGCTCGACGGACAAGACGCTACGCGTGTTTACGGCAGAAGAGGGCGGTGCGCAGCATTGCCAGCGCGATTATCTCTCGCTCGGCACCGCCACCATGTGGAATTGGTTCGAGGACAAGCTGATCCGCGCCTAGGCGCTTTTCTCGTACGCCTTCAGCGCCCCGCGTAAAATTTCCCGCGACGGCTCAGAGCCGTCGACCAGGCGGATGGTGCGCCGATTGATCTTCCAGCCGGTGGCGGTGCGGGCGAGCTCCCAGCGGTTGGTCACCACCCGGTGGATGTGATAGCCGCGCGAACTGCCGTGATTGGGCACTTCGATAGGTTCGCCGGATTTATAGGGGCTGAGGATTTGCAGGTACGACGTGACGATGGCCCTGTCGCCATCCAGCGCGATGTGCGGTAGCCCGGTAAAGTGGGCGAGCCCGCCGGCGATGGCGGCCTGGTGGCCGGGGCTTTTCAGGCTCGCCGCGATCGCCTTGTTGCCGGTCGCCCCCGACAAGTCCGGGCCGCGATCGAACACGCCATCCTGAGTATAAACGGCTTCGGCGTAATAGTCGGCGCCGGTATCGGCCGACGGCGGATGGCCGGCGATAAGATTATAGATTTCCAGCCGGTCCTCAATGGCCCGGATGCGCTGTTCGAGCGTACGGTTTTCTCCGACCATGACTTTTCCCTAAAATGTGACGCGGCCCGGCTATGGTCTAGCCATGACCGTGCAGTATCATAGCCTTGACTAATTTTCGCGCTGTACGTCTCGGCAAAATCTGGCATCGTTACGGCGCGAGGAGGGGGTTGGTCATGCGTTCTGGCGGCGAAGTTGATCGCCGTAGGTTTGTCGTTGGCGCCAGCGCCGCGGGAGGCGGCTTGGTGCTGGGCTTGGCCATACCGCTCAGCCGTGCCGGCATGGGCCCGGCAGATGCCCCCTGCGAGATCAACTGCTGGCTGTCGATCGCGCCTGACGACACGGTGACCATCCGCACCGCGCACGCCGAAATGGGTCAGGGCGCCATGACGGCGCTGGCCATGCTGGTCGCCGAAGAACTCGAATGCGATTGGAGCAAGGTGAGCACCGCATTCGTGTCGCCCGGCGAGAATTTGCGCCGCAACCGGATCTGGGGCGACATGTCGACCGGTGCCAGCCGTTCGGTCGCGTCGTCGCAGCTCTATTTGCGCCGCGCCGGCGCGACCGCGCGCGAAATGCTGATCGCCGCCGCGGCGTTGCGCTGGAACGTTCCGGCATCGCAATGCAGCGCGCAAAATAGCATCATCACCCACACGGCGAGCGGCCGCAGCGTAACCTTCGCCGCCGTCGCCGGTGGCGCCGCCAAGATCGAGCCGCCGGCCAATGTCGCGGTCAAGGATCCGCGCGATTGGAAGCTCGCCGGCACGCCGCGCCGGCGTCTCGACCTGCACGACAAGGTCACCGCGCAGCCGGTCTTTGCCATCGACGTGCGGCTACCCGACATGCTGTATGCCGCGATCGTCCATAGTCCGGTGTTTGGCGGCGAGTTGAAATCGGTCGATGAGGCTTCGATCGCGGGGATGAAGGGCGTACGTCGCATCGTGCGTATGCCGGATGCCGTGGCGGTAATCGCCGAATCCTGGTGGCAGGCCAAGCGCGCGTCGGAAGCTTTGCGCATCGCGTGGGACGATCGCGGCAATCGCAGCCTTTCGAGCGCCACCATCGAGAAGATGGTGCGCGAGGGACTAGATGCGCCATCGGCCCAGGTCTCCCGCAGCAACGGCGACGCGGCCGCGGCATTGGCCCGCGCGGCACGCCGCATTGAAGCGGACTATGCGGTGCCGTTCCTGGCCCACGCCACCATGGAGCCGCAGACCTGCACCGCCCACGTCAAGCCCGACGGCGTCGAAGTGTGGGCGCCGTCCCAGGATGCGATGACCACATTGATCACGGCCGCCGTCGCCGCCGGCGTGTCGAACGACAAGGTCACCGTGCACCCGATGATGCTCGGCGGCGGTTTCGGCCGGCGCAACGCCGTGCAGGAATACGTCCGCGAGGCGGTGCTGATCGCCAAGGAAGTCGCCCAGCCGGTCAAGATGGTGTGGAGCCGCGAAGAGGATATCGCCCACGATCTGTACCGGCCGTGCGGCATGGCGCGTCTGGTCGGCGGCCTCGATGCCGACGGCATGCCGATCGCGCTGACCATCCGCCTCACCGGGCCGTCATTCGTCGCCTCGCTGGTGCCGGCGTTCGGTCCCGGGATCATCGACCGCAGCTTCGTCAGCGGTCTTAACGACGAAATGCCCTATAGCCTGCCGAATTATCTGCTCGATGTGGTGCTGCGCTCGACGGCAGTGCCGCTCGGTGCCTGGCGTGGCATCAACTACACCCAGAACGCTTTCTACCGGGAAAGTTTTATCGACGAGATGGCGCACGCCGCCGGCGCTGACCCCTATCAGTTCCGCCGCCGCCTGTTGCGCGACAGTCCGAAAAACCTCGCGGTGCTCGATGCCGCGGCGCAGAAGGCGGATTGGGGCTCGCCGCCGCCGCCCGGCGTGTTCCGCGGCATCGCGGTCAACGCCGCCTGCGACAGTTATTGCGCCCAGGTGGTGGAATTGTCGGTCGACGGCGGCCGCATCCGCGTGCACAGGGTCATCGCCGCGATCGACTGCGGTTATGTGGTCAATCCGCTGTCGGTCGAGATGCAGATCCAAGGCGCCATCGTCTATGCCCTGACGGCGGCGCTGCACGGCGAGATCACCATCAAGGACGGCGCCGCCGAGCAATCGAACTTCAACACTTACGAGATGCTGCGCATGGCCGAGGCACCGGAAGTGGTGAGCGTGATCGTGCCGAGCGGCGACTTCTGGGGCGGCGTCGGCGAGCCGCCGGTGCCGCCTTTGGCGCCGGCCCTGTGCAACGCGATTTTCGCCGCGACCGGCCAGCGCATCCGCTCGCTGCCGGTGAAGAAACACGATCTGCGTTCGGTTGAAGCGAGCGCTCGTTAAGCCATCATCGATCGGCGGCCGGCAAGCGAACCTTGTTCGACCGGGGTCATGCGCATTACCTTGCCCCAGGGAGCCGGGGAGCAGACGATGACCACCACAACAATGCCAATCCAAACCGACGACGCGCCGCTCGATCTGGCGGACATGCGGCGGCGGATCAGGGCCATTTTCATCGGCTCGATCGGCAATCTGGTGGAGTGGTACGATTTCTACGCTTACGCCGCCTTCGCGCTTTATTTTGCCGCCGCGTTCTTCCCGAATTCCGATCCCGTCGTGCAGCAGCTCAACGCCGCTTTGTTGTTCGCGGCGGGCTTCCTGGTGCGGCCGTTGGGCGGATGGCTGTTCGGTTACCTGGCCGATCATCGCGGCCGGCGCGGCGCCCTGATGCTTTCGGTTTCGCTGATGTGCTTTGGCTCACTGATGATCGCGGTGACGCCGACCTATGCGTCGATCGGCATTTATGCGCCGATCCTGCTCGCGGCCGCGCGCATCATTCAGGGCTTGAGCCTCGGCGGCGAATACGGCACCAGCGCAACTTACCTCACCGAAATGGCCGACCAGCGCCATCGCGGCTTCTATTCCAGCTTCCAATACGTCACCTTGATCGGCGGGCAGATCTGCGCGCTGCTCGTGCTTCTGGTGCTGCAGAAAGTCTTCCTGACCGGCGAGGAAATCCGCGCCTGGGGCTGGCGCATCCCGTTCTTCATCGGCGCGCTGTTGGCGCTGATCGCGCTCGTCATGCGGCGCACCCTGCAGGAGACCGACGCCTTCGAGGCGGCGAAACAGGTCGTCAAGCGCACGTCGTCGCTGCGCGCGCTGATGAAATATCCGCGCGAGGTATTGCTCGTGGTGGGGCTGACCGCGGGCGGCACCGCAGCGTTTTATACCTACACCACCTATATGCAGAAATTTTTAAAGCTCTCGGTCGGCCTTACCGACGATCAGACCACGATGGTGACGTTGAGCGCGCTCATCTTCGGCATGATCCTGCAGCCGATCTATGGCGCGATCTCGGACCGCATCGGGCGGAAGTGGCTGCTCATCGGCTTCGGCGTCACGGGCGTATTGTTCACCATCCCGCTGCTCACGACCTTGCAGTCCGTCAAAGGCCCGTTTGCCGCATTCCTGTTGATCGCGGCGGCGTGGATGATCGTGTCGGGCTACACGTCGATCAACGCGGTGGTGAAAGCCGAATTGTTTCCCACCAATATCCGCGCCATCGGCGTCGGGCTGCCCTATGCGCTGACGGTTTCGATCTTCGGCGGCACCACCGACTCGGTAGCGCTGTGGTTCAAGTCGATCGGCCACGAAGCCTGGTTCTATTATTACCTGACCGGCATGATCGGCATTTCGCTCTTGGTCTATCTGTTCATGCGCGACACCAAGGCCGATTCGGCGATGCATCGGCATGAATAGTGATAGCCGCTGCTCAGAGAGAGCCGTTGCGATCGACGGCGCAATGCGATCGGAGAATTCTATTCTTAGTGCTTGCTCTTGATCGTCAGCGGCAGCCCGCCGTCCGGGCGCAAGGTTACGCGCAACAGCGGCCAGACGTTTTTGTCCGGAGCGAGCTTGAAATCGAAGTTCTTGACGATGGTAGCGAGGATCAGCGTCGCCTCCTGCAGCGCGAAGGCCGAGCCGATGCAGGTGCGGATGCCGGCGCCGAACGGCAGATAGGCGTAGCGGTCGATGTCGTTCTTGGCGTTACCGAGAAAGCGGCTCGGATCGAACATGTCCGGCTCGCGCCAATGCATTTCGTGCCGGTGCAGCACATAGGGCGCGATCACCACCATCGAGCCGCGCTTGACCTTTTCGCCGCCGAGCTGGTCAGGACCCATCGCCACGCGGCTGATCGCGGCGATCGGCGGATAAAGCCTGATCGCCTCGTCGATGACGGCGCGGGTCTCGACCAGCCGGTCGGCGAGGCCGGCGACCGGGCCGCCGAGCTCGCGCTGGGCTTCCTGCTCGACGCGCGCGCGCCATTCCTGCGATTGCGACAACAGGAACAGCGACCAGGTGATGGTGTTCGCCGTCGTCTCGTGGCCCGCGGCGATGAAGGTGAGAATGTTGGAGCGCACCTCGGCCTCGGTCATGCGCTGGCCGGTTTCCGGATCGAGCGCGCCGAGGAGAAGGGTGAGGATATCGTTGGCGGCACCGCCGGACTTGGCGCTCAGGCGCCGGCGGCGCGTGGCGATGATCTCGTCGATCGCGGCCTCGAAAAACCGCAAGGTCGAGCGTACGCGCAAGTGTGACAGCCGCGGCACCGACGGCGGCAAACCGATCAGGTCGAGCGGATCGATCTTGCCGATGGTGTTGAAATACACGCCCATCGCGTCGCGGAGCTCTTCCGCGTCGCGGCCGAAGCCGTCGGAAAAGATCGTTCGTTCCAGCACATCGAGCGTCAGCCGCGATGCTTCGGCGGCGACGTCGATGGTGGTGCCGTCCTTGCCGCGCCAGCGCGCGGTGAGCGCGTTGGCGGCGTCCATCATCGCCGGCGCGAAATCCAGGATGGTCTTGCGGGCGAAGACCGGCGCCAGAATGCGGCGCTGGGTGCGCCATTGCTCGTTCTCGGCGCTGAGCAGGCCGTCGCCGAGCCCGGCCGACAGCACGCGGCGCTGGATCGAGTCTTTCTGATAGTTGCCGGCATTGTCGAGCAGCACGCGCCGGATGGCGGCCGGCTCATGGACCAGGAGAACATGCTTGAACGGCAGGCCGCCGACCACGACCGGCTTTTCGAAATGCTCGCGCGTCCAGCATTCCAGCGGATTGCGCTTGAGCGTCGAGATCAGCCGCAGTACGCCGAGCGGTTTGGGCTGCGGGATCGGTGCGGGCGGACGATAAGGCGACGCGGATGCGGTGGGGGAATTCGCCGGCTGAGCGCTATGCAGAGTGCCATGCATATCTTGCGCCCGCCCCCAGAGCGCTCAATGCCCGCGCACACCCCAGCCCCGGCGCGCAAGCACGAGAAGTCGTTGCCTATGAATCGAGAGTGCGAGCGAGGTCATATCTTGTCAAGACAAAGGCAGGCCTGCGGCGGGGTTCGCACAGCCGATTGCGGGCGCAAGTTGCCGCGTTGCTACACCGCATAAATTTTCGTTTATACGGAAGCGCTTGGCGGTGATGGCTTTCAGCGCCGGCCGAACAATTTGTCGAGCAGCCAGAAATCTAGCCCGCTGCTATTGCGTTGGTTGCTGCGCTCGGCGGCGGCGCCGGCGCCGGTTTCGTCGCTGCCGCGCGGCGCTTTCGCTTGGACCGGCGCCGGTGGCGTGAACCAGCCGCCCTCGCTCAGTCCCGGCAGCGCCGAGGGCGCGATGCCTTGATGCGCGGTCCGCATGAACCGGCTCCAGATTTCCACCGGCAGGCCGCCGCCGACCGCTTTCTTGGTCGGCGAATTGTCGTCGTTGCCGAGCC
>Ga0209517_10006834_pt1 | contig 13914 bp, 8 predicted proteins | sample PeaSoiMetSII2010_FD_187695 | JGI IMG/M metagenome (GOLD analysis project Ga0209517, IMG submission 187695) | Peat soil microbial communities from Weissenstadt, Germany - SII-2010 (SPAdes) (version 2) | ecosystem: Environmental > Terrestrial > Soil > Wetlands > Peat | place: Germany: Weissenstadt...
GCGCTGACCTTCGCCCACGGCGGCGGAGTCATCGGGATTCCCGGTGGTGCTAACCAAATCAGGAGTTACCACCCTTGGGGCTATCTGAACGACGAAAGCAGCTTCCAGCCGGAAGCTGGCGAGTGCTACAACGAAGCGCTCTCGGCAGTGAAGGGCAAGATCATTTTCAACAGCTCGGCAGGACCCGGATGGTATGCCGACGTTAGGCACGACATCATCCGCAATACAGAAGACTAGCGCCGAAAAATCGAGGAGAAGAACAATATATGGCAGCCAAAGACAAAAATCGTTGCAAAGGTCAAACGAAGGCAGGCAAACCCTGTCGAGCCGCCGCTACTGAGGGTGGCTTGTGCTTTTTTCACGCCAACCCCGATAAGGCCTCTGAACTGGGCCGAATCGGCGGCCAAAAGAATCGTCATGCCGCGGGGGACAGTGCGGATCCGCTGCCGAGATTAGAGAATGCGCTTGCGGTGCAGAAGACCGTAGATCGTTTGTTCGCTGAGGCATATTCGGGCAAGCTTCCCCCGAGGGTCGCTTCGGTTCTTACTCCCATGTTGAAACTGCAGCTGGGCGCAATTGAAACGGCGGATCTGGCGCGGCAGTTGGCAGAGTTGAAAAAGCAGTTAGCTGAGCTTAAGGCGGCACTATCTTTAGATAGTGGTCTGGGCGAGTCGCCGGATCGCGGTGACGCTCCCCAGGCCGAGGAGCTTTTGCGGGCGGACCCTGAAACTGCGGCAGCCTCGGATGACACTCCGGACGCGCCGTCGTGGGAGGAGAGTGACCCTCCGCAGACCGAAGAGCCTCCGCGGGCGAAAGCCGGGGGAGTCTTTGCTGGCGGAAAGGACGCGCCCCCCCGCAAGCCACCGAGGCGTGCGGCTTCCCCGATGGCTAAAACTCCCAGAAAAGACCGCTTGGGATAGCTTAAGCGGTCAGGAAGTCGGAAGCCATGGCAAGCCATACCGACCGATTTTGTGTGACGGACAAAACGATAGCGCCCCAAGACTCCGGTAGGAGTCGCGGGGCGCCCGTTGAACAGCCCTCCCCCGGACTATTCGATTCTCAAAGTAGGATCGATCGCCGCGATTGTAAATAGCTCGGGTGTGCGGTCGGCCGCACCATCGGGTCATGGAGACCCGCACATAAGAGGGGGCAAAGCTCGGGTGCAGAATCAAACTCCCGAACAACGTCGCGAATCCGCCCGCCGTGCCGCCCAGGCAAGATGGGCCAAGGCAAAGGAAAAAGAGAGGAAAGGGAAAGGCTAATCAGGCAGAGTGGTCGCCGAGCAAACGCTTACCCTCCTCACCCTCGTGTACGACTTGAAGAACCTGACGAGTAATTCAACACCCACAGGCCCATGGGAACTCAAAACCCCCGCCGCAAGGGTCGATGAGTGTAACGGGGATTTATCAACAGTCGGTCCAGTTCAACTCCCTTAGGGCCGTGCAAGGACCTTCAACTACCTGGCCCGCACTCAGTTGCCGGTAGACGGCTGACATCGTCAGTGCGGATACGGGAACCGTGACAAACAAACCCAGCCCGAGCAGGCCGGCACCGATCGCGTTGAGAAGAAGAAGCGCAACAAAGATCGAAAGAAGGCAAGTCATTCTCCCGGAAGTTAAGATCGCGCTTCGTTCGAAGGTCCTTGCAAGGCTAGGCTCATCACTGACCATGCAGAAAGCGAACATGGAGTAGCGAACGCCGAGGTAGACGCCGGGGACAATCAGCAGCCCCAACCCGATCACAACCATCAACAGATAAGCGACTTCGCCCGCCAAGAACTTCAGGCCAAGGGGTCGCGGCACAAAGGTGTCAGCGAATGTCGGCTCTCCTCCGTCGTGCAGGGCAAGGCATATGCGGAGAAAGCCAACCTGTATGCATGCGAAAAAGAACAGGAAGGCCAGGTGTGCCGCCGCCCATAAGACAACCCCAGCCCGTTGGCCGGCAATTACCACGACTTCCAGAGCAACCCACCCACCGAAGACCGTCAAGAGGATCGCTGCAAACAGGCCAAACCGCCTTTTGAACGTTTGCCAAGCGAAGTTGATCGCTGCACGGATGGAAATCGAATTGCCCTTCATTTTTTGCAAGATCTCCGAGCCCGGCCGAGTTTGCGGTCGGCTTTCGACTACTCTAACCCCACACCCGCCGCACAAGCAGTAAGAATCGTCCCCTAGGATCGATACCTGGCGAGAACAGAGTTTACACTCACGACCGGATTGTAGGTGAAATGGGAAGAACTACAGTTTCCTTCCGCAAAGGTGAATCACTACGCTTTGCGAGACCTCTAACAGTTGAGTCGGCACGAATCACCGCGCCGAGGAGTCACCTGAAAACCACGCCGTCCTGCTCTGTGAACTATTCTTGCTTCAGCTTGCGAAGCGACGGTTCGGTCCGAATTGGCTGGAGTGCCCAGTACTCGGTGTCAATGGGCGGCGGGAGACTACGGGGCAACGCTAAACACCGTGCCACTCCCGGATGAGCCGCCACCCGAGGTCGTACCATAGAGTGCGCCCCCCTTGCCAAAGATGACGCCCGCCAGGGGGCTGAGTCCATCGTCGCTGCCTCCGAACTTGTGGAGCGTGGTTTCGGTCCAGGCGCCACCCTGCGCGCCCGGCGGCGTCAGTTGGAAAACAGTGCCTGGAATATTCTGCCCGTTGCCTGAGGTGGTGCCGTAGAGATTGCCCGACTGATCGGAAACCAGAGCACCGCAGGGCTCGCCCCCGTCATTGCCACCGGTGAAGCTGTAGAGTGTGGTCTCGGTCCAAGCTCCTCCGCCGGCGGGTGGCCGCAGTTCGAAAGCGGTACCAGTGTTTGCCGGGCTGCCGCCGAGTCTGGTCAGGCCGTAGAGCGCCCCCTGCCGGGCAATCAGTGCGCAGGGCCAGGAGCCGTTGTTTCCGCCGCCAGTGAAGGTGAACAGCACCTTCTCGGTCCACGTAGGCGGTGTCAGCCTGAAGACAATGCCGCTAGTGGTGGTGCCGTAGAGAGCTCCGCGGTTGTCGCGGATCAGGCCAGCTTCGGGATCGAGGCCGTCGTTCCCGCGGCCGAAGGTGTGAAGCACCGTCTCAGTCCAGGTACTGTCCCCGATGGCTGGTGGCGTCAGTTGGAAAACTGTACCCGCATCTGTGGTGCCGCCGAACAGTGTCGTGCCGTAGAGATTGCTCGCCTGATCGGAGACCAGTCCAGCTACCGGAGTCTTGCCGTCACTGCCCCCGGCGAAGCGGTAGAGCACAGTCTCAGTCCAGGCACCTCCTTGCGTAGAGGGCGGCGTCAACTGAAAGACAGTCCCATCGCTCGACGCGTCACCGCCGCCGCTGGTGGTGCCATAGAGATTGCCAACCGCGTCGAAGATCAAGTTGGATCCGGGGGCAGCGCCGTCGCTGCCTCCAGTGAAACGATAGAGCACGGTTTCGCTCCAGACACCGCCCCGCTTGGCCGGAGGTGTCAACTCGAAGACAACGCCGCAACCCCCGGTGCAATTGGAACTGCCGCCCTCAGAGGTTGTGCCATACAGGTTGCCGGTTTTATCGACGACCAGCGCGCCTTCGGGATAGGAGCCGTCGCTGCCGCCGCTAAAGCTGTAGAGTACTTTCTCGCTCGGCCCGTTACCCAAGGCGCTGGCCGCAAACGGCAAAATGGCAACGCAAATTAAGCTCAGCGTGGTGATCAGTGAGGATTTTGTTGATTGCATCGAGGTTAACCTCCGCTTACGTCTCGCAGGATGCGGGGCGTTTTCTCCATAGTCGCTAAGCGGCTAGCAGTATACACCTCAGTTACAGACTGCAGAGTGCGAGACCCCCCTTGTCCTGACTGTGGGCGAGTAAGGGGGCTACTCGGAAGCAGTCTGTTGTTAACAGTTCTCGCAAGCGTGCGCTGTTTATTCGCCCCCGAGTGGGGGTTTTGAGCGTTATGGGGATATTACGTCAACAACGGCATAGGCTCCGAGTTGCCGGCCACGCGTCAGAATCGTCGGTAGTGTCCTAATAGTGCGTTGCAGATTGGGAATGAAAAGCGCCTGCAGGGAGCATCTGAGGATCTGAGGAAACCCAGCAGGCGCGGAGAAAGAACCACCTTTGACACGCGGCTAGAATCCTACTCTCAGAGCCAAGTTGGGGCAATCCCCAAAAAACCGGTAGTGGCGCTAAAACAGCAAGCGGTTGCATTCACCCTGCCGCAGTGAGAATTGAAATTGCCCGCCGGGTTCATGCATCCGGCGGGCGGGTTTTTCTTGACACCGAGCAGACTATTACTGGTGGATGCTGCCGGTAAACAGGTCTTCGTTCTGAGCACCCGGACTGCGTGAATCGGTCCAGGAGAAATGGAATCCGGTGCTCGGATCAGCCGCCATTCCTTGGTAATCGCCATATTGGTTCCCGAAATCAGAGCCGGCCTTAGTCTCGTCCGACTGCGCGGTCGTGATCCGGACGTTTTTGGCCCACGTGACTCCACCGTCGGTAGAGTAAGTGAAGTACCGATCGGTCTTGATATTGTTCGGGTCGCGGCGCGTGTCATAGTAGGAAAGGCCGATAACTCCCTTCACCCCCTGTGTCAACACCGCAATTGCATTGTGGAAGTGATAGGCGTGGTTGGTGTCGTCGTTGACCTTGGTTTCTGCCGACCAGGTTGTGCCACCGTCGTCGGAGTAACGAATGTAAATGTTGGTGTTGCTGCCGGCAGTGTCATTATCCGTGTAACTGATGTACAAACGCCCGGCGTGAGCGCCGTTCTGGGCCGCAGACGAGAAGGGCATCGGAAGGATGCCACGGGAGTTTTGGGGCGGGATAAAAACGAAGAAACCGGTGGTGTTCATGCGATAGGTGGTAACCAGGTTGGCCGTACCAAAGGTGGCGCCGCCGTTGGTTGACTTTGAGACGTAGAGCTTCCGGTTTCCGTAGTCTTCCCAACAAGCGTACACCGTGCCATCGGGGCCAGTCGTGACGTTCACTCCAATGACCGGAGCTGGGTGCGGAATCGCCGCACTCCGCGCCCAGCCGCTAAATCCATTCCGTGAGTACAAGACATACGGGGTATTGCTTGCGCCGTTGTCGTCGTAGCCGACGTAGACGCTACCGTTAAAAGGGCTGCTCGACGAGTTGTCCACGGCCACCATATCGCGATCGGGGAAAATACCTGCAATCGAGGTCAGGTTGGTCTCGGTCCACGTGGTTTGGCCTGCCTTCTTGTAGGCGATGCGCTGATCGGAACACTCATAAGAGAAAAAGGCATCACCGTGTGAGTTGAATGCGAGCCATGTGTCATAACAGAAGTTGCCAGGGCCGCCAGGCATGAAACTCGACCTCGTGAAGGTTACACCTCCATCGGTAGACTCCCAAACCGCTGCGTCGATGGTGAGGTCGTTCACGCTGGCTAGAACATGCATTCCATTGGTGGGATCCACGGCCACGCTGGTCTCGCTCTGCGGGCCGGGTTCGTTAGATACGTTTGTGTTTGGTCCGAAAGTGACTGAGGGACTAGAAGACTGGGGTGCAAGCGTGCTTCTCAGTGGGACAGTGTTATACGCGGAAGCCTGAGCGTGCGAGGCCGTGACGGCGGCGCTGACGAACAGCAGCGCGGCAGCGACCGCCATGAACGGCGGAGTGGTTTGTTTCATCATTTTTTCCTCTTTTCCTGGTTGGGTTCTTTATGTTCATTGAAAGCATTATTGGGAACAAGGGACGCCATGCGCAGCAGGGCCGGGGGAGCACGAGGCAGCACTGGTTTATCGAAGCCTGACCACTCTATGCGGAGATCATCCAACGGTCAAGGTGCATAATTTTGCATACCCTTGGACAATGTGTCTGATTGCTGCCCGAGTCACGGCTACCGAGTGACTGTTGATCAGGCGATAACGCTCATTGACCTGTCGATGAGTGTAACCGCGATTTTTCACCAGTTAACTCACGTTTTGCTGCTAAAACCCTGCACCAGTCGCCAGCAGCGGCGATTACCTCGTCGCGTTTCCAATGAGCCAGACCAAGTGTGTAATAGAGCCATGCCACTGCTGGACGCAATTGGATAGCCCATTGGAGCTCTCGGACGGCCGCGTCATTCTGTTGGCATTGGAGATATGTTTCGCCTAGGTTGGCGTGTGCTTCCATAAAACTCGGATTTATTTCTGCGGCCCGCCTGAAGGCCCGAATAGCACCATCGATCTCGCCGGATTTTCTACGCGCGATTCCGATGATCACATAAGGTTCGTCGTAATCGGGGTCGATGGCCAATGCCCTTTCAGCAGCGAGGATCGCATTACGGTAATCACGCTGGTGGAAATAGAACAGACCGATGTTGTACCAACCAGCAGCGAAGTCAGGTCTTAGCTGCACGGCACGCGAATACGCTTCGATACCTTCCGAGTATCTTCGCAGTCTTCCGCAGTTGTAGCCCACGCTCACAAACAGCGTCACATCCTCTGGGTTGAGCTCCGCAGCGTGCCTGAAGGCGTCAACGGCCTTGGCATATTGCCGCGAGTTTACGTAATCGATCCCGAGATTGGAGTAGGCTTGCCAATCTTTTGGGTTGAGTTGAATGGCTTTCTTGTAAGCCTTTATCGCTGCTTTCCACTGGCCGAGTTCGCCATATGCTACTCCGAGATTGTAGAGAGTTTCGGAAAAATTGGGGTTCAACCGAGCGGCTTCACGGTACTCCTTTATGGCTTCCGTGAATCTGCGCTGCCCTGCGAGCGCACATCCCGCTTCATGGTGTTCGGCGGCGGAGCGACTGGGCCCAGAAGATTTATTCACGACGGCGGAGATTCTAACGCTTTCGCCGCAACTGTTGAAACCAGGCGTTTGCACAACTTTGCGCCGTCTGTTCGCCCCCCCGGGCGGGTCGGTCAGTTCTGCAGCCAGATCGGGGTGTAGCCGATCGGTACCTGGTGGTTCTTGATGGGATATACGTGGCCGTACAGATCGAGGTATTGCACGTATTGCGAGGGCACGGTCACGGAGATGGTTTTTCCGAAGGCCAGACCGGTGTCCCAGATGGCCTCCGCCTGCGTGCCTTGCGCTTCGGTGAAGGTGCAAGTCCAGATCGGAGTGGAAGCGGATTGCGCCTGACATGGCTGTGTCATGATGGAGCCGACCAGCCAGCTATAGAAGAGCTGATAGGCAGTGGCGTTTGGCGTAAGGGCGTTGCCGATGATATTCCAGAAGTTCCCTTCCTGCGAAGAATCGAAAGCGTACATGTAAAACTTCTGCACCGGCGTGGACAGCATGGAAAGATAGTGCCGGAACATGAAACCCGGCTGCTGGGCGCTGGGCGGCGGACCTGAGTTGCAGGGATGGGCGACGCACCAGCTTGCTTCAGTCACAAAAATAGGCTTGCCGTTCTGTCCATATTGCTGCATCACCTGGACCGTGTTGTTGACGCGCGTGATCACATCCTCCGGATTCTGCACATAGCCGTGGAGGCCGATGATGTCCACGTAAGCCCCGCCGCCAGCACTCAAATAGGAAGCCAGGTACAGCATCTCTGAACTATTCGGCCCATCGCCGGTCTCCGGCGGCGAAATAATCTGAATATTCGGATCATAAGATCGGGCGACGGTGCGCACGTCCCGCGCCATCGTCACTAGCTGTTGCACTGTACCCATATACTCGGCGGGAATGTTGGGCTCATTCCAGATCTCGATGTACTTGATCTTGCCCGGCCCCACATGCTGCATTAGGGCGGTGATGAAGTTCTTCAGATACAAGTCCGTCCCGCTGCCGTCGGCGTTCAAATCATTGGGCGGATAGCAGCCGCCGGGGGGTTGGTTGCCCGAGTTGCAGGTACACAGCGGACACTGCGAGGCCCAGGCTGGCGTGAAATAAAACGTGTACAACACCGACTGGTCATACTGCTGAGCCTTGGCCAGCCACTGATCCAAGGTGGTCCAGTTATAGACTCCGGGGGCGGTGTTGATGTCCGACCACTTCACACTACTGGAAACCGACCGCCAGGATGAAAACTGGACATTGAGGGTGGAGGGCCAGGGCGTGGTCGGAAAAATCACATGATCGCCGAAGAACTGCGAGGAGATCTGCGCCCAGGCAGGGCTGGTGAGCAAGAGGACGAATGCCAAGACCCAACGCTTCATGGTCGCGATTCCCCGGAAAACAAATTGTCGATGCGTGAGACGGACTGCCAACATCAGCCCATCCAGACGCAAGCCATACAAACGTTGCCGCAAAGGCTGAAAGGTGTAAAACCCGCGGCGCGCAGGCGTACCACAGCACCAGTCACAAGATTTCGGATCGTGCCAACGCGAAGTGCAGGTGCTGCCAGTTGAGTGGAATTATAGGGTCGAAAACGGCCGCTGGTCAACCGGTAGTTTAATGAGAAGTACATCCAGATGCCTTGTCCAGTGCGGTTTTGGGACAGTCTAAAACAGGCGCTCTAAGACTTGCAGGTCACGCTCAAGTTGCTGTGCAATTCAAGCGTGACCCGCAATAAGTGGAACTCTCGCGACTCCCGGAGGAGCGTTACAGCCCGTTCTCCAGCCATACCGGTGTGTATCCGATGGGCACCTGATGGTTCTTGATGCCATAAACATGGCCGTACAAGTCGCGGTACTGCACATACTCGTTAGGTACGCTGACCGTGATGGTGTTGCCATACGGCACCGACGTGTTCCAGATGGCTTCGGCCTGGTAGCCGCCGGACTTGTTGAAGGTGCAGCTCCAGGTGGCATTGGATTGCTCCTGGCAGGGCTGGACCATGGTTGCGCCCACCAGCCAGTTGTAATAGAGCTGATAGGAAGCGCCGTTGCTGGTCATCACGCTCGAGTTCGTGCTCCACAGATTGCCTTCCTGGGTCGAATCGTAGTCAAAGAAGTAAAACCTCTGCACCGGCGTGGACAACATCGACAAATAGTGGCGGAAAGTGAATCCCGGCTGTTGGTTAAGCGGCAGAGGAACTGCGTTGCAAGGGCTTGATTCGCACCAGCTGCCTTCGGTGACGTAGATAGGTTTGCCCATCTGTCCGTATTGCGCCATCGTGGAAGTGGTGGCATTGATACGGGTAATGATGTCTTCCGGGTTCTGCACGTAGCCGTGCAAACCGATCACGTCCACGTACTGGCCTCCGCCCGCAGATAGGAACGCACCCAGATACAGCATCTTGGTGGCGCCTTTTCCGTCACCGGTTTCCGGAGGTGAAGTGATTTTAATATTGGGATCGTAAGATTGGGCAATCTGACGCACATCCCGGGCCATGCTTACCAGTTGTGCCACCGTGCCCCCATATTCCGCGGGAATGTTGGGTTCGTTCCATATCTCGATGTACTGGATCTTGCCCGGTCCTTCGTGCTGCATCAGCGCAGTGATGAAATCCTTCACGTGCTGATCGGTGCCGGTGCCGTCCGAGTTCAGATCGTTCGGGGGATAGCAGCCACCAGGAGGCTCGTTACCCGAGTTGCAAGTGCAGCTTGGGCACTGCGACGCCCAGCTGGGCGTGAAGTAAAACGTGTACAGCACCGTTTGCCCATTCGCGGCGGTAAACGACAGCCATTTATCCAGGTTGGTCCAGTCATAGACGCCTGGCGCGGTGTTGATGTCCGACCACTTCACTTCGCTGGCGACTGATCTCCACGAGGAGAACTGCACTCCGACCGTAGAGGGCCAGGGATCGGTGTTTCGATTAATGTGCATGGCGAAAAACTGGGGTGAAATCTGGGCCGCAGCAAGGCTGGCTGAAAGCAAAATCATGGCCGCAACAAAACGCTTCATGGTGCCTTCCTCCGGCGTAGCCGCGAGTCTTCCGCTCTACGCTCGACTGATGAAATCCCCATGAGCTGGGGGGGAAAATTGGTCACTGGGAGCTGGCCATTTCTCCGGCAAGCCCACCAACGTGCCAACCCGCCCAGTATTGCCGCCCGGGTTCGGGGTCACAAGGTCGCGATGGACGCAATGGAAGGCGAAAAGGGACAGACCATGGCCTTGACCGCGAGTACAAGTACCTGGGCAATTTGTAGCAGGGAAAGCAGTTAGACGGCGCGGGCGCGGGTTTATGGGCATGTACTTCCAGCGTGGGCTTTGGTAAAGGAGTCAAAAGCCTCCCCCCCAATAGAGCAGTAGTTCCTATTGCCCAGAACAGCCGTTCCTTCGTAGACTTCCGGGACGGGGTAGCGCTGGCTTCTCCGTCTCGTTAAATGGTTCTGGACTTTTCCCCCTACAATCCCGCAAGGGACATTACTTTCAACTGGCCGAGGAAGCTGCTTTCATGAGTCTCCCAGATCGCTGGCGCAGCACTTTTAGTTGTCCCGTCGGGGTGTGCGCTGCAGTGCTTCTGGTGCTTGGTTTCGTCACCCTCGCCGATGCGCAAAACCTGATCTCGACCGTTGCCGGGGGCGGGTCCGTCAATGGTCCTTCCAACGGGCCAAACGCCGATCTTCCGGCTCCGAGTTCTGTGGTGCAGGATGGCCAGGGAAATACCTACATTGCCGTTCCCAACGCGCAACAGGTGTACAAAGTCGATCCGACCGGCGCAAGCATTTCAGTGTTTGCAGGACTTGGCTGGTCGACTGAAGAGCCGACCAAATTGGATGGAGGGCCTGCGGTACAGGGCAGCCTCAATGAGCCTACTGGCGTCGCCGTCGATAGCAACGGCAACGTTTATATCGCCGACATGGTCGACTACCTGATCCGCCAGGTGGACACGAGCGGCAATATTCACACGGTAGCTGGCAACACCAAACTTTGCCAGGATCCCACGGCGCCGTGCGGTGATGGGGGTAAGGCCACAAACGCACAATTAAATTATCCCGATGCCGTTGCCACGGATAAGGCCGGCAATGTGTTTATCGCCGACACCGGCGACAACCGAATCCGCGTAGTGAACATGCAGAACAAGGCAATTAAGATCGCGGGCGTGACCATCAAAGTGGGTGCCATTGCAACCATTGCCGGCACGGGCGTGGCGTGTACGACTCCGACCTCGGCTTGTGGTGACGGCGGCTCAGCATTGTCGGCGAACCTCAATGGGCCGCAAGGCGTGGTGGTGGACAAGAATGGCAACATTTTCTTTTCGGATGCCGGTGATCACCGGGTTCGCCTGGTGACCGGCGGCGGAATCATCCAAGCCTGGGCGGGCAACGGGACGGTGTGTAATCTCGCCGTTGGCTGTGGCGATGGCGGCCCAGCCACCAGCGCCAATCTCACCGGCCCCTGGCAGCTCTCGGTCGACACCTCCGACAATCTCTACATCGCCGACGCGCCGGAAAATAAAATCCGCATGGTGACCGCCAAGGGCACGATCTCCAGCGTGGCCGGCAACGGCACCATGGGTTTCAATGGCAACAACATTCCTCCATTGAATGCCGAGCTGAACTCCCCACGCGGCGTTTTTGTCAATAGCGCGACGGGCAATTTTCTGATCAGTGATACCGGCAACCAGCAAATGCGCGAGGTGGCGTCAGGGCTTATTAACACATTGGCGGGCGGCGGCTCCGGTAACGATGGTGGCCCCGCAACCTCAGGAATCCTGGCGGCGAACCGCGATGTTGCTTTGGACTCAGCAGGCAACCTTTATATAGCCGACACAGCGAACAATCGCATCCGGAAGGTAAGTCCGGCCAACGGCGGAAACAACGCGACGATTACCACCGTGGCCGGCACCGGCACTGCAGGCGGTTATGGCAACGGTGTACCTGCACTTTCGGCCAACCTAGATTCTCCCTACGGCGTGTTCGTCGATTCGAACAACAATGTCTATATTTCTGACACGTTCAACGCAATCGTCCGCGAGGTGAATGCCAGCACCGGCAACATCATCACCATCGCCGGCACCAATGGCCAGGTGTGCAGCAGTCCAGTGGCACTCTGCGGCGATGGCGGGCCGGCTACCAGCGCTAACTTGAATATGCCGGTCAGTGTGGCAGTAGACAATTCCGGCAACGTTTACATTGCGGACGCCGGCGACAATCGAATTCGCATGGTCAGCCCTTCTGGAACTATCTCCACAATTGCCGGTTCCACGGGTGGCACGAGCAATCAGTGTACGAGTGCGATCTCGCCCTGTGGCGACGGTGGGCCGGCCACTGCAGCGTTGCTGAATGCGCCCTTCGGCGTGGCTGTCGACAATGCAGGCAACATCTATATTGCTGACACCGGCGACAATCGCATCCGCAAAGTTAGCGGCGGCACGATCACTGCGTATGCCTTCAACGGCCTGCCCGGCTTCGGGCCCGACAAGGGCCTGGCCTTGGATTCCAGCTACGATACGCCGATGTACGTGGCGGTGGACCCCAAGGGCAATCTGTACGTCAGCGGCAGCGATCTCTATTATGTCGTGCAGCGCATCGACGTGTTCGACACGACTGTGCAGAGCGTGGCTGGCAGAGCAGGAGACCCGAAGTTCTACGGATACGGCGGCGACGGGACGAAATCGACTTCCTCTTCCGCGGACATCAACAATTTTGGAGCCACCATCGACGGCAACAGCAACCTATATGTTTCGGATGGCGGAAACAACCGCATTCGGTGGGTGCCGCTGGTTCCAACCGCCGACACCTCAACTCTCCAACTGAATTTTCCGCCGACCCCGATTGGGCAGCAAAGTCAGGCGAACTTCCGGGATACCAATCAGGGTATGGACGATATGTATATGGGGGCGGTGCAGTTCAAAGGACCGTTCTCCCTGGCGAGTGTGGTGGGCAGCAGTCCGGCCAATACCTGTGCGACTTTGATCGCACCTGGCCAGTATTGCACTTACTATGTCACCTACACGGCTACCGGATACGGGCTGCAGCAGGGCTACATCACGATCAGCGATAATGCGTACGGTTATCCGGTTCAAAAGGTCACGCTGAACGGTTACGGACCGGACTATACGATTTCGGCGAACCCGACCCAGTTGACCATCGCTCCGGGAAACCAGGGCAATTCGACGATTTCTCTGACTCCAAGCGCAGGTTTCAATCAAACGGTGACGCTGGTGTGTACGGGAGCGCCCAGCGGCACGGCCTGTGGGATGAACCCGAATCAGGTGCCAATGGATGGAATTAACGTGGGAACATCGACCATGACGGTGAATGTCGGTTCATCGACGGCGCCGGGAAACTACACGCTGATCGTCCACGGCACCAGCGCTACGAATCACGATGTGTCGGTCAGTTTGACGGTACCGTAAGTGGGGATGTTTGCGGATATCTTTGACTGTCTTCCGAGGCGCGCGTGAATCAAATCTCGCGTGCCGGGTGAAATTTCAATGAGGAAAGCTGAAATGAAGATCAAGAGTTTGACGGTTGCGTTAGTGGTGATTGCGGCGCTGGTAGCAGCGATGCAAGCGATTGGCAGCAGCAAGAAGAACAGCCCTGCCGCCACATTGACCTCGATCACTGTGGTCCAGATCCTGGATAAGAATGTTCCGCCGCAATTGCCGGTGGGTGCGCTGCGCCAGTTTACCGCGTACGCCAACTACTCTGACGGCACCCAGACCTATGTGACCCAGCAGGCGGCCTGGTCATCCGCCGACAACACCATTGCCACCGTCACTCCCAGCATGGGCCTGGTGACGGCCGAGGGCGTGGGTACGGTCAACATCACCGCGACCTACCAGGGCGTGCAGGGATCAAGTTCGCTGACCACCCTCGCCGCCACTCTGACCCAGGTTGGGGTGACGCCGGCCAGTTGGACCATGCAGACCGGCACCAGCCAGCAATTTAACGCCATCGCGGAGTACGGCGGGGCGACCATGACGAACGTGACTTCGATTGCGACCTGGAAGTCCTCCAACACCAAAGTGGCTACCGTCAGCTCGACCGGCCTGGTTCAGGCCGTCGGGGCGGGTACGGCGAGTATCAGTGCCTCTTACACCACTCGCGGTGGTTCGACCACACTTACCGTGACCACGACTCCGCCGCCGAATCTAGGGATGTGGAGTCCGCCTGAGAGCCTGGGCATGCTCGGCATTCATGCAGCCGTGCTCAACACCGGTAAA
>Ga0209517_10006837_pt1 | contig 13909 bp, 12 predicted proteins | sample PeaSoiMetSII2010_FD_187695 | JGI IMG/M metagenome (GOLD analysis project Ga0209517, IMG submission 187695) | Peat soil microbial communities from Weissenstadt, Germany - SII-2010 (SPAdes) (version 2) | ecosystem: Environmental > Terrestrial > Soil > Wetlands > Peat | place: Germany...
GTTAAAGGCATCGATGCCAAAACTCAGGGGCCGGTCGAAGAGATAGGGCTCGGTGAAAGAGGCCCGGAAGCGGTGGGAAATTGACCCGAGCATACCCTCGACCTTGACCTGGTCTCCCCGGCCAAACAGGTTGTTCTGGCTGATCTGCACCATACCCACAATTCGGTCCTGGGTGCTGTATCCGGCCCCCACCCCAAAGGTGCCGGTGGGCCGCTCCTTCACGGTGACCTTCAGATTCATGTGGTTAGGGGTGGAGCCCGGGGAGGTGCTGAAGTTCACGTCTTCAAAATACTCCAGGCGCCGCAGGTTCTTGATGCTCTCCTTGAGATTGGTGGCGTTGAAGAGGTCTCCCTCATAAACCCGCATTTCCCGCCGGATTACCTTATCCCTGGTCTTGACGTTGCCGGCGATGTCGATGCGTTCTAAATAGACTTTGTTGCCCTGACGGATGTCGAAGGTCACATCCACCTTGAGGGCCTGGTCATCTTCCTTGACCAGGGGATTGATATCGGCGTTGGCATAGCCCTTATCCGCATATAAGTCGGACAGGGTGGTGAGATCCGTTTGCAGCATCTCCCGGCTGTAAACCTTCGCCTTGGGAATCTCGAGCTTCTGGAGGAGCTTTTTCTTATCTTCCAGAAGGTCCCCCTTGAAGTCCACCGTGCCCACATGGTATTCCGGCCCTTCCTGGATGGGGATGGTGATGTAAATATATTGACCCTTCATGTCGATCTTGGGATCGCCCACCTTGGCCTTGATGTGGCCGTGGTTATAATAAAACGACGCCAGCTTTTCTACGTCACGCTCCAGCTTGTCCTTGTCCAATTTCCCCGACCCGGTGAGCCAATTGATTGCAAAGAAGAAGGATTTTTCTTTGGTCTCCATCACCTCCCGGAGTTCCTTGGGCTTGAAGGATTTGTTACCCTCAAAGTTGATCTCTTTAACGACCTTCTTGCCGCCTTCGTCCACGTGCATTACCAGATTGACTTCGGTGGGGGTAACGGGCACCAAATCGTAGGTGACCTTGACTTCATAGAAACCCTTCTCCCGGTAGAGGTTCTGGATTTTGTTGATGCTCTCCTTAATGGCGGTTTCCGAGGTCACCGCGAAAGGTTTGATCTCCATGACCTCCGTGATCTTGTCCCGTTTCACCTGGTGGTTGCCTTTAATGACGATCTCTTTAATGGCTGGTTTCTCTTTCACCAGGACGGTGAGGACCTTGCCCTCCGGGGTATCGCTGATATCCAACTTCACGTCGGTGAAGTAGCCCATCTTATAGATGGCCTTCAAGTCCTCCCGGAGGCGGGCGGGGTTGGCGGTCTCTCCCTCCCGGGTCTGCATCACTCCCAGGATGGCGTCTTTTTCGATGCGGCGGTTGCCCTTGACATCGATGTGGGCGACCCGCACCTTGCCCAGGATTTTAAAACTCATTTCTTGGGCCATCTGCCGGCTGAGGCCGGTGAGGGCCCCGAGTCCGGCAGCCTGGAGCTTCACGGTGGCCGGGGCCGCCTTGCCGCTCAGATCCAGGAGCTGGCCTTCCAGGGAGAGGGCTTCGCCCACCTTCACCAGGGTGCCGTAAATGGCCATGTCGGCCCCCAGCTTGCGGCCGATCTCCTGGACCCGGGCATCGTTCAGGGGCTCTCTCAGGGTGGCCAGTTCCCGCTTCAAGTCTTCCTGGGGGACCGTGGAAAAGCCATCGGTCTTAAGACGCTCCTGGATCTCCTGTTGCACCTTGTCACCCAGGGCTTCCAAAGGTTCCCGGCTGGCCACGGCAAAGGGGAAGACCGCCACCTTCTTCAGGACCACCTCTTGTTCCTGTGCCAGGGCCGGCGGGGTCAGGGCCAAAGCCGCCAGCAGGACTGAAATCATGAGCCTTTGCAACACGTTATTCCCCCTGTAGAATCGTGGCCTTGCCATCCACCAGGGTTATGCGCCGGTCCAGGGCTCGAGCCAACTCCTGGTTATGAGTAACAATTACGGTGGTGAGTCCCCGTTCCCGATTGAGCTCCAGGATGAGTTCCTGCACCCTGGCGCCGCTCTTGGGATCCAGGTTGCCGGTGGGTTCGTCCGCCAGGAGAACTTCCGGCTCCAGCACCAGGGCCCGGGCCACCGCCACCCGCTGCTGTTCGCCGCCGGACAGGCGGCTGATCCGGTGGCTCAGGCGATCCTTCAGGCCGACCCGCACCAGGATGGCCTCGGCCTTGTCCCGGGCCGGCCCCGGGAGCTCCCGGGCGATGAGGGCCGGCATCATGACGTTTTCCAGAGCATTGAACTCGGATAGCAGGTGATGAAATTGGAAAACAAACCCCAACTTGCGATTTCGAAAGGCCGCCAGGGGTTTGTCATCCATGGCGAAAACATTTTCGCCTTCCCAGAAAACCTCTCCGCTGCTAGGGCGTTCCAGGGTTCCCAGGATATGGAGGAGGGTGGATTTGCCCACCCCCGAGGCCCCCACCACCGCCAGGGTTTCCGCCTGGGAGATGTCGAGATCCACCCCGGTGAGCACGGGCACCTGGATGCCATTATTCTTGAAGGTCTTGACCAGACCCCGGACCCGGATCTTGGGGGGAGTCTCAGACCTGCTGTGCTCTGCCATATTCTCTTCTACCGCGTTTAGCACCTTAACACTTTCCCGAGAGGGCGTCAATCTTGATAGCTTCGAGTGCTTGAGGGGTGAGATGTTAGTTACTATTCCGCCGCCCTGGCCGCCAATTCGCCCCGAGTATCAAGCCTGGACCTGTACCCGCAAACCACTGCAGGCTCAGCCCTCACTCATACCTGATGGCCTCCACCGGGTCCAAACGGGCCGCCTGCCAGGCGGGATACAAGGTCGCCAGGAAACTGATAGCCATGGCAGCCAGCACAATGGCCAGCACGTCCTGGCTCTGGACCCGCACCGGCAGGGTGGAGAGACCATAAACTCCGGCGGGCAGCTTGATGAACTCAAATTTTTCCAGCAACCCGCAGAGCCCCAGCCCCAGCCCCAGGCCCACCATGGTCCCCAGGCCGCCGATGGCCAGGCCGTTCAGGATGAAGATTCGCATGATGGACTGCCGGGTGGCCCCCATGGACTTGAGGATGGCGATCTCCCGGGTCTTTTTCATAACCATCATGAACAGGGTGCTGGCGATGCCGAAGGCCGCCACCAGGACGATGAGGGTGAGGATGATAAACATGGTGATCTTTTCCAACTTCAGGGCCGCGAACAGGCTGGAGTTCATCTGCATCCAGTTTTTGCAGTAATAACCGGGTCCCAGCCGCCCCAGGATTTCCTCCTGCAGCCGCGCCGCGGCATAGATATCCCGGATTTCCACTTCCAGGCCGGTGATGCGGCGGCCCAGGCCGAGAAATTCCTGGATGGCCGGAATGCTGGTGAAGACCAGGCTATTATCGAATTCGTACATCCCGGAGTAGAATTCCACGCTCACCCGGAAGGTCTTCATTCGAGGCAGGCGCCCCATGGGAGTCAGGGTCCCCAAAGGGGAGATGATGTTCAGGTAGTCACCCGGCTTGAGATTGAGATTGCGGGCCATTTCGGTGCCGATGGCGATGGGGGGAGGCCCCTCCGGCGCGGCCTCGCCCAGATCGGTAAAATGCCCCTGGATGACCTTCAGACCCTGGGGTCCGCCGCGGCGGAGGGTCTCCGGGGCGAGACCCCGGATCACCCCGACGGAGATGTTGCCCGGGGCCGAAAACATCACCTGGGTGTAGATAAAGGGAGTGGCGGACAGCACCCCGGGGACCCCCTGGATTTGGGCCACCTCCTTCTGGTAAGAGGTGAAGGGGCCTCCCTGCTTCAGTACCAGGATGTGGGCGTTGACGCTGAGAATCTTTTGCCGCAGCTCCTGGGTGAAGCCGGTCATCACCCCGATGACTATGATGAGGGCCATCACCCCTACTGCCACCCCGGCCATGGAGATGAAGGTGCTGAGCGACAGGAAGCCTCTCTGGCGTTTAACTCCGCGGAGGAGGCGCAGGGCCACGAAGGTTTCAAAAAACGCCAAGGGGTTTACCTTTCCGGCCGGAGCAGCGGGAATAGAATGACATCCCGGATGGAGGGTGAATCGGTAAGGAGCATCACCAGGCGGTCGATACCGAGGCCCTCGCCGGCGGTGGGCGGCAGGCCGTACTCCAGGGCCTGGATAAAGTCTTCGTCCACCGCGTGGGGCTCCTCTTTGTTCCCCGCCTTGTGGGCCTTCATTTGTTTGGCAAAACGTTTTCTCTGGTCCACCGGATCGTTGAGCTCGGAGAAGCCATTGGCCATCTCCCGGCCGGCGATGAAGAGCTCGAAGCGATCCACCACTTCCGGGTCCGCCTCACTTTTCCGGGACAAGGGTGAAGTCTCCAGGGGGTAGCCGGTGATGAAGGTGGGCTGCAAGAGTTGCTCCTCCACTCGCAGGTCGAAGAGCCTGGTCTGGGCCCGGCCGTAACCCTCGCCCGGGCGCAGTTCGATCCCTGCATCCTTGGCAAAATCTAGAAGTTTTGTCTTATTATATACAATGCTACTGGGTATATTGCCAATTTTTATTAATGCTTTTCTCAAATCAAGGCTATGCCATTTACTTTTTAGGTCAATCTTCTTGCCCTGATATTCGAAGCAAAGCTTTCCTAGGCTATTCTTGGCAATAGTTCGAATAAGGTTTGTAGTAATCGTCATAAGGTCTTTATAAGTTGCGTAAGCTTGATAAAATTCCAACATAGTAAATTCTGGATTATGTTTAATTGATAGCCCTTCATTTCTAAAGTTGCGGTTAATTTCATAAACTTTATTAATTCCGCCGACCACCAGGCGTTTTAAATAAAGTTCGGGGGCAATACGCAAATATAATTTCATGCCAAGAGCTTTATGGCGAGTGACAAAAGGCTTGGCGGTGGCGCCCCCGGGGATGGGTTGCATCATGGGGGTCTCAACTTCTAAAAATCCTCTTTTATCAAAAAATTGTCTAATGGTGCGGATGATCTTGGTCCGGGTCTCGAAGACCCGGTGCACCTCGGGGTTGACCATCAGGTCCAGGTAGCGTTGGCGATATCTGGTCTCGACATTGCTAAGGCCGTGGTATTTCTCCGGCAAAGGCCGCAGGGATTTGGTCAGGAGTACGAAACTCTTAACCTCCAGGGTGAGTTCATCGGTCCGGGTGCGGAACAGCGTGCCACTCACCCCGATAATATCGCCAAGGTCGATCAGACGCTTGAAGCAATCGAAGGCCTCCTCCCCCACCACCTGCTTCTGAAGATAAATCTGGATACGGCTGGTCCCTTCCTGGATATGTGCGAAACTGGCCTTGCCGAACTCCCGGAGGAGCATCAGGCGGCCGGCCAGTTTAAAGCTCTGGTTCAGCAGCTCTAATTGGGTTTTTGTCTGTGAGCCGAATGTTTCAGTCACTTTAGCGAGGCTGTGGCTGGGGGAGAACTTGTTGGAATAGGGATCGATTTCTCGATTCCGAAGCTCCGCAAGTTTTTTATAACGTGGATTGCGGGTCTGGTCGGTTAGCGCCACTAAGATGCCTGTCCGGGTGAAATAGGTCGAGTAATTTTTCTCAAACTTCAAATTTTTAGATTATTTGGGGGCCGTAGTCAAGCCTTAATGGACCCGGTTGGCTGGGGACCCGGGAAGCGGAAGGCCGCGGAAATCGAAAGAAAAGAACCGGAATTCCTCACCTGCTGATAAATTTTACCGATAACAAAAAATATCCCGAAGGGGTGATTGCTAATTAGTCAGATTGTGAGAAAATTAAAACCGGCGTTGAGGCCACCGCAGTAATCGTAACTGGCTGCGGATTCTGGTGAGAATTTGACCTATTCGATGTTCTCCTTGCAGTCGTTCAGTATAGAGGCGGAAACCACGGCCGGCACCGACGTTCTCGACCTGACCCCGCAGGTGGCCGCGCAGGTTCGGGACGCCGGGGTGAGCGCCGGCTTGCTAACCCTATTCATTTCCGGGTCCACCGCGGCTTTGACCACCATCGAATATGAGAGCGGTGCGGTGCAGGATTTGCAGGCCGCCATCGAGCGGCTTTTCCCCCAAAACCTGGACTATGGGCATGACCGCCGCTGGGGTGACGGCAACGGCTATGCACATGTCCGGGCGGCCTTCCTCAAACCCTCGCTGAGCATCCCCATCGACCAGGGGCGGCTCCAGTTGGGCACCTGGCAGCAGATCGTCTTACTCGATTTTGACAACCGGCCCCGGCAGCGCCAGATTCGGGGCCAGGTGCTGGGCCTACAGCCAGCCACCGGGTGAAGACTGCCGCGCCCAAGACCTACACCATGACCACCACCCAACTCACCTTTGAAGATAACGCCTTGGCCCAGGCCCTGTTCGGGGAACAGGGCAAGCATTTGCGCATCATCAGCCGCACCTTGGGGATCAAGCTGCCGGTGCGGGGCAACCAGGTGACCCTTGAAGGTGCGGAGGCCGAGGTTCATCTGGCCCAGCGGGTCCTCCAGGAGCTCTACGAGTTGCTGCGCCATGGGTACCCGCTTCTGCCCCAGGATGTGCAGTATAGTATCAGGATTCTCCAGGACCGGGAGACCGCTTCGATCAAGGAGATCTTCCTGGATACGGTATATATCTCCGCCATGAAAAGGCGCATCTCACCCAAGAGCCTCAATCAGAAACGCTACATCGAGGCGATGCGCACCCATGACATCGTCTTCGGGGTGGGGCCGGCGGGCACCGGCAAGACTTACCTGGCCATGGCCATGGCGGTGGCGGCCTTAATGAACCAGGAGTTCACCCGCATCGTCCTCACCCGTCCCGCAGTGGAGGCCGGAGAAAAGCTGGGTTTCCTGCCCGGGGACCTGGCGGAAAAGGTCAACCCCTACCTCCGGCCCCTATACGACGCCATGCACGACATGATGGATTTCGAGAAGGCCAGCCGTTTGATGGAGCGGGGCATCATCGAGGTGGCCCCCCTGGCCTTCATGCGGGGCCGGACCCTGAATGACTCCTTTGTCATCCTGGATGAGGCTCAAAACACCACCTCCGAGCAGATGATGATGTTCCTAACCCGCCTGGGGTTCGGGTCCAAGGCGGTGATCACCGGGGATGTGACCCAGATCGACCTGCCCACGGAGGCAACCTCCGGGCTGGTGGAAGCTCGGGACTTGCTGCAGGGGGTGGAGGGCATCGCCCTGGTGCACTTCAGCGAGCGGGACGTGGTGCGCCATCCCCTGGTGCAAGATATTATCCGGGCCTATGACAGTCGCCGGCCGCGGCGGGGTTCCGCCCTGGGAGAGCCTCCCCGTGCCTAACCATGACCAGAGATTAAGCGCCCGCCAGACGCCGGCGCCAACGGACCGCCACCATGCCTGACAAAGGACCGCCCGGCAAAATCTCGCGCCTCTTCGGGCTGGAGCGCCTGCGCTCCCGCCTGCCCCACTCCCTGTCCCGCAAGTTGCCGTTGCTGCCCCGGGAGGAGTGGGCCATCAAACTGGCGCTGCTCGTGTTGTTGAGCCTGGGGCTGGCCTTCATCCTGTCGCCCCGGACTCCCGCCACCGCCAGGCAATATAAGGTTGGGGACATCGCCCGGGAGAACGTCAAGGCCATCAGGGGGTTTCTGGTGGAGGACGTGGAGACCACCGCCAAACGGCAGCGGGAACTGCTGGCCCAAATCCCGCCGGTCTTCGACCTGGAGGAGCAAATGGGCGATAAGGTGCAGCAGCGCCTCCAGAAGGCCATGGATTATTTGCGCAGCCTTTCCTCAGAAGACTCGTCGGCTGCCAACGGCGGGCGGCCGGCGTCAGGCAGCCGGGCCCGGCCCCGGGGGGGCGTCTCTTATAAAGTGCTGCTGGAGCATAAGCCGGGGTTCGACCGGCTCATAGGGGTATCCATCCCCAATTCCACCTTCTCACTGCTATTGAAGACGGATTTTTCCCCCTACCTGGAGGCCATGACCAGCCAGGTTCTGGGCCAGTTTTTCAGTCAGGGAGTGATCAGCAGCCGCGCCGTCCTGCAACCGCCCCCCAAAGAGATCCTGGTGCGGCGTCTGCCTTCCCAAAAAGAACAGTTGGAGCAGGCTCCCTTTTCCTTTGTAGAAATGGATGAGGGCCGAAAATCCGTCGCCGGCTATTGTGGGGAGGTGGCAGCAGAGCTCTCCCCGACGGAACGCTTGCTGGTATGCGATCTGGCCCAGCATCTGCTGGTGCCCAACGTCTCCCCCAACCTGGCCGAAACCGGCGTGCGCCAAAGAGCTAAACTAGGCTCCTTGCAGCCGGTCTATTTCAAGGTCAAACGGGGGGAGATGCTGGTCCGGGAAGGGGAGCCCATCACCACCCTGCAACTGGCGCAATTGGAGGCCCAGAGCAAACTCTATCCCCGCAGTCGGGCAGTGGTGGTGTTCCTGGGCATTTTCCTCACCCTGACCCTGCTGCTGGCGGTCTTTTACCAGTTGGCCAGTCTCTCCCTGCGGAACTTTTCCCCGCGCCTCCTGGACCTGGGCTTCCTGGCGGTCTTGCTGCTGGTCAGCGCCCTGCTGAACAAATCTCTCCTGGTCCTGGGTGAGAATCTCTCCTGGAGTCTGCCGCTGGTTGGCCAAAACCTGGTATTTATGCTGCCCCTGGGGCTGCCGGCCATCTTCGCCGCCATGTTCCTGGGTCTGGAAACCGGGGTGGGAGTGGCCTTTTTGAACGCCACCTTTACCGCCCTGATGGTGGAGCGGCCCTTTCCCCTGTTCCTCTACTTCGTCATTGCCGGCCTGGTGGGGGTTTGGGGGGTGAAGAACTGCCGCCGCCGCAGCGCCTTGATCCAGGCGGGGCTGGCCATCAGCCTGGCCAATATGGCCGTCCTGGCCGCTTTCAAACTGCTGGAATACCCCTTCGGCTTCCAAGACCTGTTCAACGGAGAGGTCTATGCCTTTTCCGGGGGCTTGCTCACCGGCATCCTGGCCCTGGGTCTCACCCCGATTATGGAGGTGGTCTTCCGCTTCTCCTCCAACATCCGCCTGCTGGAACTTTTGAACCTGGATCAGCCGGTGCTCCGGGATTTGATGCTGATGGCCCCGGGCACCTATCACCATTCCCTGGTGGTGGGCCAGATGGTGGAGGCGGCGGCCGAAGCCATCGGCGCCAATTCCATGCTGGCCAAGGCTGCGGCCTATTACCACGACATCGGTAAAATTAAAAAGCCCGTCTATTTCGTGGAAAACCAGATGAACGGGGAAAACAAGCACGAAAAGTTGGCGCCCTCCTTGAGCGCCCTGATTCTCATCTCCCACGTCAAGGACGGGGTGGAGCTGGCCCGGAAACAACCACTGGGAGAGGCCATTACCGACATCATCCAGCAGCATCACGGCACCAGCTTTATCACCTATTTTTACCATAAGGCCCAGGCCCAGGCGGCCAACCCCCAGACGGTTAAAGCCGAGGACTATCGCTATCCCGGCCCCCGGCCCCAAACCAAGGAAGCCGGGTTGGTCCTCCTGGCGGACCAGGCGGAGGCCGCCTCCCGGACCCTCAGCGATCCCACCCCCGCCCGGATCCAGGGAATGGTGCAGAAGATCGTCAACAATGTCTTCGCTGACGGCCAGTTGGACGAATGCGAGCTGACCCTGAGGGACTTGCACCACATCGCCAAGAGCTTTCACAAGATCCTGGGCGGCATCTTCCACCATCGCATCAATTATCCCCAGAGCGTCGAAAAGAAGAGAATCCATGAGGATCTGGATAAGCAACCGCCAAAGAAAAATGGCGCTAAATCCGGAGAGAATCAAGAAAAGAGCCGGAAAGATCTTAAACGCCTTGGGCTGGTCTGAGGCGGAGCTGAGCCTCACCATCCTGGGGGACCGGGCCATGGCCCGCCTCAACCGGGAGACCTTCGGGCGCCGGGGTCCCACCAACGTTATTGCCTTCCCCCTGGACGCCCCACCCCTCGCCTCCGCCGGAGATGGACCGGCCCGGGAAAATCGGGGCGCCCCTTCCCCTGGGCCGCGCTCCGCCTCCGGGTCCGGCCCGCCGACGGCCCTGGGAGAAGTGGTCATCTCTTTGGAAACCACCATTACCCAGGCCAGGCAACATGGCTGGCCCTGGCAGGAACTCTTCGACTTTTTCCTGATTCACGGTATATTACACCTGCTGGGCTATGACCATGGGACGCCTCCGGAGGAGGCGGCCATGACCCACAAGACCTGGGAGCTGATGGGGTTGCTCCAGCGGAAGCTGAAATAGTTGACAGTTCCCAGGGTTATAAAACTCTTCCTACACGAACCTTGAACCTCAAGGAGGAACCGGCGTGCCTCGATTGGAAGTGAACGTGGATCACGTGGCGACCCTGCGGCAGGCCCGCCTCATCGATGAGCCCGATCCGGTGCTCGCCGCCGCCCTGGCGGAGCTGGCCGGGGCCGACGGCATCATCGTCCACCTCCGGGAGGACCGCCGCCATATCCAGGACCGCGACTTGAGGCTGCTTAGAAAGACGCTGAAAACCCGGCTCAACCTGGAGATGGCCGCCACCCAGGAGATGCTGGAAGTGGCCCGGGAGGTGCAGCCGGACCTGGTGACCCTGGTGCCGGAAAAGCGCCAGGAGCTCACCACCGAAGGGGGCCTGGAAGTGGCGGGCAACCGGGCGGCATTGGCGGAGTATCTGCTGGCCTTAAAGGCGGCGGGCTTGCGGGTCAGCCTGTTCGTGGACCCGGTGGAGCCGCAGATCCAGGCCGCCAAGGAAGTGGGGGCCGAATGGGTGGAGTTGCACACCGGCAGTTACGCTGAGGCGCCCAGCCGGGCCGAGGCTACCCGGCTCTTCCAGGAACTGGTGAACGCCGCCCGCCACGCCCGCAGCCTCGGCCTGAAGGTGAAGTGCGGCCATGGCCTCAACTACCGGAACATTAAACCCTTCCGGGGCCGGGAGGAATTCGCCGAATACTCCATCGGCCACGCCATCATCGCCCGGGCCGTGCTGGTGGGGATCGAGCGGGCGGTCCGGGAAATGATCGCTCTGATTGGCGGCTGATCCAGAAGCCGGCAGCCAGGTAGGGGCGACCCCTCGGGTCGCCCTGCAGCTATCAGCTATCAGCTAAAGTAGAAAGACCAAAAGCGAAGTTTTAAGGAATTGGTGGGCAGTGCCCACCCTAGATTATCTGTTCCAAAAAGTTTTCATGTAGGGTGCGCACCGCGCACCAGAATTTTATTCTCGTTCCCAACCTTCTGCTGGGGAACGGGAATTTTAGAAAGTTAGGAAAATGGAATTAATCGACCTGCACGTCCACTCCAACGCCTCCGACGGCACCTTTGCGCCGGCGGAGGTGGTGCGCCTGGCCAGGGACGGGGGCCTCAAGGCCCTGGCCCTCACCGACCACGACACCATTGACGGCCTGGCCGAGGCGGTGGCCGCGGGCGCCGCCTACGGGGTGGAGGTCGTCCCCGGGGTCGAGGTGAGCGCCCGCCATCCCGGCGGCACCATGCATATCCTGGGTCTGGGCATCGAATATGGCAACGGCCACCTGGGCGAACGTTTGGCGGTCTTGCAACAAGCCCGGGTCGAACGCAATCCCCAGATCATCGCCAAGTTGAACGCCCTGGGGCTCTCCATTACCTTAGAGCAGGTGGCGAAGATTTCCGGCCAGGGCCAGATGGGCCGGCCCCACATCGCCCGGGCCCTGATGGAGGCCGGCTATGTCAGGTCCATCCAGGAAGCCTTCGACCTCTACCTGCGCAACCAGGGCAAGGCCTACGTCCCCAAGTTCCGCTTTCCGCCGGGTGAGGCCATCGCCATGATTCGGGAGGTCCAGGGAGTCCCGGTCCTGGCCCACCCCTTTACCCTGGGGTTGGGCTCCGCCTGGGCGCTGAAAAATACACTCGAGGAATTAAGGACTATGGGCCTGGCCGGCATCGAGGCCATCTATGCGGAGCACACCCCGGAGCAGGAAGCCCTTTACCTGCGGCTGGCCCGGGAGCTGGGGCTGCTGGTCAGCGGGGGCTCCGACTTCCACGGGGACAACAAGCCGGAGATCGTCCTGGGGAGCATGCCCGGCCAAGAGCGGCTCAACTATCGGCTGCTTGCGGCCCTGAAGGCCTGGCGCCGCCGGGAATACCACTTAGCCTAAAGGGGTTCCGGGTCAAATCAGCCGCGGCAGGTTATCCGGGCGGAACCATCCGCTAGAAGCCACGAAGGGCGCTTCCGGTTTGAAAACCTGGAAAGGGTTCGTGGCTTTGCTGTTTTGGGGGCTGCGGGATTAGCCTTCAGGCGGGAGCCAACCGAGAAGCGAACCACCTCCCATCCGCCAAGACCACCGAGGTTTCCACTTGCCGTTCCGAGATGGTCCAGTAGCGCCGCAGCAGCCGATCCTTTTCCTCCGGGTCCACTTGCCTGAAGCCGTATTTTTCATAGAAGCGGATGGCCCACCAGGCCGCGGCCCAGGTACCCACCAGGACCGGGGCGTTGACCCCCTTAAGCAGGTGGTTCAATAGCCGGGCCCCGATGCCCTGTTGCTGCGCCAGGGGGAGCACATAGGCATGACGGATCAGGGTAACCTCGGCAAGGGGCTGGCGTCCCATGACTCCCAGGAGATCCCGCGAGCCTTGGTAAGTCCAAAAGTCGACCCCCGCGGCGATCTCCGCCTGCAGCTCGTCCCCGGACATGTAAGGCTCCTGCCAGCAATCTTCGGGGATTACTCCTTGATAAGCCCTGGCCGCCTCATTGATGATCTTCAGGGCGGCCCCAACTGCATCATGGGTCAAAGGTTTGATCAAGGACTATCTCCGGTGAGCCGGGGCGCCAAAAGTTATCGAAGCGGGGTGGTTCCGGGCCAGGAGCCTTTTCAGGAGGCCGGGGCCTGGGGCGGGGGCGGCGGCGCGGGCGGCAGCGCCTCCCCTTCTTCCTTCAAGTGGTGGCCGCATTGGGGACAATAGGCGAAATCCGGCCCCAGTTCCCGGGAGCACTTGGGGCAGGGGAAGGTTGGCGGGATCGGCGGCGGCTGCCAGGGAGCGGGCTGGTTGACGCCGGGCGGGGGCGGCGGGGGGATGAGATCGGGAAAGGAGGTCTGGCACTGCCGGCTTAGCTCCGAGCTGGCCTCACGCAACTTGGCGATCAGGCACCCCAGTTTGGCGGCATATTCCGGTAGTTTTTGGGGTCCGAAGAGGATGAAGGCCAACACCAAAAGGATGATCAGCGTTTCAAAATCTATTCCCATCTCGCTACCGGAAAATTAAGCCTTGGTTACGCGGTTGCCGCAATGGGGACAGAAGGCGAACTCCCCCGGGATATCCTTGTGGCATTGGGGACAGGTGGCGCCGGGCGCCGCGGTCCCGCCGGGAATCTCGTTCTTGGGAGTCACCGAAGTGGGGTCATCATGGGCCGTCTTAAAACTCCGGATGGCCTTGCCGATACTTTCTCCCAACTCTGGCAAACGCTTGGGGCCGAAAAGCAGGAGGGCGATGACCAGGATGATGAGCAGGGTGGAAAAATTATAGCCGAACATGGGCGGCCTCTCTGAAGCCAAAAATTTAGTGAAGTTAATTTAATTATAAGCAAAAATTAACCTAAATGGCAAGGGCCGGAGAAACCCGGGGAAAAAAGGGCATGCGGTGGCCACCAGCCAGATGCACCCGGAAGGCCGTCTTCTCCAGGAGTTTTATAAACTAATGTCAGGTTTCAGACCTACCTTTAAAAATATCGACAGGTTCTGGTAGCCGCAGGCTTTAGCCTGCGCCTATTTTATTAAGGATTTTCGCAAGCTGAAGCTTGCCGCTAAATTTTAAAGGCTAAAGATTAAGGACATTTTTTATTAAAGGAAAACCTGAGCCATGCCCCTAACCACTAACCACCGGAGCCTGCTATGACTGCCACCCTGTTCACGCCGCCGCAACCCCTGGCGATGCGCCTGCGTCCCCGAAGCCTGGAGGAATTTGTGGGCCAGCAGCATCTGGTGGGCCCCGGGCGCCTTTTGTGGCGGGCACTGAAGGCCGGCCGCCTCTT
>Ga0209517_10006838_pt1 | contig 13908 bp, 12 predicted proteins | sample PeaSoiMetSII2010_FD_187695 | JGI IMG/M metagenome (GOLD analysis project Ga0209517, IMG submission 187695) | Peat soil microbial communities from Weissenstadt, Germany - SII-2010 (SPAdes) (version 2) | ecosystem: Environmental > Terrestrial > Soil > Wetlands > Peat | place: Germany...
CCCGCCGCTCCCGAGCCGGTTTGGGCACTGTTCCGCACGCGCTTCGTGTGGAGTTTCACCCTCTCCAAGATTTTCATGGACCCGGTCTGGTATTTCTACATCTTCTGGTTTCCCGAGTACCTGAAGCGCGCGCGGAATTTCGATCTCGCTGCCATCGGGACATATTCCTGGATCCCGTTCGCCGTCGCGGGCATGGGCAATCTGCTGGGCGGCTGGCTCTCGGGGTTCCTGCTAAAGCGCGGTTGCAGCATGACCGTGGCGCGGAAATCGGCGGTGACTTTTTTTGCCGCGCTGATGCTCTCGGCCATTCCGGCCGTACTGGCGCGCGAGGCTTGGGTCTCCATCGCGCTGGTGTCGATCGCCATGTTGGGATATACCGGCAGCCTCGCCAACATGCTGGCCATGCCCGCCGATGTGTTTCCCAAACATGCCGTGGCCTCCGTCTACGGTCTGGCCAGCATGGGCGCGGGATTCGGAGGTATGCTGTTCACGCTCACCACCGGCTGGGTGGTGGACCACTATTCCTACACGCCGGTGTTCATCGGCTTCGGAATTCTTCCGCTGATCTGCGCGACGCTGCTGTGGACGCTGCTGGGCCCTCTCGTGCCGCGAAGGTCGTGAAGTCCCACGGGCGGCGCGAGTTCATTCCCGTCTCTTGCCCATCAGCAGCGAGAGGAGATACTCGTTCGCCGCGGGATCGGTGCGGATCTTCTGCCAGTTTTCAAAAGCGGTCCGTACGTCCGCGAAGAGTTCAAGACATTGGTCTGACGCCCAGATCCTCGCATTGTCGTAGTCGGCTTGGTGGCGGGCATCTTGCAGGTCGATGAAGGTTTGCGCCACGGACCTCAACTCCCCGGGCACGGGAGGTAGCGGAGTGCCCCAGCCCTTCCACGTACCGTTTGAGACCGCACGGTTTACCTCCATCATTCTCTTATGTTCAAATGCTCTTTCCAGTCCCACTCTGGACGCCGGAGAACCATTCCAGCATTGGACCGCTTCCCCGACCAGAAGATGAAATAGTGCGTAATAAGCAGTCGAGATCGAACGCCGAAGCCATGCCTGCTCCGGATCGGTTGCCGCTGGAGTGGCAAGGCGGCCCGCCAGCGTCAGCAGATCCTCCGCTATTCCCACGAGGGCTCCTTCACCCTGTCTTGGGAAGACTTCCGACGAAAATAGAAGAACGGAAAATACTCCGTTTCGTATATTTGAAGGTCGTCAGTGATGCTATTCCGAATGCGGCGCCCGACCTCGCCGATCTCATCAAGACCTACGGCATCCGAAAGAACGATCCGAAAATAGATGGCCGGCTCGCCGGTCCAGTCCTCATCGAAGTTGTAGCGAACCCGGACGATCTCGGGGAATTTCTTCGCCGCTTGCTGCACCTTCTCGTCGAATTCCTTCAAATACGCCGGACTGAGTTTAGTGATCGGCATTCCGCCTCCTGATTCCCAGCATACCGCGCCCCTACTCACGGAACGGCCACGAACGGCACCTTCGCCCGATTCATCGCATCATTGAACTTCGTCACCTCGCCCCGCAGTTTGTCACGCGTTGCGCCGCGTCACCAACCGCCGTCTTCACCAGCATGGTCTGCGTCAATTGCGTCTCGATGGGCGCCGCCGGCCCAGCTCTCCAGCCCCGATATTTGGGACGAGATCCGCTGCGTCAGGGCCGGCAGAACGAACGCCGGCTCGGGCTTGGCGAACTCCGCTTTGCGCTCCTCGGGCGAAGGCACGTCCAGGAAATTCCGCAGCGCGCTCAGACCCGAATCGGCCGCGGTGAACCGTTTTCCTAGTCGGCCGCCCTGCCCTAACCCTCATGCCTTGGCCCCGTCTAATCCCCATGGGCAGTCTCCTCCAGGATTTCCGCTTCGCTGGACGCACACTCTCCAAGAGTCCCGGTTTCGTGCTGGTGGCCGTGCTTTCGCTTGGTCTCGGCATAGGCGCCAACACCGCCATCTTCAGCTTGATCAACGCGGTGATGTTGCGGCTCCTTCCGGTGGCCCATCCCGAGCAGCTCGTCCTGCTGACCGACCCCGGAGCGAGCGGCATCCACATCGACACCACCGAGCACGGCGTGCGCGAGATTCTGGCCTACCCGGAATTTGAAGAATTGCGCACCCACAATCAGGTCTTCTCCGGAATGTTCGCCGCCCAAAGCGCGCTCGGCCAAGTGGACGTGGTGACCGGCCGGGGCGCCGCGGAGCAGGCCGCCAAGGCCCGCATGCAATTGGTCTCCGGCGAATTCTTCGGCGTTCTCGGAGTGCAGCCCGTCCTGGGCCGCGCCTTTACGCCGGCGGAAGACCGGACACCCGGCGCGAATCCCGTCGCGGTGATCTCTTACGGATTCTGGCAGCGCCGCTTCGGCGCAGATCCCGGGATCGTCGGCAAGACCCTCCGCGTGGGCCGTGCCACCTTTCAGATTCTCGGCGTGGCGCCCGAAGGCTTTCGCGGCATGCTGGTTGGGTCGGAAGCCGACCTCTGGCTCCCCCTCACCATGCAGGAGCAAGCGCTTCCCGGACGCAACTACCTGCGGCCCCGCGATGTGCTGTGGCTCCAGGTGATGGCCCGTCTCGCTCCGGGCATCTCGCGAGCTAAGGCCGGGGCCGCGGTTAATGTGGAGTTCCAGCAGATTCTGCGCGGCTGGGCCGCCGCGCTGCCTAATGAGCAGGAACGCCGCGACATGCTCGATCAGAAAATCGAACTGCGCCCGGGCGCCCGCGGCGCCTCCCCGCTGCGCGACCAGTTCTCGGATCCGCTTGTTCTCCTGATGGCCATGGTGGGGCTGGTGCTGCTGATCGCGTGCTCCAACATCGCCAACCTGATGCTGGCCCGCGCCAACGGCCGGCAGCGCGAGATCGGTGTGCGCCTGGCCCTGGGTGCCGGACGCGCGCGGCTCATCCGCCTACTGCTCACCGAAAGCATCCTCGTGGCCGCTCTTGGCGGAATTCTCGGAGCCCTCCTCGCCAACTCGGGAACCGATGTCCTGATCAAGCTCGTCGCGGCAGGCGGCAGCGATCCCGCGCTAGGCAGCTACCGCGACCTTCGCGTGTTCCTGTTTACCGCGGGGATCTCCCTACTCACCGGAATTCTGTTCGGCTTGGCGCCGGCTATGAGGGCCACCCGCCTGGACGTCAACCAAGCCCTCGCCGCCAACGTCCGCGGATCGTCCGGAAGCCGCGGCAGCGTCCGGACCGGCCGCGTGCTGGTGGTCGCCCAGGTCGCGCTTTCGCTCCTCCTCCTCATGGGCGCCACCCTGTTCGTGCGCAGCCTGCATAACCTGGTCGCGCAGAAACTCGGCTTCAACCGCGACCACCTGTTGATGGTGGAGGTCGATCCCACGGGCGGCGGATACAAGGGTGCCGCGGTCCCCGCGCTGTACCTGAAGCTGCGCGAAGCCCTGCAAACCATCCCCGGCGTTCGCGCCGTGACCATCTCCAACAACGGCTTCTTCCGCGGCGACGCCGGCGATCAAATCTCGCTCGAAGGCTCAGACCGGCGCGGCGCCAGCGAATTGCGCTCGCGCTGGACCCTGGTCGGCCCCGGCTACTTCAGCGCCGTCGGCATTCCGCTGCTGCGCGGCCGCGACATCGACGCCGCCGATGCCGCTCACGGCTCGCCCGTCTGCGTGATCAACGAATCCTTCGCGCGCTACTTCTTCGCCAACTCCGATCCCATCGGCAAGCATGTCACCGACGAGTACCCAACCACTCGCGAGACTTTCGAAATCGTGGGCGTGGCGGCCGACGCCCGGGAACACAGCCTGGCCCAACCGGACCGGCCTCGGTTCTACGGCAATCTCTTTCACCCCATCGGAACCATCGAGCGCGCAACTTTCATATTGAACAGCTCGGGAGATCCTAACGCGCTGATATCGGCCGCGCGCCAGGCGATCTCAGCGATCGACCGCGGACTGCCGGTACTCGGCATTCGTTCGGTCAACGAGCAGATTGACCGGCGCCTCGTCACTCAGCGCCTGATTGCCGACCTGTCGGCCTTCTTCGGCAGCCTGGCGTTGCTGATGGCCGCCATCGGACTGTACGGTGTGATGTCATATTCCATGACCCGGCGCACCAGCGAGATCGGAATTCGCATGGCGCTGGGGGCCTCCCAGCGCTCCGTGCTGTGGCTGGTGCTGCGGGAGACTTTCTGGCTGGTAGTTCTGGGGGTCGCGGCCGGCCTGCCGTGCGCGCTGGCCGCCGGCAGATTGATCGCCGCCCGCCTGTTCGGGCTGACTCCGGCGGACCCCGCTACCATCGCGCTGGCCGTCACCATCATCTTCGGGGCCACCTTGTTGGCGGGCTACATTCCCGCGCGCCGCGCTTCCCGCGTGGATCCCATGGTCTCCCTGCGCTGCGAGTAAGCACTCAGAGCCGCGACCGTCCCGCCTCTCCGCTAATCTCATACATATGCGGAAACCCAGTTTCGATCCCGGCCTGACCCAGCAGTTCACCGCGCCTTTCCGGCGCGCCATTAACAAGGATGGCAGCTTCAACGTGCACCGCCGCGGCTCCACATGGCGCGATTTTCATCCTTACCTGCATCTGATCAACATGAGTTGGGCCGGCTTTCTCGGCCTTCTGTTCCTGGGCTACGTGTTGGCCAATACCGTCTTCGCGCTGGCCTATTGCGCCATAGGGACCAGCCAGCTTCAGGGCGCCGAAGCGGCCACCTCGTTCGGCCGCTTTTTGAACGCGTTCTTTTTCAGCGCCCATACTCTCAGCACCGTCGGCTATGGCAATATCTCTCCCAAGGGAATCGCGGCCAACTTTCTGGCGTCTTTCGAGGCACTGCTCGGCGTTCTGGGATTCGCCCTGGCCACGGGGCTGTTGTTCGGACGCGTATCGCGACCGTCCGCCCGCATCGGCTTCAGCCCGAACGTTCTGATCACGCCCTATCAGGATGGCACCAGTCTGCAGTTCCGCGTTGTCAACCTGCGCAAGAACTCGCTGATGGAACTGGAGGTCCGCACCATGCTCATGACTGTCGATCCGGAGAACGGCCAATCGAAACGGACCTACAAAATGCTGCGCATGGAGCGCGAGCAGGTTCTGTTCCTGCCCCTCACCTGGACCATCGTGCACCCCATCGACAACGAAAGTCCCCTCTGGGGCAAGACCGCGGAGGACATGGACCGGCTTCAGGCCGAGTTCCTCATCCTGATCAAAGCCTACGACGACACCTTCGCCCAGACAGTGCTAGCGCGCTACTCCTACCGCCATGACGAGATCGTCTGGGGCAAGCGCTTCGCCCCGGCATTCTCCGTCGACGACTCCGGCGATATGGTCCTGGAAGTCGACAAAGTCGGGGATCTCGTGTGAGCCGGTATCTTTTCCGCCGTCCCAACGAATAGCATTCAGGTACGTTATCGCTCCGCCTCGAAGTGATAGCGTCCCGACTCCACGCGGCGCGCCGCCGGGGCGCCGCCGGACGGCACGTACACCACCGCGCTCGCATTGGCGGGAATCTCGATATCGTAAACAAACCTGCCGCCTTCGATCTTCCAACTGCTGACGATCGTGCCGAGCACGCTGCGGTACGTGGCGCGCGCGCTGGCGATGTCTCCCACCACTTGTGGCCGCAAGATAATCTGCTGCCATGGCGGGCGGGAGAGGTCGAAATCGATGCCCGCCAGCGAGCTATAGAACCACTCCTCGGCGTGTCCCAACATGAAATGGTTCTGCGATGAGTGCGGGTTGCCATCCCAGGCTTCCGTGAGGCTCGTGGCTCCTCGCAGGAGTTGGGCGGCGTAGCTGGGCGATTCAGGATTCACCAGGAGGTCATAGATCACGTCGGAGCGGTCGCCTTCGCTGAGCGCCTGGAGGACATAGTGGAAGCCGATGTCCCCCGCGGTGGTGTGGTTGCCGTGCTGCCGGATATCCGCCACCAGGCGATCCAGAACCTGCCGGCGCGCTTGATCCGGCACCATGTCTAGCGCCAGGGGCATGGCGTTGGCGGTCTGGCTGCCCCGATCGTAGAAACCGCCCTGCGCGTCGAAAAGCTGGCTGTTGAACTTCGCGCGGATCTCTTCGGCGTCCGCCCCCAAACGCCTGGCATCCTCTGGCTTGCCCAAGACCGAGGCGATCTTGCCCAGCGTCACCAGGTCTTGGTAGTAGATGGCAGTTGCCGTCACTCCCAGGCTGGTAAGCTGAGCAACGCCGGGGGGCTTGGGTCCGATGTCATACCAGTCGCCCAAGCCGTAGGAGATGATGCCGCCGGCGGCTTTGCCCGAGAGATATTCTACATAATGCTTCATCTCGCCGTAATGCGTTTCGAGGGTTTCACGGTTCCCGTAATGCCGATACGCCAGCCAGGGGTCGATGATTGCGGCGCTGCCCCACTCGGGAGAGTCGCGAAAACCTGCTTCAAAAACGGTGTACTCCGGTGCGATGTCGGGCACCAGGCCGTCGGCGGTCTGGCTGGCCGCGATGTCGCCGGCGATTTTCCGGTACTGGCGCTCGGAGTCGTAGTTGTACATGACTGCCGCGCCGAGAAGATGAGACTCCTCCAGCCAGCCGAGCTTTTCGCGGTGCGGACAATCCGTCAACACGCTTTGAAAGTTGCTGTCGATGGCGGCGTCGATCAGCCGATGAATTCGGTTGAACAGATCCTTGCTGCACGAGAACTCCCCGGCGCGCGCGGCCGACGAGTGGATGAACTGGCCGTCCAGCTCGAGCACTTCGACCCCGGAAGGGATTTCCACCTGCACGTAGCGAAATCCGTAATAGCTGAACCGCGGATGCCAGCTCTCCTCGCCGTTGCCGCGCAGCGCGTAAGTGAACCACTGCGGGCCGCCTGAGGAGCGCTGCGTGACGAGGCCGGCATCGTCGAGCAGCTCGCCGCAGATGAGTCTGACGGTTCGGGCAGCGGGGCCTTTGATACGAATCTGCGGCCATCCGGAGAAGTTCCGGCCCAGATCGTAGACGCGAATGCCGGGCTTGGGCTCCGCGATCCGGACCGGCTGAAATGTCTCGAGCGCGCGGACCGGTTCATTGGATTGCGCGAGGAGCGCACCGCCAGGACCGTACGTCTCCCGCGCTGCCGCCCACCAGCCATCGGAGAAACCGGCGCTCCTCCAACCCTCCGGATCGAGCCCGGCATCGTAGTCTTCACCGCCGTAAATGGACGAGAAGACGATCGGGCCGGCGCGGCACTTCCACGAGGCATCGGTAATCACCTCGGTGGACGTTCCGTCCGCAAATGTCACGTGCAACTGGGCGATGAGCCGGGGTTCACCGAACGTGCCGGCGAACTTCGTGTAGCGGTCCGGCGTCCGCACCACGTTGTACATTCCGTTGCCGAGCATCACCGCGAGGACGTTTTCGCCAGCGTCGAGTTGGCTGGTCACATCGTAGGTGTTGTAAAAGACCGTCTTGCGGTAATCGGTCCAGCCGGGCGTAAACAGGTCTTCGCTCACTTCGCGGCCGTTCAAGGTAAGTTCGTACTGACCGAGCCCGGAGATGGAGATAATGGCCCGATCGGAGCGCTGCGGCAGGCGAAAAGAGCGGCGGAAGATCGGCATCTGCGCGGCCGATCCCAAAGCGACCGGCGCGGCGATCCACTTAGCCTTCCAGTCCTCGGGCCGCAGCCCCATGCGCCACTCCCCGGGCAAACTCCAGTCGGATCGGCTGCCATCCTGGTCCCACACCGCGACCTTCCAATAAGCCCGCGATTGCGGCGCCAGTGGCCGGCCCTCGTATCGAATCTGAATGGTTGCATTCGATTCGACTTTGCCGCTGTCCCAAAGGTCTCCACGATCCTGCGCCAGAAGTTTTTCGGATGACGCCACCAGGATGCGGTAAGCCCACTGCCGCAGCGCGCGGCGCGCCGGGTCCACGGATTCCACCAGCCAACTGAGGCGCGGCCTGACGGCTTCGACGGCGAGCGGGTTCTGCTCGCTTTCACAACGGATTCCAGTCACACGCAGCGACGCTGCGTGCAAAGCCCCGGCCAGGATCAACCCCACGATCAGCAGACGCGGATACATTCGATCTCCAAGAAGGATGCGAGTTTCTCCAGCTTGCTTGCCATGTGCCCCACTCCCACGGCGCAATGATGCGCCGGCGAGTGCGCGCTCCACTCCGTCACGAAACGCCGCGCATCAGCACCACGTCGTCATCGAAATCCATGGCGTAGAACTCGGTAAAGGATCCTCCTGCACCAAAGGCATCCAGGGTCTTCACCGCCTGCACGTTCTTGATTTCCAGTTCGCCGGCCACGGGAATGACTCATTTGAACCCGTCCGTTAGCTCGCCTTTCGCAGGACGTCCTCCACCGCCTCGGGGTGCTTCGCGATGACCGCCAGCAGCACGCGCGTGGGCGCGTCCGGACGCGACCTGCCCTGCTCCCAGTTTCTGAGCGTAGCTGGCGGGAACCCGAACTTGGTCGCGAACTGCGCTTGGCTGAGCCCCATCTTCGTCCGGACCTCCCGTACGTCCACATTCGGCACATGCACCAACGTAACGCGGACATCATCGTTTTCGCCGCGCGTCCATGCGATGGCCTGCTTCAATCCTTCAATAACGCTGTCGCCAACCGTCTGACGCTTTCGTGGGCTGGTCGTCTTCTTCTTGGCCTTGGGTGTTTTCTTCGCCGCCAAATCTGACCTCCTATGCCTTCCTCGGATATCCCGCGATCAGGGCCGGCACCAGGCGCTTCATCGCGTTGCGTTCGCCCTTGCTCAGATTCTCCTTCCAGCTCTTCGCATACGCGGAAAGCAAGAAGATGGGCAGTTGCTCGTTGTGATAGTAGTAGACCACTCGGGCGCCGCCCCGCTTACCCATTCCCGCCAAAGCCCACTGGAGCTTCCGCACGCCACCAGTCTCCGGGATGACCTCTCCGGCTTCGGGATTCGCCCCAATGAACGCCACCAGGTCCGCCCGCTCCGATTCGGACATTAACGGGTTCGCCTTCCGCAGGAATTCTCTGGTCTCGACGACCGTCATCGGGGCGTCAGCCATGAACCTTCACTATACGCAATCTGCGTGTGGCAAACAAGAAGGACGGTGGCGTCGGGCTGTTGGGTCAGGTCACGGCGAATGATCCGGATAGACCCGCGATCAGCAGACGCGGATACATTCGATCTCCAAGAGGCATGCGAGTTTCTCCAGCTTGCTTGCCATGTGCCCCACTCCCACGGCGCAATGATGCGCCGGCGCGTGCGCGCTCCACTCCGTCACGAAACGCCGCGCACCGATCGGAAAGCGGTACCGGCTGTTGGTGTTGCCGATTTCCAGAATCGGGCCGGGCACCGACTCTCCTTGCGCGGCGAGCAGCTTCAATTTGCCATCCCCCGTCTCCGCCACCGAGAGCAACGTCACCGACCCGTGCTTGACCGACATTTCGACGGACAGACCGCGGCCCACCTTGCCGTGGTACACGGAAAGCGGCCGCACCTTCGTCTTCCCCTCGGCGATGGCGATGTGGCCGGGGCCGTCGTGGCCCATCAGCACCACGTCGTCATCAAAATCCATGGCGTAGAACTCGGTAAAGGAGCCTCCCGCGCCGAAGGCATCCAGGATCTTCATGGCCTGCACGTTCTTGATTTCCAGCTCGCCGGCCACGGGAATGCCGCGCGCGGTCAGCAGACTGTTACCGAGAATGATCGAGCTGATGGCATCCTCGTTGGCCGGGTTGCCGGTCCCGCTGTAGAAGTAGGCTAAGGAGCCTAAGGCGTGCGCGTCCACCAAGCCATCCAGCGCGACGCAGGTTCGCGCCGCGCGCGCCAGCTCATCGGGCGGGCAATCGGGCTGGATGTCGAACTGGCCGGCGAAATCCGCTATACGTCGCGCAATTTCCTGGTCGCCAACGTCGTTGCGCCGGGCTGCCAGCTCATCCACCTCGATCATTTCGATGTGGCCCCCAAAAGTGGCGCACTGGCGGGTCAGGTCGGAATAGATATCCAGCATGCCGCCGTAGTAGTGGCCCATCACGCCCAGGCGGTTGTGCTCCATCACGGTGGCCACCTGGGCCGCGGCGACCCAGCCGGCGGCCTCCCGCCAGACTTCGGGATCGTCCTCCAGCGTCCCGGCGATCTGGAAGAACGGAATGCGGCAGCGCTGGAACACGTTGGCGATCTCGGGCACGGGACAGGCCTGACAGTAGGCCAGCCACTCCCCGGTCATCTTCGTGCGATCGCCCATCCGGTTGAAGGTCTGGTAATCGATCGAGGCTGAGGGCGCCAGGTTGAGGACGATCACCGGGACCTTGGCGCGGCGCACCACCGGCAGCACGGTGGAAGACAGTGCGTAGGTAGTCACGTACAGGAAGATCAGATCGACATCGGCCTGGCGGAACTGGTGGCCGGCATCCAGCGCCTTCTCCGGCGTATCGATGAGACCCAGGTTGACCACCTCCGCGCCGAAGGCCGCGAGTTTTTCGGCCACGCGCGCGGTGTAGCCCTTCAATCGCTCTTCCAGGCCGGGAAACTGCGGCCAGTAGGCGTCCAGGCCGATGCCGAACAGCCCGATCCGGGGCTTCGGCGGCTTGCGGTTGTGCATCTATCCATTGTCCGAAAAATCGGGTCTCCCGCCCAAACCGCTCCCTCACGGTCGCGGCTCTGATCGGAGCCGCGACCGTGAGGGAGCGGTTTTCAGCAGAAGCACGACATCACGCAGTCAGACAACAAGCCCGGCTTTTCAGGCGGCCCTTGCCTGGTTCACGCTCCGACGATCTTAAAGGTGGCCGCGTAATCGCAAGGCTTCTCAGCCGGCACCTGGATTCTCAGAGCGTCATCGCCCTGCACCCACTCCAGCCGGCCCTTGAACCCCAGCAGATCCACTTTGCGGATCTTGCCCGCGCCAGGCTGGCTCCGGGCGCCCAGAGGCCGAATCACGGCTTCCTTCTCGGGCCAACCCATGACAAACGCATACAGCGTATCGCCCTTGGTGGTGGAGCGCACGTCCTGCGCGGTGAGGTCGGGGCGGCTGCGCTCGCCGAAACGCGCGGATCGTGTAGCCTGCTCCGCCGCAGTGGGGGGCTGACCGCCGGGGCCGCGTCCCGCCGCCGGATTGGGGTTGGCGGGACCTTCGCCGAACATCTTCCAGGGCCGCGTGGCGTAAATGCCTTCGCCGTTGACGGCCATCCAGGAGGTGATGCCTTCGAGAATCTTCAATTCCTCGGCATCCAGCTCGCCGCTGTTGGGCAGCGGAAAGTTCAGCAGCAGGTTGCCGTTGCGGCTGACGATATCGACCAGCATGTCGATCACTACTTTGGGCGACTTGTACTCCACGCCTCTCAGGTAGTGCCAGTTGCCGACACACGTGTCGGTCTGCCAGGGAACCTGCCAGACCCGGTCGACAATAGTCCGTTCCAGGTCCAGCACGCAGGTGCCGGTCTCGCAGTCGGTGTTCAGCTTGCTAGTGTAGACCGCTTCTACTCGTTTGCCGTGCTTTTGCGCGCTCAGGTTGTACAGGTTCGCCACTACGCTCAAGCCGTAGCTTTCGAACGGCAGGCGGCCGTCGGAATAGAGCAGGTCCGGTTGATACTGATCCACGTGTAGTTGAACGTCATGTTATGGGCTTGGTCGTTGGAGTCCACGCCTCGGAGGTCGGGGACCAAAAGCTCAGACGCGGATTGTAGAGGATCGCCATTCCCCCGCGTATGGCCGTCTTGCCATTTCCGATCGGGTGGGTCACTTCTCGAAAGCGCCGAAGCGCCTGCCGCCTGCGGTGTTTACCGGCCAGGTTTTTCATCGGCTGGCCGCGCAGGTTACCGATGCACAACTGGAGAATGCGCAGATCGAGATCGCCCGCGCCGCCGTTCGGCATTTCGCGGCGGACGTGCTGGCGTTCGACACGACCACGTTGAACCATTCCGAGATCGAGCGGTAACGGGGGGCTTTCAGTGCGATTCTATCCAGCTCTGGTGCACTTCCGCCTCGTCCATTCGTCCCAACGCGAAGCACGTCCTGGCCAGGAGTGCGTGCGCGGCACGCAAGCTTTTCGGGTCCGAGCCAGCCTGGTCGAGGGCGATCTTCGCTTCGGCCAGAGCGGATTCCAGATCGCCCTGCGCGGAGAGATACTTGGCGCGTTCCAGGTGCGCCGGTCCGAAGCCTGGCGCGAACTTCAGAATCTCGTCGACCAACTTTTGGGCCTCGCCTTGACGCGACTGGCGCGTGAGGAACATTACGAATTCCAGCGCCGCGCTGGGATTCGGATTCGGCAGCTTGCGATTTGCTGCAAGGGCGGCACGAAATGCCGCTTCGGCGCGCTGCGGCCTCTTCAAAGCATCTTCTCCCAGCCCGATGAAAGTCTGGGCCTGCACCTTGAGATCGTCGGCCGGCGAGAGAGCCAGGGCCCTCCTCTCCGCCGCAATGGCAATCTCCTCGTGATGGTTCATTAATGCCCATAGGCCGTACGCGTAGTGCGCGCCCGGGTCCTGCGGCAGGGCCTTAGTTGCACGCTCCAGCAACTCACCAGCGCGTTCGCTGCTAGAGTTTTCTTGCAGGATCAGCGCTCCGGCGGCTTTCAGCAGCGGTCCGGAGGCGGGGTACCGTTTGACGCCACGCTCTGCAGCCTCAAGCGCCTTTTCCTTCTGATCGAGCTTCAGCCTACATTCCATCAACGTCAGGTAGGGCTCGCTGCCGACATCCGGATCCGCATCGAGCACCAGGTCCAGGCTCTCCGCCGCCTTCACGAAATTGCCCTGCGCGATGTAGGCCCGGGCCGCCAGCAGGTACGCGTCACGCGAATCAAGGCTGTCCTGGGCCAGGGCCGACCACAATAATAGGATCCAAATTGGCATCTATTTCTCGCGTACCGTCAGGATCTGGTCGGCATTCACACCCATGAGGGTTTGGCGGATTCCGCTCGGCCACGTGACCTCTAGTTTGTCCACCCTGGCCGCGGGTCCCAGCCCGAAGTGCACGCGACGGTCGCTGGAGCCGCCATAACCGACGCTGGTCGTGGCGTGATTGTACTGTACCGGCCCGGTCGACGGCCAGACCTTGATCCGTGCACCCAACCCGTCGCGATTACTTTTCGTTCCAACTAGCTTCACGGTGAGCCAGTGATTGGCGTTTTGCGACCGGTTAATCAGAATGTCCGGCTTACCGTTCAGGTTCGTCACCACGATATCCATCTTGCCGTCGTTGTTCAGGTCGCCGAATGCGGCGCCGCGGTGTGCGGCCGGCGCGAGGAAGCCGCCGCCGGCATCGGCGCTGACATCCACGAAGGTTCCGTTTCCCAGGTTTCGCAGCAGCAGGTTCGGCAACTTCGATGGCAGATGGTCGATCTCCTCGGAGTTGTCGAGAATGGAGGCGCATGCCGCGAACAGATCCTTGTGGCCGTCGTTGTCAAAATCGAACACGCCCGCTCCCCAAGCCGTGAGCCCCGCCGTCGCCCTTGCCACGCCGGAGGTGCGGGTGATGTCCTCGAAATACCGTCCCCGGTTTCGGAACAGGGGAAACATATCACCGATCATTGCCACAACAAAGATGTCCGGCCTGCCATCGTTGTCGATGTCCTTGAAATCGGCTCCCATACCTGCGATTGATTTCCCATCCTCGTTGTAAGCCACGCCCGCCAGAATCGCCACCTCGCTAAACGTGCCGTCTCCATTGTTGTGAAACAGGAAGTTCCGGAAGGTGTCGTTTGACACAAACACGTCCGTGAAGCCGTCGCCGTCGTAATCGGCGAACGCTACACCCATGCCCTTGCCCACGTGCTTGCCGATTCCCGACCTCTCCGAGACATCGGTGAATGTTCCGTCTCCGTTGTTGTGGAACAGCATCGAGGGCTCCCCTTCGTAGCCGCCCGGCGAACAGTATCCGCGGATCTTATCCACGAAGCAGGCCGGCTCGTGCTCGGGCGACCACCGCACGTAGTTGACTACGATCAGGTCCAGATATCCGTCGTTGTCGGAATCAAACCAACCCGCACTGATGGACCAGGTCTTGCCAAGCCTGGGA
>Ga0209517_10006839_pt1 | contig 13906 bp, 11 predicted proteins | sample PeaSoiMetSII2010_FD_187695 | JGI IMG/M metagenome (GOLD analysis project Ga0209517, IMG submission 187695) | Peat soil microbial communities from Weissenstadt, Germany - SII-2010 (SPAdes) (version 2) | ecosystem: Environmental > Terrestrial > Soil > Wetlands > Peat | place: Germany...
CTGGCGGGCACCCGCTGCTCCAGACTTACATAGCTGAAAACCCCATCCTGTTGCTGATCGTCTCCGCGCATGCCTGCTTCTTACCCTATTTCCCTGTGCAAGGCATATGAGTTTTTCAGCACTCTGTGAAGCCGTTTAGCCTCTTACCCACTTTGGTGGCATCGCTGAAGCGAAGCCCTGATACGAATCGTTCTTCTCAAACTGCACCACTACCCGATTTGCGCAAAGTTCGAGGTAGAGTTCTGCGGCGGGAGTCAAGAAGTCGGGGGCTGGCGCTGAAATCGGCTGTAAGCAGGAAAGCCGTCCGGGGGATGCAGGGCTTCTTCATCCCCCGGACGGAAATCTACCATTCGCGGTAACACCGAGACAGCTGCCTACGGCGTGACGGTGAAATTAGTCTTACTGGTTCCCGTGCCGCCCGCAGTGGTGACCGCAATGGCTCCTGTGACTGCGCCGGTCGGGACCAGTGCGTCCACCTGCGTATCCTTGATCACTTTGTAGCTGGTTGCAGCGACGCCACCAAACGTCACCTTGGTTGCACCGGTGAAGCTGTTTCCGGTGATCACGACCGATTGTCCTACCGGCCCGCTGGTCGGGGTGAAGCTGGTGACTTCAGGCACAACCACAAACTTGCCGAAGCTCGCGACCCCGCCCGCGGTCGTGATGCTAATGGCCGCACCCGTTTTTGCTCCGGCGGGCACGGTGGCCGTCACACTGATATCGCTGTTGACCTTGAAGGTCGCTGCCTTGCCGCCGATGGTCACTGCGGTCGTTTGCGTCAGGCTCACCCCGGTGATGGTTACCGGAGTTCCCACAATACCGCTCGGGGGAGCAAAGCTTTTAATCTGCGGCGTCACCAGGAACGTCCGATTACTTTTCAGTGAACTGGTGAAGGTCGTCACCGTGACGGTCCCTGTGGTGGCTCCGGTGGGCACGGTCGCCGTCATATAAGTATCGGAGACGTTGGTAAATTTCGCCGGAGTTCCGTTGAACGACACACCGGTCGCCCCGGTGAACCCCTGACCGAGGATCTCAACCGTCGCGCCCACCTTACCGGTCCACGTCACCAGGTCGATGAGCGGCTTGAATCCCACGTTCAGACTATAGAAGACCGCCCCACCCAAAGAGTCTCCGCTGGTGTTGCCGTAGAAGTCCCCATTTGTGTGCAGCACGAGCGGCGTCGTCGGGGCAAAGCTAGTGCAGGTCTTGTAGCAGAAGCTGTAGAGCACCGACTCTTTACCCGCCGGAGTGATTTTGAAGATCGCTCCGTAGTTCGTCATTCCTCCGTACACCCCTACACCGTAAAAGTTCCCATCGGTTCCCAAAGTCAGTCCCGCCTCTGGAAGTTGTGCATCATAAAGGTTGGCGCTGCCGCTCACGCCGAAAGTGAAGCTGTAAAGCAGCGTATACGCTCCTGCGGGGCTAATCTTGAAGATAGTTCCGTTACCGTTACCGTGAGCGGCCGCGTCACCCCCGAGGTAGGTGGTTCCGTAGAAATCTCCATCGGGGCCCTGAACCAGCATTCCGATGGGCCGGCATCCGTCAGTGGGATAGTTCGCGAAGTTGTGGAGCACCGTGATCTTGCCCCCGGTCGTCACTTTGTAGATCACGCCGCAGTTTGTACCGTTATTGCCGCCCTGCTGGGCCGTTCCATAAAAATTGAGATCTGTGCCTTGAACCGGCAGGTTGGGCAAGAGGCCGTTGGTATAGTCGAAGTCGGCAAGGGCTTTGAACACTCCCGCAGGACTGATCCTGAAAAAAGCTCCGTTCTGCCCCGTGTACGCGACTTCGGAAACGCCGTAGAAATTGCCATCCTGCCCCAGAATCACAGTGTAGACAGGGACGCTGTCGTCGGTGCCGTTGGTAAAGGAATACATCGTCGTCAACGTCCCAGTGGGCGTGACCTTGAACACTGTTCCGGCCCCATCCTTGCCCCCGATTTTGGTCGTCCCGTAGAGGTTTCCATCCAGTCCAAGCGTCACGCCGCCTTCCGGGTCGCTGCCATCGTCACACGAAGTGAGCGCGCAGAAGCTGTAAACCTGGGTCAACGCTCCCGCCGTCGTGATCTTGTAGACCGTGCCGTCGAATAGAGTTCCAGTGTTGGCTTGGGTGCTGTAGAGATTGCCGTCGCGCCCTTGCGCCATCATTTGGGGCGCTCGGATGCCGCTCCACGCACCGGACCCGACCGGGTAGGTGTGCAGTGCGGTAAAGGTTTGGGCACTCGCGGTCGCCGCGACAAACAGCAGCGCCAATACGATCGTTGAAAATACGGTTGCACGGTATTTCATTTGAACTCTCCTCAAAGCCGAAATTCAGGCGAACCTGGGCATCCCCACAGTTTTTGCGTGCTCGGCCGACTGGTTCGTGGCAAAATGTCTCCGCTTACCAGGGTCCGTTGGGCAAGCAGTCTGCACCATCCCCCGCTGCATGTCCTGACGCAATTCTTAAGAACTCTAAAGAGTGGCGAAGTCTATGAATTACAAAGGGACTGCCGGAGAAGTTGCAGAGACTTCCGGCCGCCTGTGGCGCTTTGCCGACTACGAATTTGACGAACTGGGACGCGAGTTGCGGGTCAAGGGCAAGGCGGTAGAACTCGAATCGAAGCCCCTCGACATCCTGCTGCAGCTTCTTCTCCATGCCGGCGAGGTCCTCACCAAGGAAGAATTACTGGAATCCGTCTGGCCCGATGTGATGGTGGTCGATGGATCGTTGGCCACCGCCGTCTCCAAGCTACGCAAGGCCATGGGGGACGAAGACCATCCGGCGATTGTTACGGTTCCTCGCGTCGGCTATCGCCTCGGGGTGCCGGTCTATTGCAAAACGGTGGCGGCCGCGGCAGGCCCCGAACTCGGATTCAAAGCCGGTGACCCCGTTCCCGGGCGGGAGCAGTGGCGGCTGTCTCGTCCCATGGACGTTTCCGGATCCAGCGAAGTCTGGTTGGCCGAAAATCCCAAGACTCACGAACATCGCGTCTTCAAGTTCGCCGCCGACGGCTCTCGCTTGAAGGGTCTGAAACGCGAGATTACCGTTTCCCGTTTCCTGCGGGAATCCCTCGGCGACCGGCCCGAGTTTGTCCGCATCCTAGAATGGAACTTCGAGACCGCCCCTTATTTTCTGGAGAGCGAGTATTCCGGGGCGAACCTGGCAGAATGGGCCGAAATGCAGGGCGGCCTCTCCAAAGTTCCCTCCGCCACCCGCCTTCAGCTGCTGGTCGATGTTGCCCAGGCCGTCGCCGCCGCGCACGACATCGGAGTGCTTCACAAGGATTTGAAACCAGCGAATGTCCTGATCGTGCCAGGAGCCGCCGTGCCCGGACCTGTCGTGCCGGGAGCTAAAGCGGGATGGCAGATCAAACTCGCGGACTTCGGCAGCGCATCCCTGTTCGATCCCTCGCGGCTGCGCTCGCTGGGCATCACCAACCTGGGATTCACTCAGACCGCGTCGCTCGAGACCCATCAGCAGTTAACCGGCACGCTCATGTATCTGGCTCCCGAGGTTCTGGCGGGCCAATCTCCCAGCGCCGGTGCCGATGTCTATGCTCTTGGCGTCATGCTCTACCAGTTGACCATTGGCGATTTCCGCAAGCCGCTTGCGCCGGGCTGGGAAGCCGAGATCCAAGATCCCTTGCTCCGTGAGGACATTGCCGATGCCGCCTGTGGTGATCCTGGCCGCAGGCTCAACAGCGCTGCCGATCTTGTCGAACGCCTGCTTACCTTAGAGCAACGCCGCATCCGTCGCGACGAACTGGAAGCCGCCCAGCGCCGCGCGAAGACGGCCGAGCACAAGCTGGCCCAGGCGCGGGCGCGCCGGCCCTGGGTTGTGTTCGCGGTGGTCGCGTTAGCGGCCGGACTCGCCGTCAGCGTTACGCTTTACCGCAAAGCCACCCGCGAACGCGACAACGCCAACCGCCAGACCGCGATTGCCAGCTCCATCAACCGCTTTCTCTCCGACGATCTCCTGGGCCGCGGCAATCCCTTCGTCAGTGGCAAGTCCAGCGAGTCGCTCATGGACGCCATCAAGCAAGCCTCGCCCAGCATCGACCGGAAATTCAAAGATGAACCGCTGGTCGCCGCCCGCCTCCACCAAACCATTGCCCGAGCCCTCGACAACCGGACCGATTACCCTGACGCCCGTCAGGAATATGACCGCGCCGCCGCTCTGTTTAAGCAGGCAGATGGCGAACTGTCACAGGACGCGATCATCGTTCAGCTCCAGCGCACCACGCTCGAGGCACGAAGCTACGAGAAGGACTCGCTCCCCTTAGCCAAGTCCATCCTGGAGCAGCAACAAAAACTGATCGCCAAGCTGCCTCAGCCCCGCGCCGACCTGCCGGTCTGGCTATCCTCGGCGAAGGGAATGGTCGCGCTGATCGATAACAACGCCAAGTCCGCGGCCGAGAATTTTCAAGCCGCGGTGGACGGGGCAAATGTTCTTCCCGAGTTCGACGAGAGCGCGCGCCTGACCTTCAAACAAAGGCTGGGTTTTTCCTATATCCGCCTCGGGGAGGGCGCCAAAGCGGAGCAGACCTTTCGCGATCTCATTGCCGCGTTCACCCGCGTCGTGGGTCCGGACAGTCCGCACGTATTGCGCGTGCGCCTGAATCTGGCCCAGGCCTTCATGATTGAGAAGAAATACGCGGATGCGGTGCAAGAGGCCAACAGCATTTATCCCGAATTCGTCTCGCAGTTGGGTCCCGACCATGAACTCACCATGCAACTGTTGGCAACGCGCGCTCAGTCGGAAGGCAGCCTTGAACTTTGGGACGACGCCATCCGCGACGATCTGGCTATCCACGCGCTCGCCGTCCGCAAGCAAGGCCCGCTTTCCTTCTTCGCCATCGCCACCCTCACCGACGCCGCTCTCGCCCAATGCCGCGCAGGGCGTCAGCGCGAAGGTGAATCCAATGCGCGGGAGGCCTATCAGACGTCGACCAAGGGATTTGGCCCGCGTGCCGGTTTGACCGGAGCCACCGCCGACACCCTGGCCAGTTGCCTGATCGGTCTGGGCAAATTGGACGAAGCATCTGCCCTCTTGCAACAAATCGACGTTCCGGTGGTGGCGCAACTCACAGGCGATCCCGACTGGGGCGCGGGCGTAACTTTGGAGCGCGCCGAAATCGCTTATCGCCACCACGAATACCAGGCGGCTCGCGGTTACGTCGAGACCATAGCTCCCGTGTTTACCCGCAAGGATGCGGAAGCCTATCAGAAGCGCGCCTTCGAAACTCTAAAAGCCGCACTCGACAAGGCATTACCGCGGAACTGACTGAGCTGGATTCCCGTTGGGACCGCAGGCTGGGAAAAATCTGGAGCGGGAGACGGGGGTCGAACCCGCGACATCGACCTTGGCAAGGTCGCGCTCTACCACTGAGCTACTCCCGCTCAACTCAAAAATTATACCGCATTTGCGCGTCCGGGTGCCCGTAGTCGATCACGCCCACGATGGAAGAGAAAAACCATAAACCACGAAGGACACGAAGTATCACGAAGGACTTCTCATCCATGGTGTTCCTTCGTGTGACTCGTGTCCTTAGTGGTGAAGGTTTTTCCAAACCGCCACCACGGCACCCGCTAAACGAACTCCAACTCAATCTTCTTCGCGCCCCGATCCAGTTTCGCGATTCGGAAACTGCGAACCTGTCCCGCCCGCGCCGGCTCGACCTTCGCGGGCCCGCCCGATCCGCTCTTCCACCGCGCCTGCAGCATGGAACTCAACGAAGAAAGATCCGCCTTCGCTTCCTTCGGAGCCTCGCTCTTCGCAGGCGCTGCCGCCGTCGCCTTGCAGGTCGCATGGATGCCTTCGCCCAACTCCACCCGCGCCTGCCCGCCCGATTCGTCCATCAGCCGCCCTGTCACCACGTCGCCTTCGTTGTGCTCGGCAATATATTCATCCAGCCCGGTTGGCACCAGTTGCTTCATGCCCAGCCGCATCTGCCGCTTCTCCAGGTCGATGGCCAGCACCTGTGCCTTCACCACCTGCCCCACCCGCAGCACATCCTGCGGCTGGTTGATCCGTTTCTCCGCGCTGATGTCGCTGACGTGAACCATGCCTTCAATTCCTTCCGAAAGCTGCACGAACGCGCCGAACTTGGTCAGGTTCGTCACCGGCCCCTCAACCGCCGATCCCACCGCGAAGCGTTGTGTCACGTCGACCCACGGATCCCCCAAAGCCTGCTTCAGCCCCAGCGAGATACGCCGTTCGCCCGCATTGACCTGCAGGATCACGACCTCAACAGTCTCGCCCGGCTTCACCACGTCGCTCGCTTTCCGGATCTTGCCCTTCGACCACGACATCTCCGAAATATGAATCAAGCCCTCGATGCCGGGCTCGAGTTCTACGAACGCCCCGAATTCCATCAGCCGCGTGACGGTGCCCCGCACTCGATCCCCAGCCTTGAACTTGCCAACGACCGCATCCCACGGATGTGGTTGCAGCTGTTTCAGCCCCACGGAAATCCGCTTCTTCTCTCCCTCTGACCCAACTTTCAGCACTTTCACTTCGACCGCCTGCCCCACTGAAAGCACGTCCGCCGGCTTGTTCACGCGGCCCCAGGCAATGTCGCTCACATGAAGCAGCGCATCCACTCCACCCAGATCGACGAACGCGCCGTAATCAGTGAGGCTGCGCACCGTGCCGCTCACCGTCTCACCCTCTTTGATCTGTGAATAGAATTTGTTCTTGGCCGACCGCTCTTCTTCCTCCGCGACCGCGCGCCGGTCAACCACCACATCTTCATCCGTGACGTCGAGCTTGATGATCCGGCAGCGAATCTCCTGCCCCACCAGCTTCTCCATCTCGGCCGCCTCGCGAACTCCACTGCGCGAAGCCGGCATGAACGCCCGCACTCCCACGTCCACGCTGAACCCGCCTTTGATCACGCCCGTCACCGTCCCCAGAACGGTCGTCTTGTCGGCGAACGCTTTTTCCAGCCCCGACCAATCCATGGGCCGCTCGACCTTGAACCGCGACAGCTCGTAGTACCCATCCAGATCGCGCCCCTTCACTGTCACCAGGCACTTGTCGCCAGGCTTCAAGGTTTCCCCTTGCAGCGCGGCCAGCGGCAAAATCCCTTCCGACTTGTATCCGATATCGAAGAACACCGACTCGGCGTTAACGGCAATCACCGTCGCCTGCAGTTGCCTGCTGCCCTCCGTCTTGCGGGAATGGCTCTTGGTGTACTGCGACAAAATGTCGCCGAACGACTCGGAGCTCTCGACCGCAGGTTGGGTTTCAGGAGTTTCTGGATTGGACATGAAAGGGTTAAGACCTCATCGCGGGATAATCTCTAAGGATATCATCGACCGCGCCGGCCACACACATGTGGGGACAGCCGGTAGTGGGTCAGTTTGAAATCTCTCTCGCCAAGTCGCCCGGCCCGTGGCATTATCAGTCATGGTCGGAAAAGGGAAACGTCCGCGCGACACAAACCAGCTTGCCAAATGGATAGTAGATCAATCTACAAGCCAACTGCCAGACCCAAACGAAGGCAAGAATCCGGCTGCCGTCGCCCTCGGTCGTTTAGGTGGATTGAAGGGCGGGAAGGCCCGCGCAGAGAAATTGTCTCGCCGAAAGCGCCAAACGATAGCAAGGAAAGCTGCTAGCGCCCGCTGGAAGGATAAAGTTTAAACACAACCCGCCACGTCCTCTCGTAATCTGCATGGTTACCGAAGTAAAATGAACATTACCACCTTGACGTTTAGGGTACACTGTATGGCCAACAAGCTTCCCCCAAAGAAAGGACCGCAAATGGCGACTACTACGGCTCCAGTACGCCATAAATCTGCCGAGGACGAACTCTTGGAAAGCTTCGGGGAGTTGATTGACTCCGCTGCGAAGAGAATGTCGCACGACGACTTTATGAAGGCGGCGCAGAAGGCAAAGAAGACTCTTGATCAAGCAATTGCCGCACATTCACGGCGTCGTGGAACTGCCTGATTCTTTCCCGCAACTCCTCCGGGCCTATGTCTTGGCGAATCTGTTTTAGGACTATCACGTATTCAGATTCGGCTTCGTGACCGCCTGTTCTGATTAAGCGGCTTAGCCTATCAAGTAAATCAGATCGGACTTTCGCTATCTCCTCGCGTTTGCGGAGGTCGCTCGCCTTCCTGAAACCTCGCCAAAATTTTCTCATTCTTTTTCATCCTCGGACTCGGTAGCGCTGGCACTGGAATCAGAGTCACTCGCACCGACCTCCTCAAGAATGACGCGGCGCACTCTTCTCTTCGTGGCGCGATCTCCGTACCATTCCTTAAGCCCCCACTGCCCCTTGATTTTGACGAAGTCGGGATGGCGACCCAAGGTGCTGCGGACTACTTCGCGAAAATTATCGGTTTTCGTTTGGAAACCTCCCTCCAGCAATGCATCGCAAAGTTCGGGGTGCGGTTTCGTGATTTTGCGTCCACCCCATGACAGGTACTTCCTCGCCGCATCAGAGATTTTCATCCCGTAGAAAGCATCAGCAGGAATCGCCGTCTTGATGGATACATTCGGGGTTCCCCCAACAACCGCATCAATCGCGGCCATCGGGACGCCAAGATCCTTCAACTGTTTCAGCGCCTCAATCATGCCGCTCAGCCGATCACGCTTCCCCTCCAGGTCAGAAATCACCGCGTCGTAGTGGCTCGAATCTTGGTTCATTGCAGCTTCTCCTCAGCTCAGAATTGTGGTATAAACGCACAAAGAGTGTAGGGGCGGCCTTTCGACCGCCCTTCGCCCTTGTCAGGGGCGCAGATTTTAATATCAACCTGTGCCTCCGTTCCTAACTACTAGCGGGGCTGGTCATCTCTTGGCCGGGAGCCAGCCCGCTGTAATTTTCCCGCTCAGTATAACGCATAATTCGCCTCGGCGCTCAGGAAAATTACCGACTATCAAACTGACCACAGGTAAGTCGCGATGAAGTGCCGCAGAATGGTAGATAAATTCTGCGGCCAAGATGTTCTGGTACTACGCTACATTTCATTCAAAACATTTTCAAGTATCTTGCTTATATTTGAATACGATACAAAGATCGTCTATTATTGCCAACTAGTACCATAACATCTGGGCCGCAGAATTTATATACCATTCGAGACGAATCAGCTTGACATATCTTGCTCGCTCAAGCATAATGGTCACTATGAATCGCCTCGATACCCACAAGAGATCACAGATTATCCGCTGTTTGGTTGAGGGAAACTCGATTCGAGCAACCGTGAGGCTGACTGGAGCCGCGAAGAACACGGTAACCAAGCTCCTCGTGGAGATTGGGGAAAAGTGCCAACAATTCCACGATAAGAACGTCCGCCATGTTTCGGCGCGGCGCGTGCAAGTCGATGAGTTGTGGAGTTTTGTCGGTGCGAAAGCCAAGAATGTCCCAGAGGAGAAGAAGGGCTCTGGAATGGGGGATGTGTGGACTTGGGTCGCACTCGATGCGGAATCGAAACTGGTGCTGTCGTATGTGTGTGGGGGCCGAGATGCAGAATGGGCGCTTCAATTCATGAAGGATGTAGCATCGCGTTTGACCATGCGAGTCCAGATCACCAGTGATGGCCACAGGGCATATGCCGAGGCGGTCGAGGGTGCGTTCGGGATGGACGTGGATTACGCGATGCTGATAAAGCTATACGGGGCACCGTCAGAGAAATATGACACGCGGTACAGTCCTTCGGGCTTGATTGGCACGCGCACGGCTGTACTCAGCGGGAATCCCGATCCGAGGCATGTCTCTACCAGCTTCATAGAACGGCAGAATCTCACTGCGCGAATGTCGATGCGGAGATTCACGCGACTCACAAATGGTTTTAGCAAGAAACTGGAGAACCATCGTCACTCGGTAGCATTGCACTATGCCTACTACAACTTCTGTCGCGTGCACCAAACCCTTAGAGTGACGCCAGCAATGGAGGCGAGGTTGACAGATCATGTATGGTCAGTTGAGGAGTTTCTTTCGCGACTGGATTCAAACTGACCCACTACCGGACAGCCGGTAGGATCTCAGTTTGAATTTCAGATGGCATCCTTGCTCGTCGTCGCTGGCGTCATCCTGAGCGCAGCCGTTTTTCAGGCGGAGCGAAGAGCCTGCCCTGAGCGCAGTCGAAGGGATCTCCCGCTACGACGCTGTGTGCCACGGGAGATCCCTCGGCCCGCTGGTAAAGACGCGGGCGCTTCGGGATGACGCCTTGTGAGATTCAAAATTCAACTGGGCCACTACCAGACAGCCGGCACGGGCTGTCCAGTCGAGCGCAGTTCGACCGAGACGCTGGCTCAGTGCAGCGCCCACTGCGGATCCTCTTCCGGCCGAACAATCTGCCCGTCGCGCATGTGGATGATGCGGTCGCCGTACTCCGCCGCCGCCGGATTATGCGTGATCATCAGCACCGTTTGCCCCAGTTCCTGATTCGACTTGCGCAACATGCCGAGGACGACGTCCGAGTTCTTGGAATCCAGGTTGCCCGTCGGTTCGTCGGCCAGCACGACCGCAGGCTTGTTGATGAGCGCCCGTGCCAACGCCACGCGCTGCTGCTCTCCTCCGGAAAGTTCCGACGGACGATGTCCCAGTCGTTTGGTCAGACCAAGAAGATCGGTGATGCGGTTGAAGTATGCGGGATCCCCATCGCCGTTGCCGGAGATTTCCCGGGCAATCGCGATGTTGGAGCGGGCATCGAGCGTGGGCAGCAGGTTGAATTTCTGGAATACGAAGCCAATCTTGCGCTTGCGCATGCGGGTTCGCTCTGCGTCCGAGAGCGTGGCCAGGTCGTCGCCGTCGAGCACCACGCTGCCCCCGTCGGCCCGCGTCAGCCCGCCCAACAGGTAGAAGAGCGTCGACTTCCCGCTGCCCGACGGGCCCACCACGCTGACGAACTCCCCCTTCTGCACGCTGAAGGAAATGCCGCGCAGCGCCTCGACTTCAATTTTGCCTACGTGATACGTCTTCCGCAGGTTTTTTGCTTCGATGAATGCTTCGGCCATGCCTGACAAGAATCTTACACGAAGGCTCGTGCCCAATGCGGCCCCGCACTGTGTCACTCATCAAACTGTCTGGGAGACCAGCCTTCCGATGGGAATAGCCAGGAGCTAGAAGCTAGTAGCTGGAAGCTGACGTCAGGCCGCGCCGATCTGGCGCGAAATCTGCGGAGGTCTTTGCTGCAGCCGCTTGGGCCCGCGTTTCCGCACCAGCAGAAGCCGGACGCGTTCCAGCAGGTCGACCGGCGCGTACATCCCCTTGGTCAGAAAAACGTCCGCCTGTGAGTCGTGATCGTAAATCCGAACCTTGCTGGAGATGAGAATGGCCGGCGTGTGCGGCGACACATCCTTGATCTTGGCGATCAATTGCGGCCCGTCCAGTCCCGGCATCGCCATGTCGGCGATCACCAGGTCGACTCCGCCTTCCATAAAGCGCGCCAGCGCTTCTTCTCCCCGAGAAAAACTCGCCACCCGGTAGCCGCGGGTTTCCAGCATGATTTTGCGGTGGGAAAGGGACTGCTCGTTGTCGTCTACACACAGGATCGTGCGCTTGGGTTTCATCAGCCTTCCGCACTCTATCGGGCGCCACCGCTCCAGCGGGTCGCCAAACCAACAGAGGCTTTTCTCAATATGAAGAATGTCAGAGCGAGATGAATCCTAACGGGAAGCACGCTCACTGTAAAGTAGCGTCGATGCCAATGGGACTTCTTGGCCATTGATTTTTTCGCGAGTCGGTGCGCCGCTGTGTTTGCCGTACCTTGCGCACCTTGTGTTAGAGGAACACTTCGGCGCGCATTACCTCAATTGCGTTGCCTCCCACGCGCACGTTAACTATCCGGTTATCGCGACCAGTGTCGTGGGGCTTATCCCGGAGGTTATCCCGAAATGTCGCCCGCACAAAAATCCGGCTCGGCCGCCGCATCTCGATGCCCTGCTCGATCAGAACTCGCTCGTCGGACTTGGCGACTCCGTGCGCTACCATCCACGCCGCCGTGCAACCGGCAGCCGAACCTGTGGCCGGGTCCTCGCCGTTGTAAAACAGCATCCGGGCGTGCAAACGGGCTGCCGGATCTACGGTTTCACGCGCCACGAAGTAGAGGAATTTCCCGCCCGTCTTCTCCAGATACTCGCTGGCCAAGTTCAGGTCGACCCGCAAGTTCTGGATCACCGCCAGAGATTTTAATGGCGTTATGGTGTATGCAAGTCCTGTCGACACCGTCTCAATCGGCAGTGATGCGTCGAAATCTTCCACGCGCAATCCGGTAGCGCGCGCCACCGCCTCGCGGTCATGCTGCATTCCAAATACCGGATCGATCTGTGTCATCTCACCAAACACCGCCTCGCCCGCCGTTTCTTCAAGTCGGGCATCTTCGAATCGAACCGGAACCTTTCCCACGTTCAACTCGAGAGTAATCTCCTTTGCCCCGGATTCCCCGCGCAACGCGAACGCCGTTCCCAATGTGGGATGTCCCGCAAACGGCAGCTCTTCCTGCACCGTGAAGATTCGCACGCGCACGCCGCGCTCGCGCTCTTTCTCCACGTCGCGCGGAAAAATAAACGTGGTCTCCGACAGATTCATCTCTTTCGCGATCGCCTGCATCTCGGCGTCGCTCAACCCGCGCCCGTCAAAAAATACCGCCAGAGAATTTCCCTCCAGAGGCCGCGAAGAAAACACATCCCACTGCGCCAAGCTCAGCCGCCGCGCCGGTTTGCTCATGAACGTCCCCACGATCGAGTGATTTCCGACCAGGCCGTAGAGACGTTGCTCGCAACGTCTCTCTCATCAGATCCGAAATGCCGCCGCCAACGCCGCACCAGCCACGCCTCTACGGCTTCTTCTTCGCCGGCAAATACTTCTTCTCAATCGACGCCACCACCACGTAATTCGGATCGACCATCTCGTTCAAATGAATCCTCGCCACCTTCGACAGCAGCTCATACGCGTCCAGATCCGACAACCCGTAGTCCTTGTGAATCCAATGCACCAACTCGGTCAAAGCAATCCGCGTCGCATCTTCCAGTGGACGGTACGCACCCACCGTCATGATCGCGTCATCATTCTCAAACTGCGGCCACTCGATCCTCCGCCCCTTGATCACGCTCACCTGCACGCGCGCCTTCAGCGGCACCTCAATCGCCGATCCCGCGGCCTCCCCGTCTCCCATCGCCGCATGCCCATCGCCCAAATACAGCAGCCCGCCCTTCACATTCACCGGAAAGTACACCGTGTTGCCCGCGCTGGCCTCGGGAGAATCCATGTTCCCGCCAAACTCCGCCGGCACAATCGAACTCCGCGCTTCCCCATTCGCCGGTGCCACGCCGATGCACCCAAAGAACGGATGCATGGGAATCTTCACCGAGAAATCCGTATCCATGGCTTTGAACGTCGCCACGTTCGCCGCATGATCGATGGGATAAAACCAAACCCGCTCCGGCAACTCCCCGCCCAGCATCGGTGTGTAGTGCGAGGAACTAATCGACCCGAACCCAGGCGAGAACGCGCCCACGCCCATGTCGCCGTCCACCTGCAAGTCGAGAATCTTCACCGCCAGCGAGTCCCCCGGCTCTGCCCCTTCCACATAGAACGGCCCCGCCAGCGGATTGTCCCCCGTCGCCATGCTCAGCGTGTCGCCCGGCTTCTTCAGCCCGTTGCCAAAACAGTCGAGCGTGTTGGTGTCCAGAATATCCCCCGACTTCAAATGCAAAACCGGCTCTGCCGTCGCAAAAAGATACTTCACATTGGCAGTCGTGGTGGTGTAGTGAACCACGTTCTGCGCCAGAGCTGAACCCGCCAGCAGCCCAAGAACAACCAGAACACGAGCAATCATTCGGAAGCCTCCCAGGTAGATGGTCATTGTAACGAAGACGCCGCGGGTGCCCCACCCTTGTCGCGTTCTCTGCGACAGGGTGGGGATTTTGATTGGGCTGAGGGGGGTTCTGAGCGCTATGGCCTGATTGCAGCAGT
>Ga0209517_10006840_pt1 | contig 13905 bp, 16 predicted proteins | sample PeaSoiMetSII2010_FD_187695 | JGI IMG/M metagenome (GOLD analysis project Ga0209517, IMG submission 187695) | Peat soil microbial communities from Weissenstadt, Germany - SII-2010 (SPAdes) (version 2) | ecosystem: Environmental > Terrestrial > Soil > Wetlands > Peat | place: Germany...
TCCCCAAAAGAGTAGTGTGTCTTGACGCGGAGAGTGCTGTGCGCAGCACTATGCGCGCTGGTACGCGGTAGTTGACCTGCTGCTGAAAGCAAGTGACTTCATGACGATGTCGCGGAAGAGAGCTTTGGGTGCCGCGTTCATGATTGCAGTAGTGTGTTTCCCCCCAAGGATCCGCGCCGGCCAAGCTCCCTCTCAACCTAGCCACCAGACTACCGAGAAGAAAACCGAGAAGAAATCAGATCAGAACAAGAAGGCTGACGAAGAGGGTGCCGAGAAAAAGCCTCCTGCGAAATCGGGTGAGAGCAAGAATCAAGAACTGGAACTCACAAGAGTCGACGCCGAGGTGATGACCGCTTCTGACTCGCTTCAGGAAATATCCTTGATGGTTAATGGGGCAGCCGACGGTGAGAAATTGAACGTTGAGCTCAAGAACCCGGACGGTAAGGCGGAGCCTGAGCAGGAAGCAACAGTCAACAAAGGCGTTGTCAAGATCAAGACGAAATTGAGCGAGCCGGGAACTTGGGGGGTTACTGTCAGCAATAAGGGAGGATCGTCCAAGCCTTACTCCCTAACCGTTCGAGACCAGCAGGGCGTCTGTCGCGCACAGCCGACGGCGACTCAGGTAGAAGTATTTCGGAAGATTTTCAGTGTCATGACTGGGGTCGTGGTGATGCTCTTTGCTCTGCTCGTTCTTGGTCTCATCGTCGCCGCATTCTCAAAAAATGGGTGGTCCCTGGGAGACGCGCTGTCTGAGGAGTCTTCGGTTCAACCCAAAGCCTCAGAGATTAAAGGACGCGCGCAAGTCGTGATGGTTGCAAGCTCGAGTCGCATCATCGCGGTTTTTGGATTGGCCGGAATTCTCGCACTGGTAATCGGGATCGGCTACGCGATCGTGTGGAACCTGGTCGTTTGCGGAACGAGCCCAGATCTCAGCCCGATCAAAGCATTTTTGGTGGGCATGGCGACAATTTTTGCCCCGTACTTGGCCAACCAGTTGCGAGAGGCGTTTAGCCCGTCCAATCCAACGGAGAAAGCGGAACCAGCGAAGGCGGTGCCTTCGCCTCCGAGCGCCATCAAAATTACCGGCATCGTTCCGGCAGTTCGAAGTGTAGACCCCAATCCTCAACGCTTGAATCTCTTTGGCGCGGAATTTCAGGCTTGGATGAGCGTGACGTTGGTTAACCCTGACGGTGGCAATGTAGATGTTCCGGAGAACCAGGTGGAGGTTGGTGGGCCAAATCAAATTGAAATCACAACGACTTTAGACAGGGGTGGTACGTGGAAGGCTGTCGTTACGAGCGCCGCAGGTACTTCGTCTCCGGCCTTCCCATTTGCAGTTCGGGCTCCGGCCCCCACGATTGGTAGTATCAATCCGCCAAACCCAGTCGCGGCGACCGCGGCGCTGACCATCGACGGAACGCGCTTCATGCCAAATGCTGTGGCTACGTTAATCGCTCCCGATGGTACGGAAACTAAGCCTCCGAGTTCATGGACAAGCGCCAACCAGATGAGTGTGCGGCCAACTCTGTCGGTTGGGAACCAATGGCGGCTTAGGATTGTGAATCCAAGCAACGATCAGCCAGCGGAGTTTCGGTTTAACGTTGCTTGAGATAACGACCACGAACTGGTGAAGAAGAAAGAAGGCAGACCAAAAGACGGGAGAGTGTTGGAGTGAAGATATGGTCTCGTTTCCGACTTTAGTACAAGATTCGCTTACAGCAAGGCGGTCACGGATTGAGCTCTCCGCAACCACTTCGTTGGTATCCAGTTTCGTTCGCCTGAAAAGGCAACCGTCTCCTGACGAAGATCGTCCTGCTCCCGATAGGCCCGGGCCCTCTCGTTTCCCCGATAGGTGGGATGATTGGGGGGATAAAATCCTGCCAGACGTCGGGCCTCACGGACCGGGCGGAGGTGAGCCCCTCGCCCCAGAGGCCGATCCGGATACTCACGGCGGCGGTCGTGGTGAACCGTGATCTCGATATGGATCTCCGGCGGGCGCGTTGTCGGAGCGCTCAATCCTAAGCCGGAAGCACGCTAGAACCGGACAGTTGAGGTCCTATGGCAAAGAAAGGAAGCACGAGCAAGAAGAAGTCGGCGAAGAAGTCAAGCAAGAAAAAGTCTCGAAAAGTTGCCTACAAACGTACCGGTAAAGGGCGCGGCTCGTCCGGAACTGCCCTGCCTGGCCCGGAGACACACGGTACCGGCGGAGGCGAACCCTAAGGTCCGGTCGGCTTCATTGCGACCAATTAAGGATAAAGTGAAATGGCGCTGGGCTTTGAGGCAGCGGGCGGCATCGCTGAGAAGCTTCTCCCCGGTGTTTCCCTCCCGATTCTGATGAACACGGTGCTGCCCGGTCTGCTTGCGGGCGCGGCGCTGTATCCGTTCACATCTGGGGCTTTGAGAAACTTTCTCTCCCTGGACGTAGAAAGGAGTTGGCCACAGCTCCTGATTGCTGCAGGCGCGGTTGTCGTCCTCGGAGCTCTAGTTTCTGCACTGAACGGTGAGTTCTACAAAGTGTACGAGGGACGCACTGGGTGGCCCACTCGTCTTTCCGACTGGGGGGTAGCCCGCCAGCAGCGGAGGGTTGAGCAACTCTACAGCAAAGCCGATGCCGAGAAGGGAGTGAACCAGCAACGTTACGACGAATATTGGTATAGGTTGAGAATCTATCCGATGCATGCGGAGACAGCTCGGAGATACGCGACCCATCCCACGCTGCTCGGAAATATTCTCAAAGGCTACGAGCAATATCCGGACAACCGTTACGGTATGGATTCGGTGTTCTACTGGCCTCGGCTCTGGCTGGTGATCGATAAAGATCAGAAAGAGGAAATCGGCAAGTCCTGGGCGATTGCCGATGGACTACTAAGTCTATCTGCTGTCAGTGTTCTCGCAGGGTTATTCTGGCTAGCTGCGTTCACGGGAGCCGAACTCGGATTGCTGGGCTCACGCTGGTTTCCTGTCAGGGACGACTTCTTTGAATCAACGGTAGCAATTGCAGGCTGGTTCGTCTTGGGGTACGCACTGTACCGGCTCTCATTGCCGTTTCACCGCCAAAATGGGGAGATCTTTAAGTCACTGTTCGATCTTTACCGCGACAAGTTGAGGAAGATGACATCATTGGCTCCCCGTGAATCTGAATTGTGGGAAGCGGCATGGGCGTACCTTCAGTATTTGCGAATCCCCTGCCCAAATTGCGGGAAAGGGACCATTTCTGTCATTACGAAGGATTGCAGCAACGCAAGCTGCGGCGCGCATCTGCCGGACGTGGTAGCGAATTTCCAGCGCTCAGGCAAGCTCATCGACGTGCCCAAATCAAACGGGGAGAAAATGGATCTCCGCGATCTGATTAACGAGCTCGCCAAAGCGGTTAGCCGGAATGACGAATAAGACGCAAGAGAAATCGATGCAGACACAATCTACCAGCAAGGAGAGTTATTCAAAGCGGAAATTCATACAACCCTCGCCCGTAAGTGGACGCCCGCAAGAGCCGTCTGGTGGGATGAATCTGGAGATCGAATACCGGCGCCTCTGGGAGACCATTTGACAACGGCGCCCAACTTTGACCTTTGTCGGGAGAGTGCCAAACGCCGATATCAGCGCCCACATAGATGTTTGTCGGTGCCTGACGATCGACTACTATCGCGTTGTGTTCAACGTCCAGCAGGTTCGTGTTCCCTGTAGCAGACCCGCTCCTCTGTTCCCATGCCGACCCGTCAAAATGCCAAACGTGCCGATAGTCTCCAGTACCGCCATAGGCGATGTAGATGGAATCTGTCGATGGATCTAGCCAGTCGATACCAATATCAGAGATTAACCCTTGAAGTACTAAGGGTCCTGAGGCCACATTGTCAAGGCGCGTAAGTTGCCATGAGCTTCCAGCCTTGTCAGCACGAAAGACCTCGCCAGCGGTTGTGCCGACATAGAAGCGACTTGCTGAAGCAAAAGCGAGCGCAAAGATTTCCGCCTGGGTTGGCAGATCGACTGTATTGCTCAGCCAGGAAGCACCGAAGTCGTTGGACAGATGAATACTTTGCCCCGCTCCTAACGCCACCAATGACGCATCGGCCGGATTAGCAGGATTGTATCCAGGGCCCGTCATGGGTTCAGTCATTGTTGCCCAAGGGAACTCTGTCGACGTCCATGAGTCGTGGCTCTGCCCGCCATCGGTGGCCCGATAGACGAAGCCGTTGGCAAACACGAGTACCTGGCTGGGATCAGCCCAGTTAATCACACAATATCCGCCATCACCGCCGTTAACATTCTTCCAGATCGGGCCGCCTGACGCACGAGCCGTCCCGTTGTCCTGCAGACCACAAAACAGCACACCGGGATCGGTAGGGTGTTGGCCAAAGAAATTCGAACACAAGCACGATAAACCGTTATTGCGCGACTTGAAGATCCCCGTACCGCGTGGATCACGGTTCAAGAATAGTCCACCGTCGCAGCCTACCCACAATGAATCCGAATCGCCCGGAGAGTGCACTAGAGTGTGGATGTCAGCGTGCGCATTGGCTCCGATCGAGACTGCGGTCATTTGGTAAGTGGCGCCCTTCTTTGTGACGTGGCATCGCCAGATCGATCCAGGCCAGTACTGCGGGTCATTGAAGTAACTTCCACCCAGGTAGATCAGGTTTGGATCTGTGGGATCTACTGCCAGCGCTAGGTCGTAGTCTCCTTGACTGTTGCCGCTTTGATCCTTGGGCAATACGTCCGGCGGATTTGCTACGAGCGACCACGGTCCTCCACCAGCGTCGAGCCGATAAACTCCGCGAACCAGCCCGTGAGTGTCCGCAACGAGTGCATAAGTTACAGCGGGATTGCCAAACTGGGTCGCGACCGCAATGCGACCGACATTTCCGGCCGGAAACCCAGTGCCGATCGGTTTCCAGTTATTTCCGTCCGACGATTGCACCACCTGCCCACCCCACTCCGCTGCCAAGAATTGAACTGGGCCGTTCTTGGAAGTCACAGTCACGCTTGAGTGCACACCTGATCGGCGAAGAACCCATTGCGCTTTGCCGGCTCCGTCGACAACCCGTTGGTACAACCCTTGTGAGGTTGCTCCGACGACGTTCTCCCGGTTCGAGGGATCGACGGCGAGTGCGAAGAATGCCTGTCCCGCTAGTTCCGCGGAGCCGGCTGCCGTAGGCTCCGATTGCCAAGTGGCGCCTCCATCGTCGCTGCGGATTGGGCCAACACCGCGATACGCGGGAAGAGCGTTGACAATTCGGTTCTTGAAAAGCGCGTACGTGTCCCCTTCTCCCGTACCCACGTAGACTCGCTTTGGGTTGTTCAAGTCGATGGCTATCGCTCCGCAAGCAAGACTCGTACTTGCGAACTCAGTTGGCGCCAGATCGAAGCCGTCCATGAGCGAGGTCCATGTGACCCCTCCATCGTCGGACCGGAACACACCTCCATTCGCAGATGCGGCATACACTACTAATCCGCCGGGGGCTACCGCAACGCCAGGGATCCTGCCCGCAACCGGTGGCCCACCTTGAGCCTGACCATCCAAAACAACGGATGGACCCAGCGGTGCCCAATTCGTTCCGCCTGGCACTGCGGGAGCCGGAGGTGCCAGTGCCGTGGCGGGTCTGGTGAGAGATTGAGCTGCCGCCTGCGCCTTGCGCTTCTTGTACTCAGCCAGCAGGTCGAGCCAAAGATTCTGGTTCGCGGGTGCCAGGACCTCCTCGCCGCGACCGGGCTGAAGAACGCTTTTGAAGGCAGGTAGACCTGCGGCAGATACGGCAGACTTAACCGAGGCTGGTTCTTCAGCAGCGCGCGGCCTCAGTTTCGTATAGCTCGATTCTACGATCGGCAGCAGCCAACTGATAGGTCCACGCTCTCGCTCTATTTCACCACGCTTGCGCTTCGGTCGTTTACCGGATACTGTCTCTTTTTCCAGGGGTTTCGCGTTTGCGGTACTGGGTTTCGTGCTCTTTTTCTTGACTGCCATACTTCACCTCGTTGGAGCAGGGCGCCGGCAACCACACTGATCGCCTACGATTTCGAAGCGCGCTTTTTCTCGGCTTTCGGAGCGGGATCGTACGCATCCATTTCGCTGGTTCGTAGAATCTTGTAGCGCACATTCTGCGGCGAGACGAAGTTCATCACTTCTCTAACGCTGTCCTTGGCAGGCATGCCCGGACGAACCTGATCAAGCACAGCGCTGTTCCTGGCACTCGAGGTCTTTCTGGATTTCCTGCGTTTCGAGCCTGGCATGATTCCCATGGTCCTCTGGATACTGTCCGCCTTTAGCCCAGCTTTATCGAAGTTACCGGATGCACTTCCCAGATCGTCGGCATGTGCGGCTTTAAGCTGGGCGGCCCTGGCGCTTGCCCCGTGGAATGCGTTGCGTCCCAGAATAACGATCCCTCCACCACTACGGGAATGGGGTTGGTGCTGTAGTAGTCGTAACCGGCGCCCGGCAAATTGTTGCCGAAAAAGGTCTTGTAGGAAGTTCGGGAGGCATTCAAATCCGCGAATGCCGGGCTGTTCTGTAGCGGCAGTCCCGACACTTCCATCGTCATATACATCGCCGGGCCGGAAGCCTTGGGGTCGCGCCCGACAATCAGGTGGAAATCATTGTCGGCTTCGCGGCTGGACGCGTACAAAAAGCCGGTCACGTGAATATTGCGCTGCTCCTGCGTCACTCTGCCTGAAGTTGAACCCAAAGGAATCTTGAGCGCCGCCATTTGATCATGCAAGGGCAGCGTCGCGATCAACTGGCTCACATCGCTGTAGGTTTGAGTCTTGGCCGTGCCGATGGATAGCTTTGCCGCCTTCCGGTCGGTTCCGGCAAATTGGTCGCCAGTGGACGGCGGGCGCTTCGCAGCAGCCTCGATTGCCGCTGGCGCAGGGGCTTTCTGGCCCCGTAGAGCGCTGGCAAAACCCTGCGCGGCGTCCGTTTTTTCGTAGCTATCGACCTCAGTCGTTCGCAGGACGCGGTAGCTCGACCGTCCCCCCTTGGGCCTGAAAGCGAAATCGTCATGGATGGAATCCAAGGCCGGCATTCCGACCTGGAGGGGATAGAGAGGAGCCTCTGCTTTTGCGCCGGTGAGCGGTAACCTTGTGACTTTCCTCAAGCGGCGTAGGTCTGGCATTCTCAGGCTCCTTGATGATTTGGATTCGTTAACGAGTTACCAAAATGAGATCGATTCCGTAAGTCTTGGCTTATCAGAGCGGAATTGAATCCGCTAGTCCTTCACGATCGCGTCTTCAGTCCGGCAATCTTTAATCTGCGGGTTTCAGATCATTAGCATTCGCCTGTGAATTTGCCGGGCCCAACTTCGGCCGGCGGTGCGAAAAGCGCAGGCGGGGGACATTGCCGTTTTGCAGCACCGCCCCGACGACCGCCACGTTCACGAGCGCCGTGGCGACGCAGACTGCGCCGATCCATCGCTGGGCGGAGCCGGACACCATGACCAGGAGGATGACAGGCGCAACTGCGCTCGCGATGAGAAAAAGGATTCCGACAAGTTTTCTGGAGTAGATGGTCCGCGACAAAGCGGCCAGTCCGATCGCGGCCAAGAGTTCGAAGAGCCCGAAGTCTAAGAAGATTTCCATGATGGTCCGCCTCTCGTGTGCTCAGGAAGAGCCATTCAATTTTTAAGTTCTCACCGGCGTTGGTCGCCGCCTCAGCCGCTTGACAATTTCCGAAATGGACCGCTGAAGATGAATTTCACTGGGTAGCCTTCGATCTGCTGCGGCAGTCGCCTCCTAATTTCGGGGTCATCAGTGTTTAGGTAGACCGAAATTACGTCGTTTCCAGCTTCGTCTTTCTCCGTCCCAACGCCACTGACGCCGGGTTGTCGCAGAAGCTCACCTGAGTGCCGATTCTTGACTTCGGTGATTCCCATAGACGTTGTCCCATATAAGTCTAATTCCTAAGCCAACGTGACGCCCAATGCCTGCAGGTCATCGCTGATGTGATTGGCAATCGTATGGGTTGACGAGCCAGCAAACAGCAGACCCACGGCCGAGTTTGACGCGCGCTCAACGATCAGCGAGCCTGAATCACCAGCCCCACTGAAAGCCTGCCCATCCAGTCCGACAACAATGATTTGACCCCCAAATGTAAAATTGCCCGTTTCGTATTGCACCGTTACGTCCGTGTCAATGCTGGTCACGCGCCCGGCCGTGTAGCCGGTAGTTCGCCCGAACTTCTGAACCGTCATGTCGATCTGTGCGCTGCTGACCCCGCGCGTCGGGCCGATTTGGAGAATTGCGTTCGACACGTCGTTGGAATTCAATACGGCTGCGATTGCGCAGTCCACTTGATTAGTAACGTTCGGCTGTAGCGCCACGAACTTAGTCAATTGTGCAATCTGATCCGTATTCTGATTGCCCCCGTCCAACAATCCCGGCTGAAAAATGGGAGATCCCGTCGGCAATTGTCCTTCGTCGGCGAGTACGTGGTTGTTACTGAGAATGTAGCTGCCACTGGCATCTTGAACGAGCGCGCCGAAGGTGCCCGCCATCACAAACTGACCTTTGGGGTCAGCGAAGCCAATCGAGCAGCCGGGCTGAGCCGGCCGGATTTTCGTCCGTGGGTTCACTGCGGCTACGGCTGGAGCACCAGCACCAAGGAAGGCGCGAAAGAGGCCAACTTCTTCAACGTCCGTAGGCAAACCGTTAATCGACTTGGGCAATACATGCTTCTGGCTAATGTGGCTTTCATGATACTTGGCACGTACCAGAAATTTCACCGCCAAGACGCCGGTTTGCCGGCCATCCACCAGCTTTTCGCTGATGCCTACACCCATTAGGTTCCACGCAGGGTCCGGCGAAATCGCCGCCGTCAAGGCTCGCGACGCGGGCATTGTGCGCCGTCCAAGCAAACGCGACGACCATTCCTGCTTTGCTGCCCGGAGAGCCTCCACATTGCGGGTCATACTGGACGCAGTCGGCGTTCTTATGATTGTTCTGCTCGGAGTCGGCTTCTTTGTCGTTTTCTTCGGCATTACTTTGACCTCCTTATGAATGCGCCTACTACCCACTTATCGCCTTTAGACGAGACTTGGTAGAGATGGAACCCAACCAGCGACTTCGCTCAGAATTCTTCCGAGCAAGAGATTGCACTTTCGCGGCGTACGTCTCGGACCGTTAATGCTGGTGTATTCCATAATTGAGTGCCTCATGATCCCCGTGCATCAGTAAGGTCCGTTAGTTCCGGGAACTCATAGACCCTGTTGCACTGTGGGACTAACTCTAAGCTCTATCGCGATCGAGGTATCACTGCCTTACTTGGATGAAAGTGCAATTCGGCCTTTCTGAAGATCTGTACTCAAGTTTTGCTGGCTGATGGACTTCGACTCCATCTGGGAATTGAGGCTGGTGACACTTCCTGAGGCGATGATGCTCGAGTCCTTTTTGCTGTTGAAAACAAGGTAATGCGCGCTCGATCCGCCCGAATAAGTCACCGGCACAGTGAAGGCCTTGTCCTTGACCCATCCACTTCCGCCCAAATCGTCTACTCCCAGCACCACGATCAAGGGTTGAGCTTGCTGCAGAAGTGTTTCGAGGCGCCCGACGGAGACCAGGCTCGCCAGAGGCGAGTTCCCGCTTTGGTCGGTGGTAGTGTATTTCTTTAGAAGTGAGGTGTACGCATCTGAAGCAGCCTGGAGTTTCTTCCCGGCAGGACTGTTAGGGTCAACCGTTTTGAGACTCGCAGTTACTTTGTTTTCCAGGCTGCTAGCGGCACGCCACTCTTCGGTGATGGAAGCTTTGTTCCCTGCGTCATTCGGGTAGCCGACACCGTCGGTAGGGCAGGTGTTCGCTGCGAACGGATCGTCGGGCTCCAACACCGGCAAGAACACTCCCGGAACATAGACCTTGCCATTACCCGCCGTGACTACATTTGCAAAGTCCGCGACTAATATTTGGTCGTTGGCGGGTAACTCCACTCCGGTGATAGTCAAACTCGGCTTAAAGACGGTCAAGAGTGCGGCAATCCCACTGAACAATGTGCCAATACCAGTGGCGGTTGCGGCCTGCGCTGAAATGACTTCCGGTTGCAGATTTAGCGTCGTGCACAGTTGCTGCCGCACCTGATCAACTTCGGCGACCGCAGGTCGATATGCGGGCAATTGGGAGAAGAGCGCGGAATTGTATATCACAAAGCTGCCACCCTTCGATTTGATCGCATCGTAGATTTGCTGTGCGTTGTTCCGAAGGTTGTCGTAGGCGATAGCGTCGATCTCAGCAATCGGGGCCTGAGAGCTCGTAGACGTGGGTGCGGAACTGGCAGGGGTTGACTGCGCCTGTAGAGAAAAGATACTGGCCTGCACGAAAAGGATGAGGCAGAATCCGGCGCCCACATAGCTCAAATAAGACCTTCCGTGATCCGTAAGCCGACACCTCGTTCTCGGACTCGCGAATGGCAGCGACAGTACAGGCAGCTTCCCGAAAACCATGTGGGTCCCGCGTTTAATATTCATGCTTTGCTCCTCACCGTATGGACGGCCCGAGATGGTTGGCAGGCTCAGACCCAACCCCATGCTTTCAAGCTCAAGTTGTCGCAACTGCTGCGGTCGCGGCTGGGAAAATCACAGCGGGTTCCTAACAGTAGTGGAGACACTAATACCTTTTGGGGAAGTCGGCGATTAGAAGACCCCCTCGGATGAGAAGCTTGGATAAGCTTCATCCTTCGCATCGCCGAATCGCGTACAACATATGCCTGTATCCTCAGAATGTCAAGGTCGACCTAATTGGGCCTTTGATTGATGCGCTTACATCGCATTCGAGGAGCCGGATTCCATTTTCCCCATCCCATGCCACGCTGAAACTGCGCGTTTTTTTCTCTTCTAAACCAAAACGTCTTCCTTTGCGACCCCGTGGTTGCAAACGGAAACTCCACTTTTCAACTTAAAGGAGCATGAATCATGTTTAAGGAGCTGATGCCTCTACTCTCGCAGCGAATGGTGATCATCACCTTGTCGCGTGTGAGCGACGATGCGATCTGCATCAATGTAATTCCGAAGCCGCTGAAGTCCGATCTGCAGGGTGATGACGCCGCCGCGCTTGCCACACCATTGAGCATTACTGGCACGCCCAAAGAACTTGACGAACAACTGCCAAAACAACTGGTGGAGTTTGTGGAGACTCACCTCGGGCTGTCCTCAACCTTGAAGAGTGCGAAGGAACAGATGGAGGCTGCTGCCAAAGCAGTAAGGGAAGCAGCCAAGAAACCCACGAACTCGAAATCGCACAGCCCGTCCAACAGGAGTCCGGCTCCAAGCTCGACACGAGTGCAGACAGAGGCCGACGCAAAAGAAAGCTCAGATGATTCACAGTTGAGTCCGGCGCCAACCCAGGCAACGACCGCCGGCGCTGAGGGCGAAGGCCTCGGCGCGAGTACCGGAAGCCTGTTCGACCTTGAACCGAAAAGCGACAACTGAAAGTTGTCCAACCGCCTGGTCAGTGCCCCATTTGCTGCTTCCGGCGGCGGGACACATCCTCGAAAGGAGGAGTCATGGAAGTACACGTTCTCGAACGGGAATTCCTATACAACGGGGTCAAGCTGCCTGACACTACCCCAACAATGACCCCTGAACAGGTCAGAGAAACGTACACGCACTTGTATCCAGAAATCGCTACGGCTGCTATTGAGGGGCCTGAAACCGTGGGTGGCAAACTGGTTTACAAGTTCGTTCGCGCCATCGGGGCGAAAGGGTGATGAAAGAGGACTTTCATGACCCGGAGGAGTCTAGCTGACGCAGCCTGTCGAACCATCACTGAAGACGCGAAACGGGCCCTCAGAGCGCTGGAAGAGGCCACCCATGGCCGCGTCAATACGAGTGATCCGATCATGGAGCAACTAAGACAATGTCCAGAAGCATTCAAAGTCGGAGAAATTCTCGGCAAGGCGTTCGACTCGCTCAGATACGCTCAGGACGGAAGCGAACTCGGAGACCGATACCTACCGCCCAGTGGAGCAGTCGTCCCGCCGCTCGTGTGATCGGCCAGCCGCTTGACGTTACGCTCCCCAGGCTCAAGGGAATTCGCTGGCGGTACTGCACGAGATGGGATGAGGGACCGGCCGCCGTTTTGGGAATGAGCCTGCTGAGGTTAGGAATTTGCGGGCCCAATGACTGGTCGGGCAGTGGCGTGGACTTTGTTGAGCGCGGTTTCAGGAGGTTTTGCTCCCACAATCGCGCCGTTGACGCGAAGAGAGTCTGGGTTGGCGACTTGCGAATTACGGACAGTCTCTTCGAGCTGACCGAGCAAGAGCGAAATCAGGTCGAAGCTGAAAGAGAAGGGATGACCGATCATTTGTATCTAGTCGGTGACTACGAGGCTGCTGCTTCCATTCCAATTGGTGCGACGCTCGCCCGCCTCGAAGCCGACCATGATCTTCTGCCGGCCGCTTTTTATGAAGTCCTCACCACCAACCTGTACAAATGGATGCGCGTGTACGACTACCTCGATGCCCAAGAGCACGCCGAGACGTGGATGGAGGATTTGAGCGCCGAGGAGTTGGAAGCGTCGGTCTATCGCAAAGTAGATATGGAGATCCCGGCCTGTATCAAGAGGCACTCGAAGACGCTCAAATACGGGAGAGCCCGGAACTTGCTGCGGGAAATCCAACCCCACACGAGTGTGGCTCGCGAGCTGATCCGGCACCTACTTGAGATGGATGCTCATGGCCAAGGGCAGGAGCACGCGTGGCCCGGCCATATCAGTGAGAAGGACGTACCAGGCATCGACGACTGGCTCATGGATGCCGAGAATTGCCGGCCCGGATGTCTGATCACCTGGTATGAGAATGATGCGATCAACGCCTGCTTTGATGAAGAGGCACAGCACATGGGCGAAAACGGTCCTTGCCAGCCGAATGTGGTGCTTCCTATTCACCTAGACAAGCCAGCGAAAGAGCTAGATGAAGAAGTGCGACGCGTCGTCGATCACGCCGGCGCGATGCTTCGGTCGTTGGCCTCGGCGGCAAAGATCGTCGAACTCATCAGGGACATCTACGATGAATATCTCCGTGAACATCGGATCGAGTCAGGACTTCCGGTTGAGCCGGGCGCTGCTGGTGTACGGGAAGAGTAGCTATCAGGGCTACCCGTATCGCCATCCTTTTGTAACTCTCCATGAAGTAATGCATGACGGCGACGTCGCAAGACTGGCGGAAGGCCAGTTGATGACGGCGCAGATGCTGATCGACCTGATGGCCGGTCTTGGTCGATCGGTCCCAGCCGAGATCTTGCCGGCGCGCGTGCTCGTACGCACGGCGGAAATGATTGTTTGGTGGAGCCCCGCCCGCGAGCAGCCCATGTTCTTCAGTGACCACAGCAACGATCATGTCTTGACGAACATGAATGGCAAGCTCTATCCCCACCCGCCCTTGCTGTTCAAAGCGTGCGGAACTCATCTGTGGGTCCGTGCGCTTGGCAAGAACGAACGGCCCAAGTCGGAAACCAAGCTGTGCATAGCCCCGTACTGGAACTGTTACGACAACGGAGTTTGTTGCACGGGGAGCATGAAGATTCCGCAGGAGAAATCGGTCACGGCCATTGACTTGTGGGAAGAATCGTTCTTCCAAAGCGAATTCACGCACGCCGCCGGCGTTCGCAAGCACGTTCATTTTCGCGGCGGCTTCCTGGCGATGTGGCAATCGCTGGCCGGACAAAAAGCATTTCCAACGAAGTACCTGGTCAAGCTGACGCAGACGCTCGCGGAATTCGTGAGGAACGATGACCACTCCTATCGAAACGACAATCGCCGCCAAGACTGAACATCAGATTCCTACTGCACTGCTGCAGAAGAAGGTTCAGGTCACCGTAGTCGGCTGCGGCGGGACGGGAAGCGCCATTGCGGCCGGACTACCGTATCTGCACCAGGCCATGGTTGCTTTGGGGCATCCGCACGGGCTGGACGTGACCTTGGTCGACGGCGACC
>Ga0209517_10006842_pt1 | contig 13903 bp, 10 predicted proteins | sample PeaSoiMetSII2010_FD_187695 | JGI IMG/M metagenome (GOLD analysis project Ga0209517, IMG submission 187695) | Peat soil microbial communities from Weissenstadt, Germany - SII-2010 (SPAdes) (version 2) | ecosystem: Environmental > Terrestrial > Soil > Wetlands > Peat | place: Germany...
GAAGAAGCTGTCCGTCAAATTGTCGGCAACGATCAGATTGACGTTATTCTGGACAATATAGGCTTACCTTACAGCTCCATTAACCTGGCTCTAACCGATTCAGCCACCGTCGGTCCAATGGATGGCGAAATTCTTATTTCCCTCAAAAAAGAACATACGCCAACCGCTGGCCATATGGCCAAACTCCGGAGTGAATTGCCCAAGCGCTTCGCAGGAATGCAGTTCTTCTTTCAACCCGCCGATATCGTCAACCAGGTGCTCAATTTCGGCCAGCCTTCGCCAATTGATATTCGGGTTTCCGGCCCGAATAACGACGAATCCTATGCGCTTGCGGTAAAGCTTGCGCATGATCTCGAGCGTGTGCCGGGGGTCGTGGATTCGCACATCTTTCAAGTGCCGGACGCACCTGCGATAGGCGTCAATATCGACCGGACACTGGCAACCGAATTCGGGCTGGATCAACAGAATACGGCCAGCAATGTGCTGGTGACCACCAATTCCAGCGCTCAGACGATGCCGAATTTTTGGGTCGATCCGCGCAATGGCGTCAGCTATCTGCTAGCCGTTCAGATGCCCACTTACCGCATCAAATCGATGGAGGATTTATGGACGATGCCGGTAACGCTCGGGAAGAATAACCGGCAGGGTGAGCTTCTAATGAACGTTGCCAAATTCGATCGCAGTACGGTGCCGATGATTATGTCGCAGTACAACATCAGGCCGGTTTTCGATGTCAATGCCGATGTGCAGGGGCGCGATCTCAATTCGGTTGCTGCCGATATCGACAAGGTAATTGCGGCCAACCAACCTGATCCTTCAAAGGCCATTTCAATGGTATTGAGCGGGCAGGTCGAAGCAATGCGGGATAGTTTCTTCGGATTGTTTTCCGGCATAGCCCTTGCCGTTGTGCTGGTTTATCTTTTTCTGGTAATTAATTTTCAAAGCTGGCTCGACCCGTTGATTGTGCTAATGGCTGCACCCTTCGCTTTGGGCGGCGTCATGTGGATGCTGTATCTGTCGCAAACCCATCTGAGCGTTCCCGCTCTGATGGGAACGCTGATGTGCATCGGACTTACAACGGCCAACAGCATTCTTGTCGTAACCTTCGCCAATCAGCGAATGCAAGCCGGAGACAGCTCCGTGGCCGCCGCCGAGATGGCCGGATTTATTCGATTGCGTCCGGTCCTTATGGTGGCGGGCGCAATGATTCTCGGCATGCTTCCGATGGCTTTTGGCATAGGCGAAGGCGGCGAACAAAATGCGCCTCTCGGCCGGGCCGTCATCGGCGGGTTGCTGTTCGCCACTTTCGCAACCCTTGTTTTCGTTCCGACTGTATACGGGCTGATCCGCAGGGGTCCTGATTCTTCTTCTGGCAACAGCCCACAAGCAATCTCTGACAATCCGGCTTAAGTGAGGCAACAACCATGAACAAAATGTCTGACACCGGGCGAAAGTTAAAAATATTCGCAGCAACTGTCGCCGCAGTGCTTCTGGCTGGGTTCTTTGTTGTGCACTTCATCAAATCCGCCGACCAAAGGAACTTAGGGAGAGAGACAGCGGCAAGTGCATCAGCTTGTCCGATAGTCAATGTCGTTGCGGCACAGAATACGCCGTCATCGCTTCCCCTGACGTTGCCCGGCGAAACCGCAGCCTGGTATGAAAGCATCATTTATGCGCGGGTCGATGGCTATGTCGCCAGGTGGAATTCCGATATCGGCGACCATGTGCAAAAAGGGCAAATTCTGGCGACCATTGAAACTCCTGAGCTGGATGCCCAACTGGCCGCTGCTCAGGCCAAACTGAAAGCCGCGCAGGCGCTGGTGGTCTCGAGGCAGGCAGACGCAGAATTTGCCAAAACGACCCATGAGCGCTGGAGGGACTCACCAAAAGGCGTAGTGTCCGACTGGGAGCGTGAAGCCAAGAAAGCCGGCTATGATAGTGCGGTCGCTCAACTGAACGCGGCGCAGGCGCAAGTCGGCCTCGACCGGGCCGATGTTGACCGATATGTGGCCTTGACGCAGTTTAAGCAGGTTGCAGCCCCCTATCAAGGGACGATTACCGAGCGCCGCATTGATATCGGTAATCTGGTGACCGCCGGCAGCAGCGCCAACACTACGCCGCTTTATCGCATGGTGCGGGACGATCCGATCCGTGTGTTCGTCGATGTGCCGCAAAGCGCGGCAGGAGACATCAAAGTCGATACGCCCGTACAAATCAGCGCCAGTAATATTGCAGATCGCGTGTTTGATGGAAAGGTCACGCGCACCGCCGGCGCCATAAACTCGAAGACGCGAACCTTGCGGGTTGAAATAGATATACCTAATCTCGATCATGCGCTGGTGCCGGGCATGTACATCAACTCTATCTTTCATGTGCCCACCACAGGACTGGTACAAATCCCCGCTGCCGCTTTGGTCTTCCGTTCGGGCGGCCCTCAGGTCGCCATTGTCGATAAAGACAACAAGGTGAATTTTCATGAAGTGGCTATCGCCCGTGACAACGGAAATACCGTCGAGATCTCTTCGGGCGTTTCATCAGGTGACGCAGTTATTCTGAATGCCGGTAGTCAGATTTTCGAAGGCTGCACAGTCGAGGCCCATGAATCTTCTAAGGATTATCGCCCCAATGCGCCTGCACAAAAACAGTAGCCCATCAAGAGACAGAGCAATGCAAATATACAAATGGCTGGTAGGGGCGGCGGCTTTCTTTTGCCTCGGCGGTTGCATGAAGGTCGGCCCAAACTATCATCCCCCGGAAACGAAGATGCCGGATACTTTCATTGCATCATCCTCAGAGACGCAGAAATCGCCGGAAAATAACGGCAATCAACCCGTCATTGACGCTGCCACATGGTGGCAGGCCCTTGACGATCAGGAACTCAACTCCCTGATTGACCGCGCCATCAAGGCAAACCCCGATATTGGAATAGCCTTGTATCGCTTGCAGGAAGCGCGAGAGCAGGAAGTTATCGTCATGGGCGGAGCTTTGCCGTTTGGCGAAGCCTCTGGTGGCGGAGGCTGGGGCAACGGCAGCGATCTGTCTCGCGGACGCGCCCCCAATGCGCTCTATTCCAGCGATAACGCAAAGGTGCCGGTGACCTACGACGTTAAAGGCAAAAAAACAACCACAACAGTTACATTTAACCAGGTTACGGATGTCATCGGCTTCGATTTTAGATGGGAACTTGACCTGTGGGGCAAATACCGGCGTGCAATTGAAGCGGCCAAATATGATACCCAGGCCGCCATCGAAATACATAACTATGTACTCATTTCGGTTATCGCTGATGTAGCGCGCGCTTACGTCGATATGCGCGCCTACCAGATGCAACTGGCTGTTCTTCTCCAAAATATTGACGTTGCTCGTGAATATCTCGATCTGACCCAAAAACGGTTTGATAACGGCATAACTAACGAACTGGATTTGACCCTGGCCAAACGTCAATTTGCGACGTTGCAAGCTCAAAAGATGCCGTTGGTTGAGCAAATCCACGCGGCGCAAAATGTCCTCGCCGTTTTTCTCGGACAATTTCCGGAAGATTTGGTCAAGGAACTGGAAAAACCCGCCATGATCCCGCCGTTGCCGGAAAAGATTCAGGCCGGATTGCCGCTCGATTTGCTGCGCCGCCGCCCTGACATTCGGGCGGTCGAGCGCACTCTGGCCGGTGCCACTGCCCGTATCGGCGTGGCAGAGGGGGATTTGTTCCCCCATGTATCGATTGTTGGCTCAGACGGATGGCAGCAGCTAGCGCTCGGCCAGACAGCAGGCGCGCCGACAAGTATCACCACCTCCGTTTGGTCGTTCGGGCCCTCGGCTGGCTGGGCTTTGCTTGATTTCGGGGCCCTCGATGCGTTGGTGGAGATAGCCGACCTGCGCACCTGTGAAGCGCTGCTTCTCTACAAGAAAACGGTACTGAACGCCGTCAGTGACGTCGATACATCCATAGGCTCTTATGCAGCCCAACAGGAGCGGCTGCGTAGTTTGGGCGAAGCCCTGACCGCAAGCCAACTGGCTGTGAGCCTTGCAACGCAACGTTATGACCGAGGATTAACCGATGCCCTCAATGTGGTGGACGCCGAAAGACAAGAATATGACCTGGAAGCACAATACGTTTTATCTCAGAAGGAGGAGGCGGACCAATTTATAGCACTTTATAAAGCGCTTGGCGGTGGTTGGGAGCAATATCAGTCGTTCCCACCGGTCCGCACACCGCTGCCGGCCGTTCTCGCGGCGTTTAAAAGGTTGACGGAGCCGGATGAAACGAAAAAGTGCGAGTGGGTAGTCGAAAGGCCCACACCATAATCTTGGTCCATTACGGCTTTTCACTAAGGGATAAGAACATGGAACCACTTTTCAAGAAGATAGGCTTTTGTACCGATTTTTCCGAACACGCCAATCAGGCGTTTATCGTAGCCAGAGACCTTGCGGTCCAGTTCGGCGCGTCTATCGAGATTATTCATGTAACAACGAGTTTTGCGCTCTCCTCGCCTGTGCAAGCCTCCTATATACCTGTCAAATATGATGCCAACTTTATCGAGGAAATCAAACAGGCCGCCCTGAAATCGATCCAGGAAAATTATGTGGGAAAACTTCCCGAGGGGCTGCCCTATGCTGTGAATCTGGAGTCAGGATACGCTGCTACAGAGATCCTCAGGGTTGTTGAGGAAAAAGAAATAGACCTGCTGGTCATGGGGTCTCACGGCTTAACGGGCATTGCTCACGTCCTTTTCGGGAGCACTGCGGACAGGGTGGTTCGAAGAGCCCCATGTTCGGTGCTTGCTGTTCGCTTACCTAAATCGTAGGTCCATTGCCCACCCGGAGACGCCGGATAGCTCCGGAAGCTCGATGAAGCCATCGGCTGAATGCGCGTTTCCGGATCTTAGCCTTGCTCCCAAAAGATCCCCGTTGCTGGTGAACCAAAAGAGAGGATAGTGGCAGACCTGCCCAAAGCAGCCGCTTAAGACTGACCCCTCTTGCCCTTAATCGACGGGGTCCTAATAGGTGAAGCCTTAACCGCAAGCCATCGGACCCTAAAAATTAATGATGTATGTTAACCTGTAGGTCGCACGAAAATCATTGGGACTGCTTACCGGCAGATCGATCCCGCCCATCAGTATGTTTTTGGGAAACAGGGTGACGCGGAAACCCGGAGTCACGTTGGCGGCGTTATCACCATTATCAGTGCCATCGAGATTCGTGGTGTTATAGAGTTCGACAAAAGTAGTGAAATTCCCAAAGCACGGCACGTTCGGCTCAGTCCATGTTTTGGCCACTGAAACATCATACACAAGGTCGTTGTGCTTCTGGCCCGCGTTGGAAGGTCCCACATATGTCTCCGGCCCAATGCTGTAGTAAAGTCCAACGCGCTTCAATCCATAGCAGGTCAAATCCTGCCATCCTGCCAGGGCGGGAAAGAATGTTGTCTCCTTATTATTTGCTGTTCCTGACGGGACAACGCCTTCATTGGGAGATGTGACTTTGAGGTTAAAAGCGAGCGAGGACCCGGGAACGTCCACCAACTGGACGCGACCCACTAATGCACCGGAGGCGCCGTCACTACTGGTGCCACCGGGTTGCGCGTTTTTCCATACATAGTTGGAGACCACTTCCAGCATGAACCTGCGATTCAAACCATAGGCAACCAACGCATCCACAAAATCGACACTCCTGTTCGAGTCGCTGCGCAGATTACGTTGCTGGTAGGAATCAAACCGGAATTCTCGCTCGAGAAAATTCGTTGTCACGTGCAAGAGAGCCATGTCGGGCGCCCCCCCCGGTGTGTACCTATGGGTCCATTCCTGGTTCCATCCCTCAGTAAAAAAATTTGAGAGGGTGAGATTGGAGGGCTGATCGGGAGCGGGAGATTGTGTCTCGGCCGCGGTCGCCCAATGCCCACCGGCAAAAACCGGCACACAAATCAACAGGAATAATGCTGTTAAATAAGGTTTCATCGTTGGTTTCAACTCCTCTGTTTTTGGGTTCCCAAAAATGCGATCAAGCCATCTACATTGTGCACCTTCGCCATCCGACCCATGACGCAGCAGCGGTAATTCAACTCACCAGGAATACATACGGAAAACCTTATATCATGACTGAAACGATGCATGCAAGCGTTATATCATTTATGACATAACGCTCTGGAAAACAACTTCCCTCATAGGATTTCCTGCGTCCCCCGCGCGCCTATATTGGATACCACATAATGAATTTTTCCAAGCACTTGGTCAATGATTTAGGGAAACTCCACTGGCCTTGCGGCCATTTCTCAGTAAGAAATTCCTTTGCGGCTACCTTGAAATAGTTAGAAGCACCCTTCACTTAAAATGACATGAAAATGACACCAAATTGACATGCACTTGCTGAAATCTCGCGCTAGCATGCTCCAAAATCGAAAAGGAGTGGGTGGTTACAGAATCGGGTTTCGGCCTCAGCGTGGTGCGTCCGGCCGAGGGGCAAGGATAACGGCGAGGGCTTGTTCTGCCTCCCGCCACTCACCCAACTTATGCGGTCATTCCATTTCAATGGCCGTCAACATATGAAAAACCTTTGGGGCTATAAGTTACCGTAAACGCAACACATTTCACTGAGGAGGAGCTTCATGTTTAGGATGTCAAAGGCTACACTGTGTCTGGCAGTGACGGCCGTGGCTCTGGCCATGATCGCCAGTCCATTGTCAGCACACGCACAGGACGTTTCGCAAGATTCGATTAAGGCCCTCCAGGCCCAAATCAACGCCTTGCAGAAGCAACTGGAGGATGTAAAGAAAGCTCAAGCCGAAGCGGCTGCTAAACCCGCACCCGCTGCGCAGGCCCAGCAGGCGCCGGCTGCGCCCGAGGAAAAGGGCGTGATGACAATCGGCAAAACCAAGGTCACCGTCGGGGGCTTTATGGAAGCGGCGGGCATCTGGCGTTCGAAGAACGAAGTTGCCGATGTGGGATCGAGTTATAACACGCTCATACCTTTCCCCGTTACCGGTGCTACTAACAATCCGGCTGCGAATAATCCGAATGCAAGTCAGTCGGAACTTCGCGGCACTGCCCGCCAGAGCCGTATTACCGTGCTGGCGGAGGCCAATGCCAATGAATACACGAAAATATCTGCCTATGCCGAAGCCGATTTTCTGGGCGCAGCGCAGACAGCCAATTCAAACGAAAGCAACAGCTACAATCCGCGGATGCGGGTCGTCTATGGAACGGTCGACTGGAATGCTTGCGGGCTTCATGTCCTTGCCGGACAGGAATGGAGCTTGTTGACCACCGATAGGGTGGGCATCATTCCCCGGCAGGAGAACATTCCTCTAACGATCGATGCACAGTACGTCGTGGGGTTTAACTGGTCACGTAATCCTCAGCTTCGGGTCGTCGAGGATTTTTGTGACCACAAAGTCTCGCTCGGCTTATCTGTTGAAAGCCCGCAGGCGATCCTCAGCGGGATCACCGCGCCCAACTCCTTTGATATCAACGCAACCAACAGCGCGTCGGGAGGGCTTTTTAACTCCGCTAACAGTTATACGTCTGATTTCGCTCCGGACATTATTGGCAAGGCTGCCTTCGACCCTGGTTGGGGACATTATGAAGTGTTCGGAATCACGCGCTTCTTCCATGACTATGTCATGAATCAGGCGACTGCCATCGCTGGCTGGACCCCAGCATATGGCAATAACACCGCAGTCGGCTACGGCGGCGGCGCGGCGATGATTCTGCCCATCTGTCCGGAAAAACTGGACTTTCAGGCCAACTTCATGGTCGGTCAAGGCATTGGCCGTTACGGTTCCGCCCAGTTGCCGGATATAGCTTTCGAGCCCAACGGGGAGATTAAGCCGCTGAGTGAAATTACGGCAATGGTGGGCGCCATTGCTCATCCGGAAAAGACCTGGGACGTCTACCTCTATGGCGGCTATGAAGGCGTTGAGCGCACGAATTATCAAGTAGGTTCCAGTTATGCCCCATCCATTGGATATGGAGACTTTACGTTGTATACCGGCCAGGAACAGACACAGGATGTTTGGCAGATTCAGGGCGGTTTCTGGAAGCGTATCTATCAAGGTCCCTGGGGCAAGGTGCAGATCGGTTTGTCTGATTCCGTCACCACCCGCCAAGCGTTTAGCAACAGCGTCGGACAGGCTCAACACGCTGTTGAAAATATCGTCATGACATCTTTCCGGTTCTACCCGTTGTAGTAGGTTCAAGTCCAGGAGAGCGCGTCCTGACACACGGGACGCGCTCTCCTTATTTCTGTAGCCTCATCAAAGAGTTCTTTGCATCTTCGTTGTTAAATCTTGCCGCTGTTTGCAGGTCCTCAATCCCATGCCGGTTGTCGCCAAGTTCGCCATAGGCAACAGCACGGTTATAATATGCCTTTGCATAGTCGGGATTGATCTCGATGGCCTTGTCGTAATCTGAAATCGCCTGTCTGAGGTTGCCAAGGCAGTAATTGGCATCACCACGATTATCATAAATAGTACCATTGGGATTGGTAACTTTCAGGGCATGATCATACAGCGTAATACTGTTGCGCCAGTATCAGGCATAACCGGTGGTAAACGCCCACCGGATCGCCTGCGTTGTAATACCGTCCTGGATATGGATGTTCTCAGTTACGTATACGTCATCGTCATAATTAATGAAATAGCACTGACTGAGCTGCTGGAACGCCATGATGGCAGAGGCGGCAAGAAAAAGACAGATCACCGGAATCAGTTTATTTTTTAGCATGGAAGACATAGTGACCCAAGACCCCAGGCTTCTACCAGCTTATTCCCAGCGTCCTCAAAGAGTTCTTCGCATTTTCGTTGTTAAATCTTGCCGCTGTTTTCAGGTCCGCAATCCCATGCAGGCTATCGCCAAGTTCGACATAGGCGGCAGCACGGTTATAATATGCATTTGCATAGTCGGGATTGATCTCGATGGCCCTGTTATAATCCAAGACGGCTTTCCTGTGATCGCCAAGCCTGCCATAGGCCAAACCCCGGTTATTAAATGCCTGCGCATGTTCAGGATTGATCTCGACGGCCCTGTCATACTCCGAAATCGCCTGCCTGTAATTTCCAAGTATGCCATAGGAGCCGCCCCGGTTAATATAGGCGTCGGCATATTGGGGATTGATCTCGATAGCCTTATCGTAATCCGATATCGCCTGCCTGTAATCGCCAAGCCTGCCATAGGCCAAACCCCGGTTATAATAGGCCTCTGCATATTCGGGATTGATCTCGATGGCCCTGTCGTAATCCGAAATCGCCTGCCTGTGGTTGCCGAGTTCGCCGTAGGCAGCGCCCCGGTTATCATAGGCATCAGCATATTTGGGATTGAACTCTATGGCCCTGTTGTAATCCGAAATCGCCTGCCTCTGATCGCCGAGTTTGCCGTAGGCAACACCCCGGTTATTAAATGCCTCTGCATGTTCAGGATTGAACTCTATGGCCCTGTCATAATCCGAAATCGCCTGCCTGTAATTGCCAAGTACCCCATAGGCGGCGCCCCGATTACTATAGGCATCGGCGTATTGAGGATTGATCTCGATGGCCCTCTCAAAATCCTCAATAGCCTGCCTGTGGTTGCCGAGTTTGTCGTAGGTAATACCCCGGTTACTATATGCATCAGCATATTTGGGATCGATTTCGATGACCCTGTCATAGTCTGAAATCGCCTGCCTGTGGTCGCCAAGTTTCTCATAGGCGACGCCCCGGTTGCATAGGATACCGACACTGGGTGTAACCTTAAGGCTGTGATCGTACAACGCAATGCTATTGCGCCAATACCCAACCTGTATCCATGTAACAATTGAGAGGCATGCAAGGATTAAGACCGACGACGCAAAAAGCGGTTCTTTGCGGAGTGGGCGGGTGGGCTGCCATTTTTTCAAAAGTTCCGGAGTGCCCCATGCAGCCATGACGAACAACCCTATCAGGGGGATATAAGTATAGCGGTCCGCCATGGCCTGAACGCCGACCTGCACAATTCCTATTACAGGCACAAGCGTACCGGCAAACCACAGCCATCCCACTGCAAGGTAGGGGAATCTCTTTGCCGACCGGATAACCGCGAAACTCACGGCCCCAAGGAACAAAACCGCACCCAGGACCTGCCAGAGAGGCAGCAACCCCGGATGAGGATAAAAAACGGCAAGATTAATTGGCCAGACGGTCTTTGCTATATAGATGATATACGAAACGCAACCATTCGCGACACGAGCACCCAGTGGAAACGCCTCAATGGGTATTACCGCTCCTCCCTTTTTCTGGACGAAGTATGTCACGATACACGAGAGTGCTGCAAGCGCCAGAAGTGGGATTTTTTCCAGGATCAGAGGGCGAACCAATGCCCATTGATATTTATGAGCTGCTGGTTTTTCTTCTTTCAACATGCTCTGCAGAGTGCGCACCAGACCCCGCATCATGTCCGGGGAAGGCCCCGATCCGGAGGTATGATTTCTGCCGGATTTTCCTTTTCTCTTATTCGCAGATAAAGGTTCATTTATCCCGGTACGGAATTCTTGAGCGGATTTCTTTGGCTCTAAGCGCTGCAGAGGCCAGTAGTCCAAGAGCAGCAGGACAAAAGGCAGAGTTACCAGCATGGGTTTTGCCATAAGGCCTAAAGCAAAAAATATCAGAACGGTCAAATAACGGAAATCAGATGTCGGAAAACGGATGCCGGAGAAGGAACCTTCGTCCTCCGTCCTCTGTCTTCCGTCCTCCGTCCCCTGTCTTCCGTCCTCTGACCTCCGTTCTCCGTCCTCCGTTCGATGCTCGACATAATGGATATAGGCGGCCATGGTGAGCATCCAGAAAAAAGTCGAAAGAACATCCTTCCGCTCGGCCACCCAGGCGACGGATTCCACGTGGAGGGGGTGAAGGGCAAACAAAGCCGCCACGAAGGCGCTCTTCCAGGGCGCTTTGGTCATGCGGTGAAAAACGAAAAAGAGCAACAGCGTATTTGCAATGTGGAACAGGAGGTTGGTCAGGTGATGCCATCGCGGCTTTAAACCAAAGAGTTGAACATCGAGCAGGTGTGACATCCATGTCAAAGGATGCCAGTTTGCTGCATAACCGGTCGTAAATGCCCACCGAATCGCCTGCGTTGTAATACCGTCCTGGATATGGATGTTCTCAGTTACGTATACATCATCGTCATAATTAATGAAATCGCACTGACTGAGCTGCTGGAACGCTATGATGGCAGCGGCCGTCAGAAGAAGGTAAATCAGCAGAATTTGCTTGTTTGTTAACATGGAACAGGTCCGGTCATATCACCTGGCGGTCTTCAGCTTGAAGACCATCGACTGAGTCAGAGGTGGCAACCAGTCTCTTGAGACACAACGTTTTTCCAGTGCGGGACCTCCTAGTGAGAACGGTCACCCGGTGGCCGCTGGGAGTCACTCAAGGACGGAGCAAGTCTGCTTTCGTATTTCCTCTGCACCAGTTTTGCGATGAGCCCCAAAGCTACCAGGAATCCAACAGAAAGGGCCATCTTGACGAAAAACAGCCAGCCCCGGTCGCCCGAAATCCAAACCTCCCTTATCTCACCGATGAAAAAAGTGGTCACGAAAATGGTTGCGACCTCACCCAGGGCAGTAGCGAAAAAATAGTCCCTAAAGCGGACCTTCGTTAGCCCCGCGCCGTAGTTCACGGCCCAGAAGGGCACAAACATCAGCCGGAGGAAAAGCACGGCTCGGAAGCCATTGCGTTCGATCAGGCCGTCGCACTTCCTCAGCCTGTCTCCGATAAGGGGATAGACAAACTGCCTTCCCAGCCTGCGGGCAGTAAGATAGGAGATCACCGCCCCTGCAAGGGCGCCAGGGCACACGCAGGCAAAGCCCAGGTAAGGTCCGAACATTGCCGTGGCGATCCCGACAAAAACCGTCACCGGGACAAAAAAACACGTGCCAACCGCGCAGAAGATAACAAGAAGGGCTGGACCCATTAGACCGGCTTGACTGATGATCCTTTGGAAATCATCGGCTCCGAGGTGTGCTCTTATGGGTAAAATCTTCAAGAGACCAAACGCAATCCCTGCCAGAGCCAGCAAAATGAGCGCTTTGACAAGTATGCTGCGACGGCCGGTCTTCATTATTTTGCCGGGTTCTGCCATTAAATCACAATTCCCCTCACACTGCGGCCACCGCGCCGGGGTGGAGCATATGACTCTTTTTTCGTCTATCCGCGGTCGTACGGAAAAAGCCTCGAGTCAATGAGTTTCATTTTCGCCAGGCGATACTCACATGCCGTTTTGAGGCAACCGGCTCCATATATAACACTTCGCCTGAAGTTTATTGAGGATGCCTCGTGGAAATACCTGGTCGGGCAGCTTACTTCGGCAACCGTGTACCCAAGCCAGAGGATCTGTGCGATCATCTGATTGTCGAAAACAAAATCGTCCGAGTTCACTTGGAAGGGGACTTTTTCGAGCAGCTCGCGTGAAAAGCCACGGTAGCCCGTATGATACTCCGAAAGCTTCGCACCGATAAGAAGGTTCTCGGCAAAGGTGAGTGCTCTGTTGGCTACATACTTCCACAGGGGCATACCCCCTTTGAGGGCATAGCCCCCGAGAATCCTCGATCCCAGTACGCAATGGTAGAGGCCGTTTCCGATCATTGAAACGAAGGCGGGAATGAGTTTTGGGGTGTACTGGTAGTCGGGATGTACCATGATGACGATGTCCCCTCCCTCCTCCAGCGCGTGCCTGTAGCAGGTCTTCTGATTGCCGCCATAGCCAATGTTGCTCTCATGGGCATACACAATGGTCTTCTTAAGGCCCCTTGCGATCTCGACCGACCTGTCCTGACTGACATCATCCACGATTATAATCAAATCGACGCAGTCCTGGGCCAAAACCTCCGAATGGGTCTGCCGTAAGGTCTTTTCGGCGTTGTAGGCCGGCATTACCACGACGACTTTTTTGTCTCTGAACATAAGCTATACCGTAGTTCCACCGGGTTGTACCCGCAGCCCTGAGACAGGCAATGGATTCTCTCGCTCTTCGGATGGACCGGCAGAGTGCCGTGCACTCGAATTCAGATTGGCTCCTGCTTCAGCCACGTCCTTTTGCATATCTTGAAAATGCTGTCAAGTGGCTGGTTTTCCACCGCGACATTCGTTCGCAAACTATCAGGGGCGGCCATTCATCCGACAGGATGATATTCTGTATTCTAGCCGGTGTTCCTCACGAAAAACAAGGCCCCCCCTGCTCGTCCAGGACCGCGTCAAAATCGTGAGAGCGCTATCTTGGCAATGCTAGACGAGTTTATGTTTTAAGAGCAAGAGACATTTTGCAGCTATCGATGGCAATGAAGGGGCCGTGTTTACAGTATTCCTGGTTGCAAAAGATAATATTTTGGGTGATGGGATTGCGAAAACAGACCCGTTTTTTTTACGGCGCGTTGCCCGGCTGGGTAGATGCCGGCTTAGTAGATCCCGGCTGGGTATATTTATGACTTCTTCCGTTATCATTATTAAGATTCATGTGTTGCAGCATAATCCATGCTTTCTGTTCCTTTTCCTTTTCCTCCCTTGCCCGTTCTGCCATTGTCCGTTGCATTCCGGGATCTGTGCCATATGAAATGTGGTCTTCCGTATCGATACGATCCGCCAGGAGCAGGTGGTGAGGCGGACTGATCCTATTTTGCAGACTTTCGGTTTTCGATGGTGTTGCGGACTCCTCCGAACTGGAAGCTATGGGCGCAAGCCATCCCACAAGCAGCAGGGCCAAAACTAGGATGATAAAGACAAATGCGGGCCCTTTCATTTTAGCCTCCGCTGCGTGTGAAACATCTGCCCAAGGGGTATTACAAATAGTCGCCCCGACTCGATTTAACCGATTCCATATATGCGCTGACTTTCATTTCTTCGGCCAATCCGTTTAGCTGATGATCTGCGGGAAGGCCGCTCATTTTATCGCTCATACCGGCA
>Ga0209517_10006843_pt1 | contig 13901 bp, 12 predicted proteins | sample PeaSoiMetSII2010_FD_187695 | JGI IMG/M metagenome (GOLD analysis project Ga0209517, IMG submission 187695) | Peat soil microbial communities from Weissenstadt, Germany - SII-2010 (SPAdes) (version 2) | ecosystem: Environmental > Terrestrial > Soil > Wetlands > Peat | place: Germany...
GCGCTCGGGCGATGGGAGAGTGGTCCCCACCAATCAGCAAGTGGAGATAGGCATGGAAGCCACCGTGGAAGCGCCTTCGGCTCAAACTCGCAAGGACTACACGAGCCGGCCCGGCGCTTTGAGCCGCCTCTTTCGCATGAGCCGAGATGGGTGGAAGACCAAGTACAAAGACCTCAAGGCCACCGTCAAAGGCTACAAGAACCGCCTTGCCCACCTGACCAGGAGCCGCGAGCAGTGGAGGATCAGAGCCGAGAGAGCGGGCGAGCAGATCACCACCCTGGAAGTCGAGATCGCCGAGTTGCGGGCCCGGTTGGCGGCGTTGGGGGGTCAAGAAAAACGGCGACTGGAAACGGGGACGCAGCTAGGGCACTTGAAGGGGAAAACTCATAGGGCACTTGAAGGGGAAAACTCATAGCGTTTGAGTCAAGTTTTGGGTTTCAGCCCGAGATTGGCGACAAATTCCCCCTCCCCAAGTCGCCAATGTGTCTTGGGCGGATCTGAACGCGAGAGGACTCGGATGATAAATCGTGCATCTGACCGCGGTTGCCCTGACAAGGGAGGTGTCCCGAAATCTCGGGAGCACAAAACGCGAGGAACGCGTAAGTTCTTGCCGTCGCCCTTAACGGGATGCAATCTTCAACACCCGATTACCCGCTGTGTTCGTCGTCTATTGTAGCAAGGCTCGTCGGTCTGAGGCGGAGCCTCGTTATTTATTGATTCTTACTGGGTCCCCGTTTCTGGTCCCCAGGTGCCCTCGCCAGCCCTCCCGGAAGTAGATCCACCGCGTGTACCGGCGATGTGCCTCGCCGATGGCGCGACGCAGGCTCTCGGCGGACTGCGGAACAACGATCAGGTGAACATGATTGGGCATCAAGCAATATGCCCAGATCGCGACCTGCTCTGCGCGGCAGAATTGCGCCATGAGCTCGAGGTAGTGCTGGTAGTCTTCCTCACCGAAGAATGTCTCTTGTCTGGGATTTCCCCGCTGGGTGACATGGTGGGGCATGCCAGGAGCTATCACACGTGCCAATCAAGCCATGGTGGGAAACTAACCCGGCCACAACCCCGCGTCAAGAGTTAGGTATGGTGTCTCCGGAACTCCCAAGTGGGATTCTGGGTCCCCTGGTGACGCCGAGGTGCAAACAACTGAACAAGTTGCGATTAGTCGATTTGTGTTAGTCGGAACCCCCACCGTGGAAATCGAGGCTAGCCCCGTTTTTGGCCGTTGATTATTATCGAGCTTGTCCGTTCGACCGTCTCTTGTCCGATGCGGAGTCGCGTGACTCCCGAGGAGGTGATACCTATGCTCCAGGGACTTCTGCAGCTTGACCGTTACCTCGGCTTCGATCTGGTCTCGGCCGGTTGCGGGCTTGCCGGCCTGTATCTGTTGGGGAACAGGAACCGATACGGGTTCCTACTCTGCATGCTGGCCTCGGCGTTCGGCATCGTCTTCGGAGCCCTCGCGCAGAGTGTGCCGCTGCTCCTCTTGCACGTGATTTTGCTATTCGTGAACCTGCGGGGGTTCCAGAGGTGGCAAGTCCGTCTCGCGTGACACACTGTTCTCGAAGCATCCGGAACCCCTGTTTTCCTAGCTCAGGAAGAGGCCGGCAATTTCCGTTCTACTAACGTTCAAAATCTTCGAGGCGTGCGCAGATTTGCTAACGCCTGATGGACTCGGAAGTTGTAGGAAGCGCCGAAATTTCGGCGCTCATCGTTCACTGGTGCAGTCATGCGGTTGCGGCTTGGCCGCGCTGGGAATTTCACGGGTGCCTGTCTCGAACTGGGGGTAGGCGAAGGGGACACTCGTAATTGCTTTGGTAAGTGAGACTTTAGCAACGTTACCGGGCGGTTGGGACTCGGCCCACGCAATCAGGCTTGGGATCAAGCCGTTCGCCGAGTTGGGGGCCAACTCGGAGGCATTGAGCGGGTCCCAAGTCGATTCTCCCTGTTCCCTGCCGAGCGATCCTCGAATCGGCCCCGGTAACGTTGCTATAATCTCTGGTAAGTTGAACGATCCAGGCAAACCGGCTCTCCGCAGACTGGGCATTTTGCCGCAACAATTAAGAACGTCCCCTTTTTTCGCTGCTACCATAGCCGCTGCTCCGCCAGCCACCGGCTCGCCGTCCGCATCGGAACCATAGGGACCGGCCGGTAGCCTGAGCCGGTTTGATCTCCTCCCCTCATAGTGTTATTCAAGCGAAGTTGTTTTTTCAGCCTAGAAGCCAACATTTCAACCTGCAGACCGAGATCGGCAGGGCGCGGGCACCCCATACATTACAACCTGAAGGTCAAACTAAGTGCCGGAGCTCATACCTCAACCGACTGGATAGAAAGAAGTAAGGGAAGATAAAATATTAAATGTACTTATTTCAATCTTATAATGGAATACGGTTTGCTGTATAGCCCTGCCCGTAAAGCGGCATGATGACAGGTTCGCCTCGGAAAGCGATTGAGCTCGATGCCATGAAGGCTAGGACTGCTGGTTCGTTGCGTTTCAATAACAGGGGGGGCCGGTGAGCGACGAATCTCCTGATCGGACCAGAAAATTCTTGATCCCTGCCATCGCCGGGATCTCGCTCCTGATCGTTGCGGGGGCGCTGATCTTCTGGTTCTGGGAGTCAGGCAGGTTCACCCCTGGGGTGACTCCCGAAGTCGTTCGGATCAACATTGTTACCTGGCCCGGGTACGGGCCCATATACTTGGGGAAAGCGAAGGGGTTCTTCAAGGAGGAGGGTATGGAGGTCGACTGCCGGATTCAGGAGAATACGCAGGCCCGCCACGCGGCTTTGGTGGCGGGTGAGATCGACCTGATCGGCATCACGCTCGAGTCGGTCGTCCTGGCCAATGCTGAAGGCATCCCAATGCAAGTCGTCGGGGTCACAGACATCTCCAACGGCGGCGATGGGATCATCGCAAAGCTAGAGATCAATTCGACTTCTGACCTCAAGGGCAAGCGGGTTGCATTCCCCGAAGGTCAGCCGAGCCATCTGTTCCTCCTCTATCATCTCGACAAAGCCGGCCTCACCTCCTCGGACATCACCCCCGTTTACACAGATGATGCAGGGAAGGCCGGGGAGCTCTTCGCTGCCGGTCAGGTCGACGCGGCGGTGACCTGGGAGCCTTGGCTCTCGACGGCCGTGCAGGGCGGCCGGGGACATCTCCTAGTCTCCAGCAAAGGCGTTAGGGGCATCCTAATCGGCATCTTCGCAGCAAACCGGAATCGGCTCCCCCAGTCAACTGATAAGCTCCAACGATTTGTGCGTGCATGGTATCGATCCCTCGATTATGCTCTGTCCCATCGCGAAGAATCAATCCCCATTATGGCTAAAGGCTTCCAACTACCGCCCAAGGAATTCGAGGCGATCCTGGGCGGGTTGCGATTCATCCCTCGCGACGAGGCCAGGCAACTCCTGGGATGTGACGGCCCAGGGGAGTTCGCCGAGTTCGTCCGGTATGAGGCGGTGCTGTGGAAGCAGGCTGGGGCGATGAGGTCATCGGTCGACCCGAGTGCAGTCTATACGAACAAGGTCCTCTGCGGCGCGAAATAACCTCGACGAGAAGGATAATATCATGGAACGAGGTGCCACTCGCCCAGCAAGCGAGTTCCGACGGCGAGCGCCGATGCGGACGGTCGTCGTCCGGAGCCCGGGGGCGATCGCGGCGTCCCGCGCGCGGGGGGCGAAGTTTCGCCGATACGCCACCTGGGTGGTGCCCGTGGTGGTCGTCGTCGCGTGGTGGCTGGTGACCGCCACCGGGCGGGTCGAACGTTTCTTCATCCCCCGACCAAGGGCCACGCTCGAGGAGGGCTGGTCCATGCTCCGCGACGCGGCCTTCTGGGGGGACTTTGGCAGCTCAATGTTCAGGATCAGTGCGGGATTCCTCCTTGCGGCACTGGTCGCCATCCCTTGCGGCATTTTCATGGCGCGGAGCCGAGTTTTCAACGCCATGGTCGAGCCCTCGATCTCGTTCATCCGGTTCATCCCCATGCCCGCCGTCATCCCGCTAATGATCCTGTGGTTCGGGAGTGGCGAGTGGGGCAAAATAATGATCATCTGTCTTGGTGTGGCCTTCCAACTGGTCCTGATGGTGGCCGATGCCGTCGCCGGCGTCCCGGAGGCATACGATGAGATCGCCCACAGCATCGGGGTGACGCCCTGGCAGAACCTCGTGCATTTTACGGTCCCGGCGGCGCTTCCGGAGATCTGGGACAGCCTGCGGATTAATTTCGGACTGGCGTGGTCGACCCTGATCTTCGCGGAGATCCTGGGGGCGACGTCGGGCCTGGGCTACCTGATCGTGCGGTCGCAGCGCTACCTCCTGGTCGAGCGGGTCTTCGTGGCGGCCGTGCTGATCGGGATCTTAGGTATCCTCGCAGACAAGGGGTTCGAATGGTGCTACAATCGATGGTTCCCATGGAGTGTCCAAGTCCGCCGGGCCGAGGGTCAGCCTTGATCCGGCTGAACGATGTCGGCGTCTGTTACGAGAGCCGCCACGGCGCGGTCGAAGCGCTGCGGAGGATCACGCTGGAGATCGGGACCGAGTTCCTCGGCGTGGTCGGCCCGACGGGCTGCGGCAAGTCGACGCTACTGCGCGTAATCGCCGGACTAGTCCCGCTGACGAGCGGGATGGTAGAGATCGCAGCCGACGCGAGCTTCTCCTACGGCGTCGTGTTCCAGGACTATTCCCTGTTGCCCTGGCTGACTGTCCGGCAGAACATCGAGCTGCCACTGAAGCTCCACGGGGTGCCGCCGGCCGAACGGGAGGAGGTCGGTCGGCGACTGACCGGGTTGCTCGACTTGGACGACGTGCGCGACCTTTGGCCCTATCAACTCTCGGGCGGGATGAGGCAGCGGGTAGCCGTGGGTCGCGCCTTCGCTCCGTCGCCGATGATTCTGCTGATGGATGAACCGTTCGGGGCCCTCGACACCTTTACACGCGAGGAACTGCAGGAGACGCTTGCACGGCTTTATGTATACGAGCCGCATACAGTAGTCTTCGTTACCCACGACGTTGGTGAGGCGTTGCTCTTGTGCGACCGGATCTGCGTTCTATCGCCGCGACCCGGGAGGGTCCAGGAGGTTATCAACGTCCCCTTCCCAAGGCCGCGTCGGCAGGAGATCAAGCGCGATTCTCAGTTCCTCGAGCTGAAGTACCAGATTGAGGGTCTGCTCAGGCCCGAAGGATCTACTATCCGGGGGATCAAGAGCGATGGATGAGAACGTCAACCAATCGACCCCGCAATGGGACAGCATCCTCGACGTGCTTAACAAGGCTGTGATGCGGGTCAACGAATTCGAGATGGGCAAGGTCGAGACGAAGGTCGACTTCGAGAATATGGGCGACTTCCCGGGGCGGCTGAGCGGGCTCTTCACTGCCCTCGGCGAGGGGATCGCCAAGGCAGGGGTGAAGCTCCTGACGGCGTCTTTCCTGATCCTCCCTTACACGAAGAGTACAGTCCTGGGAGGTGACGTGGAGGTTGTTCCGGGGGACGAGTACACGAGACAGGACGACACGAGTCCTCTCCTGTATCGATGGGACCCGGCTGCCACGCCGTCGGTCCGCGCCAAGTCCTTGCCCGATGACGAAGAGTTGGCGCTGAAGGCGGCGATTGATGAGGCTCAGGCCTCAGTCGACGCCGGAGCACTCGAGGAGGGTGTTGTCCAGATTGTGCAGGTGACTTACTTCGTCAAGCCATCCACTGCGACGAGTCTCGATGAGTTCGACCTCGATGCCGTAATCATCCGGGAGCGGAGGGACGTCCCGCAAGATCGAGATCCCGACGTGAGTTGGATCCTCGGCCATCCTAAGGACCAGTACATCCAGCGGTTCGTCTTCACGTTCTCCAACTTCGCACGCGACCGGAGCATGATCAATTCGGTCTTCTCCAAAGTCGGCATCGACCGCCTCAATCACGCCTTGGGGGCTTTCTTCTCATGGGTGGGGATCACCGGGGACTCAGTCATGCGCCTGCAGATCGATCGGCTCCTGGGTTTTCAGTTGCTCAAAGCCCATCAACTGGGGAATGAACTCGTATCTCTGTATCGCTTCAAATTTGAGAGTGAAAAAATTATGGATGGATTTACCAGTTGCCCGTCCGCGGACGTGGCCGTGATCGAGAAGCTTGACGAAGTCCTCTGGCGCTGGAGGAACCGGCTCAGAGACATGAAGGACCTCATCGCGGCCTTCACCAAATCCGCCGACTATATGGCCCTGGAGAGGGAGAGGAATGGGTTCGAATGGTTCCAGGTCCTTCTCGTCCAGCTCAAGGACTTGGGCCCCGACTCGGAGTTCGATCTCTCCGGGATCGCCGAGAACACCAAGGACCTCCAAATTAATATTACGAGATACCTCATGGAGCAACTCGTTCAGAGTCTCTACAAAAACGCGAAGAGGGTCTGGGAATACGATATCGCGAATGGGCTCCGCGAGAACACCGGCCGGCAGCGTTTCCGCGTGGCCGCGGTAAAGGACAATGGGGACCTGAAGTTGACTTTCGCCAACGAGGGCCGCGAGATCGCCGGCCCGCTGCAGAAGAAGCTCTTCCGCCAGCCCGTGCCGCGCGAAGCGCAGAAATTTAACGGCTCCGGTAACGGCTTGTTCGCCCTAGGCCTAGCCCTGAGGACGGTAGGCGTCTTCTACCCGGTCATCGAGAACATCCCGGATTTCGGGCCCTCCTTCACATTCCTTCTACCGGTGGTGTCCTCATGAGAGACCACGAGAATCGCCATGTTCGGATCCTCATCCTCGAGGACAAACCGGATGAGAGAGATTTTTTCTTGGAGATGGTAAAGGATGTCTTCAAGCATCCTTACAACGCGGCATGGAAGCTCGACCCCATTGCAATCGAGGATGTCGACAAGTTCCTCCTCCGGTTCGCCGAGTTGTCTCCCCGCGATCGCATTGACCTCGCAATCGTTGATGAGATTATGGAGTATTGGGAGAAGGTCGGCGACGAGTGGCGGTCCACAGGAAAACCTAGGGACAAGCAGGGTTCGTGGGTGGTCGAGAGGTTCTCCCGCCACCCCGCTATCGGGAAGATGGTGGTCCTGACAGCCGAAAAGTCCCTGTCTCCCGAGGTCGAGAGGAAGAGGCCCCATTTCGACGAAAAAAGCGAGATCTCCCATGGCGCGTTCGAGTATTGGCGGAAGGGGGAGATGACGGACCCGATTCTGTTCCGCGAACAGTTGGAGAGTATCTTCGAACTCCCCTCACGCTATGATTTGACACGATTCCAATATGAGTTCGACCGTCCCGGTTCCGGCAACCTGAAGTTCAGGGAAGCCTCCGACAAAATCCAGCGCGGGCTTGTCGGCAACCACCCGAGCATGCTGAAGGTCAAGGCACAGGTCTGCGAGGCCGCCCTCAGCGGCTTCACCTTCGGCGAGACGGAATTATTCCCCCCCGTCCCCGTGCTGATCACAGGGGAGACCGGCACCGGCAAGGAGATCGTCGCGCAGCTGATCCACTACTGCTCGCCTCGGGGCAAGCCGCGGGGGTTCAATGAGTGCTTTTCGCTGAACTGTGGCGAATTCCTAGAGGAGGGTCTGCTTCGCTCCGAGCTCTTCGGCCACGTCAAGGGGAGCTTCACTGGTGCCGTAGAAGACAAAAAAGGCATCTTTCGGGCTGCCGAGGGAAAGACACTCTTCCTGGACGAGGTGGCGCTTGCCTCGCCGAGGATGCAGGGTTTGCTGCTGAGGGTCTTCGAGGAGCGTAGGGCCCGTCCCGTCGGGTGCAACAAAGAGTATGACATCGACGTTCGGCTCATCGCCGCGACCGATCAGGATGTCTTCGGCTCGGAGCAATTCTCGAAGGCCTTCCTACACCGCCTGTCGGGCATTCACATCCACCTGCCCCCCCTCCGCGAGCGGTGCGGTGACATCCGATTACTGGTCGAACGCTTCATGACGGGCAAGGGCACCGACCTGCGGATCAGCCTCGCCGCCTGGCAGGCCCTCGAAGGTTACAATTGGCCGGGCAACGTCCGGCAGCTCAAGTACGTTGTCGATCTCCTGGCCGAGCACAGCAGGCGGTCCAGACAGAAAACGATCACGCGCAGCGACGCTGAGCGGTTCCTGCCCCAGATGGGGGTACGCGTCGAGGACCGCCCGGCCCCGCATCCCGATTTTGACCGCTATGTCGGCGGGGGCGTCGATTACAACGAGGTGAAGGCCAGATTGCTTGCGGACTACGTTCACCACCAGCACGAGCGTATCAGCGGCGGCGAGCGGACGAATGAGGCCTATACGACCACGGCCGCCACGCTGAATTGCTCGGTCTCGACCGTGAAAGAGCGGCTCCGCGATTACGCGCGTTTCTTCTCCGAGGAGGAGTCCCATGCGGTCGACGACTGAGACTGATGCACGGTCTGCGCGGTCGGAGTTCGACGAGCTGCTGGTAACGCTCCACGATGACTCGGATGACTGGCGCCTCGTAGTCTTGCAGTTCGTCGGGATAGCCTCGATCGTCCTCGGGATGATTTGGTTCCCCGTGCTTGTGGCAGTCCACGTCAATTCCTTCGTACGCAGCGGCCCTGGCGCCAAGGACGCCGCCGAGGCGACCACCAAATTCGGCGGCGCCGCGGGCGCCCCCTTCGGCTTCATCACCGTCGGCGGACTCTTGATCTCGTTCGTCTTCCTCGTCAAGCAGCGAAAGAGCGAGCAGCTGGCCCGCATCCACCACGAGATGCCCGTCGTGTTCATGGCGCCACGGCTGGTATGGGATCTCGAGAGGATCAATCCCAACACTGGAAACATCATACCCAAAAAACTGAATCTGTGCGTGGCGATTCGGAATGTCTCCGACGTCGCGGCGGTCCAAGTCTTCGTCGACATTCACGACCTTTCATTCGACGCGGATCGGGGAAAACCGGCGTCCATCCCCCTGAGAGAGTCCGAGATGCGCCTCGACTACTTGACCAAGTCGGAGGTGGGTAATGAGACTCAGCCAATGCTGGGATACGTGATCCTCAGCGAAATCCCCCTGGACCAATGCGCCGAATTGATCGATGCGATCGTCAGGCGAGACGCAGATGCAGAACGACCCTCCTTGACGATGTCGTGCTCGGTAGGATTCAAGACGATCCACGGGGCGTTGTTCCGGTCCACCGCGAAGGCGATTTGGTCGCCCAAACATTGCCGCGAGGTGAAGAGCCGCGACCTCCGCGACGGCACGAAGCAGAGGGACCTCCTTGATAAGTTGCGGCAGGGCCCCTGGTACGACTACATGCTGGCCGGCAGCATCAAGCCCCTGTCCCCGAAGTTCTCATAGATGATAAATGGCCCGATGAGACCGAGGTGAGGCTCCGGGGGACCTTTATCGCGGTTCGCGCTCGGGTTGCGCGCAGACCCAAAGTGCGAAGCCTTGATTTATTGGCCTGACACCTTGTCCTGTATGCAACCCGATCGTGAAACGCAATAGGTTGGCCCGACTCGGCCCTTGCGTCCACAGAGAGGAAAAAAGGCAGCGAATATGCTCGAGACCACAATAGAGGCCAAGGATCGGCCTGCCACACTCCGGTGGCCACTCAGCCTGATCGAGGTCGTTGCCGACGCGGAGGTCGTTTCATCGGGGGTGATCGTCGGCGGACTGGAGGCCGGCTCGATCGTCCTGCTGCGCAACAGGGATCGATCCCGGTGGACCGGGATTGGCCACGGCCTGATGACCAAGGTCAACGCGAATATCGGGACCTCGGCGGACCTGCCGGACTACGGAGACGCCCTGCACAAGGCCCGGATCGCGGTGAAGGCCGGGGCGCACACGCTGATGGATCTCTCAACTGTCGGCTTCGAGGGCCCACTAGATTTTGGCCGCGGGATCGCCGCCGTGGCCGACGAGACGGGCCTGCCCGTCGGGACCGTCCCCATCTACGAGGCCGCCCGTCGGGGCATGGAACGGTCGCGGAGCACCCGTGTCGAGCTGGATGCCGACGAGATGCTCGACGTGGTCGCTTCCCAGGCCGACCACGGCGCCGCTTACATGGCGATCCACGTCGGGATGAATCGCAAGACGCTCGAAGTCTGGCGGCGGAGTCCCCGCAATATCGTCAGCAAGGGGGGCTATCTCACCGCCGAGTACATGCTCCGGACGGGCCGGGAGAACCCCTTCTATGAGCGGTTTGACGACCTGTTGGACCTCCTCAAGGCCAAGGACGTCGTCTTGAACATCGGCAGCGCCCTGCGCTCGGGCGCGACCCGCTTCAACGACGCCGCCCAGATGGCCGAGCTGGAGTCGTCCGCCGAGTTGGCCCGGGCCGCCGAGAGGAAGGGGGTCCAAGTCGTCATCGAAGGGCCAGGTCATGTCCCCTACGCAATGATCGGCGAGCTCGTCCGGACGCAACGCCGGCTGACAGGCGACCGCCCGTTCTTCATCCTCGGTTTCGTGCCGACGGATGCCTTCACCGGCTGGGACCACATCGTCTCGGCCATTGGCGCGACCGAAGCCGTCCGGCACGGAGTCACCTGGCTCTGCTACATCACCCCGGCCGAGCACCTACGAATGCCGAGGGACAAGGACGTCGAGGCCGGAGTCGTTGCGGCCCGCATCGCTGCTCATATCGGCGACTGCGCCAACGGCCAGCCCCGGGCCCTGGCGATCGAGGCTTCCCATAACGACAAGGGATGCCTCGACGTCAGGGCCAAGAAACTATACTGCTCGATCTGCGGGCAGGATTTCTGCCCAATCCAGAGGCTCCACGACCTCCGGCGGACGATCGAGGTGTGATGCCCATGGCGCGCGAAGCCGACCTGGTTTGCAACCCGAGAAGGATCACCGAGGTCTTCCTCATCCTGCATGAAAAGACCAACCGTCCTTCTGACCTTGAATATGAATACATGACCGGCAAACTGGTGTCCCGGATCTCCACCGGGGACTTCGGCGCGGTCCTGACACCCGAGGGCTGTCGTCGCGCCCGTGCCCTCGGCCGGAGATTGGCGGGGGTGGATCTGACTGCTATCTACGCGGACGACTTCATCGTCCCCCAGGAGACGGCGCGGCTGATCGCGTTTGGGATGGGCAGCGAGCGGACCGTCCCGGTCTTCAAGGACGGCCGACTCGGCGAGAGCGACCTGTCGTACCTGACGCGCCGCCGCTTCCAGCAACTCGGCCGGCTTGAGGCGGCCGGTGACCCGAACGCGACGATCCGGGATTGGATTGAACACTGCCCGAACGATTTCGCCAACCTCGTTTCCCGGCATGTCGAGGCCTGGAACGAGATCATCCGGGCTCATGTGGGCCGGAAACTCGCTCTCGTGCTCCACGTCGAGGGATTCCTCCTGTATCCGGCCCTCTTACTCGGGCTGATAGGCGATCGAATGACCTCTCTCCACATCCCGAGGGCTCATCCCGCCCACGTCAGGCTGTTTCCCGATCGACCGCCCCTGGTCAGCTTCGGTGACGAATCCTACTGGATCGCCCGTCCCAAAACGATCTTTGGACAGTATAGTTGAGTCTACCGTGGCGACTGCGTGCCAACGTCGACGTGCCCGTCTCCCTAACCGGGTCTGGAGGATATCGGGGGAGACGGCGATGGCAATCTTGCCGCCGTCGGGTAACCCTCAGGGCCTGGAAGATGCAGCTTGAGATATACTCCGCCATAGTTGGAGGGAATGCGCACCGGCCGCCACTGTCCGTCGTCGGCCACATGGATCGGCGGTTTCGGGTCGTTATCGAGGTCGATCTGTTCGATCCACGTACCCGCCGTGGGGAACGGAATCCAGACCTCGGTCTCGAGGTCCGAGAAGTTCAGCAGGATGATCATACTTTCGGCGGCTTGAGCTGCCGTCGCCGGCGCCTCACGGCGGTAGGCAATCAGGCCGTGGCGGAGGTCGTCCGGGTTGTTGAAATAATGGAAATAACCTCGGCTGCGTAGCGCCCGATGCTTCCGCCGAAGCTCTCCCACGGCTCTGCGGGGTCAGATCTAGTTCTGCAGCCCATAATGCCGTTGGACTTGCCGGTGAAAGTCCGGTCGTGGGAATTGACTGTTTACCCACGTAGTCATATTCGACGCTGACCTAGGGTGACCTGGGTTGGTGCAAGCTCGAATGTAAACGTCCTCGAAAGGATGGCTAGCCAGCTCGCGGGCCGTAATATGAGCGCGAATTAAGCTCAGAATGAACTCTGCAGCCTCGAAACGTCCAATGTGATCGCCGAACCTGTAACTAGGAGGTGAAGGCTAAAACCGAAGAGGAAGCAACAGTCATTTGCACTCTTCGGGGCCACCGGGGTATGGGAGGCAGCACGCGAGCACAGTCCAACGGAGTAAATTGGGGAACCTCTGGATTCCCACCTCAAGCCGATTTCCTTAGGTGCAGCAGACTCCGCCGCGAATTCATAAGTGACGGGGAGGGATTCAGAGTCTCGGATGAGGCCGTAGTAAGCGACGACCCGTCGGGACAACATAACCCGATGGTGAGCCAAGGGCCTCTGGATGGACGTGTTGGAGTTGCTGGGAGTCGTGCCAGATTGAACCGAAAGGCTCTAGAACGGGTAATCCCCTTGGGGATCACGTATTCCTGGGAGCGAGAACTGCGGTGGCGTATAAAACGGAGTCATGGGGCGGATGTGGACGGCACTTAAGCCTCGGGACGTCGTTGAAGGTCGCCATTGACGGTCCATTTGAAGCCGTAGTGGGGAAAACCCGCCGTACGGAATTTTAGAGGGGGAAGGGGAAACCCGAAGCTCAATCGAGCCAGCCGGGCGCCCCTTCCCTACTCGGCATTATTTATTTTCCGCCCTGAAAACGGGAGTTCGTTTGGGGAAAGGTGATAGGTGTTAATAACGTTCATTGATAGTGGAAGGTCACTCCCATCCGTCGGGTCATAATTCTCTTCATCATGATCGTCCGGATCGCGATCGACACGGGCCTCCAGCCGCGCGAGGATCTCGTCAACGAAGGGCTGCCAGCACCCTGAAGCGCCGCTGACCTCGTGGGAGGGAGAGTGATACTGCTTTGCATGTCTTCGAACTCTTCGGAACTCTCATGAAGGCAGTCTCGCAGACACGAGAGCGGAGATAGTACGCGCATCAGTCGCTGGACAACGGCGAAAAGGCAGTCGGTGATGGCTGAGACACCAGTTAGGAGGCAGGATGAGGCTCGATCCCTGGGTCAGAACCGGTGGCGACTTCACCGGACCGTTCCGGCCTGTTGGAATTTTGTTTCAAGTGACCAGGCATGTGACCAAATCGCTCGGTCTCAGCGGTCATCTGGGAAATCTCGGGTTAAGTTTCTGGCTCGCCGGGATAAATGAACGACATCCTGGCGCAATCAAACTCAACGGACTTTGCTCGGGAAATTTCACGATGGCGGCCTCCAAGCAGAAAGATCTTTTGCTCGCGCTCGAGCTGATCACGGCTCCGGAACTACCACGCATCGCCCGGAGCTTCGCGGCCGAGGCGCTCAAGATGCAAGAGAAAGCAAAGCCCTGGGCGATGGGAAAGGGGATTCAGGGGATCGGGATCGCCGAGAAAATCACCGACGGACAGAAACTAGGCGTCCTGGCCATCAAGGTCTACGTCAAGAAGAAACTCCCGAAGTCGAAGCTGGAGGACGTGGTTCCAAAAAATTTAACTGTTCCCGGGGTCGAGGAGAAGATCGAGACCGACATCCAGGAAATCGGCATCGTGACGAAGGAGCCGAACACGATCCGCGTCCGGCCGGCGATCCCGGGGTTTGGGGTCGGCCACGTCAACATCACCGTCGGCACTTTTGGTTGCCTGGTCCGCAAGAAGGATGACGACCAGACGCTCTATATTCTCAATGAGACGACACGGGGCTAAGAACGCCGATTATCGCGGAGGCGTAACTTGCCTCTATGACACCCAACTTCTCGGCGCCTGCTTGCACGCATCCGAGTCCGGTGGCCGCTCTCGCCCTGAGGCCGTCAGGGGCATGCCAGACGTACCAA
>Ga0209517_10006845_pt1 | contig 13900 bp, 8 predicted proteins | sample PeaSoiMetSII2010_FD_187695 | JGI IMG/M metagenome (GOLD analysis project Ga0209517, IMG submission 187695) | Peat soil microbial communities from Weissenstadt, Germany - SII-2010 (SPAdes) (version 2) | ecosystem: Environmental > Terrestrial > Soil > Wetlands > Peat | place: Germany: Weissenstadt...
GTTCTTCTTTGGTAGTGCCGAGAGACTGGCGGAGCCCTTCGTAATCACCAAAGAAGAACATCTTATTCTTCTTGATGGGCCCTCCCACCGCCGCGCCAAACTGGTTGCGTTTGAATGGCGGAATCGTTGCACCGTCGAAGTAGTTCCTCGCATCGAGTGCGCTGTTGCGCAGAAATTCGTAGACGGCTCCATGGAGTTGGTTCGTCCCCGACCGGGTAATTGCGTTGATCACCCCGCCGGAGGTCCGCCCGTATTCGGCCGAGGCATTGGCGGTCACGACGGAAAACTCCCCAATGGCATCCACCCCCACAGCAAGGCCCGTCACGCCGCCAGGCGAACCGCCTGCATAGTCCACGATGCTGATCCCATCGACCAGATAGTTATTCAGTTGCGGCCGCGTGCCGGATACGGTCAGCTGTTGTCCGAATCCGCGGTTTCCTCGGGGAGTTCCGGCATCAGCGGGCCGTTGAGTCGTGACCGCCTCGACGCCGGGTTGGAGAGCCGCGAGTTGGGTCCAATCACGCCCGTTCAGCGGCAAATCCCGCACCGTACGGGAATCAACCACGGCGCTGATATTTGAGGTCTCGAGTTGAATTTCCGGCGCCCCGCTCTCTACAGTTACGGTCTCGGTAGACGAACCAACTGACATTTCAAGATTGATTTCGAGGACGTCCTGCACATGAATGACAATTTCCGGCTTTATAACAGTCCTGAAACCTGGTTTGTCAATTTTCATTCCGTACGTACCGGGCGGTATGTCCGAGAAGTAGTAACTCCCGGATTCGTTTGTTTTCCCTACATATTGAAGGTTGGTAGCCTGGTTTGAGAGGGTTACACTAGCACCGGTTATCGCTGCCTTGCTAGGGTCGTTGACGCGACCGGTTACCGAAGCATTTGTGGTTTGGGCCCAAAGGGCGCTCTCAGAAGAAAGAACTATCACAACTACGAGAATGGTCCACTTTTTCACTCCCCACCTCCCTAGCGCAAAAATGCGTAACTTGTCCATGAATACGGCGTCGCGCGCACAGTAGCACGCTGCATCACTAAAAAGGCTTAATTGGCGGTTAATTTCTATTAACATTTCTCAAGCCGCCAGCGTCGACATGCCTTCACGGTACAGATTTTGGCTTCCAGTATGTGATTGGCGGTCCCGATTCAGCCGGAGCGAGCGGTCGCGGACTCACGAAAAGTTGTGCCTGCAGATGGAATCGTACCTGCAGACGTGGGAATCCACCACAACTGGCTGGTTGCGGAGTGGGATGCCTGGAAAACTCGCACCTTCCTTCAGAGTTGGGGTTTTGCCTCGATGGGCTTGGAGTGGCGGGTGCGCTCGGTGCAAAGTTGGCTGCCTCCCGACCGGCCGGTCGTGGCAGTGTGTGGAGATGGTTGCTTCTTCATGAATGCGAGTGCCGTGCTCACAGCCGTGGAGTATGACATTCCGGTCGTATGGCTTGTCTGGAATAACCATGGTTACTGCTCCATACGCGATCAGCAGATGGGATATTTTCGGCAAAGACCGCGAGCTCGCCACTAGTTTCAACGATAGTACTGGCAAGCTCTACTCCGCCGATTACGCGATGATGGCGCGTTCGATGGGGGCCACGGGTGTACTTGTTGAAAAACCGAGTGATCTCGGTCTGCAGCTTGAAGCTGCAATTGCCTCCCAACGACCCTGCGTACTGGATGTGCGAATCGATCGCGAAGTACGACCGATTTCTACCGGTAGTTGGGACCTCGTCGTTAACTACATGGATTTAAGAAAATCTGTCGGAGTATCGTTTCACTCTTTATTTCTTTCGAGGCTTCTTCGCTTCCTCTCACGCCGGAAAAGACTCGACTCACTGCTTCCTGGTGAGAGTCGCCTGGTGAGCCAAGTATCGCACTGCCCGCCCTGCTTGATAAGACTTGCATAAAGCAAAGTCATGTAAGCGCCCCAAGGAGACCCATCGCCCCAGAAGTGCAGCTTCAGCACGGCCCGCCTCGACCAAGGGCTTAGGGGTAGGGCGATCGCCTCGACGATCGCCTTCCGTACTTCCCCATCGGGGTCATTCTCTATCACGCACTTGGTGTCGAAAATCATCGTGGGCATTTTCGCAGCGTCATAGGCCGGCCAATGCGGCAGCCGGGAATGGTTCGGAACCCCGTTGCGCGCGAAATTGATCCAGGCATCGGCCATGCGGCCGGCGAGATCGGGAGCGTTGGGCCTTCCGCCTGTCATGGAAGCGCAGTGCTCCGTGTTGTAGAAACTCAAGCACTCATCGCGGAAGCGCCCGTTGAAGCTCTCGACGTAGCCATTCTCCATCGGTCGTCCGGGTTGGACCGCGACTTACGAACTCGGGTCCGTTGTCAGAGCGGATCTGCCGCGGCATGCAGGGTGTAATCCTCCCTCTTGAAATCTTGGTAGTCAAGGTCCCAGGCCGGACGTCAGCCAGTCGTTGGGCCTTCGAAAGAACCTCTCCTCGTGGATTCACAAAGATAAGGTCGTCGGCGTAAACACGAGTGAGGGTGGCCAGGTCACCTTTTTGCATAGCTTGGTCCTTTTCGCGTTCGACCTTGAGGACCTCTTCTTCAGTTTGTGCATCCGATTGGCTCCTACCGGTTCCTTGCGCTCGAGCAGCCCCTGCCAACGCAACCGTCAACAGGGAGATTAATAGAATTCGTCGCATCGTTTTTTTACTCCTTTAATGCCGTGCTGGCCGCGCTCGCGTTTCAAGTGTGAGCGGCGTCGGTGCGGGCGCTTCTTCATATTACTGCTTTAAGAATTGCATCCCCCGCTCGAAACCAAGCTGCGGAATAACCTACTACTTTAGGTCTGCACCACGAACAACGGAGGTGAGGCCAACTCGAGGACATCGGGAATCGCTGACACGAGCCTTCGCATCAACGAGCACAGCGATGCCGGCTGTAGCCTTCGGGCCAAGGAATTTCGTGCACAACGCGAGCGGGCGGGACCCACCAATGACATGAGCAGCGGACTCTGCTCGGTCGCGCATAACGATCATGAGCTTTCGTCCCCTCGAAAAATGGTCTGAGTCACAATTCCTAAATAGATTGGCCGTCGCGACGACCAGGGCTTGAAATCCAAGGATCGATTCAGACACTTGTTCTTCGTGCGATTGAAGTGCCTCCGTTTATCGAATCAAATTTCTATGTGAGTCCACGGTTATTGTTTGGTGTCAGCGGGGATAATGTCTGGAGTGAAAGGAAGGGGAATGTAAAAGGAAATTAATTATGTGTTAATTCATCCTCTCAGACCCTGTGATAGTGTTCCGCTCCGAACGAATGAGAATTGCGAAGGAGACTCCGGTGACTCGTAATCAAAGAGCAGCACTCCAGATGTTCTTGCTCGTGAGTCTTACGTTCGTCGCGCTTTCAGCGTATTCGCAGGTTAGCGGAGGGACGCTCACCGGGACGGTCATGGATCGCGGGAGAGCGGCGATTCCCGATGCTCACGTTTCAATCAACAACGTCGCTACCGGGGTCACGCGCGAAGTTACGACTAATCACGACGGCCTCTACTCGGCGCCTAACATGTTGCCGGGAACCTACGAAATTACCGTGTCCGCGAAAGGTTTCGCCACCGCAGTGCAAAAGGGCGTCACGTTGTCCGTAGGGGCAGAGCTGATTCTCAACATCACGGTGCAGGTTGGGTCTGTGTCGCAGACAATCGAAGTGACTGACGAAGCTCCAGCCGTTCAATTGGAAAATCCGGTCATCAGTGGAGTCTTAGACTCGCACCAAGTGGTCGGGTTACCTCTGAACGGGCGGGATTGGACGTTGCTTGCGACTCTCGAACCCGGAGTAGATTCGGTCAATTCATTACAGGCTAACGCAGGCACCACGCATAGAGCTTTCCGCGGCTTTGGGACGGAATTGACCGTCTCGGGTTCTCGCCCGCAAGAGAATAATTACCTCATCGACGGCATCAGCGTGAATGACTATTCAAACGGCGGTCCCGGCAGTGTCGAAGGGTCTACGTTGGGGACGGATGCCGTCGCGGAGTTTTCCGTCATGACCAGCAACTATTCGACTGAGTATGGGCGAACCTCGGGTGGCGTCATCAACGCCGTCACGAAATCAGGAACGGATTCTTTGCACGGCGATGCGTATGAGTTCCTGCGCAACAACGCACTGGACGCTCGAAATTATTTTGATCCCGCCAAGATTCCGGGATTCCGCCGGAACCAATTTGGCGGAGCCGTTGGAGGGCCGATTCGGAAGAACCAAACGTTTTTCTTCGGAGACTACGAGGGACTCCGGGAGACAAACGACGTTAGCGTGGTAAACACAACCATTTCGCAGGCGGCCCGCAATGGGACGCTGTGCTCGATCCCACAACCAGGTGTGTGCTCGACGCATCAGGTTACCGGCGCGTTCGATCCGGACCCGGCGACTGGGATAGACAAAACGATTTTGCCTTACCTCGCGCTTTGGGCTCTGCCGAACCAGGGACTCGTGGGTAACGGAGACGCCGGAATTTACCAGTTTGGTGCTCCTGTTATCAATTCCGAGAACTTCGCGACGGTGCGAGTTGATCACAAGTTTTCGGAAGAAGATAGTCTGTTTGGCAGTTTCCAATATGACCGCGCGACCTCCAGTCAGCCCGATCCGAACAATGATGTGCTCCTTGGAAATAAGACGGGCAGAACCTACGTCGCGATCGAAGAGACGCACATCTTCAACCCACAAGTGGCGAATTCCACTCGATTTGGGTTCAATCGGTCGGTCGCTAACAACACCGGTCTAAGCGCAATCAATCCGGCTGCGAACAACACTGCTTTGACCAGTGGATACGCCGGAAGTGACAACCCACAAATCGACGTCCCGGGATTTGCAAGTGCACAGCCAGGCCTGAACCAATTTGGGGAGCCTGCGTTTAACGCTGTGCAGAATTCGTTCCAAGGGTATGACGATGTCTTTCTCACCAAAGGGATTCACGCTTTGAAATTTGGCTTTTCGGTGGAGCGAATTCAATACGATATCATTATGAATGCGCCTGCTGGGGATTACGGGTTCGGCTCCCTGGACGCTTTACTAATCAACCAGCCGAATAACCTTGGTCAAGCTCTCCCATGCTGCGTATATACAAATCAGGGGCTTCGATCCAGCATCTTCGCCGGCTATGTTCAGGATGACATACGCTTGCGGTCTAACCTGATGGTTAACGTGGGAGTGCGCTACGAAATGTCAACCGTGCCCTCAGAGGTCCGAGGCCTATTGATTACCGTCCCAAGTGTATTTAACCAGAGTTTTCAGACAGCTCACCTTGGCAACGGCATTTTTCAAAATCCAACCCTCCGAAACTTCGAGCCGCGAGTGGGCTTTGCCTGGGATCCTTTCCGGGACGGCAAGACTTCGGTCCGCGCAGGATTCGGTATGTATGATGTCCTTCCTCTGCCCTTCTATCTGGGGCAGGTCGAAACCAGCGCCTATCCATTCTCGTCAAGCGGGACGGTTAACAATTTGCCGTTCGGTTCGTTCCCAAACGAGGCGTTTAGCCTCCTCGCCTCGCAAATCAACAGCGCCCTGGGCGTTCGAGTCGCCTACATTGACCCGCATCCAAAACGAGATTATGTGATGCAGTGGAATTTGAGCTTGCAACGTCAGCTTACAGAGAACCTGACGGCAATGGTCGCTTACGTGGGCTCACACGGTGTACACGAGCCATTTCGCGCGGACGACACGAATGACGTGCTGCCACTGCAGAGCGCTGCGGCTCCTTTCGTTTGGCCGGCGCCGGGCACTGGAACGCCGGTAAGCCCGCTTTTGGGTCGCATCGACGGCTTGGCATGGGTTAACAGCTCATCCTTCAACGCCCTCGAAGCGCACATAGAACACAGAATAAGCCATGGCTTCTCGGCTGGGGCCAGTTATACGTGGGAAAGAGCAATCGACCAGGGATCGGGTACAGGCTATACCGATCAGTATAATAACTCGATTTCAAACCCGTTCTATTTTCTCCCGACAACGCGGCGCGGTCCGGCGGATTACAACATTCCTCAAAATCTAACGATCAACTACCTTTGGCAGATTCCTGGCCCAAGCGCAACCTCCGGTCCCGCAGCGTGGGTGGCTCGAGGATGGCAGCTTGCGGGCATTTATCAGATCAGGAGCGGTCTGCCATTTACTCCGCTCATCGGTGGGAACCCTACGGGTGCCTACAGCAGTCACTCGTACGCCTACCCCGACCGTGTGTTCGGTCCAGGGTGCAGTTCCCTCGTCAATTCTGGTAGCGCGCAGGATTACATTAAGCTAGACTGCTTTACCCTTCCTGAAGCCACCCCTGCTATTGCGGCAGAGTGCGTACCCTTCGCTCCTAACGGCGTAACCGCACCGGGAACCTGCGCAAACAAACTGGGTAACGCTAGCCGCAATCTTATCTCCGGGCCACGTCTCAACAACCTCGATTTTTCTGTGATCAAAGATACTAAAATTATGGAGAGATTGACCGTTCAATTCCGCGCGGAGCTTTTCAATTTCTTTAATCATTCCAACTTTCTACCTCCACTCGCCAACAGCCAGTTGTACGCTCAAGACGGATCGGTCACGGGCAACGCGGGCGCGATTAATCAGACGGCAACTACCAACAGACAAATCCAGTTAGCTCTGAAGTTCCTGTTCTGATTGCGCTAGGAGCAGTCTGCATGACAGTGCGATGAATGGGCGCGCATTCTACAGCGAGGGCTCTTCGCTCCAAGTTTGTGGCTAATACCGCCAGCCAATTTGACGTTATCGTGGTGGGAGGTGGAAACGCGGCGCTATGCGCAGCCCTAGCAGCGCGGAAGCTAACACCAAGCGTTTTGTTGCTGGAGCGTGCTCCCGAACACATGCGGGGCGGTAACACACGGCACACCAGAAACATTCGTTGTGCCAGTATGGGTAACGGCGATAGCTCCGAAGAATACAAAGTCGAGGAATTTCTGGAGGACCTCATCGGTGTCAGCGGCGGGCCCGCCAATTTGGATCTGGCAAAATTCGCCATTCAGCAATCGCGTGATCTGCCTCATTGGATGTCCGAGCACGGCATCTTGTGGCAACCGGCGTTGGCAGGCACGCTCCACTTGGGACGAACCAATCGCTGGTTTCTGGGGGGAGGCAAGGCGTTGGTCAACGCCTATTACGATGCGCTCTCCCGCATGGGCATAGCAGTCCGATATGGCGCCGATGTGGTTGACCTGCTTATCGAAGACGGCGAATTCCGTGCGGTTACGCTTATGAATGGCCATGCCCAAGAGGTAATCCGAGGCCGAGCCGTGGTGGTTGCGGCCGGTGGCTTTGAGGCAAACATCGAATGGCTCAAGCGTTATTGGGGTGACGCGGCGGACAACTTCCTGGTGCGTGGCACACCCTTCAACGACGGCACAATGCTCGCCAGGCTCATCGCGAAAGATGCCAGGCAGATTGGCGATCCTAAAGCTTTCCACGCCATCGCAGTTGATGGCAGAGCCCCAAAGTTTGATGGAGGGATTGTCACTCGTCTCGACTCGATTCCATTCGGTGTCGTTGTCAATCGATTCGGCCGACGCTTCTACGACGAGGGAGAAGACATCTGGCCCAAGCGGTATGCTATTTGGGGACGGCTCATCGCCGAGCAACCTGGACAAATCGCCTATAGCATTGTCGATGCCAAGACGATTCGAAGCTTTCTTCCGCCTGTATACAAACCCTATCAAGCAAACTCGCTGGAAGATCTGGCAGGACTTCTCAAGCTTGAGGCGGCGACGTTCGTGGATACCATTCAGAACTTTAATCGGGCAACCGCGGGAAATAGCGAATTTACACCCGCGCGTTTGGATGGTGTCAAGACCCGCGGCCTCAGTCCACCGAAGAGCAATTGGGCGCTCCCCATTGATCGGGCGCCATTTTACGGGCTTCCACTACGGCCGGGAATTACCTTTACATATATGGGAGTTGAAGTGGACAGTAACGCAAGGGTCATTCAGCGCACCGGTCGTCCATTTTCCAATGTGTATGCTGCTGGCGAGATCATGTCTGGAAACATCCTCACCAAGGGTTACCTTGCTGGTTTCGGACTCACCATCGGCTCCGTTTTCGGACGGTTGGCGGGAAAGGAAGCAGCCAGCCATGCCGGGCGATGATCTTGTCGAAGAAGCCAGTCGACAATTGACAATTTGCAACGCGTGTCGTTATTGCGAGGGGTACTGTCCAGTCTTTCCTGCTATTGAAGTAAGGCGAGAATTCGGTAAAGGCGACGTTTTCCTCCTCGCCAACCTTTGCCACGACTGCCGTGCCTGCTACTACGCATGCATGTATTCTCCACCCCATGAGTTTGCCGTCAACCTTCCGCAGATCATGTCGGAGGTCCGATTGGAAAGTTACAAAGCTTGGAGCTGGCCGTCTTTCTTGGCTGGCTCCTTCCGGGATATTGGCAAGGACATTATTCTCGCAAGTCTATCGATAGGTTTAATAATTGCCTTGGCGTTAACCCCGGTTGTACCGGTAAGACTGTTCGCAGTTCATCTTGGACCGGGAAGTTTCTATGCGGTCGTACCTTTCCTGGCAATGTTGCTTCCTGCCCTAGGTTTGACGTTGTACGGAAGCGCCGTTTGGATGATCGGAGGGGTACGCTTTTGGAAGGATACCGAAGGCGAGTTGCCGCCAATAGGCTTTCGCGTCTTGGCCCAAACGGCGGCTGACATTCTCAACTTGACCTGGCTTCGGGGCGGTGGACGGGGCTGTTACTATCCGAAAGCGCATGCGTCGCAGACACGCCGTCTCTATCATTCCCTCGTGTACTACGGTTTCCTGTCTGCCGCAGTTTCCACAAGTCTAGCCGCGATATACCAGGATATCTTGCACAAGCTGCCACCTTACTCGTTAACCAGTGCTCCCGTGTTGTTTGGAAGTATTGGAGGCGTGGCCATAATCGTCGGCGTCGCAGGGCTGGTAGTTCTCAAAGCGACGAGCGACCCAAAGCCGGCGCATTCTCCCAGTCTTGGGCTGGATTATCTTTTTCTGATCATCTTGGGTCTGACTGCCCTGAGTGGCATGTTCACCTTGCTTTTCCGCGAATCATCCGCTATGGGACTCATCCTGACTCTTCATCTTGGACTGGTCGCCGCCCTTTTCATCACAGTGCCGTACGGAAAACTGGTTCATGCACTTTATCGGTCTCTTGCCATCCTCCGACATCATCTCGAGCAATCGCAGCCGCATAGAAACGGGCAAGGGCATTAGAAGAAGGCGTGTGAAGGGCTGCTCTTCGGCGTTTGTAGATTTCAGCTTCCGTTTTCTGGGAATCAGCTCGACAGCAATATGTGTAGAACGTCTAGTGTGAGTGATTTGCTGGTGACTGTATCGTACATCGGAGCACCGCGACAAAGCACGCATTCGGCTAAGTCGATGAGTGGCTTTCGCGTTCTTGGTCCGAGGGACGAGTCTTGGCAGCCCCCTATTTTATGGGGGGAATTGATCGCCGACGGAGGTGATACCAGTGATACCTAAAATCCAGAAAAACGGGCTTTCAGGAGCAACGCCTGCAACAGTCGCTATGAGCCGCAACGTGCATTAACCTATTGAAATAGTGTAGGTTCCGGGCGATGTGGTTGAGATGGTGAGAGATAGCAGATTCCGCAATGAACGAATCCCACTCTCTCCGCCAAATATATTACCTAACTGCTTTGTTTTCAATTAGTTAGGTGAAATCCATACCGTCGTCCATACCGTAAAACCCATTCCGCATATCTCGGTTGGTGCCCTCTGAACTGGCCTAAATGCTTGTAAGCGGAAAGGAGAGCGTCTTGGACGGCATCTTCCGCATCTGTCGCGTTTCCCAAGAACCGCAAACCCCTCTTGTAAAACATAGGCAGGTACCCGACTTCTTCACTGTGTGCGACCGGACAGATCGATGGACTTCTATGTCCGAAATTCCTGGCGGGAAACTGACAAGCCAGACAATCCCTGTGACATCAACCTGGCGAATACGTGGAGATGCTCGGCAGTTTCGACCGGCCTCTGCCGTGTGAAGGCCGTGTGTGATTTTGAGCGTTCGCATTAATTCTGCAATAAGACTCGACCTATCAGTCAGTTGCCGGCAGTTTGATTTCGGTGCAAGCACACGACATTAGTATTCATGGTCCAACGATGGTCCACTTACGGTCCAAGTTTGAGCCAAAGCAGGCCTACCTCTGCCGCTAGGGCAGAGGTCATTTTCGTTTCACGACTTCACCTCCAACCTGCCCGATAAACCTAATGAGAGCCTGAAAGTTGAGTGTGAGAGTCCCGTCGTTACCGGCATTTCTTTACTTCCAGTGCCAACTTCGATGGCTCATTACAGCCCGGTATAGAGGCGCTCTTTCTTATTCTGCACGTGCAGTTTCCGTTCGCGACATTTCTCTTTCCCGCAGCCAAGTGAAAATCACGGGAGTCACAATCAGCACATGCAGCAGAGAGCTGACCATCCCGCCGAGTACGGGGGTGGCGAGTGGCTTCATCACTTCGGCCCCGGTGCGCGTGGACCACATGATGGGTAACAGGCCGGCCACCACCGTGGATACGGTCATGATTTTGGGACGCAAACGCAGCAGGGCACCTTCCATCACCGCTTCTCGTAGCCCCTGTACGGTAAGCGTGCCCATCGCGACTTTCTTCCGTTCGACGGATTCTTCCAGGTAGATCACCATCACTACTCCGGTCTGGACAGCGGTGCCGAACAGGGCGATGAAGCCCACCCAAACAGCGACCGAAAAGTTGTAGCCGAGAAGCTTCAGGAGGAAGACTCCGCCGCTCAGTGCGAAAGGTACAGCAAGGATCACATGGGACGCTTCTTTGAAAGAGTTGTACGTCTTGTAGAGCAGCAGGAAGATGATCACGAACACGACTGGGATGACGAGTTCCAGCCGTTTCTTTGCACTGATCTGGTTTTCGTATTGGCCGCTCCACTCGATGTAATAGCCGGGCGGCATTTTCACTTCGCGGGCCACAGCGCGCTGCGCCTCGTCCACGAACCGGCCAACGTCGCGCCCCCGCACGTTCATCAATACGCTCCCGCGAAGGAGTCCGTTCTCGCTACTGATCATGGACGGTCCCATCACAACGCCAAGGTCGGCCACTTGTCCAAGCGGAATCTGGGCGCCATTGCTGGCGGTGACCAGCACGTTATTCCGAAGCTCTTCGGGGTCCTGGCGAAAATCAGGGGAATACCGTACCCGCACGGGGAGACGTTGGCGGCCGTCAATCGCGGTTGTGAGGTTCTTGCCGCCAATCGCGGTCTCGATCACGTCCTGTACGTCGCCCACGTTGATTCCGTAGCGAGCTGCTGCTTCGCGGTTTACTTTGATTTCCAAATACGGCGCACCGGTGATGCGCTCGGAATAGAGATCCGCCACGCCAGGAACCGGATGCAGAGCCCGCTCGATTTCAGTTTCCTTCTGCTCGATGGTCGCGAGATCGTTTCCGAAGACCTTCACTCCGACCTGGGTGCGGATGCCGGTCGATAGCATGTCGATACGGTTGCGGATCGGCTGGGTCCAGATGTTGGTGACGCCCGGCATTCGGAGCTTCTCATCCAGCCTTTGCAGGATCGTTTCTTTGGTCGTTCCAGCGGGCCATTCATTCTTGGGTTTGAAGTTGATGACGGTTTCAGTCATGTTCACTGGCGCGGGATCAATTGGGCTTTCCGCGCGGCCGATTTTGCCAACAACGCTCTCGACGAGCGGGTCTTGGGCAATGATTTTGTCCTGCCAGCGAAGAATCTCGGTTGCCTTGGTGAGGGAAATGCTGGGATCAGTAATGGGCATGAACAGGGCAGTCTCTTCATCGAGGGGCGGCATAAATTCGGAGCCGATCGTAGTCGCCAACCAGAGCGCCGTTCCAAAGAGAACTAGCGCCGCGCTCAGCGTCATGATCCTGTGCTTCAAGGCCCAGCGCAGTACCGGTTTGTAAATCATTCCCAGAGCGTGCATCACTGGATTCGCGTCTTCGCGATGCAGTTTTCCGCGGATCAAGAAAGTGCAAAGCACCGGCACCAGCGTGACCGCGATCAAAGTGGAGCACACCATGGCGAAGGTCTTGGTGAAGGCCAGCGGATGAAACATCTTGCCTTCCATGCCGGTGAGTGCAAACACCGGGACGAACGCCAGAATGATGATCGTCATCGCAAAGAAGATCGGCCGGCCTACCAACTTGGCCGCTTCCAGCGTGATCTGGCCAATTGCAGACTGGTATTCCCCATGTTCTTCGTAATAACGCTCGGCGTGCCGCAGCACGTTTTCCGTCATTACGATGCCAGCGTCGACCAGCACTCCAATCGCAATCGCGATCCCTCCGAGTGACATGATGTTCGAAGAGATATCGGCATAATGCATGAACAGGAACGAGCCCAACACTGCGAGTGGCAGCGGCAGCGTCACGATGAGGATGCTGCGGAAGTGCCACAGGAAGATCACGTGCGCGAGCGTGACCAGAACAATCTCTTCGAGGAGCGCCGATTTCAAAGTATTCACCGCGTGAAGGATCAATGTGCTGCGGTCGTAGAAAGGAATGATGTGAACGCCCTTGGGTAACCCTGGTTCCAACGCTGCGAGTTTCGCGTTGACAGCGCTGATGACCTCTTGGGCGTTGGCCCCATTGCGGATGACCACGACGCCGCCCACTACATCCTTGCCGTCCTTGTCGAGAACGCCACGGCGGAATTCCGGCCCCAGATGGACGTTCGCGACATTGCGAATGTAGACGGGTGTGCCTGCCGTCGCCGTCAGGACAATGTTCTCAAGGTCCGCCGTCGAGCGAATCAAGCCAATTCCCCGGACTGCCATCTCCTGGTCGCTTGCTTCAATGACCTTCGCGCCAACGTTGGTGTTACTCCGCTGGACACCTTCGATCACGGTGCGCAAGGGCATGTTGTAAGCGCGCAGTTTGATGGGATCAACGTCGATCTGATATTGGCGTACCCAACCGCCGATGCTGGCCACTTCAGCCACGCCAGAAACCGAATTCAGTTGGTACTTGATGAACCAGTCCTGCAGGGAGTGCAGGGTCCCGCCGTCGTAGGGTCCCTCGACCGTGTACCAGAAGACCTGGCCTACGCCGGTTGCATCCGGACCCAGAACCGGTACGACTCCTTCGGGCAGGAAACCCGATGCCAGGTTGAGCCGTTCCAAGACCCGCGTGCGTGCAAAATAGGGATCAATCTTGTCCTGGAAAATGATGTTGATCATCGAGAAGCCCAATGCAGAGGAGGAGCGCACGTCTCTCACTCCCGCCAAACCTTGCAAGTTCACAGTCAACGGATACGTGATCTGGTCTTCGACTTCCTGCGGGCTACGGCCTGCCCAGTCGGTGTAGACGATCACCTGGTTTTCACTGAGATCAGGAATGGCGTCGATCGGCGTCCTTAGCAGTGCCCAGTAACCCCAGACAGCCAGCAGGGCGTAAGCCAGCAAAATGAGGCCGCGGTTCTTGAGCGAAAATTCAATGAGCCGGTTAATCATGGTTTCTCCTCTTCACTGCGTATTCAGCCGGGCGTGATAGCTACCCAGAAGTTGCCCGTTGCGGCTGGCGTTCACTTCGACATTCCAGGAGCCCGCTGTCGGGACCTTGATCGTGCCGACGTAATCAGAACTCTTCCATGTGAGATCGCTCGTCGCACGCATCTCGCCCATGCCCATTGCTGGCATCGCCGGCATGATGAGCGTGACCTTTACCTGCACATCCGTCACGGGCTTTCCTGAAGCGTCGAGCACGGTTACGTGCAGCGTCGCATCGGAGTTGCCGCGAGGTGTTTGCGGATCAGACCGGAAGGTAAACTTAATCTGAGGAATGGCGGGTGCTTGTGCCTGACCTTGGTCGGCCTGACCATGATCGAATTCCTTCGATCCGCCAAACATCCCGGTCATACCACCTGTGATTCGGGTCTGGGAATCGATCAGGAAACTGCCTT
>Ga0209517_10006846_pt1 | contig 13898 bp, 11 predicted proteins | sample PeaSoiMetSII2010_FD_187695 | JGI IMG/M metagenome (GOLD analysis project Ga0209517, IMG submission 187695) | Peat soil microbial communities from Weissenstadt, Germany - SII-2010 (SPAdes) (version 2) | ecosystem: Environmental > Terrestrial > Soil > Wetlands > Peat | place: Germany...
CCCATGTGCCGTGATAGGCCAAGGCCGTTGCGTTGAAGCCCTGGCTTGTGTCTCCCTGGCTGTACCTCAGCACTCCGTTGTATTTTACATAATTTTCGGGCACGTCCCATGGCCCGTCGGTGTGCACCACTTCCAGGGCAGCGAGCAGATTGCCCTGGCCGGTCTTGAACGAATCGGCCAACAGGCCTCGTTCGTAGTTCCAGCTTCCGATTTCCATCTTCGCGATGCCTGCCGGAAGGGTCTGAACGTACTGAATATTTTCCCAACCGGCAGAGCCGAAGTCCCCCACGTTTGCGTAGTATGGCCCTTTTCCGTAGTCAATCTTCTCTATCAGTTCGGGAATAAGGAAATTGAGGTCCGTGTATCCTTCCCCATGAGCGTTCGACGGCAGGTTGATTGGAATGCCGTCGAAAAAGCCGGCCATGTCCGTACCATGGTCGAGATTGAAACCGCGAAGAAAATACTGATTTGCCTTACCATCACCGCTATGCTGGGTAACGATGACCCCGGGCATGGCTTCCAGCACTTCCCCGGGACGGCTGACGGGGCGATCTTCCAGTTGTTGCGCCCCGATCGTACCCTGGGTCGAAGTATCGGCGATGCCCAGCATGCTGTCGCTGCGTTCCTCGACCACTATCTCCGGCAATTGGGTAGTCCCGGGCAGATTTGTGTCCGTCTGCGAAGCTGAAGACCCCGCATCCTGTGCGCCGAGCGCTTCCGCCTCTGCAAAACAGCTTGTGAAGGCCAACAGACTCGCAACACAAATGAAGAGTACCGCCCTGACGCTGTATCCACCTGCTTTTTCCCGCACCTGCTTGACTGACTCTCTACCAAACAAAAAGGCCACGAAAATGCTTCCCGCCCTGCTAGCGAAGAGCGAGGTGTCCATAGTTACAGCTTTTGGCCGTCACCACCTTATCAAAACCATAATAGTTTCAAATCGAATACTCGCTCGATAAACCAGGTAAAACCCAAAAGGAAAATAGGTACGGACGCGCCGGCGGTTATCGTTCTGAATTCGAAAACTTTCTTCAGCAGGTGTAAAACAGGAAGCATGACGCAGACTATCATCAACTGCCCGATTTCTACTCCCGCGTTAAAGGAGACCACCGAGACCAGCAAATTCGATTTCCCCACTATCAGTTCCTGAAGAGCGCTCGCGAAACCGAATCCGTGCACAAGCCCGAAGCCGAAAGTTATAAGCCAGCGGTAGTGCACTTTCTTTTTGAATAGATTTTCGACGGCCACATAGCAGATGGAAAGCGCTATCACGCATTCCACAAATCTTGCGTCCAGACTCACGATCTGCGTTGCCGCCAGGAGCAGCGTTATGCTGTGGGCAACTGTAAAAGCCGTGATTATCTTCAGAATTTCCTTGAAAGGCAGCCATATAACGATCAATGCCAACAGAAAAGCAATATGGTCATATCCGGTCAAAATATGTTCGATACCGAGGGGTATAAATTCGCGTATGGTGGTCCATATATTGCCTTCATGCGCATCTGCGGAACCTTTGACGGAGAATTGCCAGACCCGCGTTTTGTTTTCAAAGGACATTTGCATTGCGGGGCTGGAATAATCGAAAACCTTTTGCAAAGCATCGCCTCTGGCATCCGACAAATAGCCGGAGGCGAGGTTTATATGTTCATCGTGGGTTTCTTCAAACAATAACGAGTAGACGATTTTTACCGGGCTCCCCGTGTTGTTAAAGCTGACGTGATCTACCGACAGCCATATTGTGTAGTTATTTATATTTTTGGTTATTTTATTTACTCTGACGGGATACGCCTTGCCGCCCACCGTTATGACAAGTTTTTCATTAATGTAGGGCTGAATTACATCGGTCCCAATTTGCTGTAGTTGCTCATCGGAAATTGAATCAAGGTTATAATGTCCTTCCTTTATTCCTTTTATTTCCGGGAATAAATCCGTTTTGAAATCCATCGCGATTACAATATCGTTTTTGCCAAAAGCCCAGAATGAGCATCCCATCGGCAGATTATGAGCGGAAACAGGGACAGCCATTAAAAACAATGAACTTGTTATGACGAATAAAAATAGTTTTCTGAACAGTGTAAGCATAAAAATCCTTTAGGTCCTCGCCTTATAATTTTCGTCTTCGCCGTCCACAAACGGGCACTCAGGATCGGGAGCAGAGTCGTCTCCAACGACGAACGCGGATACGGCACGGCATCCGCCCTTACAGATGTCCAGGTATGCGCATGACCGGCATGGTTCCGGAGCCAAGTCAACCCGTTTACGCAAGCGTGCGAGATATTCCGAGCCATTCCACAACCGGGGCAAGTCGAAAATGGACTCCTCGCCCGACAAAAAGGAGCAGCCTGCAAATCTCCCATCGGAGCGGACGCCCAGCAGGACGTTGGCCGCCTCGCAGCCATAGACCGAGAACTGCTCCATCAGCGTCTTGTCCGGCCGGTGCCAGCAGAACATCGGGACGAACGAGCAGTCGATCTTGGCCGGGACATCGCACTCTTGAGAGATCCGCCTGAGCATCGGGTAGAATTCCCGGTTCTGCGCCGGCGTAAGCCGCCTTTCGAAATAATCCAGCTTCCCGCGTCCCGAAGGTTTGAAGCGCAGAAACTCCACGTCGGTAAGCCCTTTTTTCCCGGCAAAGGCCAATAGCCCGCCGATCCGATCAAAATTCTGCCTCGTCACAACACAGTTAAGACCGACGCTGGCGCCGGCCTCAAGCAAAAAATCCACTCCTTTCGCCCTCTTTGCGAAAGCATCGTCCTCCTGTCCGGCTGTCCCGATATTTTCGGACCAGTCGACGCTTACGTTGACCTGGCCGAATATACGGCATTTTGCAGCGGTCTCTTCGGTCAACAGGAGTCCGTTAGTGGTCAGGTTGGGGACGATGCCGCAATCGCGCACATAGGAGGCCAATTCAAAGAAGTCGGGACGCTCCAGCGCCTCGCCGCCGCCCAAAGCTATATGGAACACACCCATCCCGGCAAGCAGATCGATTGCCCTGCGAAAATCTTCAGCCCGCATCTCGCCGGCGTCCGGTTCTCCGGAATCCATGTAGCAATGGCCGCATCGGCGGGAACAGGCGTTGGTGACCGAAAAGTGGACCTCGATCGGAGCGGAGAGAAGAGAGGTATCCGGCTTTTCCCAAAGGGGACTGGGCGCGCAGCCCAGACCAAGCATGAAATCCCGGTCTACGTGCACCAGCATCGGAGGATTTTCCAAAGCCAGGACCCCTCCGAACGATTCGAAGCGATATTTCATGATGCTCATCCCTGCGCATCCAGGTGATTTAATTCGGACAGTTGTTTCATCTCTTCCGGTTTCGCTTGTTTATGGGCCTTCGCAGCGGTCAGGATCGCAGCAATAGCATTGAAGAGGACCGTTACAGCCGCTCCGGCGGTGAAGAAGGCTATCATATCAACTCCTATACTGCTGGAGTTCGGGTTGTAACCGGTCTTGATCTTCAGGATCCGTCCTGTCATTTCTTTACCTTCCTTCTTTAATTTCCCTTTTGTTACCGGCAATTCCACGGCTTATTTACTTCGCTATCCTGCTCATCGTCCCGGGATGGCTAACGAAAGCCCCCGGTTTCGCAGTTCTCCACTCCAGTAGTGTAGCTTGACGGCGAAAACGTCGGTGATATAAGGTCCTTGCGGCTGGTACACGACGAATAGATAAAAAACCGCGACGGTCATCAGCAGTGTGAGCACTGGGCTGCACAATCGGAGCGCCCAAGGCCGTGTCCGCCAGAACTCCCCTCTCGTCAGAAGCAGCAGCCAGAAAAGAACGATAAGGTTGAGTCCGGCCGCGACAAATACCGTAGTGATTGGGATTTGGATCGGATAGGCGGTGGTGTCCATGGAATAGTAAAACGGTATGCATGCTATGGTCATAAGCACCCATAACACGGGCAACAAGATGAACTTTTTGCTGGATGCCCAGGCAAGCCGTTTCCAAGGCTTCATCAGCAGGACCCCGGTCCAAAGCGTCACTATGAAGGCCCACGCGAACCATGCCCAAGTCCCTGTCATTCGCAAATAGCGATGTGCATCTTCATAGGCCACCAGGTCGGTACTGGAGAGTTTTTTTTCGCCGCCTTCCGAGGCGATGGACTGAAAGGCGAGATAGCTTTTCTCGAGCTTGTCCATGCGGCCATAGGCGTGACCGAGCTCACTCTCGACCTTGTCTTTGAGGACAAAATCGGGTTGGTCCCTCAGCAGCGCCTCGTACTTCTTAACCAGGCTTTCATCGCTATCATTGGAAGACCGGATCGCTTGCCAGGTCTTGAAGGCCGGCTCCTGGTTCAACAACTTTTCCAAGGTGGCGATTTTTTCCTCATAGAATGGGACCTGCCTGGAATCGGCATATTCCTCCAAAAACTCACCGTCCCATTTGATCGCCTCCTTTAAATCGATAAGGTTATCTTCATATATGTTCCCGAGCATCTGTACCGCATTGTGCCGAGCATCGCTGTCCGGGTGCTTTTCGGCGATTTCCAGATTGGCGGCCACCGCGTCGGCATAGCGGCCCTCGGTATAGGCATGCTGCGCCTTTTGCCTCAACTCGTTTACAACCGGGCTGTCCTCAGCGGCCGATCCGGCCCCTACCAGCCAGGACAGGCTCACGAGGAGCGTAAAAATAAGCGCGGCAATAAGCCTGATGCATCGTACCCCTTGCCTTGGCGGCTGCGTATTCGTCATGCTCGGTCCCCCCTGTCACTTTTGGCTTCACAGTATGATTATTGCGTGTTACGAGATCATTACATGAATATTACGCTTCGTCGCAGCGGTGAAACGGGACCGTTTCAGGACAATAGAAACACAAAAATTTTGCCTCCATGCAAGTTAGAAAAGGGGGCCCGAAGGCCCCCCAATCTTTGACGAAGAATGAAGTTATACCGAGTTTAATTCTTCAGTCTTCTGCGGACTCCGATCAAGCCTATCAGGCTCGAGCCGAACAGCAAGGCGCTGGGTGGAATGGGCGTCTGAGCAAGCGTTACCGGACCACCATAGGTCGTGGTGAACGTGGCTCCGCCGTCATTGAGGGTTATGTCGAACAATTCGCCATTAGAGCCAGAGACAGTGGGGGGAAAAATGTTGTTCCAAGAGCCCGTATCGGTGATAAAGCCAAGCGAAAACGTGCTGGCGGCGCTGGGGTTAGTCGTTGCGGTGGTAGCGGGGCCGCTGAATGAAACGAGAAAGCTGGTGGAACTGCCGAGGGTGATGGCCTGTAAGTAGTCGTTATTTGGATTCGAGGCACTTCTCGTACTGGTGAAAGCCACATTAGAGGGCAGCGTACCTACAACTTGGGCGCCGTTCATTACGTCGCCGGTGTCCTGGAGGCCGAGCGAAGTGGTGGCGTCCGCTGTAAAGCCTGACACGGTCGCCGTGGAAGTCGAACCGCCTGCGTTAAAGTAATTCATGTAGATAAGGCCGGAGTCGCCGCTTACAGAACTGGTATTGACGGTTACTTCATAGCTGTACGACGCGAAGGCCGAACCGGCTGCAAATACGATCAAAGCGAAAACTAGCAGTTTGAGCTTAAGCAACTTCATGGTTTGTTTCTCCTATTAATTCCCATTCAATATCATTGGGGTAAAATGAATCGGACCGTTAGTCGGATTGCTGAACTGCAGCTCAACTGTAACGGACTGGCCGGCGCCCAACCCGGTGCTTGAAGCTTGTATCATCGGCTCGCCGTTGTTCGATCCCGTTTGATTTACCAGCGTAAGGTTGGTTAGCTCGCCGGATCCTGCGGGAGAATTTTTGCCCGTTCCGGGGTTTTGAGCGACTGGCGTGGTGACCGCAACCCCACCGTTCGTTGGCAAATCGCCGGAGGTCTCTTCGTCGGCTTGGGGGTCGTATTCGTTGTCTGCCGTGCCGATGCCGGGGAGGTTGAGAATGCCGCTCGTAACAACGTGAACATTACCGGTAAGAGCGGGACCGTTGTTGGTGAGCTTCACGGTGCCATTATACATCTTGGTTTGGTGATTATAGCCGAAGTTGCCGACAGTCGCGGTAACCTGCGACGTCACGTTGGCGTAGTTATGGAGCACAACCGTTTCGATCGGCGTAATGCTCAAATTGGCGTAGGGCGGCAACTGATTGGGAGGAGTAGTTTGCAATTCGCTCAGGCTGTAATTGCTGTAATTACCCAAGCCGTTGACCTGGTAGGCGGTCATGGTGAGGTTATTCCCCTCGATGTCGAAGGTCATGAACTCTAAAGAAGGCCATGCGGTAATAACGTGGGGCCATGATCCCGTGTTTGATTGATCGACCTGATATATAGGCGCGCCGCCGCCGCCGCTGGTGATATGCGGAACATTCAGGGCTATATTGTCGCCATTTGCCTGGGCGGCATTATAGGCGCCGCAGCGGGCATAATTGTGACTGTGGCCGGAGTAGACCACGTTCACATTGTACTGGGTGATGAGAGGCTCGATGGCCAGAACATTGCCGTTATCGCCATCAGCGCCTGCGGAATATGACGCCTCGTGATAGAGGAGGATCTTCCACTGCTTGGTGGTATTTTGGAGATCGTTTACAAGCCAGGTGTACTGCGGGGAACCCGAAGCCATGTTTGCGTACTCGTCGAGGCATATGATGTGCGCCGGGCCGTAATCGAAGGACCAGTACAGACCGCTCCATGCCTGCACGGTGGCCGGATTAAAGGTCGTCGCATTTGCTGCTCTGCTCGAGCCCGATCCGGTTATAGTGGTGGTGTTCTGGTACGGAAAGGGAAAGTACTTCGGGAAGTACGTGGCTGTCCCCCAGGGATAAGAGCCGGAGGTGTCATGGTTACCCCGGATGCCGTTGATGGGCACATTCGCCGTGTATGCGCGAACGTCCGGCATATTTGTGTTGCTGAACCACTGGGGCGTCCAGTTGCTTTCGGCGTCGCTGCTCACCCAGTCTCCGTTAGCAATAGAAAGGCGCTGATAATCAGAGTTGCCGGGCTGTGAATAAAATTGGGTCATCGCATACATCAGGGCGTCCAACTGAATCGGACAGCTTCTCGAGTCCCCCTGGGCAAGGAACCTAACCGAGGTTGCGCTGGCGTCGGGCGCGGTGATGAACGACCCTTTGTTAGCGAATCCGGTCGAGTCTACAACCTGATAATAATACGTAGTATTCGCCGTCAGTCCGGTAATCGTATACATGCACTGATTGGCGGTGCCGTACTGTGCCACCTGCACGTTCTGAATAAAGGTCGTATAGGTCGAGTCGGTGCCCCAGCTAAGCGTGTCCGGGGTCGTCGGGACGCCACTGTCCTGCCAGAGCACTTCCATCGAGGTAGTCGCGCCCGGCGTGGAGGTAAGAACGGGGTAGATCATGTAGGGTGTTTTCAGAAGGGCGGTGGTGGTCTGGGCAAGGGCCGCAGTACCGCACACGGCGCAGGCCAGCCCGAAGGCAAGCCCGGCTAATGCTTTTTTCATTGTCTTATTCATATCCTCTCCTGTTTCATTGAAAGTTGTGCCGTTTGTGGCATTTCCACTACTGGATGCACTTCTGTATCGATCCGGCTTTACATTTTTGGCCGTCCTTCCAAGTGGCGCCATCCAGCTTCGCCCCATCAAAGGTCGTACCGGTAAGGTTCGCGCCTTCAAGGTCGGCGCCGCTCAAGTTCGTCCCGCTCAGGTCAGTCCCCTTCAGGTTCGCCCCGCTCAGGTACGCACTGCTCAGGTTTGCACCATCCATGTCTGCGTGGCTCAGGTTCGCCCCAATCAGGATCGCCCCGCTCAGGTTCGCCGCGTTCAGGTCCACCGAATTCAAGACCGCCCCGCTCAGGTCCGCATTGCTCAGGTCACACCCTGGACATTGCTTCATTGAGTTCAACTTATTCAAATCAGCCTGATTGAAACCTTGCGCAACATTGCCCATCAGGAGCACGCACAGCATGATTGTCCCAAACATTACCGCGACATTTCTCTTCAAGTCGCTGCCTCCTTATTGATTGACCCGCTGTTTTGCAAAAGACTCTTTGCTCGCTATACCACCTCATGGAATTCACATTATTTTCCTGTTTCCCTCCTCTCACCTCCTTTCACGGTAATTAGCCGCAAATTAGCACCTCAAAAAGCAAAAGCCGGGTACACCGTCTCCTGCTGGAGAAAGGCAACCCGGCTATCTTCCGTAAGACCCGTGGCTTTCCGTCCCCACCTTACGATGGGTTTGGCTCTGTCATCCGTGGTAATCCGAGGGAGCTCGCTCAGTGGGTCTTGCCGTCGTACTCATAAAAAAAGCCCGGGCATGAAGGCTTCACACTGCTGGAGCGCGAAAACCTTCATATCCGGGCTTTCTGGTCCCTCGTTCGAGGAGGTCAGCAAAGTACCACGGAGCATCACTTCCTTTGACAGGTCACTGTTTATTCGAATTTCAGCGGGGATTCATCGCGGGAGTGTGACAATCTATCTCAGAAGTGTGACAAGTTTTTTACGATACCGATATAGTATGGATTATAAAGAACTAATTGAGACGGGAGTTTTTCCACGCGAAGACGCGAAAAGGGAAAAACACAGCTTTTTCACCCAAGACGCGAGGGGCGCTCAGGTTAAAGATTATGGACGGTGATTGGGCGGTTACCCGCCTTTCTTAGCGGCTTCGCGGTTTTGCGTGAAAAGGAATCCTCGCGGCTTCCCGCTAAAAAATCCGGCGGCCCCGCTTCCGTTACATTTTGGAGGCAGTCGAATTGAGCCGATTGACATTCGCGACGGAATATCGTTTAATTCGCATCTTTGGGTCCAAACTGGAATAGCAGCATTGGCTGCATTAAAAGAACAGATTCGATTTAAAAAAATCTTGGAGGAAACCGATGATTTTTGCTGGATTGGCGTACGCAGCCGATGCGTTCGCACAGGATGCCGGGGCCGGGGCCGGGCCCGCGGGATTGTTCAATTTGGGCAATCCCATGTTCCTTATGATCGCGATGCTTGCGATCTTTTATTTTCTGCTGATTCGCCCGCAGCAAAAGCGCCAAAAAGAACAGAAACAGATGCTGGCAAACCTTCAGAAAGGCGATACAATTTTTACAGCAGGCGGACTCCGCGGCAAAATAACCGGTGTTGACGAAACCGTGATAACCATGGAGATTGCCGAAAGAGTTCGCGTAAAAGTCAACCGGAGCGCTGTCGGTGGGTTGGTCTCAAAGGGTGAGGCGCCTCCGGAAAAAGAAACGGCCAAAGAAAAGATTAGTGAATAGTGAACGGTGAGCAGTGAGCAAACGGGAACAAAAGCCTGCCTGATTGAGCCGGCTTTGTTCTGTTCACCCCATCACGCTTCACCCTTCACTTTGCATTATTTAGTTTTGGGAGGCGTAATTGAAAAGCTTAGGAATTCGTGCGCTCTTAGTTGCGGGAATCCTCATAATCGGTATTTTCTGCCTTGTACCGACTTTCGTATCCACCCCGCTGCCTGGATTGTCCACCATTTTGCCCGATAAGATCCACCTTGGACTGGACCTGCAGGGCGGCATCCATCTGGTGCTGGAGGTCGAGGCGGACAAAGCGGTCGAAAATGCGGCGGAAAGATCGGCTGAAGAGATCAAGGATGCTCTGCGCGCGAAAAAAATCGGATTTACCAAAGTTGCAAAGACCGGCGCCTGGGATATCGAAGTGGTCCTCCCATCGAACGAACAGTTGAATGAGTTCAACGAAGCTATAAAAAGTAGTTTCCCAAGGCTGAAGACGGCCTCAACGGAAACCACGCCTGATGGGACGAGGGTGCTTCTGACCATGGACCAGAAGGAAGTTAACGATCTTCGGGCCATGGCAGTAGGCCAGGGCCTTGAGACTATCCGCAACAGGATCGACCAGTTCGGGGTGAGTGAGCCTGATATTCGGCCTGAGGCAAACGACCGGATACTGGTTGAACTTCCCGGAATAAAGAACCCCCAGGAAGCCATCAACCTCATCGGAAAAACTGCGGTACTCGAATTCAAAATGGTGGCGGAAAACGTTACCGAAGAGCAAATTCATGACAATAAGCTTCCGCCTGGAGTAAAGCTCTATCCGATGAGACCTTCGGATAGAAACTCCCAGGAAACGAAGATCCCTCTGGAAGACAAAACCGTGCTTACCGGGCAGTATATTACTGACGCCAGGGTTGAAATAGGCAGCCGCTCGTTTGGCGAGGCGCATATCTCGCTCAATTTCGATCCCCAAGGCGCAAAGATATTCGAACGGATCACCAGCGAAAATGTTGGGCGAAAGCTTGCGATAGTTCTGGACGGTGTCGTTTATTCGGACCCCGTTATCAGGGAACGCATCCCGAGCGGAAGGGCCGACATCTCGGGTTCATACACCGACGAAGAAGCCAAGGTGCTGGCGATTGCGCTGCGCACCGGCAGGCTGCCGGCCCCCGTCAAGATTCTCGAGCAGCGCACTGTTGGACCGGCGCTGGGAGCCGACTCGATCAGGAAGGGAATCCTGGCCTCGGCCTTTGGCGGACTTGGCATTATCCTGTTCATGATTGTTTACTACAAGGTCTCGGGAGTGATTGCGGACTTGGCCCTTGTCATGAATATCTTGCTGATACTGGCATTGCTCTCCCTTGTCGGTGCAACCCTCACTCTGCCGGGCATTGCCGGTATCGCGCTTACCATCGGGATCGCCGTTGACGCAAACGTTCTCATTTATGAACGGATACGAGAGGAACTGCGGCTGGGCAAAACGCCCCGCGCAGCTATTGACACAGGGTACCAGCGCGCAACCATAACGATTATGGACGCAAACGTCACCAGCGCGATCGCGGCGTTGATTCTCTATGGGTTCGGTACGGGTCCCGTAAGGGGTTTTGCGGTTACCCTCTTTTTCGGTCTGGCGGCAAACATGTTTACGGCGATCTTCGTAACCAGGATTATTTTTGACTATCTTCTGACCGAACGGCGGGTAAAGGAACTGAGCATCTAGCTCACAGGACGGGGGACAGAAGCCGGAGAACGGAAAAGAAGGGTCTTCCTCCTTCAGTCCTGCTTCTTCCGTTGTGAACCATAAGGAAAAAGAATGCAGCTTATAAGACCGGATATCAACATAAACTTCGTCGGATTGCGCTACAAAGCGTTCCTGCTTTCCGGCACGATCATTTTGCTTGGGTTGATAACCCTCTTCGTGCGCGGCGGGCTCAACATGGGAGTCGATTTTGCCGGAGGAACACTAATCCAGGCTAAATTCAACCAGCAAACCAATCCGGACCAAATCCGAAACGCGCTCCAGGGAATTATCTCGCACGCTTTCGTCCAGCAGATAGGTTCCAGCAGCGACAATGAATACCTGATCCGCACCGATGCTATTCATGAAGAACTGGGAAGCCTGTCGAACCGGATCGAGGACGAACTCAGCAAATCCTATGGCCCCGGCCAACAGGTGCTGCGTGTAGAAATGGTGGGGCCAAAGGTTGGGCATGACCTGCGGCAAAAGGCGCTTTATTCGATTTTTTACGCTTTACTGCTGATCGCCATCTATATTTCCGGGCGATTCGAATTCAAATGGACCGCCAGCCTCATAATGGGGGGCGTGCTGATAGTGGGAATCTACCTGCTCCAGGCGCTCGGCTTAAATGCGGTCTACCTGATCGGAGGGGCGCTTACAGTCACGCTTGTTCTCTGCTGGGTCCTGAAGCTCCCGTATGCGCTCGGGGCCTTGCTCTCGCTGGTCCACGACATTTTGATAACGATCGGGATTTTTGCTCTTTTCAATAAAGAATTCAGCCTGGAAGTCTTTGCGGCCTTGCTGACCCTCTCAGGTTATTCGCTAAACGATACGATCATCGTCTACGACCGAATCCGTGAAAATCGCAACAAAGACAAGAAGATCAAGTTCAGCGACATGATAAACGGGGCGATAAACCAGACCCTGAGCCGGACGGTTCTGACCTCGATGACTGTTTTTTTTGTGATATTGTGTCTTTTCCTTCTCGGCGGCAGCGTTATTCACGATTTCAGCTTTGCCATGCTGATCGGTGTGGTGACCGGAAGTTACTCATCGGTGTTTGTGGCCAGCCCGATTCTTATCGCCTACGAAGATCTGAAGAAAAAGAAGCCGCAGCCGGCCTCCAAACGCACGGCAGCGGTCAAGGCAAAAGCAAAAAATTAGAGCACCTCATTGAGATACCCAGACCGATACGTTCTTGAAATCGGCAAGTATCTTTTTAGTAACCGAAGTTTTCAGAAAGCCCCAGGCTCCGGCCGGCCGGCAATGACCGAGCCCTATGATTCCGATACCGTTCGAGGCGCACCACGAAAGGATTTCACCGGCAGTATCGCCCCTGTCCGGTATCAGAGTTATCTGGACGCGGCTCTCATCGAATCCGTATTCCGCCAGTATTGCGGCTGCCTTTAACAGATATGTTACCTTGTCTTGTCTGACAGGCGTATCGGCATAGTCCGCCAATTCTTTCAAGGCATCCGACGGGCGGCATGAAAGCTGACGGGAAGGTTTCTTTGCCGCATGCAAAAGGGTAATGTCGGCGCCCGTTCCGGCAAGCATATAGGCTGCGTGATCCGTAACCCTCAGGGCGGCCTCCTCGTTGACTATGCAAATTGCGGCCTTTTTAGTATCGGCTTCACCTTCGGTGAACCAGACCGGACTTTCCATGCAGTGCTCAATGAGGGCTGATGAGAGATCTCCCCTGATGAAGCCCTCCAGACTGCTTGTAATGCGCTTTTGGACCACAACCGCATCGACCTTGCTCATTTCGGCGAGAATGCACGCCTGTTTCGCGACGCTCATTTCTCTTTGCTCGGCATGTTCCCGTATCGATTCTTCAGGAAAACCCGTCTTCAAAAGCACCTCTCGGGCCTGGTCGAAGATGCGGCGCACGTTCTGTTTTTGTGCCTGAAAGAATTCTCTTTTTTTCCTCAACAGCTCGGCGGACTCAACCACCCCTCCGCTATAAGCGGGCGGGACCGGCGCAGTGAAGTAGCACAGGACCAGGCTGACTTCTGAAGGAGGGTAGAGCCTGCTGATGAATGTAACCGGCCGAAGCGACTCGATTGTCCCATCTATCGGAAGTAGAATGCACTTGGGTAACGTTAGCATCGAGAAGTCCCTTATCCGTAATTTTCTTTGTTTTTGGTTTTTGCCGAAATTTATTCTATTTTGATAGTTTGTGCACCACGCATTGAGTAAATTATATATTGTCCCAAGTCTATTTTACGAGGAGAGAAGATGATCGAGACACCGCCGATCTTCGAAACGAACTTCCCCGGCTTGAATCTCCTGTCGCGAGGAAAGGTAAGAGACATTTACGATCTTGGCAACTCTTTGCTCATAGTGGCAACGGACCGGATTTCAGCTTTCGATGTAGTAATGCCCGACCCGGTTCCCGGCAAGGGGATGATTCTGACCCTGCTTTCTGAATTTTGGCTCAACTACCTCAACGACATCATTGCCAACCATCTGATAAGCATCGATTCGAGCCGGTTCCCCGAAGTATGCCGGCCTTATGCCTCTCAACTGAAGGGGCGGACGATGTGGGTTAAAAAGGCAAAAGTGCTGCCTGTAGAGTGCATCGTCAGAGGTTACCTGGCAGGATCGGGGTGGGAGGATTATCAGAAAAGCGGCCGGGTGAGTGGAATAGACATTGCCCCAGGACTAATCGAAGCCCAAAAGCTGCCTGAACCAATATTTACTCCTTCCACCAAAGCACAAATGGGGGAGCATGACGAAAGTATTTCCTTTGAGCGGATGAGCGAGGCAATAGGGCCGGAAATCGCGGGGAAGGTTAAACAGACCGCGATTGCGCTTTACTTGAAAGCTTTCGAATATGCCGGGGAGCGTGGAATAATTCTCGCCGATACGAAATTTGAGTTCGGAATAGCCGATGGGCAATTGATGCTCGTCGATGAAGTACTAACTCCTGACTCAAGCCGTTTCTGGCCGGCAGACCGCTACCGCCCGGGGAGCAGCCCCG
>Ga0209517_10006849_pt1 | contig 13894 bp, 15 predicted proteins | sample PeaSoiMetSII2010_FD_187695 | JGI IMG/M metagenome (GOLD analysis project Ga0209517, IMG submission 187695) | Peat soil microbial communities from Weissenstadt, Germany - SII-2010 (SPAdes) (version 2) | ecosystem: Environmental > Terrestrial > Soil > Wetlands > Peat | place: Germany...
CCGAATAGCTCTGTCCCTGCCGCCAGGCCATCGCTGTCCCCCACATCTTGCGGTCGGACCAGCGAATCACACTTTACCTGGTCTAGAAACCCCTTTCAGCGATTCCAGCCAATGCGGCTATGCTCTAGCACCTGCATCTTGGAGCGCTTGACCGAGCAAACCATCGACAAGACGGAGCGACGACTGGCGATCGTAGGTCTCAATTCGGTGATTGGTGGCACGGCGCTGCTCCGTCCCGCTCGCCCTGTCGGTCTCATCCGAGTGGCTGGTTCGAAGTGACTTCTTGCCGCCAGCGTAGTGCGAAGCGGGCCGGCGGCTATTTGGCCAGCGGCAATTGCCGAGTTCGATAACGGCCTCAGCGCCTCGAACAAGCGCAGACGAATGACCGCTCACGGCGCAAGGCCGACGTTCGCCCGCGTTCCGGCGAAGGACCGGAATCCCACGCATCGCAGACGTTGCGAGCCAGCAGTTTTTACCCTCTAGGTTGGTAAGTTGCCACGGTAGCTTAATCCTCCTGATGCTCCTATCGCGTCGCCCAAATAAACTGGTCACGGACCTTCAGCTACCCTGGCGCATCTCCGCCTTTGGGGGGCATCTAACCTTTGTCGACCAGGTCGTCGTAATTCCTCCAATGGCAGTGCGTGGGGGAATTTGGGTGGGCGTCTTTGATACGTTTTCGGAAGGACGCTAGGTAGGTAGGCATCGCTGTTACCTCCCTTGCGAGACCGTTTCGTAGAGGCTCTGGCCCTTGAGGCCGCCCCGATTAGTTCCGCCCGATGGGCATTATCGATGCAGCCACTTGATCACGCAGCGCGTGGTGGTCCGATTGAATAAAGTCGAGCGCCTGCATGATGATGAAAACGACTTAGCCCAAACGAGATGCCGAAACGAAGAAACGATGGCATTTTTCACCCTCCCTAAGCTCAAGGATGAGGCTTTTATTATAATACTGAAATACAAGAGTTCCAATCGTAAAATATAAATGTTCCAGTTTAATTCATTATTTAGTATAATACCGAGAGATATATTTGACTCAGGACTTTGTTATTTGGCAATTAACTAGAATCGGAGTAGTTGATAACCAAAATCGCTTTCCGATCCCTAGCTGATATGCGAATTCAAATGGACCCGGCATGGCCCTTGCGCCCCTCCCTAGCACCCTTCCCTAGCGTCCTCATTTCTTGTGCGATCTACCTCGCTGCCCCAGGCCAAACGACTTCGCCAGTTCGGACCGGCGTGCGGAATAGTTCGGTGCAATCATTGGGTAGTCGTTTTTCAGCCCCCAACGCTCGCGGTACACCTCAGGTGTCAGTTGATGCTTCGTTAGATGCCGCTTGAGCATCTTCCCTTGATGCCCGCAATCGAGACAGGTGATCGCCTCGGGCTGGACGGAGCGCCTAATCGGCACAGCCGGTACTAGCTTCATTGGTGGTGGCTCGGGCAGCCCGCCCTGCTCGATGCTAACAAGTGCCGCGTGAACCGTGGCGATCAGGGTGGGTAGTTGGTCAGCCGAAAGCGTATTTCGCTTGGCGTATGCGCTGACGATCTTCGCGACGTGCTCCCTATTCGGCATGGCTTGCCTCCCGATTGCCTTTATCGGTTGCCATATCGCGAATTGGGATAGCCGTCTACGCCGTTGCCCGGCCAAGGTTTGGCTGTTTACCCGACCCCGCTGGGTCTTCAGATCGGGTTCAGCGGCGTGAAAATAAATACATGGCAATTAGGCCAGAAATCGTGACCATAGCCATGATTTGCGTGACCAAATCAGCATAATGCATAACCCCATACTGTTCGCGTGTTTATTGATAATTAGATAAGGGGAACGATATAACCTTGGTTAATACTCAAGTAGCGGTACTGGCTCTATTTGGGGTCGCGACAAAAATCCCATCACCCTCCTATTTTTCTCACTTAATCGACGCAACAGCCCGGCCTTTCCACCGGCATTCCCGGCATTTAAGCCGACGCTTTATGTCGAGAACTGGCGTGTATGGCGCCACGCCGGCCGTCGTCAGCATGGCCGCTGTCAATAGCTCGACGTGGCCGCAGCCGCATTCGACTTTCACGAAATCAGCGGGGCCGTCCCAGCATGGTTAGCGGGGAAGGGGTGTCCCCGCGCAAACCCAGGCGTTTCCAGGGTGAACCCATGAGGTAGTGGTCGAGCAAAACGAAACATCTCCTGTATCAGGGTTTATTTTCCAGAAGGCCACAAAATTGTTGTAGAATTGGTGAATAAGTGGAGCCAGTGGAACAAGAGTGATAGTACCTAGGCCGGGTCTGGCGGCTGAAATAATATTGTCCTTGGTACACGCTATCCCGTAAGGCAGAGTTGGTGGAAGATTTTCCTGTTCATATACCGGAGCTGAGCATCGAAATATTGTGCCATTTTCCGACACTATTATCGCCAGATTGGCATGAACCGGCATTTTTTTGACGGTAATAGGATAAGACGATAGCGGGATATCCCTATCCGGTTAGCACAGGTTCCGACCTATTCGGGCAATCCGATCTGCGGCGCAACCTGACTGAGATACGCCCAGGCGAAACCGAAAATATCAATGTGTGCTGGTTCTCGCCGATCCGTGGTGACGATGAACTCCGTCATCACTATGTCGTTTCCGAATATCCTATCCGGGTGCCCCAAGGTTCTGATTCGTAATTGTCGGGCGTGGACAAACCTATGCGTGGCCTCTCGAAACGAAGTCTCCCTCAGACGTGGATCAAAGTCGTATTTCCATCTCGTCTGATCGAAATTCACGTCCTCAAGATGGCAAAGCTCGATAACTTTTCGGGCGTTTAATCCCAAGCTGATACCCGCCTCTATTACCTCACGGATGAAATGATTGACGAGGTTGTGGTTGTCGCCGGGGTAGATCGTGCTTGCCATCGAAAAGAGCGACAAAGCGGCTCGCTCGGCATTTCCAGCGGCACTCAATACGAGATGGTTGTCGGCTAAGGTGATCTTCGGCATTTCGGCTTCCTCCCCGATACCGAGGCCAGCACCCTAAATATTCACGGTGAGAGTATCAGCACGAAGATCGAACGGCGGTGATAAACGACCATTCAAAGCGACAATCGGCATTGTTGCATTTGAATGCCCGCGCCACGAAACCTCGCGAGATTAGCTGTTTCTGTTCGCCAGGATGATGCGGTCTCGATGCAATGTCGGTGCCTTGGCACTGTGGACATTGCTTGTCGATATCGAACGGTTCGTGGGCGAGTTTTTTTTCCAAAACCCTCAACCGCTCATCAAGATTTGGAAGCGTTAATGAGGACTTGCCCATGTCGTTTGACTCCCACGCCCATCATGTGTTTCGAGGCCAACTCATAGACATTACCGACGCCGCAACGCCAATCGGGATATGCCTACAGAACCGTGGCGATTATATCTTTTTCTTCATGTATGAGGGACGCAAAGCGATCCGGTTTTATCTCGACGCGAAAGCTCGCGCCGAACTCGTCGCTCAACTGACTCAGGACACATCGTCACCCGCCCCGTCCGGCTTCATTCCATCAACAAGTTCGGAATAGGTGATCGTGCTCCGCGATACAGCCCGACGCAGCACGAAGGTATCCAAGTCGCCCCGCATCGAACGCCGGTTGAAGCGGTAATTCCACTCCCGCAGATACCGGGGCAAATGCTTGGTGCTGACGCCGTGAAATGTCCCATTCAGGAACGCTTTGATGTTCGAGAACAGGATATGGATGATCGGCATGTTCTCACCCGCCATCGCGCCCGATCCCTGGACGGTCGGGATGTGGCGGAACTCATCGAGGCCGGTGTAGCCGCGCCAACCATCCGAGATGATCCACGCCTTCTCACGGACATTGCGGCGGATGAAACCGCCAAGGACTTCGGCGGTCGCCGCGTTGATGACTGCGATCCTGGCTGCCCCGGCATTATAGGCTTGGCCCTTGATGCCCCTCTTGCCTTTCGGGGCCAGCGTCTTTTCGACCGCCATGACAACCAAGGCTTTAGAGCCGCCATGATGGCGACCGCGATTCCCCTTCTGTCGGCGACCACCGTAGAAGGTCTCATCGACCTCGATAAAATCCCGCAGGCGGAATTCGTCTCGCTCAGTCAGAGCGTGGCGGATTTTGTGGCACATGAGCCACGCGCTTTCGTAACGCAGGCTCAATTCGTTTGAGATCATCAACGCGGAGACGCCACGCTTGTCGTGGCCGATCAGATACATCGCCATAAACCACTTGCGGAGTGGCGTCCTCGTTTTATGAAAAATCGTTCCCGCCGTGACTGAGTGTTGGTGCCCGCAGTTCGCGCATTCGTAGATGCGAGGCCGGGAGTCGAGATGGTAGGATTTGTCGTGCTGGCACTTATCGCAGACGAAGCCACCGGGCCAGCGAATGTCGGCGAGGGCTTTGATGCAGGCCGCTTCATCCGAATAGGTGTTGCAGAACGCGAAAAAACTGCTCAATGGGGGGTTGCTCCTTGACCAATACCATACACATAGCCTTCTGATTTGTCAATGCAAAAGACCCGTTATTCGGGTCTAAAAGACCCTTATTTTAGGTTTGACAGACCCGAATAACGGGTTCATAAACTCCCGCGCGGTCGGCAATCTCGCCGACCCTGATAGGGAGTTGCCATGAGGCATACAGCAGACGAGACGGCTTGCTTGCTGGCGGTCATCCTTAACCGCAGCGGGCAAAACCGCGCACGGGTCAGCGCCAGAACGATCAAGTTCGTTGCGAAGCGAGAAACCCTCCGCAGCGCATTCGTGGACGAGGTAAAGGACTCGCTGCTCGACTACGGATGGGTTTTGGTCGAGATCGAAACGGGCGGGTTCGGGGCCGAGAAAGCGAAGCTGCTCGAAGCAGCGAAAACGGTCACTGCAAAACGCTGGCTCGACGAGGGTCTTCGGAGAACGCTTCGGCGAGGCGAAGAAATCGATTCTGATGAGTTCGCCGAATTAGAGAGAGAGGCTTCCCCCGACAGGGAAACTCAGAGCGACGAGGACGAGTAAAAACAAAAAGGGCCGAGAGATCGGCCCTTTTTTATGAGCGGGGAACCTGTGCTAACCGGATAGAGATATAGCGGGAATATTTGAAATCTATCGGCCAGGGCGCTTGAGGAGAATATGATCATCCCTAGCAAAATAGCGAATGACCATTTCATCAAAATCGTCTTCCGAAGCTAGGACACGTCGGGTGATTGGTTTACCGCCTTGGCGACGTTTTCCAAGCCCTCGGCAACCAATCGGTACAGGGTAACCAAGTCGGGATCGGTGATTTTCTCTGCCTCCATGCGGTAGTGCACCGCCCGGGCGAGAAAATGGGTCGAGGCTTCGTCATCGGTCATCATGAGATGATCCGGGGCAGGCGTTTAGGTATGGTTAACTCCGCCCCGGCCCTATCCCCCGGGCCACCCTCCGGCCTTCCCTAAGCCGCACGGCTCTCAGACGACGAGGCCGGGCGTTGCAGCGAGGCGTTCGTGCAGCTCGTCGGCCGCCTCGGCGATGGTGTCCATTACCTCGCCGACCTCCCAATCAAGATACTCAGTCGGGTCGAAGCCGAAGCCAATCATCGCGCTTGCGACCTTTAGCCGTAGCTTGTCCGGCAATCCCCATAAGGTCGTCGGCTTCGCGCGAAGCGCAGCGAGGTCGATCACGTCAGACATGTCTCACGCTCCATGCTGGCGCTGGCTAGATAGCCGCTATGACGCGGCGACGATGCAAGCTGGTGACGGATCGATGTCACTGCCCACGCCGCAGTCAGGATCGTCAATGCGACCACTGCGACGGTGCTGGCGGCTAACAGTCGATCAATTGCGCTCAAGCGGCGGAAGTTGTGAACATCTAGGGCGAGCGTAGCGGACGTCAGTAGATTTGCCATGGGATGCTGCTGCCATAAGCCAACATCCCCACCCAATCGCCACTTTCATCGATCGCGGTTGAGAAGCCGTAAACGAAAGGGTGAGCCCGAGCTGCAAAAAGGATGAATGAATAGTTGCTGGCTGAGACGCTTGCTGATGCGCAAAGTTTTGGCTCAACCGATCGTGATAGGTGTTTCGGTGAAGCCATTCCTACTTACAGGCAATGACCAAGATGGCGCTGTTTCTTACGCTGATCATGCTACTCGCCGGATGCGCCGCCGGGCCGCCGATGACCGCATGCCCCGACCCCGATCCCGATCCGAACAGCCCATGCGCCACGTCGCATAGCCAAACTCACGGCATGATGTGAGCGATAGAAGTGCCACTGTCAGACCCGAACCACTAGGAGTGGGGTGCTGGCTCTTTCCCTACGCGGACGAAGCGCTCGTCTTGAAATAGGTCAAACTAGGGGAGCGTGGCTTCTTCTTCGTGATCAGCCCAGGGGGCGGACTCGAAGGTCTACTCTCAAAGGGGCTTTCGTCTTTGTACGCCGATCAAGGAAGGAGCGCCGGTGAGGCGTATCCCGTGCGGCGGTGAGCGCGGCTTCCACGAGCACGGACCGTAAATCCTCCGCTCCCGTGCCTTCGCCGAGAATCTCGTCATCCTCGCCAAAGGCAGCAAACATGCCGTCGGGTGCGGCGTGGACCTTCACCGAATCTCGCTGTCGCTCGTAGGTTACGAAAATCCCAAACTCGTGAGCCGCCATAAACCCAAAGTCGATCAGCGCCTCTTCGAGCGCTTGGCGAGTGCTGGTCCAAATAGCCATCATGCCGCCCCACTAGAAGCGACTAGGATCGCTTGCGCAGGTTAATCAAGGATCAACTGGCGCCCGCCTCCTGAGATCGGGACCCGATCTCGAGCCCCTCGACGAGGCGCGCAACGGTACGCTGCTCCCGCTTGGGCAGCCGCAAAATGCGCCCCGCTAGTGCCAGCGTCGCGGGGAAATCTGGATGGGCTGTAGTTCTCGCGATGCGGTCAAAAAACCATGTCGGCGGCAGGTGGAGGGCGCCCGCGATCATAATCAGTCGCGATGCGGAAACGCGGTTTCTTGCCGCCTCGTATTTTTGAATTTGCTGGAAGCTCACCCCAACTTTCGAGGCTAACATTTCCTGTGAAAGATCGCGCATCGCTCGGCCGGCACGCAGCCGCGCCGCGATCTGCCTGTCTATCGCAAACTCGTGATCCGTCCGACGGATACCGATCTTGCCGGAGCCCTGCGGTCTCAGGCGAGCCTTAAGAGGCGATGTGCGCGGCATACAGTACCTCGGGGGCCAAAGCGGCCGGTCGTTTAAGTCGATGTAGACGGCGAGTATTGCCCCTGAGCGAGCCTTTGGCGCCAGCGCAGCGGCGACGGCGGTGTGCTCTTGCCTGTTAGGTCGAGTCGTGCAAGCTAGCGCGTCCCGTGCGGGCGCGCCGGGACGCGCTGGGCGAGCTCTTAGCTCACCGCTAGCGCGGGAACGAAAAAGCCGCTGATGCTCTCTCAGGGTGAGTGGCTTCGGCGATGCGCGCGCGCCGCCACAGGAACTCGCACAGGAAGCAACAGAAGGTGTGCGCGGCCCCCGCCCAATCGAGATGCCGCGCAAGTCCGTAGCGATCCCCGTCCTCGCTGCACCACGAGCAACCGGTAGGCTCCGTCATCTTTGTCCTCCTCGTCCGCTAGCCCCCGTCTCCCCCTGAGCGGCGGTCTGGCAGTAGGAAAGATCAGGCACGGCCGGCGTCAAGGCACCGCTCTCGCGCTTAGCTTGCGCCTCAGAAGTGGCGCGATTCTGATGCATTTGGATCAGGATTCTTCGAGCGATTCGCTTGATTATTCGCGGGAGGACGACGGAGCTTGCCTCGTTAACCATAATTTTCCAATCTGTCGCAGCCTTCCCTACTTACCGAGTTGCCAAACGATGCTCCCCCAATCTCCGCACCCGCGCGCCGCCGATGATTATCCCGCGATCCGCGCCCGCACGGAGCAGGCTCCCCCGATGCGCGGCGTGCCGCCTGTTTGGGATCTTCAGTCGAGCCGACCCAGAAGATCGCGGCGGCACCCACCAGCAGTACCGCCCACAGCCGGACGACCCCCTGCCAGCCGTACGCGAGCATGACCCACGGCGCGCCGAGCTTGGTAATTGCCGATCCCACATTGCCGGCGCCCAAGATCCCCAGCACCGTGCCTTGGTGTTCTCTCGGATACCATCGCGTGATGTAGGACAACCCGACGGCTGAGCAGCCGCCGGCGATCCCCGAGCCCAGCCCCCCACGAGTATCGTCGGAAAACTGGCGGCGTCGGCCACAAACCAGGTCGCGACCGCAGCGACGATCATCACGCCGAGAAAAAGTCGTCTGCCCCCGTGCCGGTCTGCCCACACCCCTAGTACCACGCGCATCAACGAGCCTGATAGAAACGGCGTGCCGACGAGCAGCCCGAACTCCGTATCCGTCAGGCCGTACTGCCGCTGGATTTTAACCCCGATGATCGCGAAGATGGTCCAGACGGCGAAGCAGCCGATATAGGCCACCCGGGCGCGACGCCGGCCGAGATCGTTGCAGCAGCACGCGCGCCGGACGATCCCGCCTACAATGCAAGTCACTTCCGGTAATAGCTTCTATCACCTTATCTGCACCACGGTTTTGATCCAGCGGATGCGCCGAGTATCCGATCCCCTGGGCCACCCGACCATCCACTGGCGCGGCCATGAAGGTCGGTTCAGGGTCGACTTGAGCCGACCGATTGTTCACCAGGCGAACGGCCGGAATCGGCGCTCAGCGGTTGCTCAGCGTTGTGGTTTGAACGACCCTTCATGCCCCAAGTCGGTCGTCGTGAATCGCAAGCCTGGAGGTTGTCAATTAAAATACTCCAGGGTTCAGGCCGGAATTGGGGCGCCCAACCCGAAGAGGACGACGTGCCATTGCCCGGCTCAAGAACCAGACGATGGCTCCGGCTGTTCAAGGCTCGGCCGCCGATCGGGGCTCATGCCGGTAGCGATCCGGCCCCCGCCGCGCCGCGCGTTCAGGGCGAACCGGATCGCGGCGCGCCGCCACTCGTCACCATCTTGCTGCTGACTTACCGGCACGAGAAGTTCATAGCCGAGGCGATCCGCGGCGTGCTGTCGCAAACCTACGCGCCGCTCGAGATTGTCATCCTCGACGACGCCTCGCCCGATGCGACCCCGGAGATCATCGCCACCGAACTCGGCCGGCATGGCGGCCGCTCCGATGTCCGTGTCATCCGCAACCCGAAAAATCTGGGGTTCCGCGACAACACGGTGCGGGGCCTGGCCGAGGCTCATGGGGAATTTGTCATCCGGCTGGCGGGCGACGACATCGCTTCGCCGCAGCTTGTGGAGCGGATGGTCGAGGTGTGGCGGCGGGAGGACGTCTCGCTCGTCACCGTCAACGCCTGCTACATCGATGCGGAATCGCGACCCCTCGACCGGCTCTACCGAGACCCCGCAGGCCCGCACGACGAAACCTTCGAGACGCTCGCCCGCGACGGCGTCAATGCGGTCTGCTTCGGCCCGGCGATTGGGTTCGAAAGGGCGCTCTATGAGGAATTCGGCTGGTCGCCCGATTACCTGCAGGCGAGCGACATCATGATGCCGTTCTACGCCTACCTCGCCAAAGGCGCTCGCTTTATTCCGGAGCCGTTGTTGAAGTATCGCTTTCACTCGGACAATGCGTCGGTAAGTTTCATGGCCGAGCGCGCAACCAGTCCGACCGAAAAGCTTCTGGCGGAGGAGCACATGTTCTATCTCCATCTCGCGCACAGTCTGCTGATGGACGACGAAATGTTGCGGTTGAGGGATGCGAACCCGCAGCGCTACGGGGCGATCGCCGATCGGATCAGGCCGCTCCTGGCCGTCCAGCGGACGGAAATGGCGCGCAAGCTGGTCAAAGCCCGCATCGAATTGCGCCGGTTGGGGGTGAAGCGCCTCGCCGGCCGGCCGGACTGATCCGCGGGGGGCAGCGAAGATGGCCGTAACGACTTCCATCGACTTGCTGCGGGCACGGGTCGAGTCGATTGCGATCGAGGTGACCAGCAAGTGCAATCTGCGCTGCGCCTATTGCCACAAGGCTGACCCTGAGCTCGAGGCGCTGCCCGGCGCCAACGAAGACATGAGCGATGCGACAATCGCTGCGCTTTATCGCCATTGCAAGGCAGCCGGCATCCGTTCGGTGTCGCTCTCGGTTGGCGGCGAGACCACGATGGCCGCGGGCTGGCACCGGCGGATCACGCAATTCCTCGACGATCCCGAGATCGACACTCATCTGGTGTCCAACTTCACGCGCCCGTTCGACGATGACGATCTCGCAGCGCTCACCCGATTCCGCTACCTCCAGGTCAGTTTCGACAGCGCCGACCGCGACATGGTGCGGCGTCTGCGCGGTGGGGCGAAGCTGGAGACGATTACTGACAACATCGCCCGCCTGCGCCGCAAGGGCCGCGCGCTCGGGCGCCTCCCGTTCATCCTGGTGAACTGCACGGTCTGCCGGGACAACATCGGCCATATCGCCAAACTCGCCGATCTCTGCCGCGAGCTGGAGGTCGATCAGCTCCTGCTGACCCCCGTCCGGGTTGTCGGCGAGCATAACTCCAAGATGCCCGAGCTGCTGGATAAGCTCACGCCCGGCGAGCTCATGCTGCTGGCAGAGGAAATCGATGCCGCGGAAGAGATACTCCGTGGCGGCGCCACCGCGCTGCGCCTGCAGGAGCAGCTGCACAGCCGGGTCGCCCCCGCCCGCGAAATCCTCCGCGGAGAGACGGGCGCATCCGATACCACTCCGCGACCGGCCGTGACGTCGTCCTGCCGCCAGCCGTGGACGTCGCCGTTGGTGACGGCGAGCGGCAACGTGCTGGCATGTTGCGGGGGCCGGCGCATCGCGCCCGTCGGTAATCTCGCGTCAGCGACACTAAGCGAGATCGTCGATGGCGCGGCCTATCGCGCGGTACGGGATTCGATCCTACGCGGAAATCCCAGCGTGCCGTGCGACGGCTGCTCGTTTGCCGCCGGTGTGTCCTTCGATGAACTGGTCCGCGACATCCGCGAATGGCAGGGCGACACCCAACTGCCGGCCCTCGCGACAAGCATAACCCGGTGCCGCTGGCCCGGCCTTCTGGGATCGGCCAGTTACCCGGTCGTGGTCGAGAATGCGCGCCTGACCGAGGCCGGAGAAGAACGGATAGCGATCGCTGAAGATCGCGGCTATGGGCTGCACCGAGTGCTCGTCGACATTGACCGCGCGGCCTATACCGAGCTCGCGTTTCGGGCGCGGCCGGCCGGGCGCCGCCGGGTTCGGCTCGATCTAGCCGACGGGCAGGAAATGCGCGCCCGCGCGTTGATCGTGCTCACAGCGCGTCCGGGGGCAGATGTCAGCATGAGCGGCCTCGAATGCCGGGTCGCCGCAGCTGCGGACGGCTGGTTCGATATCGCCGCGGGCTTTCCTGTGCCGACGCGGCTATCGCACCTAAACCTGTCGCTGGTGCGCGAAGACAACGCGGCGGTCTATACGGGAGACGGACGCTCCGGTTTGGAATTGAGCGGCGTCTCGCTGCGCTGATGCGCCGCGCGATCCTCGCTAATTCCAGTACCGCCACCGGCCCAAAGCGGTCGTCCCGTGACCAGCCCTGAGGTCTCAAAATGCCCCATCTCGGTCGTTGCCCTGCACTGGGAAGTCTCAGAAGTGTGGGAAGCGGACGTTCCAGCGAATGTCGACCTGACTGCTCTCGAGCTATTTGAGCGCGCGAGGCGACACATCGGCGCCAAGCTGCGAAGCGGTGTCGTCTTCCGCCGCGATGACTGTTCCGGCGTCGATCGCGTGATTGGTAGCGAGTCGCCCGGTGGCCGATATGGTACTTTTTCGATCAATTAATCTTCATTCATGAAAGAGGAAGCTCACCGCCGCTTGCCTCGGCCACCGCCTTCGCTTCCTTCCTGGGGAGGAGAATACAATGGACGTAACTCCCGTATCCCCCGGCTTACTCGCCGGTATTCGCGTGCTCGACCTGACGCAATTCGAGGCCGGCACAACGTGCACCGAGGCCCTTGCCTGGATGGGCGCCGACATCGCCAAGGTGGAAAACCCGAAGGGCGGCGAGGCCGGCCGCACCGGATTCAGCGATGCGTACTATTTCATGATGTACAACGCCAACAAGCGGTCGATCACCGTCAACCTGAAGTCGGAGCGCGGCCTGGCGCTGGTCAAGGAGATGGTGAAGAAGGCGGATGTCTTCACCGAGAACTTCGCGCCCGGCGCGATCGAGCGGCTCGGGCTCGGCTACGAAATCGTCAGCGCGATCAATCCAAGCATCATCTATGCTCAGGTCAAGGGCTTCGGAGACGGCAGCCCGTACGAGAAGGGCTTGTCATTCGATCCGATCGCCCAGGCCGCGGGTGGGGCGATGAGCATCACCGGCGAGCCCGAAGGCAGGCCGGTCAAACCCGGCCCGACGATCGGCGATACCGGCACCGGCATGCTGATGGCGTTCAGCATCGTCAGCGCCTTGTTCGATCGGGCCCGCACCGGCAAGGGCCGCCGGCTGCAGGTGGCGATGCAGGATTCGGTCATGCATTACAGCCGCGGCATGTTCATCACGCAAGCGCGCACCGGCGCCGCAGCGCCCCGGCGGCGGCCTAGCCACAACCCACCCCACGGCATCTATCCGTGCAAGCCTGGCGGCCCCAACGACTACGTCTACCTGCTAACCAGCCGCGCCAACCCCGAGCATTGGGCACGCCTGTTGAAGTTGATCGGACGCGAGGATCTGATCGGCGACGCGCGCTACGACACTCCCGACGCCCGCTTGAAGTGCGAGGCCGAGGTCGACGACCTCGTCACCGGTTGGACGCGGCAACGCACGAAGCATGAGGCGATGGCGCAGTTGAGCGCAGTTGGCGTCCCCGCCGGCCCCATCCTCGACTCGATGGAGCTAACCAACGAGCCGAGCTTCCGGCAGCGCGGCATCCTGCAAACAATGACGCACGGTGAACGCAAGATGACGATGCCTACCTGGCCGGTGCGCTTCGATGGCGTTCCGACCGCCGTTAAGTCGGCACCGCTGCTCGGCGAGCACACCGCCGAAGTACTTGCCGACTGGCTCGGCCTCGACGCCGCCGCGGCCGCGGGTTTGCGTCAGGACGGCATCATCTGACGCGCTGGCGGCCGGCTCGCCAAATTCGTGCCGCGCACCGCAACCGCGGCTCACGCCCGCAGCCGGCTTCACCGCCCCGATTTTGCCTAGCCCGGGCCCCACCATCGCCGCTGCCGCCAGAAGAACGGGGCGAACGTCCGCACGGCTGCACGGCCGATGTCCGCGTCAGTAGCGGGTCAGTTTGATTGTAACAGGTCATTGCGCTGGATTGACCGCCGATTGTAGTAGCTCGAAAGATTTGGTAGCCTGTCGAAAAGTGCGTTCAGGTTTAGAGCGTCCTCCTCGAGGCGGTGATCGGTAAGCAGGATGTCAGGCACACGCGGGTTCCAAGATGCTCCTGCACCGGGCGCCCTCCGCGGTCGCCGATCGCGACGCGCCGGCATTCGCCGAGTCATCCTCGCTGCGCTCAGGTCGAGCACGGCGATGGCGACTGTGCTTGCTGTAAGCGTGTCCCCGCAGCCGGTTCACGCTCAGGCGGTCAACACGGTAAACGGCAATATCGCTGGCGCTGGAGGCTATCTCACCGGCTCGGGCGGCGGGCTTGCGATCGGTCGCTTCGACACGCCGGTCACGCCCGATACCGGGTTCCAGCTCGACCCCTTCGGCGGCTTCGGCGGCCACGACTTTTGGGGGGTCGGGGGCAATTTCTTTACCCGGAATCCGACCCAGGGTTCGCTCGGCATCATCGGCTCGGTCGAGGGTACCCGGGGCGCCAATCTGCAGCATTACGGCGCGCAGGGCGAATACTACGCTGGGCCGGTGGATTTTGCCCTGCGCGCCGGTTATCAGACCGGCGACCAGGTCAATCACGGCGGGTTCGTCGAACTCCACGCCGGGCTATACCTAACCGACGATTTCCAGGT
>Ga0209517_10006850_pt1 | contig 13893 bp, 7 predicted proteins | sample PeaSoiMetSII2010_FD_187695 | JGI IMG/M metagenome (GOLD analysis project Ga0209517, IMG submission 187695) | Peat soil microbial communities from Weissenstadt, Germany - SII-2010 (SPAdes) (version 2) | ecosystem: Environmental > Terrestrial > Soil > Wetlands > Peat | place: Germany: Weissenstadt...
GCGCACTGAAAAGCCGCACAGTGAAGACCTGCACGCTGGCGAGTCCGACGTAGTCCGCGGTCTCCCCGTGCTGCCCCTCGCCAAATCGCCCGGCGCTCCCGGACAGTTGGTTACGGTAATCGGCTATCCCATGGGCATTGCGGGCATGGTCGCCAAGTCGCCCAGCGGAATCTACGAGCGCATGGCCTATCGCCATAACGACATCAACGCGGCCAGCGAGTTGGCCGCCCTATCCCTGATTCGTCCCTCGACCACATGCGGACATCTCGGCGACGTTGTCGGCGACAAGCTCATCTACGACGCCCCCACCGCCCACGGCGGCAGCGGCGGACCCGTCTTCAACACCAAAGGTGAGGTCATCGGCGTCAACTCCGCCTATATGGACGGCTTCTCCGGCGGCACCCTCGGCGTCTCCGTCGATTCCCTCCGCCCCCTCCTGCAGGAAGCACAGAATCCCCGCTAGAACCCAGCGGCCAGTCAGCCCGTCCCGCGTTTCTTAACAGCTTGCTCGACCCATGCCTTCTGGATGCCACCGCGCCTCGAGCGCTGCGATAAGCCACCTCTCTCCCCGGATCAATGAGTCCTATGGCGGTTTGCGAGGGAATGGGAGTTCTTCAATAGCCACGCCGGATTACGTCATTTGAGTCGTGACTCTGGTCACTGACAGGTAAAGGGTCGTGGCGCAGGATGCTGATGGCTGAAATACGGCCTACGGAAGTGTTGGTCTTGACAGATCAAGTTCTGATGATGCTCCGCGACCGAACCTCTGATGTGGCTTTTGCAACACTTTTCCTGCTTGTTGCAATGGGCGCCTGGGGCATCGCCCTGATGCGCCGCCGGAGCGGAGTGGGCGTCCTTATCTGGCTGGGAGCTTTGAGTGCGATTGAGGCCCGACCCCTGATTCCTTCGTTGGATGACGCGGGACTTCTGCCGCACTGGCTTCACGCCACTCTTCCATATCTCGGCGAGGTTCTCTCGTACTTGGTCGTGGTTGTTGCTGTGCTCGCCTTTTTGCAGCTAAGCCAGGGCAAACTGCGGCTCCTACTGCAAGGAATGACTTTGGTGGGATTAGCGATCGCTTTAGCAGGCGTCGGCTTTTTCGTATTTACTGGCTCGTCCAACAGAGTGATGCCCTACAACCATCTCCTCGCCGCCTGTTTGCTCGCTGTCCTGGCAACCGTGGTCGCCGTGCCAAGACTCTCTCGCAAGTTCCTAATCCTGCCCAACCTCGTTCCGGCGGTAGGCATATTTCTTTTCGCGATTGAAGCGTTGTATGGCAATTTGTCGCTCCCCCTGGGCTACCACAGTCCGCCCAAAATCTTGGACCCACTGGGGTTTACAGTCCTCTTCTTTTCCTTTGGGTATGTCGCCGCGCAGCGATCGAAAACGACCCTCCCTACCGCCCACGGGGTTAGTTGACCTAAAAATCTCGATGACACGCGTTGACCCCGATTCCGAGCTGGGAATCGTAATCTAGCGCTTCCACTGTCGTGCCCTGTCACATCCCGCCGTTTCAGTGGATAATCATTCCGTGATTCAACTGGGAGATTTCTGCCTCAACCACCGCGTGGCCAAGACCGCATGAGGCAAGACAGCATAAGCAAGGTCGTGTTTGTTCTGGCCCTGATCCTGGCCGCTAGCAGCCTGATTTCGCCGCCCTTCGCGCTCCTCGGCGGCCTCATCTTCGGACTCGCCCTCCCGCATCCGTTCAATCTCGAAAGTAAACGACTCGCCAAGTTCCTCCTGCAAGCTTCCGTCGTCGCTCTCGGCTTCGGCATGAACCTGCACCAGGTTCTGCAAGCCGGACGCTCCGGTTTTCTCTACACCGCTGTCAGCATCACCACCGTAATGCTCCTCGGTCTCGGGTTCGGCTATCTGCTCAGCGTCGGAACGAAATCCTCATTCCTTATCAGCGCGGGCACTGCCATCTGCGGCGGCAGCGCCATCGCCGCCGTCGGCCCTATCGCCGACGCCAGCGAAGAAGAAATGGCCGTGTCCCTCGGCACCGTCTTCATCCTCAACTCCGTCGCCCTCTTCCTCTTTCCCCTCGTCGGTTACGCCTTTCACATGACCCAGTCGCAATTCGGTCTCTGGTCCGCGCTGGCCATTCACGACACCAGTTCCGTCGTGGGCGCGACCGCCAAGTACGGCCCCACCGCCCTCGCTGTCGGAACCACCGTCAAGCTCGCCCGCGCCCTCTGGATCGTCCCTCTTTCTCTGGTCACCGCCGTTGCCCTGAAGAGCAAAGCCCGCATCCAGTGGCCCTGGTTCATCCTGTTCTTCTGCCTCGCCGCCCTGCTCAACACCGTGTTGCCGGACCTCAGCCCCAACTTCAGCCCAGTCTTCAACGTCCTCAACCGCCTGGGCAAGATCGGCCTCACCATAACTCTCTTCTTGATCGGCACCGGATTGAACCAGCAGACCCTCAAGCAGGTCGGCGTTCGCCCGCTTCTTCAGGGCCTAATCCTCTGGATCATCGTCGGCACTAGCACGCTGGCGCTGATCCTGTTCCATTGGATCGGCGTGTAGTAATCCCCCACACAAGAAAAAAGCCGGGAAGCGTACTCCCCGGCCTAGCATCTTCGATTTCAAATCTGAAATCTGTTTTAGAACGCCCACCGCAGTGAAAACTGAATCAGCCGCGGGTTCCCATTCGTCCCCAATATTTTCCCAAAAGGACTGCCTCCGCCCGGCGAGTACGTCTCGATGTCGGTGACCGACGGAGCTTGGAAGTTCGTGTGGTTCCACAAATTGAAGAAGTCGGCCGCGAAGCGAATGTCCTGCCGCTCCCCAATCTTGAAGTGCTTCAGGAACGACACGTCCCAGTTCTGCTGGAAAGGCCCCTTGTAAATGTTCCGTCCTAGGTCTCCGAAGCCAACCACGCAGGTATTGCCCGACGGGTCATTCAGGGTCGGGCACTGTTGGGGAGGGGTGTTGGGATAGTAGAAGTATGGAACCGGCGTAAACGCTGCCCCGTTCAAATATCCATTCTTCACGCGCGACTGAATACTGCCGCTCGACAAGCCGCTGGCAATCGTCGCCCCCTGAGCCAGGCTCGCGCCCAGCAGCGGAGTGCTCCCTTGTCCCAGAAACGCCGTCCCCGCGCTCGAATCGTAAATCGAGAACGGCAGCCCGTTCTGGAAGATCGACACCCCCGCAACCTGCCAGCCCCCGAGCGCAGCCTTCCGGACCCCGGCGCCGTTCTTGAAGAACGGAAGGTCGTACGCATAGCTGACCGCCAGCCGGTGCGGACGATTGAAGTCTGAAATCCCCCGCGACGCGTTGATGTTGCTCTGATCGTTATAAGCAGTGTTAAACGCAGTGTTCCCGGTCGAGGTGGCGTCAATATTCTTCGAGAACGTGTACGCCGCCTGAAAATATCCCTGGCCCCATCGCCGCGACAGCGTGGCCTGCAGCGCGTGATAAATCGAGTACGCGTCGTTGGCAAAAATCTGGTAGCCGCTGTACCCGTTCAGCCCGGGCGTCGGCGTGCGCGCAATCGCGTTCGAAAACGTGTTGTTGGAGATGGTGTAAGTATTGTCGTTGACGTCGGTCACCGTGAACGGATGCGCCGGGCTGGCGTTTACTGACTGGATCGCGTCGCGGGTCTCGCGCAAATGCAGGCCGCGCGTGCCCACGTATCCTGCTTCCAGCACCCAGTGCCCGCCCAACTCCCGCTGGATCGTCAGGTTCCACTGCTGCGTGTTCGGAACCACAAAATGATGCGGCACTTCCAGCACAAACAGATTCTGTGTGCTGTTCACGCCCGGTCCCGTGCATCCGCCGTAGGTCGCGTCGGGCACGAGCGGATTGCCGCTCGGCGAGAAGGCGGTGAGCTGAGCCAGGCATGGCAACCACGCCCCCGACAGCGATCCCGCGGCCGGTACCGCATTTGGATTCACCGCCGGCGTCCCCGTGAAGAAGTCAGACATCGTGTACCCCGGCGTCTGCCCGAAAAATACGATCGGGATAAACGGCGCCTGAAAGCTCAACTGGTCCACCGCTCCCACATCTTCCCGCACGTAATAAATACCGTAGCCCCCGCGTACCGTCGTGGTGTGTCGCCCCAGCATGTCCCACGCAAATCCTACTCGCGGTCCCCACCCCGTCGAAACGCTGTTCCCAAATGTCGATCCCGCCGCGTTCCCCGTCAATCCCGTCACTCCAAGCTTGTTGACGCAACTCGGATAAACGAACGGATACGTATTCGACTTGGTCAGCGCTGATTCGATATTGCCAATGTGGCAATCCCCATCCTTCCACGCCCCCAGAAATTCCGTGCGCAGTCCGAAGTTCACCGTCAAATCCTTCGTCGCTTTCCAGTCGTCCTGCGCAAACACCGCGGAATTGTTCTGCCGGTACTGGTGGTTGTAAACCCCGCCGCCGCCAAAGCTGAACTCTGGCGTCCCGCCTACGAAGTTCGCGAAATCGGAGACAGTCGTGTTGGTAAAGAACAGCTGTCCGTTAAACACCTGCGGAAACTGTTTATCGAGACTGGCTCGAATGTACTGCCCGCCAAACGTAAACGTGTGCGCGCCCTGCACCCAGCTCAGGTCTTCCACAAAGTTGTAATTGTTCTGCGTCTGGGCTTGGTTCGCCTGCGGCGTCGGTCCGAACTGGAATCCCGACGTTTCAAACGTGAATTTGTAAATGCTCTGCGTCAAGTTGTCGGTCGGCCGGTCGATTCCCGCGTCTGCCACCGTGACCGGGTTTACGTTAATCGCGGTGTTGTCGATGTGCACCAGCCCGAAGCGGAAATCGTTCACCAGCCGCGGAGAAAATACGTGCGTTTCCGATAGGATGAACAACCGATCATGAATCGGAAGCTCGTAGGGAAAGTTCAAATCCCCCGTGCTGGCCGCCGCTCCCAGCGAAGCCTGCAAACCGCCCGCTCCAAACGGTATGTCTTGCTCTGAATCCGAAAAGAAAAAGCGCGCAGCTACGGCATCCTTGGCATCGTTGAAGTCGTGGTCCCAGTTCGCCGTAAATTGATCATCGGTAAACTTGCCCGGCTTGCTCACCGTAAACTGCACTGAGCATCCCTTTATCACGGGACACGTGCCCGCGGGGACGTTGGGAAGCGGAAATAAATATCCATTCGCCGGCGCGCCAAATTGATCGCTTTGAAATGCCAGGAGCGCCGCCGCCACCGGATCGACGCTGGCCACGCCAAAATCGGCTGCCAGATTCGCTTCCGCCGTCGGCGTCGTGCCTCGGTCCGCCGCCGGCACGTAAGGAATCGATGTGCTGATCAGCGTTCCCGGCGAATCTCCGCTGCGCTGCCGCGTGCCTTGATAGTTCACGAAAAAGAATCCCAGCTTACCCCCGGGGCCCACCGGACCGCCCAGGCTGCCTCCGAAAATATTCTGCTGGATCACCGGCCGCGGCAATCCACTCCCCTTCAGGAAGTATTCGTTCGCATCCAGCGCCGTATTGCGGAAGAATTCGTATCCGTCCCCGTGAAATCCGTTCGTGCCCGTTTTCAACATCGCATTGATGTTGCCTCCGCCATTACGTCCCTGGCTGGCGTCATAGAGCGACGTCTGCACCTTGAATTCCTGAATCACGTCCGGATTGGGCAGCGGCGTGTTGGTCAATTCCGCGACGTTGTAGTCGGTCACGCTGATGCCCTCGATCAGGTAGTTGTTATTGTCCTCGCGCTGCCCATTCACCTGGATCCGCACGTTGCCGCGTCCCAGTTGCGCCGCCGCGTTCAAGTCGCTCTGTGCCCCGGTCGATAGCGTCAGCAGCTGCTGGAAGTTCTGCGTCGCCAGCGGCAACGAGCGGATCGTATCGCTCTCAATGGCCTGCCCCGTGGTCGCGTCGGTTGTGTCGATCGCCTGCACCGCCGCCTCCACCTCAATCTGCTGCTTCACCGCTTTCGTCGAGAGCTTTGCGATCATGCGCGTCGTCTCGGTCACCCGCACCACGATGTTCGGAAATCTCCCCTCCGAAAATCCCGCGCTCTGAATGCTCACCGAGTACGTCCCCACCGGCAACAGCGGTGCCGTGAACGCTCCATCCGGTCCCGTCGTCACCGTGCGCTCCAGCACGTTCGTGTCCTGGTTCGTGATGCGCACCTCGGCCTTGGCGATCACCGCTCCACTCGGATCCTGCACCGTCCCCGTGATCGCCCCCGTCGCTCCGCCCTGCCCGAAGGCCGCTACCGTCAATGCCAAGGCGACGAAACTGAGAATAACTAACTTGATTGAAGAACTCGACATGGTCTTTCTCCCTGTCTCCAAAACTGGAAACTTTGATTCAGGTTTACTGAGGAATTGAAAATTCAGAATATCGAAAACATCGAAAGCTCAACTCATCGGCAACAACCGGAAGCGCGCCGCCCGGCGCATGCTTCAACCCCAACCTTGACTTGCGGCTTCGCGGCACGCATGTCGACAAAGGCGTCCTTAGCTTTGCCTGTCGTCCTGTATCGAGTACAGCTCTCCCCGCGGCACGTTCGTGGATTTATCGAAGCTTACCGAATCAGCATGGCAGTTTTCAAGAAGTAAAACTGCGCGGTAGCTGACAAAACAACTTCGGCTGTCTAGCCCTCTCCAAATCCCCGCTACCGTTGCAGCCCAACCGTGGAAGAGAGGCGTCGTGCAAGGCTTTTGGGTGGCGCAGCGCTTCCAGCGCTGCGATCAAGCCTTCCCGTTCATTGAGGGCTTTAGCCCCTGAAGAACCGTCATTCCCGCGCCGCCCCGCCAATCCATCCCGCTTCCCGCACATGCTCATCCTGAAACCGCAGCAGGCGCGCGGCCAGAATCGCCGACCGTCCCAGGTACCCCACCGCCCTGCGCTCATCGGCGCGATCGACCACCGGCAACCGTCCGATATCGAAACGCAGCATTTTCGCCGCCGCCTCCGACACCAGTTCATCCGGATACGTCACCACCAGGTGAGTCTTGCCGGCCTCCTGCACCGTCAGTGCCCCCGAAGAATCCTTATCCAGCGCACGCAACACGTCACCCCTCGTGATGATCCCCACGAGTTTCTCCGCATGATCCATAATCAGCAGAGCCTGACGCCGCACCACCGCCGGATCGTGCCGCGCAATCCTCTCCGCCACCTCGCCCACTTTGGTATCAGCCGCGATGAAGGGCGGGGCCTTGTCCATCATCTCGCCCACCGTCGCCTGCGTCAGCGCATCCGCTTCGTAGTCCTGATGCACCCGCAGCCCGCGCCGCGCCAGCTTCTCCGTCATGATCGAACTACCGGGCATGAACAGCATGGCGATCCCATCCGCAATCACCGCCACCAGCATCAGCGGCAGTACCGAGTTGTAATCCCGCGTAATCTCGAACGCAAAAATGATGAACGCAAATGCTGCTCGCGACGCCGCCCCAAACACCGCGCCCATCGCCACCAGCGCAAACGCCCCCGGAGAAAGATGCGCCCCCGGAAACACGTGATTCGCCACCATCGCGAACAGCCCACCCATCGCCGCACTCCACATAAACGTCGGCGCCAGCAGCCCGCCCGAAGTTCCCGATCCCAGCGAGATCACCAGCGCCGCGAACTTCGCGATCATCACCACCAGCAAAAGTTTCCACGCCAGCTGCCCGTTCAGAATATCTCCAATTGTGTCGTAGCCCACGCCGAACACGCGTGGCACAAAGTATCCGATCACACCCAGCGCCAGCGCTCCCGTCGCCGGCCACCATAATTCATTGAACGGAAGTTTCTCGAACATATCTTCCACCCAATACAGCGTCTTACTCAACGCCACCGCGGCCAGTCCGCAAATCGGCCCCAGCACCAGGTAAAACGGCAGAGCCCGCGGAATCCCGAACTCCATCGTCCCCACCTGAAACATGGGCCCGCGCCCCAACAACTGCATGTGGACCGCCGTCGCCAGCGTGCTCGCAATCACCAGCGGAATAAACGACCGCGACTTGAACTCGAACAGCAGCAACTCGATCGCAAGAATCACTCCCGCAATCGGAGTGTTAAACGTCGCTGACATTCCGGCCGCCGCACCGCACGCCAACAAAACTTTCCGCTCGACCGCCGTCGTGTGCAACACCTGCCCCACCAGCGATCCGATCGCTCCCCCCGTCTGAATGATCGGCCCCTCGGCGCCAAACGGCCCGCCCGTCCCGATCGCAATCGCCGCCGAAATCGGTTTCAGAATGGCCACCTTCGGCTCGATCCGGCTGCGGTTGGTCAGCACTGCTTCCATCGCCTCCGGAATCCCATGCCCCTTGATCTTCGACGACCCGTACTTCGCCATCACTCCCACGATCAATCCGCCCGCCACTGGAACCAGAATCACCCACGCCCCCAGATGATGCGATCCCACGCTCCTGAACGTCGTCGACCACTCATGAAAAAAGAAAAGATTGGTAAACAGCCCGATCAGCTTGTACAGGGCATAAGCCACAAGGCCCGCGATCAGCCCAATCCCCGCCGCCAGAAATGAAACCAGCGCAAGCCGAAACTGCGCCGGCTGAGAAACCGTCGCCGCCGAGTTTGAAGATGTATGGTTCGCCATGTTCTTTGAATGTCTTCTCTGTATTGGAGAATGTCATCTCTGCGTTGGAGCAGCTTTTGGGTGGCGCAGCGCTTTCAGCGATGCGATAAAGTTCCCATTCTGGCGAGGGCTTTAGCCCCAGAGGTGCCTATCGGGTGCCCCATTTCTCGCGCGTCCTTTGCGCGAGAAGTGGGGATTTTGCCGCGAAAGCGTGCCCTGAGCGAAGCCGAAGGGTCGGGATTTGCCGGTACAAGAAATTATCCCCGCGGCTGCTTCTCTCCCGGCGTCAACCGTCGCAGCGCCGCCACCAGACTCGGCGCCGCCCGGCTCAGCTCATCGTGATGATGCAGTGCCAGCTCCTCCAGCACCCGATCCCCCTTCGGCGTCAACGCCAGCAACACCTCGCGCCGATCCTCCCGCGCCCGTTCCCGCCGCACGAACCCTCCCGCCTCCAGCCGGTTAATCAGTTCCACCGTGCTGTGATGTTGGATCTGCATCCGGTTGGCCAGTTCCCGGATCCGCGGCCGCACCCCCTCCGGCATCCCCTTAATCGCCAGCATGAGCTGGTACTGCCCCCGCTCCAGCCCGGCCGCCTGCACTGCCTGCTCGCTGAAGTGCAAAAACTTCCGTATCTGATACCGAAACTCGGCCAGAGCCTGATAATCCGACAAGGTCAGCTTCTTCATCAGCCCGATTGTATCGTGCCGCGATAGTCCTTGAATATTATATCGTGAAACGATATATAAAGAAATGTCGACAATCTGCGCCCTGCCCGAGAACTGGATTTCCTTTGTGCCCTCCGTGTCCTCTGTGGTGAAAGGTTTTTCGTGCCCCGAACTAGCCTCTTTCCCCGCCATCCATTTAGAATCCTTAGTCCACAAATTCCGGGTGCCCCATTTCTCGCGCGGCCTTTGCGCGAGAAGTGGGGACTCTTCCCACGACCACAAGGAGCCCTCGTGATCCCGCGCTACACCCGCCCCGAGATGGCCCGCATCTGGAGCGACGAAAACCGATTCCGCACCTGGCTCGCCGTCGAAGTCGCCGCCACCGAAACCCTGGCCGAAGCCGGCCTGGTCCCCAAAGACGCCGCCCACGCCATCCGCGAGCGCGCCGACTTCCGCGTCGAACGCATCCACGAGATCGAAGCCGAAGTTCGCCACGACGTCATCGCCTTCACCACTGCCGTGGCCGAAATCGTCGGCCCGCACGCCCGCTGGTTCCACTACGGACTCACCTCGAACGACGTCGTCGACACCGCGCAGGCCCTGCTCATCCACCAGGCCTCGCAGGTCATCGCGCAAGACCTGCAGCGTCTCGCCGAAGTCCTCGAACGCCGCGCCTGGGAGTTCAAAGACACTCCCATGGTCGGCCGCACCCACGGCATCCATGCGGAGCCCATCACTTTCGGCTTCAAAATCGTCAACTGGTATTCCGAGACGCAGCGCAACATCGCCCGTTTCATGGCCGCCGCCGAAGACATGCGCGTCGGAAAGTTCTCAGGTGCGGTCGGAATTTTCGCCCACCTCACGCCTGAACTCGAGGAAAAAATCTGTGCCCGTCTGGGATTGAAGCCTGCCGCGGTATCATCGCAGGTTATCCAGCGTGACCGCCACGCTGCCTATCTCGCAACACTCGCCGTGATCGCGTCGACGTTAGACAAGATCGCCACCGAAGTCCGCCACCTGCAGCGCACCGAAGTTCGCGAGGCCGAAGAGTACTTCAGCGAAAAGCAAAAGGGATCGTCGGCCATGCCGCACAAGCGGAATCCCGTGACCGCCGAGCAGATCAGCGGCCTGGCGCGTGTTGTCCGGGGCAACGCGCAGGCGGGTTTCGAAAACGTCGCCCTGTGGCACGAGCGTGACATCTCGCACTCCTCCGCCGAGCGCGTCATCCTGCCCGACTCGACCACGCTCGCCGACTACCTGCTCACCAAGACCACCAACCTGATCGACACGCTCTTCGTCTATCCCGAGCGCATGCGCGCCAACCTGGAATCGACGCACGGCCTCATCTTCAGCGGGCAATTACTGCTCGACCTGGTCGAGCACGGCGTCAGCCGCGAAGACGCTTACCGCCTCGTCCAATCCCACGCCATGCACGCCTGGAAAGAGAATCTTGACTTCCACCAGCTCGTCCTGACCGACAAAGAAATCACCAGCAAGGTTCCACGCCAACAGATCGAACACGCCTTCGACCTTCCACGCCAACTGAAAAACGTGGACAAGATCTTCGCCCGCGTGTTCGGGCGGGAAGGAGCCTCGACCACGAAGGGCGCGAAGGTTCACGAAGGAAATCCTCAGAAACCGGGCAGGCCGCGCAAGGCTGCCGGGAAGGTATCCCGCAAGCGGTAGCAATGTGGAGAAATGTTCCTGCAGGAACATTTTATGTACGTATTTGTACATACACAAATGTATGAAGTGGCTTGTTTGCTTGTGGATACCTAAAATGGGAGGCCCGGGTTGTTTCTATGGAATACCGTATTTGGAGGCGTCCGGAAGGGCTCGAACTTTGCCCCAAGACCTCCGCGCTCCGGTCGCGGAGCGACGGCATAAGGTAGCCCAGGACTCCCTGCATGCGGCGACGTGGAAGAGCGGTCCTTCAGAGCCGCGTTAAGATCTCCTCCGAGGAATAGGGCTCCAGCAAGCGTAACAACAATCGGCTAATGGGATCGCGTTCTCACGCAGTCTCTGAAGCCGCGCCCTTCCCAAAAGCTTTGTGGCTCAGTGGCTTTCAGAAGCAAGCGGACGACCCAGGACTATCCCAGGACGTCCCTCACCTTGCGCGAGAGATTCTGGAGGGTGAAAGGCTTCTGCAGGAAGGCGGCGCCCTTCTCGATGGTGCCGTCACTGATGATCGCATCCTCGGTATATCCGGAGAGGTAGAGGACCTTGGTTTCGGGACGGGTCTGGGCGAGTTGCTGAACGAGTTCGCGGCCGCCGACTCCTGGCATGACCACATCGGTGATGACGAGGTGGATGGTGCCCTTGTGGCGGGCAGCGGCGGCCAGGCCGGCCTCGCCGTTTTCGGCCTCGACGACGCGGTAACCTTTCGCGACCAGTGTGTCCCGTACCAGTTCGCGGACCGGAGCTTCGTCTTCCACCAACAACACGGTCTCGGTGCCTCCGATGGCGGCGTGCGGCACCGGAATCGATTGCCGCTCGGCGACGCCTTCGACGCGAGGCAGATAAATATGGAATGTGGTGCCGACACCTTCTTCACTCTGCACCATGACATATCCGCCGCTCTGCTTGACGATGCCGTAGACGGTGGAGAGGCCGAGGCCGGTGCCCTTGCCTTTTTCCTTGGTGGTAAAGAAGGGCTCGAAGATGCGCGACTGAGTCTCCTTGTCCATGCCGAGGCCGGTGTCGCCGACGGTGAGCAGAACATAGTGGCCGGGACGGATGAAGGTCTGACCGCGGCGATGATTCTCATCCACGACCAGATTCTCGGTTCGGATGGAGAGCTTGCCGCCGCCGGGCATGGCGTCCTTGGCATTTACTACGAGGTTCATCAGGACCTGTTCCAGTTGTCCGGCGTCGGCTCGAGTGTGGGCTGCATGGGGAGTGAGGGTGGTGGTGAACTCGACAGTTTCGCCGATCAAGGGCCGGAGCAGACGCTCCATGTCCTGCACAATGGCGTTGACGTCGACGATCTTGAGTTCGAGCAACTGCTTGCGGCTGAAAGCCAGGAGTTGCCGGGTTAGAGTGGTGGCGCGGTCGGCGGCCTGCTGAATGGCGCGTCCCTTCTCATGCAGAGGATGATCGAGGCTGAGGCCGGCCAGAATCACCTCGGCGTATCCGCTAATCACGGTCAGCAGGTTGTTAAAGTCGTGGGCCACTCCGCCGGCGAGACGGCCGACGGCTTCCATCTTCTGGGCCTGACGGAACTGGTCCTCGAGCACGCGGCGGTCGGTGACGTCTTCGGCAATCGCTTCCAGCACATCGGCGGGTTCGTCGACGTTGCTGACGGCGCGTCCGCTGATGCGGACGGTGATGGCACGACCATCTTTTCGCTTCCACTTGACTTCGATCCCATCCAGGCGCCCGGTGCGGCGGAATTCTTCGATGAGGTGGGTGTGCTCTTCGGAGTGCGCGAATACATCCTTTTCCGGATCGAGCAGCAGAACTTCCTCGGCCGACCCGTACGCCAGCATGGTGATGAGAGCGGGATTGACGTCGAGGAATCTTCCTTCCAGGCTGGAGCGATAGATTCCATACACGGAACTCTGCACCAGAGAGCGGTAGCGAGCCTCGGAGCGGCGGAGGGCCTGCTCGTTGCGCTTAATCTCAACCGCACTGGCCACTTGCCGGGCCACGAAAGTCAAAATCTCTTTGTCGCGTTCGCCGTAGCGGATGTTCTGGGAGTAAGTCTGAACCACGAGCGCGCCGAAGGTATGGTTGTTGACCTTGAGCGGCACGCCCATCCAGTCGAGGGAACGAGAGCCGTTGCGGGCTACTTCGCCGCGGTCTTCCATGCCCTGCAGGACTTCGGGCGTGGCCAGCAGCGGTTGTCCGACGCGGATGAGATAGTCGGTGAGTCCCCTGGCCAGTTTTTTCGGTGACGGCGCAGAATCACGCTCATCGACGAAGTAAGGGAAACTGAGCAGATCGGTGGAGGAATCGTAAAGCGCAATGTAGAAATTACGAGCGTACATCAACTCGTCGACAATGCTGTGGACGGCGGCAAAAAACTGCTGCAGTTCGTGGGCGCTGCTGCTCTTTTCGGCGACGCGGTAGAGTGCTGAACTCAGCGCCTCGACCCGCTTGCGGTCGGAAATGTCGTGGTATCCGGCGTAGAAGCCCACCATCTTTCCATGCAAGCGCAGAGGAGCGCAGGACAACGAAACGTCGAGCAGGGTTCCATCTTTTTTTCTGCGCTGGGTTTCGAGGGTGAGGCGCTCGCCTTTGGCGAGCGCCTCGGTGACCCATCGCGATTCCGCCACGCGTTCGGGAGGCACTACGAGATTTTCCAGAGATTGTCCGACCACCTCGGACGCCTCGTAATGGAACATACGCACGAAGGTCTCATTGGCCCAGAGCACGCGATGGTCGCAATCGGCGATGCTCAGCCCATCGGGAGACGCCTGAAACATCTGCTGCAGAAACTGCAACGGGGGCTGGGCGCTGGGGACAGCTTCGGAGATAGGCGGCGCAGGGCAGGAGTGTTGCGAGCAGGAACCGTTGGTGGGAGATGCGGGGGTTTCCGGCAGCACATTTCCGGGGGGCGAAACGTCTTCCGGCGTTACAAACGCAGGCGGGGCTCCGCGCTCCAAGGCTTTCTTGAGCCGGTTGGCGCGGGAAAGATCTGGCCGACCTGATGGGGCGACACGATCACCCATCCGCGAATTCCCCCTCGAAATACGCAGTGCAGTCCATGGGCATGTTAGAACCCTGGGGTACCGAGCCGAAAGTTACGGG
>Ga0209517_10006853_pt1 | contig 13888 bp, 14 predicted proteins | sample PeaSoiMetSII2010_FD_187695 | JGI IMG/M metagenome (GOLD analysis project Ga0209517, IMG submission 187695) | Peat soil microbial communities from Weissenstadt, Germany - SII-2010 (SPAdes) (version 2) | ecosystem: Environmental > Terrestrial > Soil > Wetlands > Peat | place: Germany...
GGGCGCCGGAAGTAATTTAGTTGCGGTCCTGTTTAGGCGGAGGGACGTATTGCGGTGCCGGTGCTGGAGGCGCCGGTGTGACTACCGCAGCCTGTGGAGGAGGGGTCTCCGCCACAGGCGCGCATCCCGGGAAACACGAGCAACCAGCCATAAAGATACTGACGCAGAAGATAAATAATACGATCCAAAGTGATCTTTTCATAGCGCATCTTCCTCCTTTAGAGATAATTATTAATTGCCCACGCTCTTGCTGTGTCGAACCGCCAGAAACCGGTTCAACAATCTTGCCATGATCTTAATGTCTCCATCCCTGAAGCGCAACATTTTCGACGTTCTAAACCGTCAGCTTAACAGCTAAAAGCGTATGCATGCATTGGGAGCAATCTTTATCATTCACCTCTTGGTAAAATAAACGTCCGCAAAGAGAGTGCAGTTATTTAAAAAACTTTCTATATCTCTCCTATCTGGCGTTCTGGAGGGACCCGTCTCTCCGGTTAACAAATTCTGATCATACTCGTATGCTCTCGGGCCTGAGCGGGATTTTCCACGTTGGCAAGGAAGAGGAATTTCACTCCAATCCGTGTCCAGGAAATTTGGCCAAATGCCAGGTCCCTCGCCTTTTCATGGTTTCAGGGAGTCCCGTAGGGACAGGAGGAACTGTCTAGAATAGTCACTGGATTCCGGCCTAAAAGCGCTGCCGGAATGACGAAATGGGGGTCCATCGCCTTTCATGGTTTCAGGGTGTCCCCCGGGGGACATGAGATACTATTGGATTTCAAGGAAGTGCAACCATGGCCAATGAATCTCAATCGGCCGCGAAGCCCGCTTTTTGAACCGAATAGGTGCGCCTCTTCCAAACATCTGTGTCATCTGCGCCACTGACGACTAACGAAGCCGCTCAACAGCGGCTCGGATCCGCTGGGCTACCTCGGCCATTTGTTCTTCGCCCGTGTACGGGTATCTTGGCCAGAAAAATCCTTTAAGGCCGTCTTTCCTTCTTCTGGGGACCACGTGCACATGAAGGTGGGGGACACTCTGGCTGATTTTATTATTGATCGCCACAAACGTTCCGTCTGCGCCCAGGCTTTCTTCGACGGCCCGGCAAAGAAGCTTCGAGTCGGAAAAAAGCGGCTCGATAAGCGATTGCGGCAGATCCGTCAGCGTCTCGTAATGGCTTTTCGGGACGAGAAGGCAGTGGCCGTGAAAGAGCGGCCGGATGTCCAGGAAAGCAAGGCAGTATTCATCATCGAGCACTATAGAGGCGGGTGGATCGCCCGAAATGATCCGGCAGAATTTACAGGTCTTAATCATTTTGACTTTTGTTTTCGAAAGGCTTTCGTTCAAAAACTGTCTGAAGAACATCCTGAAGGGAACGCACGCCTATGCAGCGCGAATCCATTTCCTGGGAAAGCCGGTCGGAATTGCTCCCCGGCATCAGACAAGCGTTAAATCCCAGCTTGAAGGCCTCAGCCGCCCGGAGCGCGCTGTGGCCGACTCCCCTCACCTCGCCTGCAAGTCCGACCTCGCCCCATACCACGATGTCCCGGGGGAGGGGCTTGTCGAGGTAGCTGCTCATCAGGGCCGTGGTCAGCGCCAGGTCGACCGCGGGCTCAACGAGCCGCACTCCGCCGGCCACATTTACGAATACGTCCTGCTGGGCAAAGTTGAACCCGAGTTTTTTCTCCAGCACCGCAAGCAAAAGAGAGAGCCTGTTGGTGTCAACTCCCATGCTGGTGCGGCGCGGCTGCACCCAACCAGTCGAACTTACAAGCGCCTGAAGTTCGACGAGAATCGGGCGCGTGCCCTCGACGCAACAGGCCACAACGGAGCCGGAGACTCCTTTGGGGCGCTCGGCCAAAAGCAACTGGGAAGGGTTTGGGACCTCTTCGAGGCCGTTTTCCTTCATTTCGAAAACCCCGACTTCGTTTGTCGAGCCGTATCGGTTTTTCACCGCCCTGAGCAGCCGGAAAGTGTGAGTCCTGTCTCCTTCAAGATATAAAACTGTATCGACCAGGTGCTCGAGCGCCCGCGGACCGGCGATAGCGCCCTCCTTTGTAACATGGCCGATAATAAAGACCCCTATCCCGGTTTCTTTGGCCGCCCTCATAAGCCTCGATGCGCATTCCCGCACCTGGCTGATTGACCCCGGCGCAACGTCGAGGACCCTTGAATACATGGTTTGAATGGAATCCACGGCCAGGACCAGCGGAGGGCGCTTGTCAATTTCGTCAAGCACGGCCTCCAACGATGTTTCGGAATAGATGAACAGGTCGGGTGAGCAGATCCCCAGCCTCTGAGCGCGGGATTTCAACTGCTGAGGGCTCTCTTCGGCTGAAACATAGAGAACGGCGCCGTTGCCGGCCATCCTTGAAAGGGCTTGGAGAAGGAGGGTGGATTTTCCGATGCCCGGATCTCCTGCAAGCAAAACAATAGATCCCTTTGTCAGACCCCCCCCGAGCACTCTGTCCCACTCGGCCAGGCCGGTATGGTGGCGGGGTTCGCCCTCGGACTCGATTTCATCGAGTCTGAGCGGATGGGCCGAAAGCGCCTTAGCCGGTCTGAGGGATAATTTCCTCGACCCGGCGGCCGCAACCTCCTCGGAGAAGCTGTGCCAAATATCGCATTCGGGACATTTGCCCATCCATTTCGGGCTGATATAGCCGCACTGCTGGCATTTATAGATCAATTTGGGTTCGGCCATTTTCCACCTTGAATGCACTTAATACAGAGTTGAGTCCAAATCGTTTATCCCCATAGGCGTCAAATAAGCAGCGCATGAACATTGCCTGTAATTTCAATGCCCAAACGGGGCAACATAATTTAGCCCGGGTAAGCGGAAGCGCCACCCCGGGTTTTGGCGCCCCAAATAAATTGCCCTGAAAGGGCTACATAGAAATCATCCCGTGTTCGCAGTTGCGTTTTGCAATGAAGATTTTATGTAACCCCTACGGGGTATTAGGAAAAAATAAATATGGAACCCCATACCCAGGGTGGCGCTTTGCTTACCCTGGGCTGAATTATTCAGCCCTTTCAGGGCTTACACGCAAATTCTGAAACACTTTAGGTAACTGAAGCCATGCATGTCTGATTTCTTATTTAAGCGACTTGCGGCGTTTATCCCCGCCCGCTCTTAAACATAACCTGGTATAAAGCACGTTTTTAGGAACGCAGTCAATGCAGGCTTTTGCCTGCACTGCGCAGGGCAATGACTACAGGGCAGCCGCGTACGCGGCAAGGCAAAAGTCAAAAAGACGAAAAAAATGCACCCACCGCCCATAACCTTTTGGCCTTCAGCCTTCACTTTTTGCTTTTGCCTTCACCTTAGTGGCATGGTTTTGGCATATCTGCTTTCCGGAAGACCATTTCCTTCTTTTTTATATCAAATCTCCAGGTTTTAGGGGTGGAAATCGATCATTATATCTGGTTTGATATTCCGGATGGACGACCACTGTCAGCAGCCAGCGGCAATCTATTGACATAGGGCGGGAACTTGATTATGGTTGGAGACCAATTCCTAGTTGATAATCATACGGGAGATGTTGCCGATGGCGCCCCTAAGGCTCACTGGGGAAAAAGAATGAGGTTGACAATCTTTGCGCGCGTGATGATTGCCCAAAGCGCCCTTATACTGCTCATCCTGGTCATAAGCCTTTTTGCCGTTGGAAAACTCCGCCTGGTTTCCCAACTCAATACTGACGCCTTAACGCTTGACGCAGCCTGCATCAATGAGGAGAAAAGGCTTCAGAAGTCCTTTCTTGCCGAGATGCGAAATGCTGAAAAATATCTGCTGATGCGAGACCTCTCTTTTCGGGATGAATATGAAAACAACAAAAATGATTTTAACGATGCTATTGGCAAGATCAGTTACGCTATTGATTCGGAGCGGGAAAGAAATCTTGTAAGCGAGATCGAATCTCTCCATGACAGTTATGAACAGGAGACGGACCTGATCAATTTTGGCGAGAAGGGTTCTGATGCGGCCAGAGCCAGTCTTGGAGAGGGTATAATACAGAGGGCCAATGAGCTTATTCGGCTTCGGGACCAGGCAGCCTCGCACAAGACGGCTTTGGCAAGAGACCAGGCGGCCTCGGCAGCCGAGGTGATGTTCTGGCTGACGCTGTTCGGAATCGCAGGCGCCTGTATCATGGCTTACATGCACGCACGAGGGATCAGCCGCCCGCTCAAAGGTCTGGCAAGAGAAATGCGCCGTATAGGGCGGGGCGAATTTTTCCGCACGGCACAGGGCGAAGGCCCCACGGAGGTCGTCGAGCTGGCAGGATCATTCAATCGGATGGCGGTGGAACTCGAGCATCTGGACCGTCTGAAGGCGGATTTCACCGCGCACGTTTCCCATGAATTGCGCACCCCTCTAACAGCCATAAGGGAAGGAACTGCGCTATTGCTCGAGGGTATATCCGGGCCGCTCACCAAAGGTCAGCGCGAAATACTGGAGGTAGTACGAAATCATAGCCAGCGGCTTTTCCAAAGCATTTCATCGATCCTCGATCTGTCCAAGATGGAGGCGGAGATGATGGACTATGAGTTCACCATGTGCGACTTGAAGACCCTTATTGAAAAATCGGTAGAGGCCGTGGATCTGATCGCGCGCAAAGGGGACATTAAATTGCGCTGTAACATCGCCGGATCGATCCCGATGTTTCTTGCCGATGAGCGGAGGATTCAACAGGTCCTGAACAATCTTTTAAGCAATGCATTGAAGTTTTCTCCGGTTGGCGGCGAAGTGCGGGTGGGGGCCTTACCCGTGGGGTTCAGTAACAGGCGTTGCACTGCCGTTGAAATCATGGTATCGGATGATGGCCCCGGTATTGCGGCCGGAGAGGCCCAGAATATTTTCAAACACTTCTACCAAAGCAGGAATCAAAAGCCCAGGGGACAGCAGGGAACCGGTCTTGGCCTTGCAATCGCCCGGCATATCGTTGAGGCGCATAAAGGAAGAATCTGGGCCGAAAGTGAAATTGGGCGCGGATCGACCTTTCATTTCGTTTTACCTACCAGGACCGAAATGGATTCCAATGAGCAACCCTTATCAAAGTTGGCCGTCAATGAATAGCATAGCAAGAAATATTTGCGGCGCAGCCGTTTTCTTTATCCTCATTGTTGTATTGGGGTGCGCCGCCTCCAATATTCAGCCGGTTCAGCAAGCGCCCCCGCCTGCGCCGCCCGTATTTCCTCCCCAGGCCATAATGCAATCGGGCGGCTACGAAAGCTTTTTCGTGGAAAACTCTGAGGCGCTCAAATCCTGCCAGGACCCCGATAAGTGCGCAGAGGCGCTTTTCAACCTCAGCTTCGTTCATTGCTATCCGAAGAGCCCTTATTATAATCCCCGGCTGGGCCTCAAGTACATCCAGGATCTTATCACGGCCGCGCCCGATGGCGAGTTGACCGCTCAAGCCATGGTCTGGAAAGATCTCATTGAAAAAAACATGAAAAAGGGCAACGGGAAGCGTTTGAAACGCGAGGACAACAAGGTAAAAGAGGCTTCGGAACCGCCGGAGACGCCGGAGGATTCGGTCAAATTGGTCGAGGATGTACAGGAAAGGGACTGGGAAGCGGACCGGCAGCGAATGGAAGATGAGATCAGGTCCAGAAACGAGATCATTGAGAAACTGAGCAAACTACTCGAACGCTCGCGGCAGATAGACATCGAAATGGAAGAAAAAGAACGTGGACTTCTGAAATGATACGAGGCGTTGATGGCTAAAGAAAAAATCCTTGCAGTTGATGACGATCCTGGTTTGCTCACTCTGATGAAGGCGCGTCTGGAAGCGGCCAAATACCAGGTCTGCGTTGCCGCCGGGGGCGAGGAAGCGCTTGGCTGCGCAAATGAGAGTATATTCAGTGCGGCTGTCCTCGATTTGAAGCTGGGGGACACGGACGGCATAGACCTGATGGAACAGCTTTTGAAAATTCAGCCATATCTTCCGGTAATCATTCTCACCGCTTATGGAACCATCGAGCGCGCAGTGGAAGCTACCAAGAAGGGGGCCTACGACTTCCTGACAAAACCTTTCGAGGCCAAGGACCTGTTGTACCGGCTCGAAAAAGCCCTTGAAGTCGGCCGCTTGAAGGTGGAGGTGGACCGGCTCCAGCATATGGTCAAGCAGAGATACCGTTTTGATAACATCATTGCCTCCAGTTCGAAAATGCAGCATATTTTGAACCAGGTGGCCCAGGTCGCTTCCACGGATTCAACGGTTTGTCTCTATGGAGAGAGCGGCACCGGCAAGGAATTGATGGCCAAGGCCATTCACGTGAGCAGTCCTCGCGCGAAAGGCCCCTTTATAGCCATTAATTGCGGTGCTATTCCTGAAGGACTCCTGGAAAGCGAACTCTTCGGCCATATGAAAGGCGCGTTCACCAGTGCCGAAGGGACGAAAAAGGGCCTGTTCCAAATGGCTGACGGCGGCACGCTCTTTATGGATGAGGTTGCCGAACTCTCTCCTGCGCTCCAGGTCAAGCTTTTGCGGGTCTTCCAGGACCGCGAATTCTATCCGGTGGGCGGGACTAAGTCGGTAAGGATTGATTTCCGCCTGGTTACCGCTACAAATCGCGATCTTTGGAAAGCTATTCAGGAGGGCAAGTTCCGGGAGGATTTATACTATCGCATTCATGTAATACCTATCAACCTGCCTCCCCTGCGCGAAAGAATAGAAGATGTGCCGCTGCTGGCTGCTCATTTCCTCCAGCATTTCAATCGAGAGATGAATAAAAGCATTCAGGGCTTTTCGCCCGAGGTCATGCAGATGTTGATGCTGCACAGTTGGCCGGGAAACGTTCGCGAACTCGCCAATGTAGTGGAGAGGGCCGTGGCCCTTTCGACCCAAGCCGAGATAAGGCCTGAGTCCCTGTTCCTTGGAGGTGTGGAAACCCCCGTGCAAAAGAAGCTGATGCTGCTCGATGAAGCAAGAGAGGAACATGATAGGGCCTACCTGACACAGGTGCTCACGGAAACCTGTGGAAACGTCTCCCGGGCCGCCGTCCTGGCCGGCAGGTATCGAGCGGAATTCTATAAAATGATGCATAAATACGGGATCAATCCTTCAGACTTTAAAGGCAATACAGGCCCTTAAAACTTAAGACAGTTCCTCTCTCACACCTGTCCTTTATTACATTCGCAGTGCAGTCAAAACACTACAAATCAATGCATGTCAGGCGTAATAAAATGGCCACCAGTGTGCTGTTCTGGGCTTTGGCACAGTCAATGCATCTTAGTCTGCGTGTTCGAACAACATTGCAGCGGGGTTTGTGGAAAAACGGAATCATTCCTCGGCAGAGGACCAAACCTTCAAAAGGAGCGAATATGCCAATGGCCCTTATCGATAACCTGACCTTCATGTCCGTTGTAGTATATCTCTTGTACGTACTAATAGAAGGATGGAACAGGCTGGCCCCTGTTTTCTGATTGAAAACAGGGGGTTCGGCTAAAGGAACTGATATGCACAGAGTATTGCTGGTAGATGATGACGAAGACCTGCTTTTTATTATCGGGGAATACCTCGATTCAAACGGGATTGTGTTCCATTTGGCTGACAGCGCCGCTCATGCGCGCAAACGCCTGGCCCATTTCAATTATGATCTGGTCATCTCGGATTTCCATATGCCGGGCGAATCTGGTCTGGATCTGTTTCGGTGGGTGTCGGAAAGATACCCGGAACTCCCTTTCATACTGATGAGCGGAAATCTGGAAACGCGCCTGAGGCGTGAGGCCATAAGCATGGGGGTCTCCAGTTTTATGGAAAAACCATTCGAGCTGAGGGAGTTGAAACGTCTTATAAACAACTCGACCCGATGCGTAATTAGAGCGGATGAAAGAGCGCCGGCGGCATAAAGCTGAAAAAGCCGCGCGGGCATTACCCGGGGGGGGAAAGCACTTGAATATTGGGGGTTTTTATAGGAGGGGGTGCAATATGTGGGTACTAAAGTGGCTAGTGATTGTGGCTATGATTTGCGGTGTCTGTGGCTGTGCGGGTATGAACTCGACAGACCAGCGGGCATTGAGCGGTGGAGCGATCGGTTCGGTTGCGGGCCTTGGTGCGGCTGCGGTCATAGGAGCGCCCCTGCTTGTGGGGGTTGCCGCGGGCGCGGCGGCTGGAGCAGTTGGAGGCGTTGTGATCGACCAAATGCAAAGGTAATCGTTCACCGATCGACAACTCGCCCAATCCAGCGGGCGGTGGGACCGCCAGCCGAGTTTGCCACTCAAACCTTCGGCGGCGGCAAGAAAATCTTGAGAGGCACACGGACAAAAAATTCTCACCACCTAGACGCAGAGGGCACAGAGAAAAAGCTTGGGTTTACAATGATTAAGCCTGCAACCCCTTTTGATCTTGTTGAATTCTGGTCTTCTCTGTGCTCTCTGCTTCTCTGTGGTGAATTCTTTGATTGCGTGCCGGGTATCGGTCGAAAAAAGGAAAGGCGGCCCGAAGAGGGTCGCCTTTCCTTTTTGTGGTGCGCCCGTCGGTCACAAGTGGAAAATGCGCCTGAAAAGAGTTGGTTTCTTTTCGATTGGAATGGGTGGTGCTACGTCCGGAACCTCTCCTCTTAAAATCTGCGCCGGGTATTCATCAAAGATCCTGCGCGCCTGTTCCAGGCCTGCAGTGGCTTCGGTGATTGCGCGCGCCTTCGAAAGCATAGGTCTCCTCATGGTGTGACCGTGAGAGTCGGATGCCACCAAATGAACCATCCGATGCTGGAGCAGTTTCAAGGAAAAATCCAGGATTTCTTTACCGAAATGACCCAAAAGGCTCGATCCCGTTATCTGGACCATCACTCCGGCATGAATCCATTCCAACAGCAGGGATGGATTTTGTATAAGCGACCGGTTTCTTTCGGGGTGAGCCAGAACAGTGTCTATGCCTTTCGCCTTCATCATCCAGAAAAATCTGTCGAGGTTGGGCGGAATGACCTCGGCCGGCAATTCAACCAGGGCGATCTTCCTGGTATCATTGATCGATAGCAAGTCACCCGATTCGATTTTTCCGGCAATGTTCGAGTCTATGGCCAACTCGCAGCCGGGATAGAGTGCAAGCGGGATTTCTGCCTCCCGGAGTTTCGTTCTGAGCTGTTCAACCAGGGCCATGACCGCATTGCGGCCGCTTCTTGGAAAGACGGGCGAATAATGGGGAGTGCATACGATCCCCGATATCCCGTCCATTGCGGCAACTTGTGCCATTTCCAGGCTCTGAGCCCAGTCCTGGGCTCCGTCATCCAACCCCGGAAGTATATGGCAATGAATGTCTATCACTGAGTGACTCCGGATGGACGCTAACTATTGATTCTGGAGGTTAATTCCACCGCCACCAAAAGGTCCATATAAAGTAATACTGGAAAAAAACGCCAATGCCTTATTTGTTCCTACGAAGACTATGTCGCTATCCTTGACCTCAATATTGCCGGAGTTTGCCTGAAGGTCATTTAAGCTAAACTTGACGATGTCGGGTTTTTGGTCGTCTCCCCTGGGCCTGACCAGCGTGACGGTTTGATCTGCTATGGGCTTTAAACCGCCTGCTGCGATAATAGCTTCGGGGATATTCATCTTTTTCTTTATCGGGTAGTTTCCCGGCTTCCGCACCGCACCGTCCACGTAGATCATCCCGGCATCAGGGACATAAATCACATCTCCGCTCTTGATTTCAATATTAAGTTCTTCTCCGCCCCCTTTGGCCAGTGATTCCAGATCGATAACGGATGTCGAAGGCTTGTCCGAATCCCGCGATCCCCTCCGAACCTGGACCATTTTACCTGCGGTATCCGTCAGACCCTCTCCCAGCGCCATCGCTTCGAACAGGTTCTGACGCGCGAGATAAGGGAAGGTGCCGGTTTTTTTGAATGCCCCCATCAGTGTAATTTTCCCGGACACCTGTTCCTGGACGAAGATATTCACGTGAGGGTTCTGCAAATATTTGGCCTTGTAAAGTCCCTCTATTTTTTGTTCTGCTTCCTGTGTTGTAATGCCTGCGACCTGAACGGCTCCGACGAGGGGAAGAGATATGAAACCACGCGCTCCGATCCTTCCTTGAGTCTTAAGGTCCTGGGTCTCGAACACCGAGACCTGGAGCAGATCGCCTTCGCCAAGAACATAATCCTTGAGAGTGGGAGCGCTTTTTACGGAAGCAAAAAGCCTTTCGTTTATCGCTTTTACGTCCTGCTTAGCCACACTTTCCCGGGATGTAACCTGTTCCAGCGTTGTATTGGGTTCGGGTCCTTTGCCGCCACATCCGGACAAAGAACCAGCAAAAAAGAGAACGGCCCAATATAGGTGAAAATACCTGGCATGCGATTTCATTTCTCGACTCCATAAGTCAGGCAGGCGTCGTCTTTTGATTGGAGACGCCTCCCCCTGGATATTGCATTTATGAAAAGATTAATTGATATCAGTCAGAACTATTGAGGACTGACCGGAGGGGTCGATCCGCCATGGCCCCCTGTAAGGCCCGCCACGGCGCCACCGACTGCTGCGACTCCGGCGCCTAACACAAGCGGCGCACTCGTGCTGATCGCTGCCGTAGGGGCGATCGTCAACGGCTCAGCCGCAAGTCCACCGGCAAACGGCGTCACGATCAATTGACCAGCGCTGTTGACAAACGAGAGTACATCGCCATTGACAGTCACAGAGCCCGTCACATCGCTATTGGCAGTGACTTGGTACGTTCTGGCGCCGTGCGTGAATGTGTAATGTGCACCCTTTTTCAACGTATAATCCACCTTGCCGGATTCGATGCTCATTTGGTGGCCGCCGTTCCCCATGGTGTATTTGGCTTGTGCGCCGGGACTCAAGCTAACGCCACCCACTGGGGATATAACCGCTCCGGCGATACCAGGCAAGGAGGTCAAAAAAACCGTAAGTAAAATCCAAGCTGCAAATCTACACTTCTTCATATTTTCTCCTTTGTTTCTCTTAATAAAGGGCACAATGCACAACTGCCCCAGTTAAAAACCACAACCCTTTGAAACATTAGCCTTTTCCTGGACACTACCTGTGGATATATAGATAGAAACGGATTCACGTTCGTACAAATCGTGAGTACGGTTGAAGTTGTTTTTCATTTGACCGAAGGAGGGTTTCAATTGGTCCCGCTTTCAAGAAAAGTATTCGCAATCGCCTTGCTGGCCGTGTCGGGCGGCCTCCTTTGGTATTCAATTGCTACATATAAGCTTTCCGGACAAAACCGCCTGGGAGACATTTCCGCCCGCTTCTTCCCGGAAGCCCGGATTTTAAACGGCCATTCCAGGTACCTCGCCCACGACCTTCCAGGGGCTGCAGAATCCTACAGGCAGGCAATCTTTGCGGGGCCCTCCTTTGTAGACGCATGGATTGGGCTGGCCCGGACCCAGATAGCAGATGGACAACTCGACGCGGCCCGCAAGACACTGAACATTATTTCCCCAACTCTTGCTTCGATCAGCACCTGGAAATGGCAGGAATTGCTCTTTGCCTACGATCTTCAGGACGAGCCTTCCTTTGAGAAATGCTATAACTATATTCTCTCGTATCTTCCGCACCGCACCACAGATGCGAGCCTGCTCGCATCGAAGTTTTGGGGAGGGTGGGGCGAGGTGGCGCCTCATGTTTTCTCCTACAACCGTCCTGTGCTTTTAAGTGCGCTCATGGACCGCCAGCAGGTCGATGCGGCGGTCGCCCTCTTCGAAGTTATGGAAAACGAAGGCTCACTCCGGGAAGAAAACGACCAGCTTCGCTTATGCGATTTTCTGATCTCCAATAATCGGCTCAAAGAGGCAAAGGCCGCTTGGCGCCTTTGGAGAAAAAAGGACTCTCCGCTCATCGATGATGGGCGGTTTGAGAGAGGACCTCTCAACAGGGCTTTCGGATGGAGATTCAAAATCGATCCGGATGTGCTCGTTGAGCGCGGGACCGGTTCGCCCTGCCGGGGGAACTCCTGCTTGCATATCCATTTCAAAGGCTCCGGCAATCTTAATTGCGATTTTGCTTCCCAGATCATCCCCGTTAAGCCGGAAACCTCCTACCTCCTGCGTTACATGCAGAAAAGCAGCGGCATTACAACCGACCGGGGAGTATTCCTGTCGGTCAACGGATACAAAGAGGGATTCCCCAACATTGCAAGTGAGCCGGCATTGGGAGATTCTCCATGGAAGGAGGAGAAGGTCGAATTTGAAACCCCCGCCGGCTGCGAAGCCATTGTGCTGCATGTTCAAAGGAATGAGAGTCTTAAACTGGACAACAAGATTTCCGGCGATTATTGGCTCGATTCCGTGGAACTGATGGAAAAATAGGTTAGGGGTACTGCCTGTTACCCGCCCAGAACCCTGATGCCATCGCCTGTGGGGTCGCAGAGCTTTGCCAATTATAATTATGACCTCTTGCAGTTACATGGCCCCCGCCACTGCGTGGCCTAATTCTGGATCGCCCCATAGCCCTTCCAAATAGGTGCAAAAAACGAAAGCGAACCATTCGTCACGTTGTTTGGCTCACTCAACTGGACTGTGAGCGTATTTCCGTTAATTGCACTAATGATGTTGACGGACGCACCCCCGGCGAGCGCAACGTAATCTCCCACCAGTAGGTTGGACGCAGCATTGACGGTTATTGTGTAAGTAGGAGCGCCTGTGGTGGTTCCCGTTACTCCTGAAAGCGTACCAGTGTTTCCGGACTGAGTACATACCATACCGCTGTATCCGCCAGGCGCGACCCCGTTTGTTCCATATTGTACCTTGTCTCCAGCAACCCAGTGGTCAAGGGCTGTTGGGAGAGAGTTGGAAAAATAAGTAACAACTCCAGAATCAAAGCGGTAATATCTATGATACGCTCCTGTTGTAATATAGGATTCATAGTGCATATCACCCGTGGCATTCAGGGTTCTCGCAAAAACATTCGTAGCACGCCTGTAACTGCCTAAGCTGGAGTCAAGCACCTGGACCCTCAACCCCTGGAAGTTTACGGTCCCCGTCCCCGTAAAAAGAGGAGGCTCCCCGCCCGTTTGCTGATAGCCAATCGAATCGGATTTATCGGCCAGTGTGAATCCGGTTCCCAGGTTAAGGATTGCATCACTTTGATTTACGAAGGCGAAATCGGATAATCTTTGCGTCACTCGGGTCGTTATGCCGCTGGTGGGATTCATGCTGACAACCGAATTGGGTCCGATGCTAAATTGACTTGTTGCTCCGTCCATCCTTAACCAATGACTAGATCGTGTAACTCCGGTCGTATTGACCTGGAACTGCATGTCGCTAATACCCACCACGTCAGCCTTGTTGGCGTAAATGATCGGCACATTGTCAATTGTCCCTGCATCCGTTCCCGGGGAAGTCTCGGCGGTAAATCTATTGATCTGTATTCCCGCAGACTGGCCCGTATAGGAATTAAAATACAGCCAGGTTCCGTAACATCCGGACATGTCCAGCCCATTAACTATGGTGTTGTCGGCATATCCATAGGCCGTATAATTGGGATTGGTGGCATCTTGCGGGCCAAAATAGATTACCCCTGTATTGCTGAGGTTGCTGGTGTTGGTCTGCAATGCTCCAGCGGCAAGGATATGAATATTTTCCAGATATCCCTCCCAGCCCCAATACTCTATAGCAGACACCCCAAAGCCCTCGATTTGCAGGTCTCTGAATCTCATTTTTTCAACATATTCCAAATTCAAAGCGATATTGCGAATAGATGAGTTGTCCGTTTTCAGGGTCAGGCCCTGCAACCCGCCGCCAGATAAAAGATCATTCCATGCGTTCCCTGTAACGCTTTTCTGAAACGTCAGAACAGGAGTAGCTTGATTCCCGCCGCTTACATTTGCATGGATCATGGACGCGCCATAACCCTGACCGGAAATGGTTGTGTAATGATCATTGATCGTAAACGCTCCAGTTGTCCAAAACACATTCGACGGAAGAA
>Ga0209517_10006854_pt1 | contig 13888 bp, 14 predicted proteins | sample PeaSoiMetSII2010_FD_187695 | JGI IMG/M metagenome (GOLD analysis project Ga0209517, IMG submission 187695) | Peat soil microbial communities from Weissenstadt, Germany - SII-2010 (SPAdes) (version 2) | ecosystem: Environmental > Terrestrial > Soil > Wetlands > Peat | place: Germany...
CATGGCTTGCGGATTGGCTTCGAGCAGCGAGACGTAGAGGCGCGTGTTGCTGTGCTCCTGGTTGAGCATGGCGATGGTGGAGGCCAGGTCCATCTTGCGTGACAAAGCGGGCATCATGCGCCGCATGCGGTCCAGCGTATCGCCGTCGCTGACCAGAATGTGCAGGGTTCCCTTCGGCGTCGATGTCGGCACTTTGATGGGGATCTGCTGCACGATGCGCTCGCCGCGGTAAGGCCGCAGCACCGATTCGATGACGATGGAATCCCCCGGCCGTGCCTCGGTCACGTCGGTGCGCGCGCTTTCCAGGCGCGCCCAGCGCCGCTCGCGCGCCAGGTCGAATTCCAGATTCACTCCCGTGATCCCCGGGATGACGTAGGGATTGTCGAAGATGCGCCCAAAGCGCTCGCCTAGGGAAATCGCCACCAGGGCGGCGGTGGGGGTGTTGTTGTCAAAGGGAGCAAACATGTTCTTCAGGGTGACCTCGGGATAGCCCCGCACCTGGATCGTGCCCTGCATGCGATAGGTGATCTCTTCGCCGTACTCGTTGACGCCCTGCAGCGAGTTGAACACCGTCGCCATCACCGCCACCGGGGTGAGCCTGGCATTGTTCAGCACCTGGTAGTGGAACTGCTTGGGCTTGGAGCCGCCGCGGACGGTGAGCGTGACCGGGATCATCTCCGGGGTCTTGCCCAGGCGGCCGAGGATGCCGGTATGGCGGTCCTGCACGAACGAACCCACCGCCTCGGTGGTATTGATGATCTTGAAGGAGTTCAGCGGCGAAGCCAGCGTGGCCACGACCTCGGCTTTGGTCATGGGCAAATCCACCATGCCAAACTGCAGCAAGGGATGCCCGCAGGCCAGCACGCGCTCGGGATCGACATAGGTCACGGTGCAGGTGGCGGCCACGTTCATGTCGCCTTCGATCAGGACCGCGCTCACCGCTGAGCCCGGCGCCAGCGGGGCGGGATCATGCGCCGTGGGATCGGCGGACCCGATGCCGCTTACCGGCGTGACCCCGGCGGCAGCGAACTGGGGTGCGAACCGCCGCAGCGTTTCTTCGCTGAAGCCGCTGAACACAATCGGGGTGTCAATCGGAGTAAGGAAGTCGCGATACTGCTCGAGGCCGGCGGCGTCCCCGGGCGCAGATGTTCTCGAGGTTTCGGCGCGCGCCTTGGCCGAAGCCGGCTGGGTGTCGGCCGGGCGGCTGTGGTCGAGCTCGCTGATCTCCAGCATGTCGGCGATCGGTGTGACCCCGGCGATTGGTTCCTTGGAGAACTGGCCAATGCGGAATGCCAGCGCTCCCAGCAGCTTCCCATCCACATAGACGGGGCTGCCGCTCATGCCCGCGACCACCCCGCTGTATTCGGGCTTCTCACCCCGCAGGCGCACCAGGATGACGTTGCTCTTGGGGCCGTTCACGTCGCGGAGCACACCCAGGATCTCGACCTCCATCGCTTCCGGCTGCGTGCCCTGGAAGACGGTGTAAGCCACTCCCTTCATGCCGGGACGCACCTGGTCCACGCTCATCAGAGGAGCATTCAGGGGAGCGGTGTTGGACGGTTCAGAGCTTGCTGAAGCCGTGGCGGACACGGCCAGCGAGAGAAGCAGCGCGCAGAGGATTCTCGGTTTCATACCACCCGGTTACACTTCTTTCCGGTCACAACGGGGATGATTGTGCGGAAAGGAGGTCGAAAGTCTGGAATTGTGCATCTATACTAGCACACGGGAACTTTCCAGGATGGCCGCCATGTCACGCAATTCCAGCTTTTTCCGCCGCATCGGTACAAGGTCTTTTCTTGTAATCCTCACCGGCCTGCTGGTGGGCGCCGGAATTTTGGTGCTGCCGCTGCTCGGGCAGTCGGGCCAGTCTTCCAGCCAGCAGCAACCGGCCGAGCCGCCGGCCGAAGCGGGCGGGCCGCAGAACGATGTCGGCCCCATGGCGATTCCCAAGAAGAAGGAGGAGCCGCCGGAGGAGAAGCCCAAGCCTCCCCGGAAGCCGGAAGGCATGCCGGAATACTCCCTGCGTGTGGACGCGACGCTGGTCAGCGTTCCGGTGCTGGTTACCACCAAGGAAGGCCAGTTCATCCCCGGATTGAAGGCGGAGAATTTCCGCGTCCTCGAAGATGGCGTGCCGCAGCAGGTCTCCGGTTTCAACCAGGCCAAGGACGCGCCCATCACCGCGGTGCTGCTGACCGAGTTCGCCGCCACCAACTATTACTTCGTCATGGACGCGCTCAACGGAGCTTACTCCTTCGCCAATTCGCTGAAGCCGGACGATTGGATTGCGGTGATGTATTACGACATGAAGCCCCACATCCTGGTGGACTTCACCCAGGACAAGCGGGAGGTCTTCGGCGCCCTGCGCCAGCTCACCATCCCCAACTGGCACGAGACCAATCTCTTTGACGCGCTCTACGAGACCATCGACCGTCTGGACCGGCTGGAGGGCCGCAAGTACATCATCCTGATTTCCAGCGGCCGCGATACCTTCAGCAAGCTGAACCTCGATCATGTGGTGAAACAGCTCAAGGAGGCGCGCAACATCACCATCTTCGCCGTCGGCACCGGGCAATATGCCCGTTTGGCTGACCCCCGCGAGTGTCCACGGACTTCCATCGACGTTATCAGTAGCTGCAACGACAGGCGCATGACTTACCTACAGGCCGACAACCAGATGAACACCTTTGCCCACCTGACCGGCGGACAGGCGTACTTTCCCCGGTTCCAGGCCTCCTTCCCCGAGGTGTTCGCCGACATCGCCCATTCCATCCGCAACCAGTACGTCCTCGCGTATCACCCCAGCAACGCCAAACAGGACGGCAGCTTTCGCAAGATCAAGGTCGAACTCACCGACGGCGAAGGCCACCCGCTGAAGATCCACGACCAGAAGGGCAAAGACGTGAAGTACGTGGTGGTGGCTCGCGATGGCTACAAGGCCAAGCAGGTAGTGGAGTAGGGCCGGCTCAGCAGGTGGTCTTCGACGCCGGTACATTCTGCCAACCCTGATTGATCCACCACTCCGCGCCATCGTTACGGACTTTCTTGTGCTCGCCCGTGCGCGGGTTCTCGATCTCGATCTGCCCGCGGACCAGATCATCGGTTGCGCAGGCGGCACGGTGGTGCGCGTCCTGTGACCGCGCCTGGGTCGAGCGGTAGATCTCCCAGGTCTCTTTCATCGTTTCCGCCGCATGTTGCAGACGCTGGTGCAGGACCTCGGGATTGATGCTCCACGATTTCCAGATCTCGATCATCAACGGCAGCTCGTCGCGAAAGATCGGTTCCGGCGCGCCTACTCCGGAGACGTAATACATCCACTGATTCAAGCCTGTCGGCGAGCAGAGGATGTACGCATATTGCATTATCGTGTGGCCGTTCAAATCCAGCTCCATGAGCAGGTAAGCCGCCTGGCCGCCGGGCGCGGACGCGGGCTGGGAAGCGACCACGCGGCGCAGCTCCGGAGCCGGCTGTCTGGCCGCGCGCAGTCCCCGGGCAATTTGCGGCGCCAGCGCGTAGGTGGCGCGAACCGGATCGCAGCACGGCGCCACCATCGGCCGGTAGGCGCCCATGGCCGGCCCCGGGGGAGAGCTGTAGACCGGCAGGGCCGCTCCCAGGGAAATCCCTTCGCCGCGCGGTCCTTTAAGGTCCATCGACCCTGGGTTCTGTGCGGCGACCCACCAATAGGGAGGCAAGCCCACCGTCGAGCCGTCCGCCAATACGGTCGTTTTCAAGGCTTGCGAATACGCCGTGGCTGCGGCCAGCAGCATCCACGCCGCGAGGAGGGAACCAGCCGAGAAGCGTTGTAGCGCCTGTCGCATTGTGGAACTGGGCATAACCAGCGCCTCCTTCCTTTTGACCAAAGCTTGGGGGCAGTCGCTTGCTTGGCGGTAGCTTACACAAGCCGTCAGGAACGGAACACTCGGGAACCCGCCAAGTGCCGCAGCACGGGTGGGATTCTATCCTGCGGCGGCATACGCCGAGGCCCGTAGAGCCTGCCCTGAGCGTAGTCGAAGGGGCCGAGATAAATTAGCCCAGGGCGGAAGCCCTGGGTGGGCGAAAAAAGATACCCGAGCCCCTTTCAGGGGCGGCACCGATCAATCCGGTGCGTCAGTGTTACCCGCGCCTTATCGGGGCCACCCGCCTGTGACAGGAGTCTAGACGTTCCTGCTTTTATCAGAACAAGTGAGGGTTTCGGAGTGCGACCTTCACTTCTCTGATGAACGAGTGCATGTCCAAAAAGTAATTCGGATATGCCGTTCTCAAAGCAGCCAAGGAATCGACGGATACTAGAACGGCATCTCGTCCGGCTTGGCCGATGGAACGCTCTATAGTCAGATAGTCTGCGGACGCCCTCTCCAACTCTTTAGGCTTATATCCGGTAACCTTCACCTGTTTGGCAATCGGATCGAGCTCCAGCAAGAAGTAGTGAGCGTCTTTCGCGCCGATTAATTGCGGGTTTCGAATGGCAGTGCTCCACAACTCCAAATGATTCACAGCGCCTATCTTGTCTGCGTATTCACGCAACTCCTCCTTAAGATCCTTGCGCCGTCCTGGCGTATCCGGGACTGGAGGCTGCCTTTCCTTTATGGCCAGCGCGGTTCCCATCAAGGCGAAGAAGCGCAACCAATCCGCTTCGCCTTGGCTGCTTTTTAACGCTTGCCCGGTGAACGCACCGGCGGTCTCGACTGCGGTGGCCCATGCGTGCTGCAGACCTGAACGTAATTGAACCTCCACCTTCAGGTCGTTATAAGTTTTCGTCTTCTTGTCGCTGTAATACCGCATAGATCAAATGAACGCTTCGGTAGCCAGAAGACTTCGGTTGCCGAATATAATCATTTTTCTTGACTAGCTTGTGTTTGATATCGCTCTTTTCATAAAGGCGCAGGAGTGCGTCAACCTGGGAGACAGTCGCGACGATTGCCCGACATCCCGCGATATCCTGCATGCCGTTCAGTCGAAGGTCTGGCATTCGCTCAAGTTTGTCGGTGATTGACTTTAGCCGTTTCAGCCGCTGCGCAACCAAGCTTTGAGCATGCACTTGTCGTGCCTTATGCCGCAGGCCGACTTGAAATGTGTTCAACGGGAAGCTGTGTGAAGAACGCCAATTGCTAATGACGTCGAATGCCCGATCCAACTCATCAGAATCCGCCCCCTCGGATCGTGCCTTCAGCAGAACACGCCCAGCTTCATTTACTTCCACCGGCCGATACCTCGGGATCGTCCACTCCATGCCGTCCTCGATAAACACGCTTGGTGGAATCGGGCGGGTGGCCACACAAGCTCTGATGATAAGAACACCGGGGCGCCCCCCACGTGCAAGCCCAGCCTGCGGCACGGCGTTGGCCCCACCTAAAGACGGCGCGATTCGGGTGAGCCCGCCCGTGGGCTGCCCGTCAGATTACGGTCCAAAGCTTTGTTGCCGCAGCAACATCACGCCCGATGGAACTTTATTGTTATACACCCTCTCGCACACCAGGCTGCGCCAAGGCGGAACCCACCAAAGCGAGCACCGCTACCGCGATAAGAAGCTTTTTCATGTAGTCCTCCTGCGTCCAGCGAACCCACGGGTCAGAACTAAGGCCTGTGCTGTGGCAGGGGCAAGATCTGCAGCCAGGAGATCCTCTTGAAGTCCTTCACGTCGGCAGTGACCAGGATGTGCCCCCTGCCGGTGAGGGCGGCCGCAAAGCAATCGGCATAGGGCAACCCATGTCCCGCTTTCAGTTGCGCCGCTGTCTCCGTGATCGGCTCGTCGGCGTTGACCACGCTCAAGGGTAAGAGCCGGACCTTGCCCATGAACTCCTGCGCTTCTCGAAAACCCCGCTTCTTGGCGATGTTGTAATAGACTTCGCCCCAGTTGACGACCGAGATCATCAGAGTAGCATTGGCATCGCGCGCCCGCTTCAATAATCCTTCCACAACGTCCGCCCCCGGCTGGTCCATCAGGAAACAGTAGAGCGCGTTAGCATCCAGGACGTGAACCTTCATGAAAACTCCCGGTCCCGATCACGTTCCAGCTCCGGTGGCATCCCTCGTTTCCTGAGACTGCCCCGCACGCTCTCGATGAAAGCATCGGTGACCGGCTGGAGGAGCAGGCGCCCCTGTTCCTCGACAAAGGCGATCTTTGTGCCCTGCTTGATGTCGAAGCGCTCGCGAATGTCGGCTGGGATTACGATCTGTCCCTTGGCATTTACCGCCGTGTATTCCTTATTGGACATAGTATTACATTATATCAAAAGTCTGACAACAAACCAATACGTAGGAATATTGTATGATGATATTACGAGAACGGGGGCGTGTGCTACCGAGGCCGAAGCGAGGGGCTTCCGGAGATGGCTAAGGGTAGGGCACCCGAAGACTGCGGGTTTCCGCAGAAGCAGCTTGACAGCGCCGCGTTGTAGTGATATTGTTGCTAACACATATATATCATTAAGATAATTTCTCTCGGCCACACGCTAAGTCCTTTGAATGACTGTTTTTACGCGTAAGTCCTTTAGATCGCCTGTTCTCGACTGTTAACAGTCGGTAAGTTGATGATTTTATTAGGGGCGGGGAAGGGGGGTATCTGTACAGATCCCCTAGTGCAGGTGGAAGAGCTGGTCCAGCGCGAACATCAGGCCGACCCCCAGGAACACCAGCAGCGCCATCTTCACGCCCGGCTCCTTGTTGACTTCCGGGATCAGGTCGGAAGCGGCCACATAGATGGTGACCCCGGCGGAGAGCGAAAGCCCGACCCCCAGGAAGCGCTGCAGCGCCGACATCGCCAGCACCCCCGCGATGGTGGAGACGCCGAGCAGCGCGGATGATCCCCAGGCGATGCCGCGACTGCGTCCGCTGGCCAGCATCACCGAGGCCACCGTGAAGCCCTCCGGAATCTTGTGCAGGAACACGGCCAGGAAGATCACCCATCCCAGCCACTCCGAGACCAGGAAGCCGGAGGCGATGGCGATGCCGTCGAAGAAAGTGTGCGCCACCAGGCCGATCAGGACGGAGAAGCCGGTGTGGGCGCGCACGAATTCGTCGGCGTGCGTTTCTTCGCCGAAGTGGAAGTGGGGCGTGACCGTGTGCTCGAAGAAGTGCACCAGCAGATATCCGGCGAGCACGAACAGCGGCCCGCGCGCCCCCGCCAGGTGAATGCCCTCGGGCACCATCTCCAGCAGCGCCGCGGCCAGCATGAACCCGGAGCCCAGGGCGACGAAATATTTCAGGTAGTGCCGCTTCCAGGTTCGGTGGACGATCAGCGCGCCGCCGAAAACGTCCGCCGCGGCGGCCGTCAGGCCCATCAACAGGCTGAGGAGAATCGGGTGCATGGGGCGAGCGTGAAGAATAGCAGATGAGTACTACCCGCTGTGCCGCACGTGCACCACGTCGCCGTCCTTGACGACGTAGTCCTTGCCCTCCAGGCGCAGGGTGCCGCGGGCGCGGGCGTTGGCTTCCGAGCCGGCTTCGAGCAGGGCGTCCCAGTGGATGACCTCGGCGCGGATGAAGTGTTTTTCGAGATCGGTGTGGATGGCGCCGGCAGCCTCGACGGCGCGTGTTCCACGTGGAACAGTCCAGGCGCGGCATTCGTCCTCTCCGACGGTGAGAAAGGAGATAAGTCCCATCAGTTCGTAGGTCTTGCGGATGAGCCGCACCAGGCCGCTTTCCTTCAGGTTGTAGCTGGAGAGGAACTCGGCGGCGGAGGCGTCGTCCATCTCGGCGAGTTCGGCTTCCACTTTGCCACAGATGGCGGTGGCGCCGGCATTGGGTCGTGAGGCGATCTCTTGCAGGCCGAACTTCTCTACCGCGCGCTCGAGCTCGCTGCCGAGATCGGCGCTCTCGCCCACGTTGAGGACGTAGAGGATCGGCTTCTGGCTGAGGAACATGAACCCGCGCAGCCGCTTGCGATCCTCTGGGACCAGCTCCAGCTCGCGCAGCGGACGCTCGCGCTCCAGTTGCTCCTTGGACTTCACCATCAGCTCGTGCTCTTTCTCGAGCTCGGGCGAGCGCATCTTTTTCAGATCTTTGACCAGGCGTTCGAGGCGCTTCTCGATCTGGCCGAGGTCGTTGACCATCAGGTCGAACTCGACGTTGCGGGCGTCGCGCGCGGGATCGATGGCGCCCACGTGCGGCACGGCCGGATCGTCGAAGGCGCGCAGCACGTGCACCAGCGCGTCCACGCTGCGCAGCGCGGTGGCGTAGGCTGTGTCCTTGAGCGCTTCCTGCCCGATGGCGGCCACGTCCGCGTACTCGATGGAGGCGTGGATGGTTTTGCGCGGGTTGTAGAGCGCGGCCAGCTTGTCGAGACGCACGTCGGGAACGCGGGCGACGCCGATGTGGGCCTCGCGTCCGCCGTGCGCTTCCACGTGCGCCTTGGTCAGGATCGTGAACAGCGATGTCTTGCCTACCTGCGGCAGGCCGATGATGCCGGATTTCATAAGGGCAGCTCTTGGCTGTTAGCTCTTGGCTTTTAGCTTTTCATCGTGAGCACAGACGACGTGTCGACAAAAAGCTAAGAGCCAAGAGCTAATAGCTAAGAGCCGCCTTCATGATAAACGCCGGGCGGTCAGAAACAGCACAATCAGGCCGAGGATCAACACGCCCGACTCCAGCCGCGTGGACCACGCGTGCAACTGGTTGAAGGCGATGCGGCGGGCGTCGGCGATGGGCACGAGATCGATCTCGCCCATGGCAGCGCGCAGGGCGGCCATCTTGGCCGAGACCACGAATTGGGAAATAAGGGTGAGCGCCAGCATCACGTACACGAGCAAGTGACGCGGAGCCAGCGGATGCGCGGCGCCGCGGGCGGAGTACGTGTGCAGCATCGACGTGACGAGAAACACGATGGCGCAGAAGATGCCCATCCAATGCAGGATGCCTAGCGAGCGCGTGACCACCGCGCCCGCGAGGTGGCGCGTTGGCAGAACTTTGAACACAGTGGGCGCCACGGCGGCGGCGAAGAAAATAATTCCGCCGATCCAGACCACCAGCGCAAGCAACATCAAGAAGCGCAGCACGTTCATCGCGCATAACGATACCATCGCGCGCCCGCAAGCCGCGAATTGTCACGCCGTGGCTCTTTGACCTAGAATCGTGCGCCGTAGTAAGCCTTACAAGGAGGCGGAGAAAAATGAAGCGATACGCTTGCCGGTTCGTGCTGCTCGTTGCCGCTGTCGGATTAGTTGCGCTGTGCGCCTGGGCCCAGGGCGCGGACGAGACTCACATCGCCAACTCTGGCCAGTTGAAATTCGGTCCCGGTCCCAATTTGCCGTCGTGCCTCACCATGGCAGTCGAGCACGGAGACCCGAGCAAGGGCGCGTTTACGCTGCTGCTAAAGTTCACCAGCGGCTGCCGAGTGCCGATGCACTGGCATACGTCGGCTGAAGAATTAATACTGGTCAGTGGCTCTGGAAAAATGCAGATGCAGGACGGCACGAGCTCGACGGTGGATCGCGGAGGCTTCGCTTACATTCCTTCAAAACACCCGCACGCGTTCACCTGCGCTACGGCCTGTACGGCTTTTCTCTCGGGCGACGCCGCATTCGACATCCACTACGTAGACAAGAGCGGCAATGAAATCCCGGCGGAGCAGGCGCTGAGCGTGAGCAAGCCCAAGCCTGCGGCAAAGAAAAACGTCATGTAGCAGGGGATTGCAGCCGGGCCCTACGTGGGCACGGCAACGCTCTCCACGATCTCGCGCAGGACCTGCTCCGCCTGCTCGGACTTTTTGAGCATCGAGGAGTAGCGCGCATTGACCACCACGCGGTGGGCGAATACCGGTACGGCCAGCGACTTGAAATCTTCCGGCACGGCGAAATCGCGGCCTTCCACATAGGCCATGGCCTGCGCGGCGCGGTAGAGCATGAGCGAGCCACGCGGCGACACGCCGAGCGAAAGGAACTCGGAGTCGCGCGTCTTGCGCACGATCTCCAGCGTGTAGTCGAGCAGCGAGTTGTCCACCCGCACCTTGGCGACTTCTTCCTGGATGGCGACCACGTCGGCGGTGCTGAGCACCGGCAGCACCTCGTCGAGCCGCGCGGCGCCGGCTTCCGAGCGCAGGATCTCGCGCTCGCCCTCGCCCGTGGGATATCCCATGCGGGCCCGCACCAGAAAGCGGTCCAATTGCGATTCCGGCAGCGGATAGGTGCCGTGGTGCTCGACCGGATTCTGCGTGGCGACCACCAGAAAGGGCTGCGGCAGGCGATGTGAGTGGCCGTCCACCGTCACCTGGCCCTCGTTCATGGCCTCGAGCAGCGCGGACTGCGTTTTGGGCGTGGTGCGGTTGATCTCGTCGGCGAGCAGGACGTTGGTGAACACCGGCCCCGGCTTGAACTCGAAACGCTGCTCGATGGCCGAGTAGATGGAGATGCCCATCACGTCGCTGGGCAGCATGTCGCTGGTGAACTGGATGCGTTGGAACGAGCAGTCCAGGCCGCGCGCCAGCGCGTGCGCCAGCGTGGTCTTGCCCACGCCGGGAACGCCCTCGATCAGCAAATGACCGCGTGCGAACAGCGCCACCAGCGCCAGGCGCACGACTTCGTCCGTGCCGCGGATCACGCGGCGCAGCGCGCCTTCGAGCTGCATCGCGCGCTGCACGGTTCCCGAAGCTGCGCGAACGGCCATGCTGTCTCGGATTGTACCAAGTACCGAGTACCGAGTAGCGAGTACCAAGTACCGAGTACCAAGTTGGGCCACCGTCCGTTTCAGATACTTTCATCTATAGGTGCAGCGAACTGCGTCCGCTACAAAGCAAAAGCCCGCCGGCGGGCCGTCTTAGCTCGGTACTCGGTACTTGGTACTCGCTACTCCAGCATCTCCGGCGGCCGTCCGGTCAAGCGCTCGATGCGCTTGCGGATGGGCGGATGGGTCGAAAACAGGCCGGCGAAGTTTATCCCCAACAGCGGCTGCACGATGAACAGGTGCGCGCTCGAAGGGGAAGCGACCATGGGGATCCGTTTCGAATAGGCATCCAGCTTCTGCAGGGCGCGCGCCAGAGCGTAAGGATTGCCGGTGAAGTGCGCGCCGGTGGCGTCGGCCTGATACTCACGCGAGCGCGACACAGCGAGTTGGATGAGCATCGCCGCAAAAGGGGCTAGGATCAGCATGAACAGCGCGCCGAGGCCGCCTCCGCCGCGATCTTCGCGGTCGCGTCCGCCCATGCCGCCGAACAGCGCCCCCCAGTAGGCCATGCGCGCCAGAATGGTAATGGCGCCGGCCAGGGTGGCAGCGATGGAGCTGATGAGGATGTCGCGGTTGCGGACGTGCCCCAGTTCGTGCGCCAGCACACCTTCCAGTTCCTCGTCGTCCAATAGATTGAGGATGCCCTGGGTCACGGCGACGGAGGCGTGGCTCGGGTTGCGGCCGGTGGCGAAGGCGTTGGGCGAGTCCGTCGGGATCACGTAGATCTTGGGCATGGGCAGACCCTGCCGCTGCGTGATGCGCTCCACGACTTCATACACCCGCGGCAGTTGTTCGCGCGTGGCCGGCTGCGCGCGGTAGGTCATGAGCGCGATCTTGTCGGAGAAAAAATAGGAGACGAAGTTCATGACCGCGGCGATACCCAAGGCCAGGATCATGCCGTTCTGACCGCCGAGCCAGTCGCCCACCAGGATCATGAAACCGGTCAGCAGGCCCAGCAAAAGTGTGGTTTTCAGTGCGTTACCCATATTAGGAGTACCTACCATATAGATGATGCGCTGGGCGCGCGGATGCGTGCCTACAGTAGCTTATACGCCAGAGAGTTACGGGTAGTTCCAGGGATGCAGCTTTGTAGCGCCGCCGTCTCGGCGGCTGTGCGTGTGGGCGTCTCGCCCACACGGGCGAGGGCGGGACGCCCTCGCGACAGCCGGCCAGAGGCCGGCGCTACCTCGCTACGAGCTGGTCCGCTTGGCGGCGCGAGCAAGAGTGGTGTCGAGGGCCGTCTTGGCCTTTTCGTACTCATCCGCAGAGATCTTTCCCTGGTGGCGCTCCAGCTCGAGCTGGAACAATTCCTCTTTCAGCGCGTCGAGCAGGCGGTCGCCATTTCGCGGCGGCGCCAGGGCCACGGGTGGAACGTCCGCGCGCGGTGGCGACGCTGCCGCTCGCTTGGTGGTCGCCGCGGACTGCTGCGGCACAGCATGGCTGACCGCGATCGCCGGCTTCGGCCGCGTCACCACGTAAAACACGCCCAGCGCCAGCGCCACCGCCAGCCCGCCCAGGATGAATCCGCGATAACGATGCAGCGGATCCGGAGTCTCTTCCGGGGCTCCCAGTCCGCCGCCGGGACCGCCGCGGCGCTGCGCCATTCCGCCACCCTGCCCACCGCCGCCGCCGGTTGCTGTCTGCTGTCCTTCCTGGATGGTGCCAGTGCCCGAGAGATTGAAGCTCAGGTCCTGTCCCGGGTTGACGTTGGTAATCACCTGGATGTTGGCGTCGGGGTCGCCGCCGCTCATGGTCTGGTATCCGGCCCCGCCGCCGGCGAACTGCATGGATTTCGGCAACATGATCACGACGTGGTCGGTAGCATAGAGCGGCCTGGGTCCGGTCTTGATCGTGCCCGAGTAGGGTAGGTGATAGTTCACCTGGAAACGGGTTTCTCCCGGCCGCAGCGGAAAGATGAACGCGTACTTGTTCTTTTCCGATTGCGGTACCGGCGCTGAGTTGACCGGCTGCCCGCCGGGACCGGAGGCCATCCCGGAATCCACTTGCGCCTCCGGCGGCAGCATGACCTCGAAGGCGTTGTCGCTCATCTGGGTGCGCGGAGGGCTAGAAGGGTTCTTTACCACCCAGAGCTCGGTCACCTGCAGGTTGCTGCCTTCCGACTGCGCGCGCAGCATGTCCACGGTCAGGCCGATGCCTGGGACTTTCGCAGCGGCGTCGTACACCGTCACCTCGGCGGTAGTCGTTCCTGGCGGGATGATGCCGCCCTTGGGAAAGTAGTTCACCCCCTGGTGCAGTGCGCGGACCATGTGCGGCCCGCCGGTCTCTTCGTAGTTGAAGCTGAAGCGTCCCTGGGCGTCGGACTTGGTGCGGGCGGCTTCCTGCATGCCCTGCGACATATCCAGCAGAACCACGTCGTCGCCGGCGGCGGGCTTGCCGGTGGTGCCGTTCTTCACCGTGCCTTTCAGGTTGGTAGCCGTGGACAACGCGCTCAGCGCCAGCAAGGCCGCCAGCACGCGCAGCAGGTTCGGGATCTTCAACTCCGGGCTCCTTTGCGGGACGGCGCGGGGATTGCCGCGCTGGCGGTGTTTTCCAGTTGTTCGATTTCGGCCAGCACCTGCGCGGCTTCCGCTTCCAGCGTGGCCCGCATGGCCTGGAAGTCAGTGTCGGGGAATTTTCCGGCCTTGTATTCGAAGTTCAGGTCGCGCAGGTTCTCGTAGATCACTTCCTTGCGCTCGTAGAGGTATCCCAGCCGGGTCTTCTCCTCGCCGACCCAAACTTCTTCTTCCGTGTAGAAAACATAGAAGAAGAGGATCATGGTGAACAGCACGCAAAGGACGATGATCATAGCTCCGTCTCCTTGCGGGCGCGCTCGCGGAACTCATCGATCTCCATCGTGCCGCCAGGGGGCGCGGCGGAGGGTGCAGGCGGGCGCGACTTCCAGCGCCGGACCACCCACACCACGGCGAAAATTCCCGCGCCCAGCGCGGCGAACGGAGTGATCCACGCCACCCGGTTGAAGCCGGTGGCTGGAGGCGCGGCCAGTACCACGCCGCCATACTCCTGCACGAAGCGCTGCAGGACCAGGTCATCGCTGTCCGGACCCTGCAGGCCGGCCATCAATTCCTGCCGCATCTTCTCGGAATAGGAGCAGCCGACGTGGTTGCACTCCAGCAGGATCTGATTGCAACCGCAGCGGCACATCAGCTTGTGGCCGAGGTTTTCGAAGCGCGCGCCGCTGGGATCGGCGCCGAGGAGGAAGGTGGCGGCGAGGAAG
>Ga0209517_10006856_pt1 | contig 13886 bp, 11 predicted proteins | sample PeaSoiMetSII2010_FD_187695 | JGI IMG/M metagenome (GOLD analysis project Ga0209517, IMG submission 187695) | Peat soil microbial communities from Weissenstadt, Germany - SII-2010 (SPAdes) (version 2) | ecosystem: Environmental > Terrestrial > Soil > Wetlands > Peat | place: Germany...
GTTCACGCTGGTGCCCGTGCGCGGCACGATAAAAGTGAAGTCGGAGCCAACCACTTCGCGCTGTCCTTCATACGCAAGAAAGAAAAATGTTTTGTCTCTTACGATGGGCCCGCCCAGCGAACCGCCGAAATTGTTGTTGTTGAAGTGAGATTGCGGATCTGGCGAAGGATTGAAGTAATTGCGCGCGTCGAAATAGGAATTGCGGTTGTACTCAAAAAGGGAGCCGTGGACCTGGTTGCCGCCGGAACGCGTGATGATGTTGACGGCCGCACCGGAGTTCCTCCCATATTCGGCGCCAAACTGCGATTGCAGGTTGAACTCTTGAATCGCGTCCAATGGAAGCAGCGTGGCCGGCGCTCCGGAAATGCCCACCTGGTTCAGCGCCGAATTGTTGAAGAAGGGATCGTTGTTGTCCGTGCCATCGAGCATGTAATTGTTGGAGCGGTCGCGGTTCCCATTGATGTTGAATTGGCCAAAGCCCTTTTCGCTGCCAGCCACACCGGAGCCTTCCACGGTAACGCCCGGAGTGAGCGCAACAAGCTTCCCAAAGTCGCGCCCGTTCAGGGGCAGTTCCTGCACGAGTTGCCGATCCACGATCTGCGAGAGTGTGGTCGTGGTGGTCTCGACAAGCGGCACCTCTTCGGTCACCACCACCCGCTCAAACGTCTCGGATGGCTTGGCCAGTTGCAGGTTGACAATCGTTTCCGCGCCCGTACTGACGATCACTCCCCCCTGCCGGTATTCCTGCAGGCCGGTTGCCATCGCCGACACTTCATACTGCCCGGCGGGAAGTTCCAGAAAACGGTATTCGCCCTCAGCATCCCCAGTTACCTCGCGGGTTTCACTGGTGGCCAAATTGCGCGCGATCACTTTTGCGCCGGGAACGTGGAGGCCGTGCGCATCCGTAACCTCGCCGCGAATGCTCCCGCGGAAAGACTGCGCCGTCAGATTCGCGCGCGAACCGGAAAGCGCCACAACAAACAGCAGGGTAATGCCAATTCGTATTCCCAGGGAAAATACACTGCGAAGTTTCATAACCTGTGTCCTTTTATTCTGGGATCCATCGCTGATGGTATCCGTGCAGCGGTTGTAACTCGCCGCAGTTGAAGCCCAAGGGGATCGCAATGACACTCGGCCGGCCCTGCCAGCCCAATCAGGAATCGCTGCGGCGACATCGCCGCGACACTCTACATCGCTGTGACTTCGTTACGAAAATCTGACGCCTCGTTCGCATCACTTGTCCTTCAGCGGCGCGCCCTTCTTGGGAATCGACAGCGAGACGGGCGGCGTGATCTTGTACGTGGCCGAAAAATTGCGCTCGTTCAGAGCCATCGCCATGCGGCCGCGCGAATCCACATACAGCAGCGGCTCCCCCACGGGCACGTCCATGAAGGTTTTGACGTAAGGAAGCGTGAAGGGCTTCTTGTTCAATTGCACGGTGATTTTATCGCCGACGTTATAGCCCAGCTTCTTGAACTCGTCGCTGGCAATATCACTGATGAGCGAGCCGAAAGGATCATCCAGCCCGATTACGTCTCCTTCGATGCCTCTGTCGGTGGTGGTCGAAAGTTTCGAGGTGAGCCGCACCAACTGCTGCACCTCCGGGCCGACCATCGTGTAGTCCCAACCCGACGCAAGGTGCGCGCCCACAGGCGAGAAAATGTCACGTCCGTGAAACGTCGAGGATACCGCCTGGCCGATCATCCATTCCGTGTTGGTGATTTCGCGCGCGGAGTCCAGGCCGTCGCGTTCAATTACCGGGGTGATCAGGCCATTGTCCGGCAGAACAAAATATTGGCTCTTCTTGGTTTTGACGACCACCGCCTTGCGGGAAGTACCGACGCCCGGATCAATCACGACGACGAAAACGGTGCCCGCGGGATAGTAGGGTGAAGCCCCGGCGAGGAAGCGCGCGCCATCTTCAATGGAAAACGGCGTGACCTGATGAGTGATGTCCAGGATGCGCGCATCCGGCGCGATCCCCAGCATGACGGCTTTGCAAATGGCCACGGCATCGTTGGCCGTGCCGAAATCGGTCATGAAGACGATAGCGGGGTGGGAGTTGGCCGCTGCCGTTGCCGTTTCGGCGGCTTTACGCGCGGTCTCTTGCCGGCTACATCCCGTCATTACCAGAGCGCCGAGAAGGATCGCCAGGGAAACACCCAGCCAGTGCAGCCTTTTCACAAGTCCCCCAAATGATTTGTTTTTTGCGCGCTACGAAATTTCACGGCGCAACTCACACGGTCCATTGGAGCAGGCTCCGAAAACTCCCCCGAACACGCCGGACAATTTGCCGGCAGCCCCTGATGCCCCAAACCCGCTCCCAAAGAACTTTATTATTATAAAGGAAGGTCGGCGATTTGGGAGGCCAATTCCGAAAATCAGCAGAGGAATTGCGGCTCGGGCGCGAAAACATTAGAATACTGCATCCTGTTTCCGGGGGTTCCGTACAGGGTCGCTTCACTTTCGCCTGAGTGAAGTCCAGCCAAGGTTGCATGTAATTTGAGGTATTTCGAGGAGGACGCAAATGCGTCGTAGTTTCTTGTGTGTCATTTTGTTATTGGTAAGCGCCGCGGTGGCGGCCGCCGATCAGGTCACCCTGAAAAACGGTGATCGGTTCACGGGCACGATTGTATCCGGCGATGGCAAAGCTTTGTTGCTGAAAACAGAGTTTGCCGGAGACGTAACCATCCAGTGGGACGCCATCACGGCCATCGAATCCGGGCAGAGTCTGAATCTCACTTTGAAAGACGGCCGCCGGTTGGCCGGAAAAGTGACCACCGAGGATGGGAAGTTCGTCGTGGCGGGGGCGGCTACTCCGGCGGGTGCCGCGAACGCGACGAAGGATGTCATCGTGGCCGTGCGCAACGACGCGGAGCAGAAGGCTTTCGACGCCCAAGCCGAAAAAATGGCTCACCCCAGGTTCACCTATTTCTGGGGCGGTCTCTTCGACACAGGACTCGCTCTCACGGAGGGCAATTCCTCAACCAAGAGCTTCACTCTGGCGGCGAAGGCAGTCCGCGAAACGCCCCGCGATAAGATCACCCTTTACTCCACATACATCTACGGAGAGGACAGTTCCACTCCTCCCAGCCGCACCACGGCAAATGCCCTGACCGCCGGGGCGCGCGGCGACTACAACTTCAAGCCATCGTTCTTCGCGTTTGCGACTACCGATTTTGAAACCAACGCCCTGCAGCACCTTGATCTCCGCACGGTTTTTGGCGGCGGCTTTGGTTATCACGCCATCAAAACGGCACGCTCCACTTTGGACGTGTACGGCGGCCTCACCTACGACCGCGATTCCTTCGGAACTTACACGTTGACGAATCCCACTCCACCGCCGCCACTCACCACAATCGCAGCCTCCATCCAGAACAGCGCGGAAGCGATCGTCGGCGAAGAATTCGATTCCAAGCTGAACAAGCGAACGACGGTCACAGAGCGCTTCAGCGTTTATCCGAATCTGTCGCACACCGGCGATTACCGGTTCCAGTTCGATTCCACGGTCGCCACGCAGCTCAAGAACTGGCTGAGCTGGCACCTCACCTTCAGCGACCATTACATCAGCTATCCCCCACCGGGGCTTCTCGGGAACGACATCCTGTTCTCAACGGGCTTGCGTGTTACCTGGGGTAAGGCCAAACTATAGCCGGTTTTCCCGCCCATTTCTCTGCTCCCTCTCGGAGCCAAGGAGGTTGTGCCTATGGGGTTTCTCTACTGGGTCATCGTGGGTCTGATCGCAGGCTGGTTGGCAGGACAGGTCATGAAAGGCGGAGGCTATGGCGTTCTCGTTGACATCATCCTCGGCATTCTCGGGGGAGTTCTCGGCGGATGGCTGTTCGGCCTGCTGGGGCTATGGCCGGGTCGCGGATGGATCGGCTCGATCATCGTGGCTTTTGTCGGTGCGGTGATCCTTGTCTGGATCACCCGTTTGCTGAAAAAAGCCTGACGAGCTTCAAAATAAAACAAATCGCGCTGCCGTGGCTGGGGGAAGCCGCTGCAGCGCGATTGTTTGTTCGGGGGGAAAACTCGATTAGGGCTTCACACCTTCCTTGTTGATGCGATTTGCTTGTGTGGCCACATACCATTCCGCGGTCGGGGCGCGCTGGTATTTCAAATGGAGAAGAGCATTATCCGCGGCCTTCGTGTCGCCCAATTTCCGTTCAACCAGAACCAACTGCCGCGCGGTAAGCGGGTTGTACAAATCCGCCGCCAGTTGTTCGGCTGCCTTCGCGAAGTCTCCCTTGGCGGCTGACACATAACCCTGGCCGGATTCGTAGCAATTCTCCACCAGCAGGTCTCGCGAATCGGCGGCCAGCTTTGCAAGCTTGTCGAGGTCGGATTGCGCTTCGTTCAAATCGTTGTTGGCGGTATGGAGGCGCACTTCCTCGCGCAGCACTGTCGCGAGGGTGGCATTCCGCTGGGATTCTGTCATTCCGGGTGTAGACGCAGAGAGCAGTTTTTCCAGCTCCAGGAGGATCCGATGTTCGGTGTCCCCGTCGGCGGCAAGCAGCGCCCTGGCATAATTGAGCTCGAACTGTCCACCCGCGTCTTTGCCCGCCGCTGATTCTGTCGAAAGCGCGTCCAGTTCCTTGCGCCCTGTCCCAATGTCACCTTCCCAGAAGTGCACTAATGCGGTCTGAAACTCGACATGCAATTTGTCCTGAGCATTGTTGGCCATCTTCAGGGCCTTTTCATACTCGGAACGCGCCGCACCGTAATTGCCCATCAACGTGTAGGTATCGCCGCGGCCGTATTGCGATGTAATGTAAGTGGGAGTAATGCGCAACGCCTCCGCGTAATGCGCCAGCGATCCCGAATCGTCTCCCGTCATGCGTAGCACTTCGCCCAGGGAATCCTGGGGATTGGGCTGGTCGGGGAGCGCGTCCGTGTACCTTCTGAGGTATTCCACGGCTTTCTTCGGCTCCGGCCCGATGGCTTCCACGTAAACGTAGCCCAGCATATTCAAGGCCGGCGGAAACTTCGGGTCGATTTCCAGCGCAGCGGACCACAGCTTTGCGGCGCGCTCGAAATCCTGCTGGAAGAAGAGCCACTCGCCCGCCAGATAAAGGATGTGCTTGTCCTTGGACCGGCGCGCCAGAAGGTCGTTCATGGCGGCAATTGCGGGAATGTAGTTTGCTTCCTGCGCGCCCGTCAGGAATTGCACCAGCAGGCATTCGTCGCCGGCGCACCTCGTCTTCAAAGCTTTGGCTTTCTGCAGAGCCTCCGGAGCGGGTACAGAGCGCCGCGCGGCAAAGGACCAGACGGCATACGCCAGAGCAAAATTGGGGTCCTTTTCCGTGGCCATCTGTGCGTGCATCACGGCTTCATCGAAGCCCGCGTTTTCATATTGATCCAGGGCCATTTCCAGGTTTTCCCGCGCTTCTACGGACTTGCTGGAGATTCTCAGGCCGCCGAAAAGTTTTTGAGAAACCGGGGCAGCCTTCACGGCGGGCTTCGCCGCGCCTGCTTTGGTTTCTTGCACATGGGACGGCTGTTGCGCCCATGCTGGTGCGGCCAGCAGGCTGACAACGACCAGCACATTTCGGAGGGCTTGGCGACGGTTCATAACTTCAGTTAACCTCGGGATGACGGTCCAGTTTTTTCGGCTTACTAGCCGAAGGTAGCGCGCTCCACGCCTCGCTTGATACTGGACGGAAGAACAGGTGTGCGCATTCGCCAAGCACGAGCGTGATCCCGCCGCACTCTCTGCCCGTCGTCATGTTGGGCACATGGCTCCGAAGACGCACTTGTGCCGGCCGCCCGGCTCCCGGGAAACTGATGTTGTCCAGTTTGAAAGGTCGTTGGCACTTATGATCGCCGCTCTTCCGCTCCGGAAATTCCGAGCCTTTGTACTCGCTGGCCCGCTCATCCTTTCCGCTCTGCCTTTGCTGGCCGGTGTCAAGAATTGGGCGCTGGTGACCGCTTCCGGGAACAAACTCCAGGAAGTCTCCCTTGCGGAGTTGACTAAGTTTTGTAAAGGCACACAGAGAACCTGGCCCGATGGCAGGAATTTCACGTTAGTGATGCACGATCCAGAATCACCGGAGATGCACGTCCTCATTCAGAAGCTGTTCGGTGTCGCACCCTCCGAAATGAAGCCGTTGCTCGCCAAGCTCAACCAGTCTCGGCCCGTTATCAGAATTGTGGAAAGCGACGAGGAGCTCTTGCGGCTGGTGGAAGCCACACCGGGCGCGGTTGGCTTGGTGGACATCTATGCCATCAATAGTGCTGTGAAGGTGCTGCGCATCGAGGGCAAGCTGCCATTTGATTCCGGCTATGTCCTCAAAGGCAATTAGACTGCATCAATCCATTATTCCCCGAACATTAGTTGGATTCTTCATGGAGGCACGGACATCGCGCGTGCGTGGCGGCGTGGTCGCAAAAACCTGTACGGAAGGGCAGGTTTTCCACAGGGTAGTACCGCGAAGAAAAGGCGTAAATTTCCTCTTTTGGAACAATTCCTGTAACTATCATTGTTACAATTATTTACAAGGCGTCTCATTTCGACTCTGGGCGTACTAGAAGCCGGGTTTGCCCCTAATTTTGATACCTTCGTACCATGGATTTCCGTTCCTTAAACCTGTCTAATGGGACAGGTACGAGGCATCGTCCCAAAGGTCAGGTACGAAGCATCGAATCGGATGAGGTAAGGAAACCAGCTCACGCCCGGGCTGGTAGTCGGGGGAAGGGAACCAAATATCGTGAAAGCCAAAGACAGCCTTCGCAAGTGGATCTGGTGGTTTCTAGGGGGTATCGCCGCGCTCCAGCTTTACTTTGTCCGGGAACTTCTGGCGGCCTTCGCATTGTTCGCCTTGGGCTTTATTGCCATCGGCCTGGTGGTAGCGACTTTCTACTTCCTGCAAAAAGGTTGGGAAGCGGGAGTCAGCCGTGTCGCGGCCAGCCAGAATGCCTGGATCCTGGGGACGAGGCGCGCCGTGGCCACAGTCGAAGATTGGGGTCGGCGCCCGATCCGTCGTCCGGATTCGGAACCCGCCCACTGAGTTTGCAACTCCTTGGTGTTAGCCAGAGCACAGAGGTGAGAAGCACTGTTAGCGTAGGGTGATTCCCTTCTGAGAACAGTAAGTCGGGGCCAGCCGTCCTGAGAGAGCGGCTGGCCCTTTTTTCCGTGTGCGCCTCGATGCCGCTTAGTTCACGTCAGACAGAAGGCTCAGAAAAACACCGCTCCGCCATCCACGTTCAGCGATTGGCCGACGATGGCGCTGGACAGGTCCGAACACAGAAAGAGCGCGGCTTGCGCAATCTCAGCAGCAGTCTGGCCGCGCCCCTGTAACAACGAACCTAAGAAGCCTTTCAATTGTTCTTCGGGACTGACACCCAATCGCTTCGCCAGCGTATTTCCCAGTTCCTTGGACATCACAGTTTCCGTCACCGGCCCTGGGCAGATCGCGTTCACGCGCACGCCCTGGCGCGAAGCTTCCGCGGCCATCACCCGTGTCAAGCCAAGAATCCCCGCCTTCGCTGCGGCATAAGCCGAGCCCCAGCCGTAAGCGGCCTTCGCCGAAATGCTGGAAATATGCAGGATCGCGCCGGATTTGCGCGCGTACATCTCCGGCAGCACAAGCTTGCTCAGCAGAAATGCGGCGCGCAGGTGCACCGCAATCACTTTGTCGAATTCCTCCAACGGATACTCTTCGACTGGAACCACCGGACCATAGTGCCCGGCATTGTTCACCAGAATATCCACGCGACCAAATTTTTCGCGCGCCGCGGCCACCACCGTTTCGCCGTCGGCGGCGCGCGTTAAATCCGCAGTGATGAAAGCCGCTTTGCCTCCCGCGGCCGTGATTTCCCTCGCCGTGGCCGCAAGTTCCGCTTCGGTCCGCGCCGTCAGAAAAACCGAAGCACCCTCTTTCGCAAAAAGTTGTGCCATCGCGCGGCCAATCCCGCGTCCAGAACCTGTGATTAAAGCAACTTTGTTCTCAAGAAGCATGGATTTGCCTGTCCAGTTGCGATTTGCCAATCCTATATACTAGCCGGATTTTCTCGCGAGCAAATTCTAACGTTAATCAAACTACACAGCGCACTGTCATCTTGAGGGGCGCGCCGCCTGCGCCCCGAAAGATCTCACCGTACACGCCAAAAACCCACTCTCACGCTTTTCGCCGATTTTGGAGCCAGCCCCATGTACGCTAAAATTATAGGGCTATGATCGCTGTCGAAAACATCACCATGCGCTTCGGCTCGCGCATCCTCTTTGAGGATGTGACCACGACATTTATGGCCGGGCGCCGCTACGCCATTTCCGGCCCGAACGGCGCGGGCAAGTCCACGTTCATGAAAATCCTGACGGGCGAACAGGATCCCACGATGGGCAATATCACGCGCCCCAAGCGTATGGGCGTCCTGCGCCAGGACCAGTTCGCGTTCGATAAATTTCGCGTGATTGACACCGTCATCATGGGCAACGCCACCCTCTGGAAAGCCCTGGAAGAACGCGAAATCCTCTACGCCAAGCCTCACGACGACTTGACCCACGACGATGGCATGCGCCTCGGCGAACTCGAAGGCATCGTCGGCGAAGAGGGCGGCTACACCGCGGAAGCCGACGCGGGCGTTTTGCTCGACGGGTTGGGCATCGAAGCGGAACTCCACGAACGCAAAATGGGCGAGCTCCAGGGCGGGCAAAAGGTGCGCGTGTTACTTGCGCAGGCGCTGTTCGGCAATCCCTCCGCGCTGCTCCTCGACGAGCCCACCAACAACCTCGACCTCGATTCCGTACACTGGCTGAAGGAATACCTTTCCGAGTATCACGGCGTGCTGATCGTCATCTCGCACGATCGCCATTTTCTGAACAGCGTCTGCACGCACACCGCCGACATCGACTACCAGACCATCATCATGTACCCCGGCGGATACGACGACATGGTGTTGGCCAAGACGCAAATCCGCCAGCGCATGGAATCCGATAATGCCGTGCGGGAAAAGAAGATTGCTCAGCTGAATGAATTCATCGCGCGCTTTTCGGCGGGAACGCGTTCGGCGCAAGCTACTTCCCGGAAAAAGGAAGTCGAGCGCTTGCAAACCTCTGAACTGGCCAGGTCCAACATCCAGCGCCCCTATATCCGCTTCGACACCATACGTCCTTCTGGCCGTCTTCCGCTGGAAGTGAAGAAGCTCACGAAATCCTATGATGGCCTGAAAGTCATCCAGCATTTTTCCGCCAGCATCACGCGCGGCGAAAAAATCGCGCTCACAGGCCGCAACGGCGCCGGTAAAACCACCATGCTGAAATCGCTGATTCGCAATGCGGGCGATTTTATTGGCCCGGCCGAGCGCGAGTTTCCCATCGATTCCGGAAACGTCGTCTGGGGCCATGAGGTCACCATCGGCTATTTCCCGCAGGATTTCAGTTACACGATCGACAAGAGCAAGGGCATGACGGCGATGCAGTGGCTCTGGCAATTCAATCCGCAAGCCCCGCAGGAGGAGATTCGCGGCCCGATGGGCCAGATGCTTTTCAGCGGCGAAGATGCGCTGAAGCCCACATCGGCTCTTTCCGGCGGCGAGTGCGCGCGTCTTATCTTCTGCCGCCTGATGCTTCAAAAGCCCAATTTCCTGGTATTCGATGAACCCACGAACAACCTGGACCTGGAATCCATCAACGCGCTGAATATCGCGCTACAGAAATACGAAGGCACGCTGCTGCTGGTGACGCACGACGAAGACGTGCTCGAAGAAGTGGCCACGCGCATCTGGCATTTCAATAATGGCAAAATCGAGGACTTTAAGGGCACCTACGAAGACTTTCAACTGACCGCCCAGCGCAAGGCGGGCTAAAGTCTGTTCTGCTCTGCGGCAGTGAATCCTGAGCACTGGACTGCTCGCGAATCACTCCTTTACCTATTCAACAAACAGGCTAGCCAGCGGCGAAATCGCCTATCCAAAAGAGGTACTATTCTGCCCAGAAAGGCGCATGCTCGCCGCAAACGCTATGGCAAACGAAGAGCCCGATGTACGACCGGGGAAAGTCGCGCTAAGTCTCTTTTCGGGGATTCTCGGCGGCGCTTTAATCACACTCGTTCTGGTGGCCGCCGCGGTTTGGTTTACCAACGGAATTGGCCTTCTCCGCCTGATGGGCTTGGTGAAAGACGGCCGCGTCTTGATCAACGTGGACCAGCCCACCGTCGTCCGCCAGATCCAGAAATTGCAGCGTCTGGAAACCGTCAGCTACACCATGGACAAGATCATCTCCGGCGAGCATGACAATCCCATCTTCCCCAAATTCCTCGTCAGCGACCGCTTGCTCTTAGTGGTACACGGCGAAGTCATCGCCGGGGTGGACCTCGGCAAGTTGCAGGAGAGCGACGTGGTCATCAGCGACAAGAAAATTTCCGTGCGTCTGCCGAAGGGGGAAATCCTGGTGACGCGCCTCGACAATGAGAAAACGCGGGTCTACTCGCGCGACACGGGACTGTTTTCCTCGCCCGATCCCAATCTCGAAACTCAAGTGCGCCAGGAGGCCGAACGCCAACTGCAGGCGGCTGCCCTGCAGGACGGCATCTTGAAATCAGCCGATGAAAATGCGCGCAACTCCGTGCAGAGCATCCTCAACGGTTTGGGCTTCCAGCAGATTGAATTTCGATGACAACTTAGATGGGCAAATCCAATTCCGCGAGAGTCGAATTTTGTCCCAATAGATAACCACAATTAACCTGTCATCCTGAGGGGAGCGCCGTTTGCACCCCGAAGGACCTCAACCGATACGCTTACCTCGGTTTCAAGTCCTTCAACAGGTGATTAATGGCGCTTTCCGCCTGGTACGGTGAAATGTTGTAGTTGCTGAGTTCCTTGTGGCTGATGGCGCGGAACGCCAGCGTCTTCGGGTTGCGCAGCGCCAGATCAAACACAAACGTGCCTTCATGGAAGCGGATGCGTTCGTACCCGAACTCCGGAGGTCCCCAGCCCCACCCGGCCCAGCAGCCGTAAGGTCCGCAATACGGTCCCGGATAACCGACCGGCACCGTCGCGGTCTGCGTCTTCACTGCTACGTGGTAGTCCACCAGGAAATCAGCGTTTGCCGGATCAGTTGCTTCCACAAGTCCCTTGGATCGCAGCGCCCGCTCGATGGCGTTCTTTATCTTGTTGCGATTTGCTTCTGTGTTCCAGTCGCGATTGCTCTCCAGGTGTTGCGTGGGTGCCGGTGCTATCACGTCTCGCGAAACCACGGGCCTGCCATCGGGCCCTCTGGTAGCAGGCGCAGCAGCAGGCGGCGCAATGGGTCGCCAGGCCCAGGTCATCCCTTTCGTGATCTTGATAGCCGGATCGCGTTGCACCTCAACGTCGTTATCGTTGCAACCGGCAAGCGCCAGCCCCCCTAAAAGCACGGCGCTCATGAAAACTGCTGTTTGTACTTTTTTCCCCAATTCCACGGATCGTACCTCCACACACTATGAAACCCCGGACCTGGCAAAAAGTTGGCCAGGGCCCCCAAATGCCTCAATTCTTCTTGGAACCGTCCCAATCGGCGGGGGGGAAGACGATAGGCCAGAACTTGGGGGCGGGGCGGGCAAACTCAAACGCCACATTGTAGTATTCCAGCCCGGCATCCTCTACCCGGACCACCCGGCAGGTCTCTTCCATGCCCGTTTTGGGGTTGTTCAGCACGAACGCCTGCCCCACGTGGAGTTCCGCTTGCATCTTCAGCAGGCCGCCATGCGCGTTCACCACCTGCGTTTTTGCCTCTTCCTGAAGCTTCTGCCGCTCCACGTCCTCAGCCAAAACGATCACGGTCATGTTCAACATGACCCGTTCGCTCCGCCTCCGGTTTTCGGGGCCCGGCATAGGACGATTTCCTCAGGTTGGCATTCTACCGGAAAGACGTGGGTTAGGGGACTGGCCCGACAGACAGGGGCAGACAAGAAGTAAGCGGGCCCATGATACCCGAATTGCAGCAAGTCCGCATTGTCGATGAAGCGGTCGCGGTTATCGAATCATCCCGGTCTACCCACCCGGCTATCAAACTACCAATTGGCAGCCCAAGAAACGAAAGCAAGGGCGATCCAACAACCGATAACCGCACTAAGAAAAATTGCAGTAGTTTGACCGTACTTAGATGCAGACCAGCGAATGAAGCGGCCCAACAAAAACCACTGCAGAGTACCAGATAGCAGGATGAAACAGCCAAACAGAACGGTAAATGCCAAGTCGGGAGCCGTTCCCCAGAGATTGGATATCTTCTCGGCCAGAATCAGGGAAAGTTGGTCCATTTGCGGCGAGATCAGTATGTCGACGCGACTGATAAAATCTTTTGCGAACCTAAATGGCGGTCCCATGGCTGCAGGCTCAACGCGCCAAGCGAATGCCCAAACGATCATCACTGCTGTCCACAGGACTGCGTGCGCGCTGATTAGCACAGTATCTGCATGTCGGACGAACCTACGGAACATACCTGCGATTCCTGGGGCGGGTGAGGCAGAGAATTGTTGCTTCACTTCTTCACCTGAATCGGCTTCTGCCCCGCTGGTTTCGGAACGAAGATATCCTGCCACGCCAGCCCGCACTGCTTGACCATCTGGATTGGGTATTCCAGCCGGCCAAGGTTCGCGTCGGCATTGTTAGTTCCGAAGGAAAACTTCGCGCCCGCCGCTTTAGCCGCCTTGATAAACGTGGCACTCGGAATCTTGTAACGGTTATTGATCTCGATGGCCACGTCGTTCTTCACGGCAGCGTCAATCACTTTCTGCATTCGCTCTGAAGTCCACAGCGCATCGTACTCTCCCGCAATCTGGTCCGGCAGGAATGTGGCATTCGCATAGATATCAATGGGCTCATGCATCACGCCCATGATGCGCTTCACGTACATCTCCATGAACGCCTGCTTTTCCTTAATCTCTCCAAGCTCTTCGTTAATCCAGATTCGCATGCGCTTGCCGTTGTCATCGGTAAAGGTCATCGCATCGGTGAAGCAGTAGTCGAACTTTGCGACAGATTCGGGTGAAGCCAGCGTCATCCATTCGCGCCCTTCGCCCTGCAAAGCTACGTAGCACGGCTGGCCTTCCATGCTTTTCAGGTAATCGCGCACGCTGTCGTCGCTGTGCACCGGGAATCCCTGCCCGCAATTGATGGCAACGCCATAGTAAATGCCCAGGCGGCGAGAGTTCGCCAGTGCCTGCTCGATCGTCAGGCCGCCCTTCAGGTGCACGTGATAATCCACCAGCGGATAGTTCTCCGTGCCAAACCGTATGATGTCGCGATACACCTCGTCCACTTCAGGCCGTTCGTCCGAGATTTGCGCGATGTTGTCGGCCAGCGGGCGGACGCGAATGTTCTTGAAGTAGGTAGTGCTCCCCGGGTCGTGTCCCTGCAGCGCAAACGTGCCGTGATTGATGACGCGCTGGAAATTCAGATCGGCGCGAAACGGCGGGTCGGGCTCCACATAGTCCACCACAAGCATGTTGTTCACGCGGATTTGCACCTGCTTGCCGCGCACCAGGATATTCATCCGGAACCATTCGTTGTCGTTCACCAACTGCTTGTAAACGTTGCGCACCGCATAGAGTGAACCCGTCTTCTTCCGCTCGCTGTACCCGGTTTTGCGGTCGTCCGTGTTGGACACTTGCACTTCAAATCCCGCCGCTGGCCACCCCGAAGGCTGAAACGCCGTGTGGAAGTAGATGCCAGAGTTCGCGTTCAGCCGCGTCATCACCTCCGCGCTCAGCTCAAAATTCTTGAAATCTGCGTTCTTCACGCCGCCCACATAGAACAGGTGCGACCGCCCGCCCTGCGCGACGATTTGCCCGTCCTCGACTTTGAATGCGTCCGCATGCTCGTTGGCCTTCCAGCCATCCAGCGACTTCCCGTCAAACAGTGGGATCCACTCGGCGGTATCATCACCGCCGAACGCGCAGGCGCCCGCGGGT
>Ga0209517_10006861_pt1 | contig 13881 bp, 16 predicted proteins | sample PeaSoiMetSII2010_FD_187695 | JGI IMG/M metagenome (GOLD analysis project Ga0209517, IMG submission 187695) | Peat soil microbial communities from Weissenstadt, Germany - SII-2010 (SPAdes) (version 2) | ecosystem: Environmental > Terrestrial > Soil > Wetlands > Peat | place: Germany...
CGGACATTGTGATTCTGCAAGAAGGGGAAAGCTGGATGCCGTTGGTGTGAAGGTGGCGCTATGCGTAGTCCATCCGCATGACTGTTGAAAAATCCCGATTACACTCATTGACACGGTTTGGCACTGTTTCTCTGATAGCTTTGGATTCGATGTACGATCGTGGCGAGAGTCTTACGCCGGGCTCTCCCTTCAAGATGTTGTTTAGGGCGTGATGATATAGTTGGCGACTATCGGTCGAAAGCATTGGGTTGTGCACCCAACGGTCGCGAACGGAATCGGATCTTCTAGCTCGACACACTTCAAGCACGCGAACACGTGCAAACCGCTGAAATTCCGTGTCCTCGGAGCTGACCAACAGTCAATCGCAATTCGGACGCGCCGGATGATCAGATCTCAGTTCATTTGTTATCCAGCTTCTGGCGTTGAACTTCTTGCCACAACACTGTGACGGCCGGGTCGTCAATTTTCAGTTTCGACAGCACCTCAGCAATTTCCTTCACGTAGTCTTCGCAGGAACTCTCGGTTCCCCTGGCATTGCGAACCATGGCTGCCTTTTCTTTGAGGCCGGTACTGGAGATGAGATTCTTTCCATGATAGACGGGGACGTGCGCCTGCACTTCGGTATCATCGTCGAGGCGGACGGAGAGGAGCTCAAGCTGAAAATCCGCGCCTTCCCGTTTTCCAAGATAGGCGAGGACATCCCCGCGCCGCTCATCCGGAAACGCGAACGCCATTCCCTGGCATGTCCCGGCCGCCTCCTTCTCCAGATTCAGCGTTGGGCAAGGAGCCTTCTTGGTGCCGCGATTATGCGTTGATGCCTTGTTGAACGTCCGGCGGTAGCCTCTGAGCAGAGCGATGCACTTCCGCGAACAGGCGTAGCCGCTCTCCCAGTTATCCCACATCAACGATCCGTAACCGAATACCCACATCTTAGCTACCCCTTGTGAGGCTCACGAGCCTTGAGGACTGCCTCGTAATCGGCCTTCAGCTCGTCGAGCGTCGGTCGAATGCCCTGGGTTTCGAGCGGCTGTGAATGGGACGCTACATAGCGACAGCATTTCTCGAAAATGGGCGTTATCGCGGCCATGCTCTCCTGCAGCTTGTCTACATTTATCTGGTCCAGCTTCGTCATCATCACGTTCGGCGCGTACCTTTGGACGACTCCCTTGAACATTTCATGCTCGACCACTATTTCGCAAAGTCCCCTGAGTTCCTCGTACCCTTTCTCGACCAGGGCCGCTTTTATCACGCCCTCTTGCTTCTCGGCGGCGTCAATCATTTTCTTAACCCTGGCGCTGACCTGGCCGATGGTGTCAACCCGCGGATGGGCTGCGGCCGTCACCACACCGGCATCGCCGCCCTCAAGTCTGATGTCGTAATACTTCCACTTCTTCTTGTCTGCTTTAGCGAGCAACTCGGCTGCGAACCAGATATTGTGAGTGAATACGATAATCTGGTGATCTTCGGCCAGAGCTATGATCCGGTCGCAGACCTCATGGATGCGCCGATAATCCATGCTTGTTATCGGATCATCAAACACCACCGGCGACGCCGCCGACACGCACGTCACCTCTGCCAGAAAATCAGCCAACGCGAGCGCTTTCTGTTCCCCTTCAGAGAGAACTTCAGTGGGTTTGTATGAAGCAACGAGCTTCCGCCTTGTCACCTGCCCCTCACGGCCGGGAAAGTTCAATGTCACGTTCGGCGCCCGCAGCCGCTTGCACTCGTCTTCAAAGCGTCTCCCGAAATCCTTATTAAGGAGTTCATCGCCCGCCGCCTTGGCGGCTTCGGTCAGGGACCGGAGAACAGTAGTCAGGTTGTTTTTGACAATCGTCGCCCTGCCAACCCATTTGGCATCGGAAACCCGCTTCTCGATCTGCGGTAGCAGAGCATTGGCAGTCTTCTTTCCCTTCAATTCCGTTAATTCAGTCTGCTTTTCCTTGAGAGCCGTTTGCCGCTCATTAACGGATTGCTGAAGAGCGGCGATAAGCGCGGTCAGCCTTGTTTCCTCCCCGGAAACGATGGTTTCAGCCGAGGCGAGCGACGCGTCTTTACCCTTCCACTCAACTAGGGAACCGCCCGCGACAGAGAGGTTGACCTGCTTCATCTGCTCTACGACAGCCCCGACAGGGCTCAGGACATCCGATCCCCCGTTCGTTTCAGCGGTCAGTTGCTGCGCAAGCGTGTCCGCCCGGATATTGAGAGTGGGGGCGACATATTCCCGAAGCTGACGTTCCGCTGTGTCGAGAGCTGCCTTGATTTCGTTGTTGGAAAAATCGCGATACTTTTTGACGAGTTCCACAGCCTTGGCGGTCAGCGGTTGCTGGCAGTAGGCGCAGGGATCGCCGGCGCCGGGATATGTTGCCGCCGTGTTCTTCCTGATATATTCCTCGCCGGCTTGTATGAACTGTCGCCACTCATCGCTCAGAACTCCGGGAATTCCGACCCCGTCAAAAGCCTTGTTGCCGGCATCGTCGCGTCGCTGGGACGCCTGATCCCGCGACTGAACGCGAGAGCTGTATGTCGTGACATTGAACGCTTTCGCCGTCTCAATCGCCGATTTGAGGGCCTTCACAAGGGCGACCCGATCGCGGGCACGCTTCAGTTCGTTCTGAATGTTCAACGACCTGAGGGCGTCGACCTCGGTAGTCAGGGAGTCAATCGTGGCGTCGATGTTCTCCGGCAGGACGGAGTATTTCCTTATCTCATCCAGGTCGGTCGCCGCGCCGAGAGTCTCGATGAGGGGATATATGGAACAGGAACGGTCGAAAGAGACCAGGATCGTATTCGGTCCCGGAGTCCTGGCTGTTATTGTCGTCTCAAAGGCGGTTCGCACGCGCTCAATCCCGTTCTGCACCATCGGGAAGAGAGTGAGCTCGCCCGGCGTATAGACGTAGGTGAGATCGTCCTCGACATGAAGGCGTGCACCCCTCGCGTCGAATATGCTGATACGATTCAGCGGCGCAATGCCGAATTCGTTTTTCCACGGAATCGTCTGTCCAGCAGTTCCAACGGTGACCGTGAAGCCCGCGCTTGGCGTCGGTTTCGTGTCCGCCCGCACATTGTGGAGAATGTCCTCGGCTGTCCTCAGGCCGGCGGCGCGTTTTAGAACACGGACGAAACCCGATTTCCCGGAACCATTCTCACCGAAGATAACCGTGACGCCCGGAGCAAAGTCGATTTGAGCGCCGACCTTGAGCGCGTTGACGCCGTCACCGACCTTGAGCGAGTCCAGGCGGACGGGATCGAGGGGATTGCCGGCGAGCTCCTTTTCCTCAATTTTCGGAACAGCTTCGAAGGGCTCCCGCGATAGCTTCTTTTCGGACAACAGCAGTTTCAGATATCGATCAATGTCGAGATCGGACGGACGTGCTCTGTTCTTGAGAACATTCCCCGCAATGGCGCGGCACCATCCGTCCTGGTCATTCGCCCACCGAGGCAGAAGTGCATGCGACGACTGGGTGCCAGCGGATTCCTGTTGATTCGACATTAACCAGCCCCTTCCAACCTTATACTTTACCTGCAAGTACTAACTTAACCCACTGAGCCGACAAACAATTGAAGTCATGGAAAGCTAATTCGTTCCGATTACTTCGTCCATACTCACGGTAAGAACTTCTTTCGCGCCGTGCGCACCAGTTTGTCATCGGAACTGCAGACCTTATCGGCTGCCGCCTGAATCGCCTCCACGGCTTTCTTGAAACGCTCCAGCTGTTCGTCTTCCCATTCCTCTGGTATCCCCTGGCGGTCGCCGTTTCCAATCGGACGACATTGATGGCAGCGGTGTCGAGTGAAGATGTTGATGTGTACCGCGTAGTATTTCTCGATCATCCCCACGCTCTTGCGACAGTTTTTGGCGATTTGATAGATGTCGGCCCTCTCCATCAACCGTCCGCTTCTACAATAAGGACAGGAGATTGCAGTGTCCGAGAGCAAGGCCCGAAAGAACCGTACGCAGCAATTCCTGGAACAACATCCCTATTGCTATTTTTGTGGCGGGGCACGGCCTGCTGTTACGGTGGACCACGTTCCGCCACGCGCCTGCTTTCCTGACGGGTTCGCGCCCGAGGGATTTGAATCTCCGGCATGCAAGGCTTGCAATCAGGGAACCGATAAGCAGGACCAGATCCTCGGGCTTTATTCGATGATCCTGGACTTTGATCCAGCAAAATTCGCGAGCGAGGACGACCGGAGGAAAATATCGAAACTAATTCAAGGGATTCGCAACAACTATCCGGAAGCCCTCCCCGATTTGACGAAGGCACTCCCCATGGATCGCTACGGCAGCATCATCACGCCGGCGCCTTACGCGCTTTCAGTAAAGGTGACTCCCGCTGTTCAGGAGGCTATCGAAGTGTCAGGCGCTAAACTCGCGCACGCGCTCTACTACCGCGAGACCAAGAGATTCCTAACCGAGCGCCACCAGTTTTTTGCGGGGATGTACCAGCCGCAACAGGCGGAAACGGCCGATTTGACCAAACTACTTGTCTCTCTGGGGCTTTCTCGCGTGACTGGCACTCGACCCAATATCAAGCGATACGAGGAGCGTTTTCGGTACATGTCCGGTTATAAGGACGAGCAGGATTTCTTCATGTACGCGGCGCAGTTCGGACAGGGCCTTGTCTTCTGGGGCATCGCTTGCCGCGAGTCGGACAAACCGACGGGAAACAAACTGAGCGAAGCCCCCTGGATGGCGGGAGGTCGTGGGCCAGGCTCCAAGGCCTCCGCCGCCAGTCCGCCTGATGAAGACGGCCGGCAAGTCACCGAGCCGCCACCAACTGTGCTGCAATCCCCAAGCCAACGAAAACCGTAACCAATTCTTCTCCCGTAATGTACTTCGCGTTTGCGGACTCGCTCCACTCCGTGCCACTCTCGAACGCTTTCTTCTGCTCCCAGTTTCCCGCCAGAAGAATCTTTGCGACTTTCTCGATAGCCGGCCAGTATTGAGCAACGATCTCGTCCGCTTTCGCCTCCAGCTCCTCATGCGCTGCAGGATACTTTTGTCGCCCAGGTATGCGCTCGAGAATCGTGCCTCCAGCGCGCGGGCCTCCTCCCAATCCGTGCTCCAGATGACGCCCAAGTACTCCCGAGGCTGAAACCCGTGCATTGAACGAAGGCGCTTTTCGGCGCAGAATCCGGCGAAGGACGCAAGGACGTTGGCCTCGACCGATGAATCCGTAAGGTCCGGCTCTTTCCAATAACAGGCAAAGCCCTTCCCGTCCTCGCCAATCATTATTCCTTCCGGCCGCAGGGGAAGTCCCAATGCCGCAGCCACGACGATGTGTCCCGCTTCGTGGTAGGCAGCATTTGTGATTTTAACTTCAACGCTTTCGCCGTCGATTGCCGCCTCTACGCTCATGCAGAGATGATATCCGCCCCGCCGTGTTTCCCGCTACCTGACACGTTTCACCGTGCACGCAAGCGTCTCGCTCCATCCGGCGACGGGAACAGGCGGATCGGTCGTCTAATCGAACGGCTGTCTTCAGGTTTTGAGCACACTCTTGGCACTGCAATCCCGGAAAGGGCGGGGATGGCGCGCCGGACTACTGATGGAATGTCAGTCGGAGTCGCTTCCCACAAACCGACTTCTGGGAAGTTGGCGAGATTTCATTCGTCCGATTACAGACTTGTGACCCGGCATAACTTCCCGGTTGCCCGTGACTCGCTCAGGAGTCATCCGCAACGATCGCCGGTTGGATCTCTCGGTGAGCGACTCGCTGATTTTTGCGCCAGCTGAGAATGCCTCCGCGAGATTGCCGGAATATCAGCCTATTCGGCTCTCAATGCTTGCATCGGATCGAGGCGCGATGCGCGCCATGCAGGAATGATACATGCGAACGCGGCCACTGCGAGCAGCGTTGCGGCGACTCCAGCATAAACCGCCGGATCGAGCGGCTTGATCCCATAGAGCAAATCGCGCAGCAGCTGGCCGGCTTCCAGGCTGGCTTGCGAGTCCCAACGACAAGTTTGCCAAGACCGCGGGCCGCATTCCATCCAGCAACACCTTCCGCATCACCTGTTCGCGCTTTGCGCCCAGCGCGACGCGGATGCCGATTTCGGTCGTCCGTTGCGTTGCGATGTACGACATCAACGCCGAAAAGGCCCACCGCGGCGAGAACCAGCGACAGCGTGGCAAAAGCGACGAGCAGCGCCGTGTTAAAGCTCTGGTCCAGGGTCGATTTGCCGAGCAACTGGTTCATGGTGAGCACATCGGAGACGGGCAGATCGGGGTCCATCTCTGAGACGATGCGCTGTACGGGAAGAGCGAACTGCTCCAGATCATGGCTGGAGCGAATCACAAGCGTGCCGACGGTCTCGACGCCGGCATCCAGCGGGTAATATTGCACTGGCCGCGGGGTTTCGCCGATGGCGTAGCGGGTATCGCCCACGATCCCGACAATCACGAAATCCTTCCCGCGTACGCGGAGGTGCCGACCCAGCGGATCTTCGTTCGGAAAGTACTGGGCGGCGAAGGATTGGCTGATGACGACTTCGTTGGCAGCATCCAAACGCTTCCCTGCGTCGAATGTACGTCCGCGCAGAATGGGAATGCCGATCGCGCGGAAGTACTTTGGATCAGCCCAGCGGCTTAGGGCAAACAGACCACTGCCTTGCGGCAAGGGCGGATGCTCGACGACGCTGAAGCTCCAATCCATTCCGTAGCCTTGTCCGGGGACAGACGTCACAAAGCCTGCCGCGTCCACTCCGGGCAGAGCGCCTACACGATCGAGCAGCGTGTCGTAGAAGTTGGCTCGCTGGGCGGATGTCGGATATCGGGCATCAGGGATGCCCAGGTGCATGCTGATCACGTCTTGCGTGATGCAACCCATGTCGGCGGAGCGCAGCCGTTCATAGCTTTTGAGCAGCAGCCCGGCGCCAATGAGCAGGATCACAGTCAGTCCAACTTCGAGCGTGAGCAGCACCTTGCGCAGCGTGGGCCGCGCGCTGTCCCCTCCCACCGAACGCGTTGCCTCGTGCAGCGCGCCGAGAATGCGCTTGTCGCTGATGCTGAAGGCAGCGATGAGTCCGGAAAACAGCGCACATATTATGATCACGCCGACCGTGAACGCCGCCACCACGCCGTCGATGTGGACGGATTCGATGCGGCTCATGTCGTGGCGAGTTTGCATCAGCCACTGAAGCGCGGCCAGGGCGAGCAAAAGTCCCAGCGCGCCGCCGGAGGCTGAAAGCAGCAGGCACTCCATTAGCCGCTCGCCGATCAGACGCAGCCAGCCCCCGCCCAGCGCGGTGCGGATCGCCAGCTCTTTGCGCCGTGCCGCCGCGCGCGCCACCAGCAGATTGGCCACATTGAGGCAGGCGATCAGCAGCAGGCAGCAGGTCGCCTCCAGCAGTACATAGAGCGGCTTCTTGATTTCGCCTACGATGTGCTCCAGCAGCGGACGGCTTTTGGCGCTTCGAAATACGAATGGGTCGTTGAGGTGCTCATTGTGGACGCGCTGGGAGATGATGCTCAGATCGGCCACGCCCTGCGATGCGCTGACTCCCGGCTTCAGCCGCCCTACAACGCGAAACTGGTGATTGCTGAACGAGAGCATCGTGGCTTCGGGCTTGTCGTGGTAAACCGGGGTCCATAGCTGCGTGGAGGGGTCGGGAAAATCGAACCAGGCGGGCATCACGCCGATCACGGTGTGGGGCTGGGCGTCCAGATCGATCGTCTGGTTCAGGATGGCAGGGTCACCGCCGAAGCGGCGCTTCCACAGGCCCCAGCTCAGCAACACCGTGCCGCTGGCGGCGGGGTTGTCATCGGCCTCGGTAAAATCACGGCCCAGCGCGGGCTGCACGCCCAGCGTGCGGAGCATATCCCAGGAAAACAACGCACTGTTCAGCTTCTCCGGCAATTGCCCGCCGGAACCGGAAAGCCCGACACGGATATCCTGTGCGAGCGCGAGACTGCGGTAGCTGAGGTTCTGGTTCTTCCACTCGGCGTACATGCCACCGGAGACCACGTTGAAACCGGCCGTGTCGTCTTCATAAAGATCCGCCTCATAGAGCATGACGAGGCGATTGGGATCTTGAAACGGCAAGGGCTTGAGCAAAACGCCGCGCACTACCGTGAACAGAGCGACGTTGGCGCCAATGCCCAGCGCCATGACCAGGACTGCGATGACGGTAAAACCGGGAGTGCGACGAAGCGTTCGCAGACTAAAGCGCAGATCGCGGGCGAGGGATTCAAGCCAGTTCCAGGACCAGATGGCGCGAGTCTGTTCACGAATCAGAGTGGGATTGCCAAAGGCGCGCAAGGCGGCGTAGCGAGCCTCTTCTCCCGAAATGCCACTATCCCGTTGCTCCTCTTCCTCCAGTTCGAGGTCGGAACGCAGCTCCCGCTCCAGGTCCGCATCTCTCTTCTTCGTCTGCCACCGGTTGATGTGCCACCAGTTCATGTCAGTTCTGCTTCATTTCAGTTATGCTCGCGGGCAGGCCACATCACGCGTGCCACAGCTTCCGCCATCTGCTTCCACTGCGATTCTTCGGTTACGAGCTGCTTCCTGCCTTTATCGGTTAACCGGTAGTATTTGAACTCCCGATTGCGATCCGGAGCCGTCTCCCATTTGGAGACAACCCATCCCCGCTTCTCCAGGCGATGCAGCGCGGGGTAGAGCGAGCCGTGCTGCATCTGCAAGAATTCATTCGTAGTCCTCTGAATGTGCTTGCCGATCTGGTGACCGTGAGCCGGTCCATAGAGAAGCGTCCTCAAGATGAGCATGTCAAGCGTTCCCTGCAGGAGCCCGACCCGTTGCGGCGCTTGCTTTGCCATAGAAGACACTCTACCCTCGATCTAAGCAGCGATGGTAGACGCTCGACTATCGATTGTCAACGGACGCAGCAGAAGCGGAAGTTATCCAGAAACGGGCTTCTGGGAAGTGTGCGAGGCATAAAGATCTCCTCCTGGGCTTTCAGAGAGGGGCGCACTGCCTACACATAGTGCGGGCCACAAGCAGGTATTTATCGATGGGTCGGTGGAAGGATGGGTGATCGGCCGTCGGTCGGGGAACCCGTCGTTCAGAAGACTCTATCCAGAAACTACTGCGGCTTGTCTACGCTGAGGTAGCGGATGATCGGCGCTTCGATTCGGTGAGAGCCAGTTTCGGGGCTGGATGGGCGGTAATACATGCACCGGAAAGTCACATTCTCCGTTATCCCAGCGACCAGATCTTGTCGGATCTTCAATGGTGAGGTACGACCTCAGGGTCCTGCGGGGCGATGCAGGCTCTCAATCGTTCTCGAAGAAAACCCTTATCGTCCCTTATCTGCCTGCTGAGGGGCTTGTGCCGGCACCGATGAACGGGATTTCCCCTCTCAAGATCCCACATTACATTGCAAGAACACACTGAAGAGTTCCTGAGCCGACACGCCACTATATATATAGTACGGTACGGTACTGTACCGGGGACCAGAGAAGCTTAGTTGTAGCTCCCGATATTGCGTGTGACTTTGCGAGCTGGCTGGTGCGATCTGGAGATTTCCCAGGGAACATACCTTGCAACTACAGACGCCCCGCTAGTTCTTGCTCCCGGCTGTGGCGCTTGTTAACGTTGAAGCTGAATCCGCGTGGTGCGATGTCAACGCAAAGTCAATCATTCGTCCTACCCTCCACTCGTGGGGTCGATCCCGCCGAGTACCTCGAAATCAAGCGTCTCGTCACCCTGAGTTTTCCTCGATGGAGCTCTTGGTTCTTCAGGGAGTTCGGCGAGCGCACTATCGACCAGGTGCTCCGCCAGATCGATCGGAAAAGAACGCGTCTAACGAAGAACTCCATGTCTGTTGAACAAAAAGTCGAAATTGAGAAATCCATCTCGATGGCAGAGATGTTGGCTTGGGGCGCCATTCTGGAAATAAATTCTGACAGCGTAGGCCCTTGGAGGATGGACGCAGCTTTCCGTCCAACTGAAGAAGGCGCCAACGGGCAACCACTGTACCGCAATCCGAGCTTGAGGGTTACGGCTGTCCACTCGAAATCCGAGGAAAGACGGAGCGCGGTGATTCCGGGAATGGAACCGAGGGAGTTTCCAAAGCACGCGAAGGCCTGGAGGCTTGCGTACGAAGAGCTCGGGATCTGGGATCTCGTCTATCGGGGTTCTGTGAACAAAGGCGTGCTATCGAAGCGTCACCCGCGGGGGTGGACGGTGTTTACGAAGCACATCATCCCACGCCTCTATGACCATTTGCTTCCTCAATACGAAGAAACCGGTCACCATTCTCAGAAGCGGGATCTGGAGAAAGCCGGAAAAGCACAGTTCTCGAAAGAGCTCTTAGAGGATATGCTCTCAATCCTTCGGACTGAACATCCCGGTTTCTTCGACGACGCTTCCGTCAACCAACTGAAAGCTGTGGTCCAGCGTCACCTGCAGAACGGTGCAAAAGTACCGGCTCACTAAAAACCCTTCAAATACCCGAGATAGTACTTTCTTTGACTTCCAGCCAAGCTGGTGCACTCTGACATCGGCCAAAAGCTCGTAAGAGCTCGTTAGGCCTTTTGTGTCAGGAGTGCCTGTGAAGCGCTGTTTGCATTGTGGCCGCCCGGCAGACTTTTCCTTGTGCGGCATTCTGTCCACGCTTGGGGTTTCTGGCCGGCGTCAGAAGTGCACCGCCTCGCTACCCCTCTGTTCTGCGTGTTTACAGCGATTTTTCACGCTGGGGGAGGATGGCCCTGCGTTTCATGTCCAAAAAGCCTTCCAGGCGGCATTCCAGGCGTTAACGGAGCAGAGCATCAGCCGAACAAGCTCGTGCCTGACGGCTAATAGCTTCACAAGAAGGAGTATAAGAAATGCAAACGTCACGTGAACAAGCGTCGATCCCAGTCTTCGAACCGTTGTTGGACCTTGAGCAAGCGGCGAAGTTGCTCAAATTGCACCCAGATACGCTGAAGAAAAAAGCGCAGCGCCGTGAGATCCCCGGAATGAAAATTGGAAGGCGCTGGCGATTCCGCGCAAGCAGACTGGACGCCTGGGTCAGAATGAAGCTAATATCTGGGCCAGCCCAAGTCACACCGCGTTAACTGAGAAAGGAAGGTATCCCTTGCAGTTCACGCGGACAAGCTACCAACTCGGGAGCTTGCGGAAAGTCCCACGAAAGAAAGGGCCGCCCGTATGGGAGTTTCGTTACCGGGACCGCTGTGGTGGAACCTGGCGTCAGAAGCAGCTGACGCTGAGTACAGCACAGTACCCGTCGGAAGCCCAGGTGCGTCGCGCGGTCGCAAAGATGCTGATCGAGCTCAACCGCGGATCTCCGCCCGCGAGCTCGGTCATCGAGCCAACCTTTGGTACCTTGATCGACCGTTTCATCCGAGAAGAGCATCTGGTCGAAATCCGGAGTCAGCATCCGGGTTCGACGATGCAGCACGATGGGTTGCAGTATTCAACGGCTTGCTCTTACTTGAGCATGTTGGAACGCCACATCCGGCCACGATGGGGTACACAGCTGACCAGCCAGGTGCGCCCATGGGCTGTCCAACAATGGCTGATGGAGCTGAAAGCAGCTCCAAAATACAAGGGCAAGATCAAGGCCCTGATGCACCGGCTTTTCGAAAAAGCCATGCTCTGGGAAATGATCGAACTCGCACGCAACCCGATGACCCTGGTCGAGATTCGGGGTATCAGCAAACGACGAAAGAAGCCTTTCGTCTTAACCATCGAGCAGTTTTTTGCTCTGCTCGATCAACTGCCGGAACCACATCGTACGATGGCGATCGTGGCCCAGTGCACCGGGTTGCGAGTCAGCGAGATTTCGGCCCTCAAATGGTCGGATATCGACTTCGAGAATCTGACCATGCGAGTGACCCGGAAAATCGTCAACGGACGGGTGAACCGCCTGAAGACCGAGTATTCAGAGGACGACCTCCCGATGGACCCGGACTTCGGCACTCACTTGCTCGCATGGAGACGGCAATGCCCACCCTCGCCCGAGGATTGGGTCTTTGCCAATCCACTGACCTGCCAACCGTACTACGCCAGCGAGATCCAGAAAGACTACCTCCGGCCGGCGGGCCGGAGCATTGGTCTCGAAGTGAACGGCCAACCGGCCAATCTCGGCTGGCACACGTTCCGGCACACGTATCGCTCACTGCTCGACGCCACCGGAGCACCGATCGGCGTTCAGCAGAAGCTGATGCGGCATGCCCAGGTGTCCACCACCATGGACGTGTACGGCAACGCGTTGATGGAGTCGAAGCGCGCGGCCAACAGCAAAGTCGTCGGTCTGCTGCTCAGACCCTCCAGGGACACGCAATCCTTACAGCAGTGAGAGGTGCTTTTTGGTTGGCCTTGACATCTGCCGACCCTCAGCCCGGCTTTCTTATTGTGGGGTTTTGTGGGGTTGGGAATCTGTAAGTGGTTGCGGGGGGTGGATTTGAACCACCGACCTTTGGGTTATGAGAACAACCGCTTGCAGTTAAATCATTGAACCTGAAGCACGGACGGGATGATTCAGGTTCTCAAAAACACCGCCAGTTCAACTCAGTCACGGCAGACTATGAGCGGATATGAGCGTTTTGACAGATGGATACAACTGCGAAAACAAGAATGTGCATGTGCGCGGGGAAGAATCGAAGCTGATCACTAAACATCGAGAGCGGGCTGGCTGGCACGGGATTCGAACCTACAACCCTCCGGTTAAACAGCCGTAAGGGTCAAAACTCTAAGTGCCGTGTCGTCCGTCGCATGCAGAGGAGCACGTCCAAAATCCCGCCCTCAGTTGGTCTATATGGGCTACAAATTTCTAGCGGTTAGCGCCAGCCGCCATTGAGAACGAGACGCACGATTCGATTGACCACGGGAGTAGAATAGTTGGAACGTGTGGACGGGGAGGACAACTGTATGATGCCAACTTACGCAAACGGGATACCGATCGCTTTGGGGGACTGGGTCAGAGTGTTTGTTCCCCGAAAAGGCATTTGGCATCACGGGATCGTGCGCCGGATTTATTGGGCAGGCAATGGCTTTGCAGTTGAAATTGCAAACAACATGATAGGCCGTGGCGTCATCGCATCGGATTGGTACGATTTTGCGGATGGGCAGGTCGTTGAACTGCATCGCCAAGCCACTTCCTCAATTCACATTCAAGAGATTCTGGCGAGAGTGGAGAGTAACCTCGGCAAGCCTTACAACCTGTTCGCCCAAAACTGTGAACACTTTGCCTCACTCGCTTTCAACGGAAAAGCAGAAAGCAAATCAGTTGCGGTCGCCGGTTTCGTTGTCCTTGCAGCGATCATAATAGGGCTGTTGGGCGCGGAGTAAGACAGCAGCTTACAGGCCTGCGATATCTTTGACCGCTTCCGCTTTCGACCCAAACGGCCCGTGCATCTCGGTATCCGCCAAGCTTCTGGTCTCGTAATACCATTGCCCATCTTGCTCGAACGGCGGGCGCGTGACGTTCTTCGTTGTCCCCACATTCACAATCTTCGTGCTTGCAACCTTGCGTGCATCGTCTGCCTGCTTGTGGATTCCTTCAGCGCCCGGTGACGATGAGTGATTGGCTATCTTGTGCAGGGAATCGGCCACAAAATCAGCGACGCGAGTTTTCTCGTATTTGGTTTTGTTGTCTGCCATGCCCAGCAGGATGACAGCGCCAGGGTGGGGCTGGAAAGAGTACCACGGTAATAAAAGGCCCCGCGCGGTCTTAGGGCTTTCGCTTCACTTGCTTACTTTATGGTTTTTCTCCGTAGCAAAATGGATGAACTCGTCGAGGTTAACTGAGTACCAAGGGGTGTCACTCCTAGCGCCTGAAGGCTTCCACAAAATTGTGGATGACTTGACCCGAAGCGTGCCAACAAAACCACCTGTGTCTTTGGATATGTTGTGGTCATACGACTCTTGTCCGGAGAATTTGTATTTTGCGGCGGGCATGCACACTTACCTCCGCCCG
>Ga0209517_10006863_pt1 | contig 13879 bp, 8 predicted proteins | sample PeaSoiMetSII2010_FD_187695 | JGI IMG/M metagenome (GOLD analysis project Ga0209517, IMG submission 187695) | Peat soil microbial communities from Weissenstadt, Germany - SII-2010 (SPAdes) (version 2) | ecosystem: Environmental > Terrestrial > Soil > Wetlands > Peat | place: Germany: Weissenstadt...
TACGCCATGCGCGACATGGAAACCGGCGAGCCGATCGCCGCGATCCGCGATCGCATCCTCAGCGCCAACGCCTATATCGGCGCGTTTCCGCTGGCAGAGGCACTGGCCACCGGGGCCGACGTGGTGGTCGCCGGCCGCTCCACCGATACCGCGCTCACCCTGGCCCCCATGGTCCACCGCTACGGCTGGCAACCGGACGACTACGACAAGCTCGCCGCGGGAACCATCGCCGGCCACATCATCGAATGCGGGGCTCAATCGAGCGGCGGAAACTGCCAGGTGGATTGGGAGACCATCCCCGACATGGCGAATATCGGCTACCCGATTGTGGAAGCCGAGCCGGACGGCGCCTTCGTCGTGACCAGGCACCCAGCCGCCGGCGGCCGCGTCAGCAGCCACACGGTGAAGGAGCAACTGCTCTACGAACTGGGCAACCCGCGGAATTACATCACGCCCGATTGCGTCGCCGACTTCACCAGCATCCTGCTGGAGGACATAGGTCCGGAACGCGTTCGCGTCACCGGCATTCGCGGCGGCCCGCGTCCGCCTTCGCTCAAGCTTTCGATCAGCTACGCCAATGGCTGGAAGGCAATCGGCACCCTGGTCTACTCGTGGCCGCAGGCGCTCGCCAAGGCCCGCGCCGCCGACCGCATTGTGCGCCAGCGCCTGCACGACATCGGGCTGGCGTTCGATGAAATCTACACCGAGTACTTGGGCGTCAATGCGTGCCTGGGTCGGGCCGCGCCGCCCAATCCGGACCCGCCCGAAGTACAGGTGCGCATCGGGGTCCGCGGGCCGGACAAGAAGGCGGTCGACCGCTTTACGCGCGAGCTGATCCCGCTGGTGCTGAACGGCCCTCCCGGCGCCACCGGCTTTGGAGAAGGCCGCCCGCCGGTCCGCGAGATTGTAGCCTATTGGTCCGCCCTGGTGCCTCGTGAGGAGATCGTGACGCGCGTCGAAGTGGTGGAGTGACCCACGCACCGGTCATTCGATTATTTGCAATTTCAGGTTGCGGAACGTGACCTCGTACCCTTCCGCTTCCAGCCCGATATAGCCGCGCCGCAGGCCGCATCCGGGCAACTCATTGACCACCTCCCCGTTCACGGCCAATGTGATGCCGTCGCCGCGCGCCGTCACTTCATAGTGGTTCCATTCGCCGGCCGGCTTCACGCGATTCTCCTTCATCTCCTTGCTTAGATTGAACGGCTTCAAAACGCCGTCTGCGAAATTCACGCCGAACAGATACCCACCCGCGAGTCCCGTCTGCGCCTGATACCAAATTTCGCCGTATTTCGAGAGCCGCACCCCGATCCCACTGTTGTAGCGCTTCTCTTCCGGCCCGCGCGGCGTGAATCGCCAATCGACTTGCAGGACGAAATCGGCCAGTTCACGGTCGTAACGCAGCCACTCGTGCCCGCCGTCCCCGCTGCAGATCAGGGCGTGCTGCGCGGCGTCCACGCGCCATTGCATCCTGGGCTTGAGGCCGTCCACCGGAGGAATCGGAATGCGCGTCCAGCCCTTCAAATCCGAGGGCGGCAGCAGGTCGATGGTCTCCACCGCCTGACCCGCCGCGGCGTGCTGCGCCTCGATCCGGGCGTTCACCGCCGTCATCTGCGCCGTCAGCTCCTGCCAGGGAGTGAAATCGATTTTGACCACGCCGTAGTTGCTGTTCTCCCCGTCGAACCGCCCTTCCTTCGGCTCGTCGCGATACTCGAACCAGTGGTAGCCCACCGCTCCCGGCAGCCCCGCCAGCGCTTCCACATAAGCCGTGAACCCCTTGGCCCGGTCGGCTTGCGTGGCGACGGGCTTCCCCGCCCCCTTGGTATTCGGCAGGCCGCTATCCATCGCCTTGAAGCCGAACTCCGTCACCATGGTGGGTTTGCCCGTGAACCGCGTAATCTGCCGCAGCCGGTCGAGAGGAGCTGTCGGGCTGTAACTGTGAAACGAAATCACGTCGAAATGTTCGCCCGCGGCTTGGATCACCGCATCCCCCGGATACCCCGCGAAGCGGCACCCCAACACCATGTGATTCGGATCGTGCCGGTGAATCGCCTCGCTGGTCACGCGCGCATACTCCGCCGCCACGAGGCCCGCGAACTTCAGATTGTCCTCGTCCGTGACGTCGTGCCCCAGCGCCTTCACGAACGCCGTTGCCCTGGCGAAGCCCGGCGATGCCGGCGGCATCTTCAAATAGCTGTCCAGCAAGCTGTCCTGGGACCGCCAGTCCTTGCCCCACCGCAGCTCGTTGTCCGTGAAGTAGCCGAGCAGCCACGGATCGTTGGCCTGCGGCGCGCACATCCGCCGGGCCACGCCGTCGGCCGCGTCGCGAAACTGCGGGCTGAAATAATCCACCACCCCGCCCTTCAGCCAGAGATCGCGCTGGACCGATGCGGCCATATTGATCACGGGAGTGTACACAATCCCTTTCCCGTACAGCTCGGTCGCCGACCACGCGCCCACCGTATTGAAGTCCCATCCGCGCAACTGGCGCGCCGCCGACGCGGCCCAGGCTTGGGGATCGGCCGGCGGTTTGGGCGATGAAGCCGCCTCCGGCCGGTAGCTGACGTTGTCCACGCCCTTCGAGAAGAAGGCATTGCCGTCGGGCGTCACCAGCCACCAGCGGCCGTCGATCTGTTGTGTATGGAAAAATCCGGTCTTCGTTGCGGTCAACTTCAGCCAGCCGCCAAAGCGATCATAGCCGGTAGACTCCGGGTTCGCGCCGAAGGCCAACACCATTAGCGCGAGTGCGATCCTCAGTTTCATTTGCCGCCATTGAAACATATTTTGCATCCCCTATGGCCGCCGCTTTCCGATGAGCCGCCCATTCCGAATCAGCCCCGACGCCTCATTCGCCGTCACTTGGATTTGATCCCGGTCAAACCGAATGTCCAACGTGTAGTGGTTGATATTGGCGACGAAGTTCAGGTCCAGCAGAAACTCGTCATCCGCAATCCATTTCCCCGTCGCCCCGGCCGGCATGTGAAATGGGCCGTTCGGGCCGAGGCCATACACTCCGTCCAGGCCAATCGGGAAACTCAGCGGCTGCCCATAGTACTCGACATCCGCCCGCGCCTCGCCGTTCTTCCCAAACGTCAGCGACAGACTGTCGAGGCGGGACGGATTCACCGGAAACTCGTAGAGCGCCCCCGAGATTGAGGCAGCCATCGAAGGCAGCGGAGAAGCGGCGCCCGCGGCCGGAGGCCTCCCCGCGTCGCTTACCCGCTGGTTCAACTGCGCGTAAGCCGAGGGATTCGGGGGCAGCGCCTGGCCGGACACCACGGCTTGGCGGACCAATTGCGCAATCTGGCCCGGGTTGCCCCCGGCCATGCTCACCACGACCGTGTCGAGGTCCGGCCAAACGATCAACGACTGCCCTCCGCGGCCAATGCCGCCATACTGGCGCCCGTTCGGCCCGTTGGTGACGTTCCACTCGTAGCCCATCGCTCCGTGGCCGCCGGGCGCTCCGGCGGGCACCGCGGTGGACATAGCGACCCAATCGGCGGGAACAATCTGGGTGCCGTTCCAGTTGCCGCCGTGCAGGTACAGATAGCCGATCTTCGCCACGTCTTGCGGAAAGAGATGGCTGTCGCCCCATCCATGGCTTCGCGCCTGCGGATCGTCGGCCCACACCACGCCGCGGATTCCAAGCGGGTCGAACAAGTATTTCCGCGCGAACTCCGCTTCGCGCACGCGCGCCGCCGCTGCAATCGCCGACCCCAGCAGATGATATCCGGGACTGCAATACGACGAGTGCGTCCCCGGATCGTATTTCATGGGAAGCGACAGCGCGAACTCGACCCAGTTCGCCGAGCGTTTCATCTGTTCCAGTTCCTGCTCGCCTGGCGCGTATCCACAGTCCAGCCCGGATTCCATCCGCAGCAAATCGCCCAGGGTGATTTTCTGTTTCCGCGCATCAGCGTTGGCGGGGCTCTCTTTGGGGAACAACGGCAGCAAAGGTTGATCGAGCCGGATCAGCTTTTGAGCCACCGCTATGCCCGTGAGCACCGAAGTGACGGTCTTGGTGACCGAGGCCAGATCATGGGGGGTCCGGCCGTCATACGGATAGAAGCTTGCGTCGACCACGGCGTATCCGTGGCGGACAACCAGCAGGCTATGAACGCCAAGATGCTTCTCGATCACCTGGTCTATGGCAGTAGCCAGCAGATGCGAATCGATGCCCTGCGATTCCGGCGGCGCGGTCCGCCATTTCTCGGATGGCCAGTAGGTGGAACTCTGACTTCGCGAAGCCAGGCACATCACCGAGAGGGCCAGCCCGAAACAGGCCATGCGTCGAATGGACATGGGGACCTCCAACTGATGCGCCAGCCGCGCCTTCAGCCACACGCCGATCATATCGAATCTGTCAGGCCAAATTGCGGGCAGGCTTTCAGCCTGCGGAGAGCGTGCGCCTGGGCATTGCCCCAAAGCACATTGCGCGGAGGTTCCTGCCGGCCGGGAGCCGCTGGGCGGCGGTTTTCGGGGGGTGTGCGTGTATTTTTTGGTCATGCCTTAAACTCCTCGCTTTCTGTAGGTTGCGGAGATGGGGCGAAATCGGGTGACGCATGGGGAGGACTTTTTGGATCCCATGCGTCACCCGGATCCTCGCGGAGATCGATAACGCGAGCGCCTCCGTGCAAGCGGCGGAATTTCAGCTCGATACCGCCGTCGGCGAGGGTCAGCATGCAGCTTCTGAGCTGGTGCGATACGCCCTTCGGTGTGTGGCAGGAAAGGGCCGGCTGCAGAAGGTCCAGGAGTTCGGTGGCGCTGCCGGTCCATTGGCGGCGCTGCTCGATGAGGGTGCGGACGGCTTCGACGATAGGGTGGGGCGGAGGCGGTGGAGTGAGGGCCTGATGCATTTCCTCTTCGGCACAGCCAAGCGCGGGGCTGGCGGCCACGGCCCAAGCGAGCGCGTCGGCGCATTTTCCCGGGGGCAGGTTCATTTGGGGGAGGCGCGCGAGAGCGGTGCTAACGGCGGAGCAGAGGGCTCCGAGAATGGCTGGCCGAGCCTGGTTGAAAGCGGTGAGGAGGGCGGTTTCGGCAACGCGACAGGCAGGCGAGAGGGGCGGAAGAGTGACAATGAAGGCGCGCTCGGCGAGGTCGGGAGGACAGGACCATCGGGAGGTGACGTTGAGGAGCACGGGGCGCTTGTAGTATTGCAGCAGAGGCTGGGTAGTGGGCCGGGAGGTCTCGTGGGAGGCTGCGCCGAGACCGGAGGAGAGGCGGCAGAGGGCATCGGTGAGGGGCGGGGAGAGGGTGGAGATGTGGTCGAAGGCGAGGATCCAGTTGTGGCGGGCGAGGGCGAGGAGATCGCGGACGGAGGAGGGGATGGGGGAGAGGGGCGCGGTGCTGGGATCGATGAGATAGCGGAGGAGGCGGGTGGCGAGGGACTTGCCGGAGGCGGGGGGACCCTGGAGGATGAGGAAGGGGTAGGGTCCATGGGGGCGGAAGGCGGCGAGGAGCCAGGCGAGGCAGCGGAGCCAGGCGGCGCGGGAGGGGAGGTTGAGGCAGGAGCGAAGGGTCTCAAAAGCAGGGGCCGGGGGCTGGGGGCCAGGGGCCAGGGAAGCAGCGGTCGGGGAAGCAGGGGCCAGGGGCCGGGGGTCAGGGGAGCAGGGACCGGGGGCCGGGGATTCCGCCGGAGAAGGTTGGGGTGCGGGGAGTGGGATGGTGGAGCGGGAAGTCTGGAAGAGAGGCTGGTTGCCGGTGGTGGTCTTCCAACCGTCGGGAGAGATCTCGACAAACTGGCAATCGGGATTGCCGAGGTCGAGTAGGATCTGGCTGGGGATGTAGCCGGGACCGCGGGAGGCAACGCGGCGAGATACGGTAAAGCGCTGCCTGGCGTCCACGTTGGCCTGGGCTTCGAGGAGATTGAGGATGGCGTTGAAGGCATTGGCGGTGGGGATGGCGTCGTACTGGGCGTAGACGCGATAGAAGAACCAATCGCGATAGGCGGGGGAGCGGACGGGGAGGGTGCAGCCCGGGGGGACGGGAACGCTAACGAAGACTTGCCCGTCGTCGGCGGTGAAGGGGACGCCCTGGCGGGCGATTTCGATGAGGTGTGCGATGGGCGAAGGTTTGCGCATAAACTTCCTCTCAATTTAAGTTTGGCAGACGGTGATTCAGATACCGGAGATTGAGATGCGGAAGTGATTGAAATCATTAGGAAATCATTCAGAAAAATTTTGGCCAACTGGCGTGACCAGGTTTTGGGGAGGGGTGGAACTGGTGTGGTTTGGGGTGGTTTGGGGCGGGTGAAGCGGATTCCCAGGTGGTGTTTCGGGGGCGGTTGTTTGGGAAGGTGAGGGTTCATCGGCTGAGAGGAAGGGCGTTTAGCAGGTTCTATTACGTGACGGGGATCTGACGGGAGGGATCTCCCAGAAGGCCGTTTGGGGACAGCAACCAGAAGCGAGACGACCCGTTCAAGCTGCTCCCGGCTGCGTCGAACAGCGAACTTTTGCCGTCACTGAGCCCAACAGAAGCCCGGCGCCAAGTCCGAATCCCGTTACGACAATGCGATTTGGGCTGACAGGCTGCTGAGGAATGGGCGGCCCGTCGTGTATTTTCGAACCCGAGCTAGTCGGTGTGGCTAAGCGACCTGCCATGCCGAAGATCACGCGATTTCTTCGGCCGTGGCACCCCAGCACGCGGTACGCTGGTGTCAATAGGAGGCGATCGTGCGCCGCGCTATATTCTTCTTTGTCTTGGTTGCGAACGTGACCGTTGGGCAGCAGCCCTTATTCCGTGTCGTGGATCTTGATGTTGGCGCGACGGAGCGAGTCCAGGTCGCGGATGGCAAGAGCGCGACCGTGAAGCTGCTCTCGACCAGTGAGAAGCGCGACCGGGTCCGTTCCGCCATCCGCGATGCTCGCGTGGACGTGGAGATCAATGGCGCAAGCGCGACGCTTTTCTGCGGCAATTACCATCTTCCGGTGGCCGTCGGCGGCGTGCAAGTAGACTGCGAAGTCACCAAAGCCTACTACCGCGACACCAACGCCGATCACTGGGCGCTGGTCAAAGACGCCCGACTGCGCCTCTGGCCCGCTACGTCCGCGTACATGCCAGCAAACTCTTTTGTCTATCCGGTCCGGCAGCGCTGGTTCGCCACGCGAACGCAAATGGCCAACGAGCCGACCTACGTGGACAACGGTGAGAGTATCGGCTCGCGCCGGATTTACTATCACTCAGGCCTCGATATCGGGGGGGCCGAGGGCATGGTGGATGTCCTCGCGGCGACCAGTGGTCTCGTGGTGGGAGTTGGCAAAGCTGTGCTGGACAGCGAGAAAGACAACGCAAGTCTTGACCGGCAGTACAACGACACCATTTGGGTCCTGGATGAGCGCGGCTGGTACCATCGCTACACGCACCTGTACTCGTTTGACCCGTCGGTGAAGCTGGGCGGACGGGTGGACATAGGGCAGAAGATCGCCACGCTGGGGAAGGAGGGCGGGAGCGGCGGCTGGTCGCACCTGCACTACGAGATCCTCAGCCGACAAGCATCCGGCGGATTGGGGACCCTCGAAGGCTATGCGTTCTTATGGGAGGCCTACTTGCGGCAGTACAAGCCGCACGTGATTGCCGTCGCGCGGCCTCACCAGGCTGCACTCGTTGGGGAGAAAGTATTGCTGGATGGCTCGCGGTCGTATAGTGACTCGCGCATCGCGCGGTTCGAATGGACTTTCACGGGCGGCGGGAACGCAACGGGACAGAGTATCGAGCGGATCTACACACAGCCCGGCACGTACAGTGAGATCCTCAAGATCACCGACGACCGGGGCCACACGGACTACGATTTCGAGACCGTCAATGTGCTCGATCCGCAACATCCGGAGCAGACACCTCCGTCCATTCAGGCGGCATACTGGCCAACTACGGGCATTGCTCCCGGAGCCTCGATAACCTTCAAAGTCCGGACGTTTGGCACTACCGATGGGGAGGAGACGTGGTCGTTTGGCGACGGCGCCACCGCCCGGACGAAGTCAGACGGTAATGTAGTGCCTCTTGCGAAGAACGGATTCGCCACCACCACGCATGTTTTCCAAAAGCCGGGAGATTACCTCGTGCGTGTGGAGCGCGTCAACCGGTTGGGCCAGAAGGCCATCGCGCATCTGTTTGTGCGAGTGGGCGACGCCGAAGCGACGACGGTTCCAAAGAGGTAGTGTTGTGCCGATTTGTTCGTCCGGGCGAATTGATCGTGACGCCATGGCCCGCCAGTTTTGCCCGATGGCGATTCGCTCAATCCCCGGATTTTCATGGCAAAAGGCCTTGGACCGAGGCTCGAGGAGCCCGCATGCCAGATCGTCGGCATTGTGGGCGCCGTTCACGACGATCCGCTCAACCGGATCGTTGCTGCGCTCTGGATCGTTATTGCTCGTCACCAGTTGACCAGATCGCCGTTTCGAGGAGTGGCCTGCGTTCTGGGAGTTGAGCGACTTCAGTCTACCGGCGGCGTTGCTCGCCATTTGCCCTCCGATTTGCAGCCCCGAGTTTGCGTCAGGCATGCAGACGACGAGTTCGGATATAATTAGCCGGTCCCGGAGGGCTTATCGTGAGAACGCTATTCACGTGCTCGATGGTTCTGACCTGCTCATTCACCGCCCTGTACGCTCAGAATGCTGACCGGGTGACCCCACCCACGTCATGCTCGCGATCCGCGGTCAATGCCCGAGTCGGACGACGACCGGACTTGCCTCCATCTGTTGCAAGAAATACAGCGTTTCTCCGCTGATCGGATCATGATGCGCGACACTTCACCAGAAAGGGGAAATCAATGAACGTCGCGTACCGGACATTCGGTTCCATCGCGCTCCGCGTCCTGATTGCGGTGCTAGCGGTGGCCGCGCGCGCAGCCACTCCCATGCCTGAGACGCTCCTCGCCCCGGGTCTCCGCCAGCCCGAGGCGGACCTGTTTTTCGCTCAGGGCTATAACGTCGCTCGGGATCGATTGTTCCAACTAGAGATGTGGAGACGGCAGGCGACCGGCACCGTGGCTGAGATCCTCGGCAAAAAGGGGTTGAAGCGCGATATCGGCAATCGCCTGTTCCTGTTCCGCGGCGACCTGGGCCAGGAGCTCAACTGGTACCACCCGCGCAGCGCAGCCATTATCCGCGGATGTGAGCTTTTTCAATGCCTACCGTTTGCAGAAAACCTTGTTGAAATAGAGCGCCATCCGGTCTAATTCATTTCCTCTAGCAAGCATCCGTTACTCCGAGCTCAAGGGCACCCGGCGCCGCAGTTCGTCGAAGAAGTTCAGCAGGATGGTTGCGTGGACCGTAGTCGGCTCCTCGCTCCTCGATTCAGGCGGAGCGAGCACTACAAAACGCCGGCCGTCCGGCGCTATGTCCAGATTCCAAAGTGAGTTGTTACCTGGCCGGAAGAGCGGCGCCGGCGACCACTGCCGGGGCTTCTCCGGGACGAAGGAGTGCTCATTGGCCGTGTAGCGGGCGACCATGATGCGGTTGTCGGAATTCACGTAGAACAGTTCCCTGCGATTGCGCGACCACACGGGGAACTTTGCCCCGCTTTCCGATTCCGATACCTGCCACCTGCCCGCTGAAGGCGCAGACGGAAACGGGCGCACAGAAATTTGGCCTCCGACTCCCGCGCCCTTGGTAGATACGTACGCGATCCAACGGCCATCGGGTGAAAAGGCCGGGTCTACCTGGCTGAGAGATTCGCGCGCGAATGGTTCGGGCTTCCCCGGTTTGGGATGGTCAGGGTCGTTCAAATCCAGCGGGAGCATCCAAATCTCAAACCCCCTTTCCCTGCCGGTCCGGACAAAAGCTATGATGCGTCCATCAGGGGAAATCGACGACACTTGAAGAGGAGTTCTCTCGCCGAACAACTTGTCAGGCTGGCTGGAACCATCGCTGCGGATCCACCAGATGGCGAATTCACCGTCGCTCGCGGGAACATCCGAGGTGTAAACAATGTGCTGTGCGTCCGGCATCCAGACCGGGTGCCGGTTCCGAGCGGCATCGAAGGTCAACCTGGTTGCCGTGCCGCGTTGGAGGTCGTGAACGGAGAGGTCTCCCGCCACCGTCAGCGCCAGCCGGTTGCCGTCCGGCGAAAGGCGGGGGGTCTCCGCCTGCCGCGATATGCCGATGGATGGGCTTACGACCCGCGGTGACTTTCCGGTGCTATCCAGCCAGGCAAGGGGAGCGACTCCGGCTTGTGTCGCCGCGCCCCCGTATAGCAGAATCCCGGTCCGGGAAAAAGAGAGCCGGTCAGAATCGGCTTCCAGCAAGGGCGCCGGCGCGCCGTGTGTCTCCAGACGCCCGAGGTCGAACGGTACGCCATAAAGCGTTCCCCGACGGAAATATATGAGGTGGCCGCTTGGCAGATAGCGCCCAAAGTAACCTCCGCGCCGGACCACCTTGACCCGTCCCGACCTGATCGAAAGAACTTCGATGTTGGCGCTATCCAAGGCGGCGCCGGAAGCTGCGACGGCGCCGGTGAACAAAACGTTCTCACCGCCGGGCAGAACCTGCGGCCAACGCCAGGTCCGCTCGCCGTGCTGCTCCGGCTTGCCGATCACCTGCGGTTCACCCCCGATCGCAGGCACGCGGAACAAATGGTAGGCATCCAGACTGCCAACGATCGTGCCGTCCTCCCCCCAGGAAGCGCCGTGCTCCAGGCCGGCGGTATCGCACAACGAAACGACCCCACCACCCTGTAGGGGAACCTTTTTCAACTTCTGGCCGGCGAAGAATCCGATCCACTGGCCATCCGGAGAAAAGAAGGGATCGACCGCTCCTTCCGTGCCTGCGAGCATTGTGACTGTGGACTGGTCGAGGCGGCGCATTGCGAGTTGCTCACTGCCATCCGCCGCCTTCGCGGGGAAGACTACACGCGTTCCGTCAGGCGATATTACTGGATTGAAGAATTCACCACTGGGTGCCCTTCCGCGGATTGCTTCGGGTCCCAGGTCAACGGTGAAGCGGATCATGGGCCGGTCCGCCGGCCGGGTGGCGCGCCATAGCAGCGCCCCCGAGAATACCGCAACTACCGACGAAAGACCTGCGATCATCCACGGAAGCCCAGCCGAAAGCTTCAGTTTTAAGCCATGGGTTGCCCCACGCGCGCCAAGTGGTTGGGCGTGCTCCCAACGCTCCGGCTGTTCGGCGAGTGCGTGCTGTGTCTCCACGGTTGGTCCGAGTGGGTGGCCGTTGGGGTGACCGGCGTCGACTGGCGCGATGAACCGATAGCCGCGCTTCGGTAACGTTTCGATGAAGCGGGGGCTTTCCGCCGAGTCACCCAAGGCGTCGCGGAGGTGATTGACTGCCTTGTTCAGACCGCGATCGAAATCGACAAACGTGTCGGCCGGCCAGAGCTGTTTTTGGAGTTCGTCGCGAGATACGACCTCGGCTGGGTGTGCCAGCAGGAGCAGGAGGATTTGGAAGGGCTGGTCCCGGAGTTTGATCCTCAGACCCTGCTTGCGCAGTTCGCCCGTGTGCGGGTCGACTTCGAATACACCAAAGCGGATCGGGCAGCCATCCCCGGACATACTCGCTCCTCGCAGATCGAGTATACATCGCTTTTCACACGTCTCGCTAAGGCATTGGATTTCGATGGCTTAGCCGGGAATAGCAAGGGAAGCCAAAAGGCACCACCCGTGGATTGACCTTCCGCGGCAGCCAATGCCAATCTGGCTCAAAATCCGCACGACGAGGAGGGATGGCGATGCAAGATCTGCATGACCTATCGAGACGCGGAGGCTCCCTGATTCGGATTGCGGCCGCCGCCGCAGCCGTGCTGCTTGCGGGCGGCCATGGCTATGCGAACATCTTGAGCACAAGCGCCACGGTGAGGCCGAACAATTCGCTGCTTGTCGATGTTCAGGTAACAACCAGCGCCAACGTGGAGCGCGTCTCGATCACCTACCAGACCACGGGAGTCGACCCGCTGGTTTCCCGCCTCACCCAGGTCTCCTCCACCGGCTCGACCACGATCACCATCGGACGGTTGCGGGCAAACCGGACCTACTCCTATACCGTGGACGCATTTGACCGCGATGGCGCTCCGGCGGGAACCGCCAGCGGAAGCTTCACGACCGGCTCGCTTCCGCCGCCCTTGTTAACCAACACCTACACGCTTACAGGGCGCACGACGGCCCCGCTCGTCATTGTGCAGGACAACCAGGTGGGCTTCCGGGGCTGGGTGGGCTTAGACCTCCACTCCTTCGATGCGCCGCAGATCGTCTGGTACTACAACAACGTTCCGAGCAACGCGTCCGGCGTACTGCAAGCCGACACCGTGGGATCGATCGTTCGGGAGCCCAACGGGAATTTCCTCTTTGGGGATGCAGGAACGGGAGGTCCCACGGCCTTGGACACTTTCTATCGAGCGATCACGCCCGACGGGACCCTTCGCGCCGAGAGTCCGTCCGATTGCGGCGTGACGCCGCCGATAGGGTCGCCGGCCCCGGCGGGCTGGATTTGGGGCCAGGGAAACGACTGGCACGAACACCTTCTGCCCGGCGCGGACGGTGTCCGCGGCACGGTCCTCCACCTTGGCAAGATCTTTAAGGACCCGTTCTTCGACGCAGGGCAGGCTCCGCAGGGCAAGCGGTTGCAGGCGGGGAGCGTCATTCGCCGCTGGGACCCCGCGGCCGGGACAGACGCAATCGTGTGGGACCCCTTCAACTTCCTCGATCCGTTGACCGAGAGGACTAACGCATCGAACACCGATCCGGGAAACAGCTCCGATTTGGTCAGTTCCTTTCCCTGCGCGGGAGCCTCGCTCCAGAGCGAGGAGTGGATGCACGCGAACTCGCTCCAAGTCGCGCCGTCGGGTGTGATTCTCCTGTCGGTGAGGTATCTCGATACGGTGATGGCGATCTCGCCCGAACTCGACCGAACCGCGTGGCGGATCGGCCGCTTCAAGAGCGACTTTACCTTTCCCAACCCAAGCGATAGGTTCTACCACGAGCATTATGTCCGCATGCTCGAGAACGGGAATCTCCTCCTCTTCGACAACGGAAACGGCCGGCCGGCGGCGGAGGGCGGACTTTATACCCGCGCACTCGAGCTCGCGCTCGACTGGAAGTCGATGACGGCGGCCAAGGTATGGGAGTATCGTCACCAGACAGGCTCCAGCGGCGGAGTTCCCGTTTATAAGTACTCCGATAGAGTCGGCGCCGCCCAGCGGCTTGCGAACGGCAACACGATAGTCTGGTTCGGCGCCGACATCAATCCCACGACGCTCGTCGCGAAGAGCCCGCAGACATACACGCTCGTCGAGGCCGATGCCAGCTCCGAGGCCGGCGCCCTAGCGGTCCTGGACGTGCAAATTCCTCCGGGAACCGGCTTCCCCTATCGGGCATTGCCGGTGGAGACGCTCTTCGGGGAGGTCCCGGCCGGCACGGGGAATGGAGCATCCCTGACCGCGTCACCAAACCCCATACAGGTCACGGGCGCGGCGGATGGAACTACCACGATCAGTTGGAATGCGCCAAACGCGGCAAACGTCGAGATTCACGTTGGCAGCCCCAGTGGCCCGCTCTTCGCCTCCGGAGGGATTCAGGGATCGGCGCAAACCGGCCCGCGGGTGACGGACGGCACGACCTTCTACCTGCAGGATGTCAGTGGCGGAAAACCGCTGACTGCGAACAATACGCTGGCCACGCTGGTTGTTCATTTGCAGAAGTTATCTTAGTTGATGAAAACGCATCTGTTCACGCCCCCGTTTTTCGCGGGGCAAATCAATTTTCGCTGAACAAAATAGTCGAAACATGTCAAAGTGATCCTTGGCGCTGCCGAGCAACGACACAAAACGGACGACACCTTCCGAGCCGCCGGGCCGTGGTTGGGGCCGGGCACAACTGCGGAAACGACTGCAGAAGGCCGAGCAAGACAATGAGCAACTGCGCCAGCAGATCGAGCAT